>Ga0315291_10001825_pt1 | contig 28191 bp, 28 predicted proteins | sample YL17G12_20_MG_FD_203070 | JGI IMG/M metagenome (GOLD analysis project Ga0315291, IMG submission 203070) | Sediment microbial communities from Yellowstone Lake, YNP, Wyoming, USA - YL17G12_20 | ecosystem: Environmental > Aquatic > Freshwater > Lake > Sediment | place: USA: Wyoming | collected...
AAGGTAGAAGGTCCGTCAACAGGGTGGGGCGGACTTGAAGGGCAGCAAATAGCAAAAGAAGACTCACAACAAAAGGAACAGGTAATGGCAGAGTATAAAGCTCTAATGCAACAATTAACAGCTTCTGGGCCGGCCGAAAAACTGGTTAAGAGAGCTATTGAAAGATCCACATTGCCATTAACAAAAGTATTATTGGCAATTGCGTCTGACGCTCCGTTTGCGGCACAAGTACGATATGCAAATATTTTATCATCGGCATTAAGATCTGAGATTGATGCTGATGTTTCAATTCATCAAAATGGGAAAAAGATTGAATTGGAGTGTGATGTATATGGAAATAAAGCTGCGGCGATTAATGTTGTAGATGGAATTTCTGGTATTATATCAAGCGCATTTTGTTCGGCAACTAAAAAGGCTGGAGGATTTGTTGTAAGAGCCAATGTTTATACTGACATTAAGAGTAGTGAGTATGATATTTTAGACGCACAGACATCTGAAACAAACTTTAGAAAATTCGCAATAGCAATGGTGTAATATGGTCGAAAAAATACCCGGCATAGGACAATCTATTTTTGAAGTATACGGTGGCGAAGCTGTATCCGTTTTAATTAACGGATCTTCCGGCCGTAGAATGTACTCTGATTTTGAGCACGAAGAAATGATAATTATTAAAGGCACTATAAAAAGCGGTCACGGAGATGTCTTAATTTTACAATGCGATGACGGAGAGGTTTTAGTGAATGGGTATCAGGTAAGGGCTGTAATGAAAAAGAGTGAAGGTGAGCTAGCGGATTTATTAAACGTTCAAATTAAGAAATCAAGCAAAAGATGAATAAAAGCGCCTCATTAGATGAACTAAGAGACCTGTGTAAAAAGCTTAAACTTATAGGGCAGGATGACTTAGCCGATAAAATTGCTTGCGCATTATCTGCTTTGGCCGGAACAAAAAAACCAAAATCAGAACTTAGTTATTCTTATATAATACGCAAATTAAGAAAAGAAAATGATAACGATAGAAAGTGGCAATTTCAAATAGCGTTTAAGAATACATTTGATAAGGCGATTAGTGAGAAATTAGAGAACCCGGAACAGATTGCTCTTATGTCAGCGGTTAAAGCTATAGATTATAAGGGTTAATATGCCAGCCAGATTTGCACAAGTAGATGAAAACGTTTTTAGGGGCGGTAGACTCATGGATGTAGAGATCCCAATTCTTAGAGATTATTGGGGTATTAATAAAATTGTAAGCTTAGATGCTGGGGAAGGAAAAGAAATAAATGAAATATGCAAAAAAAACGGAGTTGAGCATGTTATAATTCCACTTACTACTGGTAGAGATCAAAATGTTGCAATGATTCCTGATGAAATAGAAACTTGGAAAAAAACAGGGCCTATATACGTTCATTGCTTCCACGGAAAAGATAGAACTTCGATGGTTTGCGCTATATACAGAATTATGAAAAATGATTGGACATTAGAAAAAGCTTTGGCCGAATGTCATAAGTTTGGAATGGGAAAAGACTTAGACCCGTTCGTTGCAAATTCGTACTATGAAGCTGTAGTTTCTTTCAATAATCATTATAAAGATGTTAATAGCGCCTCTGATGATATAGTATCTATTGAGCGAGATAATAAAAACTTTGTATCTCCAGCAATAAGTAATTCAAATGTATCCTCTTATAATCCTTCATTTTCTCCATTTACAGATGTTGAAGTTGATTATTTGAATCGTCCGGCAAGCAGATTAGATAAACTAATTAAACTAGCCTCCACTCAAATATATAAAGTTTGTAGACTTAGAGATGTATTATCACCAGACAAAATTTGGTACTTAACCCCAGAAGAAGCAAAAAGCAATGGGACTGGTTATTTATATTCCGCCACAATACCAAACTCAGCTTCTATAATGAATTTTAATCAACAGTCAGAAGCTACACTAATACAAGCCGCTAAACTAAATGAAGCCGATGTTGTATTCTTTAAACCAACAAAAGAATATTATATAATTAATCCAGCTATTTTAGAAGGCATTCACGGCATTGATAAAAGAGATAATAATGATGTTGTTGAGGTTGGACAATATGATAATTATGCCGGATTAAATAATTATGTTTTTCCAGGTGGCGGCGGAGGTATTATGCCCGGTATGGGTGCGGCTGGCCCAGTTGAATTGCCCAGTTGGAATTTTTAATGAGCGAATACTTGGATATATTAGTACGATGATAAAAAAAGCCTTCGCAATTCAAATGTCCGGACGAGTTCCCGATTCTGAAAAAAGAGTCGCTGAACAAGCCGCAGAATCATTTAAAGAGCTTAACGGAAAATTAAGAGTCGCAATCAATCATCTAAATGCGATATCCACTTCTTTTGCAAAATTACAAACTCCAGATACAAAAGAAATACTAAAACACAGAATGGTATTAAGAAACTTCAGAGATCAGGTTAAAAAGAACTTTGAAGAAATTATGTCTATAGCTAATAACTCTGCTGTTTTAATGGCAAAATTTAGCTCGGATCCAGAAACAATTGAGGTAATGAATTCGTTTGGGTCTCAAATACAAGATTTAGAAAAACAAGTTAATAGATTTCTTGCATTATTTTCGAATATAGGTGACGAGTCTTTTATGCCTTCGGTTCTTGCAGCAATCGATTCCGTAAAAAAACAAGTCAGTCAGCTAAAGCAATTAGTTAATGATAGAGCGCTAGAACATATAGATACTAATATTTTGGCAAAGAAATGGACGAGTGATATTAGGGATGAGAATGATAATAATGTTTATGATAGATTGCCCTTACTAGTTCAGTTGTTCAATGAGACCAAGGCTAACAAATGATTATTAAAAGAAGCACATGTGAAATCGCAGCAGTCATTAAAGACTCAGATCACAATCTTGATGATGAAGGCACTAGAAAAGCGCTTGCTAAAACAAAAGAACAAATTGAAAAAGAATTAGTTACAAAATCAAAGTTGGAGAACTAATGTTAGTTAAGCTTGCGTCATTTGATATTGCACAGTCAGATATGGAATCTGAAAAATCTGCTTTGGCTGATCCTGAAATTTTAGAACGTTTTAGAAAATTTGCTGCCGATTTAAAAATTATTGCCCCGCTAGCCAACTCGTTTTTGTACTTTTCTTGCGTTATGATGTCTAGTGCGGAATCATCTGTTTTAGATAAAGATGGTGAGCTAAAGAAAGATGCGTCAGGCAAACCGCTAGAGGCCAATTGGGAAATTAACGATAAAACAGGCTCTTTAAAGTGGGTTTGTTCAGACTCTAATGTTAGACCATATAAAAATGCAAACGGCGACATCTTTCCAGAAGAAGAATTAATTAAAGCTCACAAGAAATGGGTTGGTAAACCGTTATGCCTTGATCATAAATCTAGTTCTGTTGAGTTTGTTCGTGGGCTAATAGTTGATACGTATTATGACAGAAAACATAAAAGAGTAATTGCATTATGTGCTCTTGATAAACAAAATTATCCCGCTTTAGCTAGGCAAGTTGCTACTGGGTATTCAGCGTCAGTATCAATGGGCACTGCCGTTGGAAGAGCTATTTGTTATGATTGCGGGCGTGTGGCAAGAGTAGAAAGTGATTTTTGTTCCCATATGCAAAATAAGAGCTGTTACGGGGAAATTAACTGTGATTTATCGCCAATGGAGCTGTCAATTGTGGTAAATGGAGCAGATCCGGCAGCTAAGATTAAACATATTATTGCAAAAGATTTAAGCAAGGCAGCAGATAGTTTACAAAATTATATGAATACTAAGATATCTCAGGGAGGCGTGACTCAAGAAGAGCTATCCGGTATTCAAAATGATTTACAAGGTCTTACCGAACGAGTCACAAAATTAGTTGAAGCCTCATCGGTGGACAAAGATTCTAACGACACAAATTATGGAACTACTCAATCAACACAAGCAATGGCTGAATCGGGAGAAGAATCAAGTGCAACACCAGCACCTAACCTTCCTGAAAAAATCATCAGTGTTGCCCAAACTGATTGGGGCTCCGAAATTAATGAACTTAGAACTAAAATTTCAACCCTTCAAGAAAATTTAAACAAAAGACTGATTGTACTAAACGACAAGGAACCTACCATGGCAAATTCGATACAGGAGAAAACAGCTTACTATCAAGGAACGGTTGAACCGACTCCGGGCAAACCGCAATATGAAAAAGATCCGACCAACCAAACTGTGCGAGAAACACAGGACAAGCAGATGGTCGGTCATTCTCCGTTCCCGGGTGTTGGTCCGGTTGATGGAATGTATCCTGGTATCAGCGAATCTGATGAGGCTCTAAAGAAGAGACTCCAGAGACTTGCTGATGTAAAGGAACGTCAGATTCGTCGTCAAGCAGCTCTAGAGAAAGCGAAAGAGCAAATTTCAGAAAAGAAAGAAGCGTACTTCCAGGGTGGCGGTGGTGCTAATGAGCCCACTCCAGGAAAACCAAAATATCCTGAGATGACGGTTGATGGAAAGGGCTATAAAGAGATTTGGGATGAGGATAAGCACATGGTAGGTCAGAAGCCATTCCCCGATGTAGGATCCATTACTGGGTTACATCCGAGTCCGGCATCAGCTGATCAGAAAGATGAGCTTAAGCGTAAAGAGATGCTTGCTCGCGCAAAACTCTCTGCGAAATTTGTTAAGGCAATTACTGCGGAAGGACAGGCGGATCTTGGTAGGAGCCGCTGGGATGTATACGCTGGTAAAGACTTAATTCTTTCAGCTACTGTTAATGATATCACTAGCGGAAACGCAACAGACGTTCTTTATAACTCAATTGCCACTGAGAAGTTTGGCACGGACGTATTAAGGAAGATTAAGTCTGAAGGCTTCGAGGCTACAAAATCAGCGCTAATTAAGAGTGCTCAGGGCGCCCCTCCAGCACCGGCTTCTATACCGGGTGGATTGGCGGCTGATAATGCTCCTGCTGCTGAAATGCCTGCGATGCCTGATATGGGCGAAGATGTTGGCGGCGGTTCACCAAAAGACCAAGTTGATGCGGCACTAGATGCGACTGAGGAAGGACTTAGCGATCTTAAAGAGGCCGTTGATGCTATGAAGGGTGAAAGCACGGAGCTAGAATCAGTACCTCCTGCAACTGAGGGTGATTTTGCTGGTGCGGAAGCTGGCGGGTTAGCTACTGCGGCCAGTGTCAGTACTCTTCAGAGCATGCGAAAGACTTTAAACGGAATGCTAACTACCGCAATGGTAGAGGCTTTCGGCAATCTAAAGTCACATGCAGAAGAGCTTAAAATGGCTTCTGAAATTTACAAAAATAAATTTGCATCATTTCAGCCGTCACAACGAAAGTATTTGGATTCACTTGCAATTGACGCAGTTGTAGATGCGAAGCGCACGCTTGCTGATGTTGCCAAACTAAAAGGTGCGTTTGTTAAGTATGCGCACGGAACCGATGGCCTCATTAAACGAGCACAAGGAGCAGGAATGGAAGGAACAGATCAGGCGGTTAAACCCGGAGAGACAGCTGGTGCGCCGGCCGACAGTTATGATCCGATTTTCAAGAAAGAACTCGGTCATTCGTTGCCAGAGCACTCAACGGCAGTAAGCCCAGTAACTCCTACTTCAGGCGTTCATTCTTTTGACCCGTCTGCACAAACGCCTTTGCCCCCGCTATTACACACTGATGCTCCTCCTCCAGCAGGTTCAGCAAGAGTTGATCTTGATAATGCTAGCGACATGAAGGTTACTGTTCCGGCTGGCGCAGATGCTTCTAAATTACCAACAGGAAGCGTTGTTACTGCTGAGTTCGACCTTAGTACAAAAGAGGGTCGTGCAGCTTACCGTATGAAGTTAGCTCAGAAGGGTGTTGATTGGAACGAGATGGTTGGTAAGGCTCATCCGAAAGGCAACCATATTCCGAGCGGCTTAGGTGGCGCGGCAGATAAGCACGATGTCGTTGAGAATATCGCCGAGATTCATGACGCTGTATACAACTTAGCTAATATGCCTGTTAAGGTTAAGAAACAAGCAGAGGCCATTGCCAAGCTAGTTTCCGAGGGCAAGCTTGATGCCGCTGATGTTGATCAGTTAGTTGCTCAGGGAGTTGATGCCGAGGCTGTTAAGTACTGGAAGCAATTCTGGAGTGAGGCTAAGGATTCAGACAGCAAGGACTTCGCCAACAAGCTAGTTCAGGATTACGGCCAGAAGAAAATGGCTGAGGAAGTTCAGAAGCAAGAGGTTCGCATTAAGCGCGCGTATGACCTTGCTTACGAGATGCGTGACCGTGGAATAATCGATCAGAACCAACTCAAGAGCCAGGTTGACGAGATTCTACAGTGGAACGATGAGGCCTTTGAGAGTACAAAGCGCATTATCGCCAAACAAGCAATCAAGAAACAAGCAATGCCGCAAGTTGGATTACTACACAGTTCAGATGTAATTCTTCCGGCCGCAGAGGCAGCTCAGACACAAGAGCACACGGACCTAGTTAGCGTGTTCTCAGGCATGTTCGCTAATCGTAAATTCTAATATAAAGGTAGCGTAAAACCTCCCTTTTAACAGTACAGTCAGGCCAAATTATGTTAAAAAATAAAAATTCAGTAGCGGACTCAGTAGCATCAGAAATGATTGATATCATGGAAAGTGATGAATACCGGGCTGTATTTACGAAAACCGCCGCGAAGAAAGATGACAAAAAAGATAAGAAAGACAAGAAAGATGATGACAAGAAAGAGGATAAGAAAGGTAAGGGCAAATTCCCGTTCTTCATGAAGAAAAAGAAAGCTGATGATTTAGCGGCGGCAATTGATGCTCTCTCAAAAATATCTGAAATTCTAGACGGTCACGGTTTTGTTAAGAGTGCGGCAATTGCTTTAGGTAATATTGACATGCTTGTTTCTGAGGCTAAGTCACACAAAGACGAGGACACAGAAGATTTTGATAATGGCGGAGAGGATGAGGCTGATTGTGGAGATATGGGCGAGCATGAGCATCATCACCCAGAAGTAGAAATATTTGTAGTTGAGCCGAGTGGAGAAGTAAAAAAAAAAGTAAAGGATGATGAAGACGACAATGATGCTTCGTCACAAGATTTAGGGTTAGTGAGAGATGATTCTCAAGAAATGGGAGAAGAGCTAAGAGAACTGCTTTCTGATCTTGGGCTAGACGAGCCTTCTTCTTCTGATGAGGATCATGTATCTGATGAAGATCATGTAATCGCAATGGCGTCTCAGGAGCTTGATGAGGACTTTGCTGATGACTACGCGAGTTTATACATCATGCCAAAGAAAGCTGAGTACCGCGATGAGATGATAAAGATTGCGGCAAAAAAAGCAAAACCAAAAAGTGAATTTGTATTTCCGAAAAGTAGTCCCAAGGTTACTGACGACAAAGATCATTTTCCGTTGAATACTGAGGGAAGAGGTAGAAATGCATTGGCGCAAGTTGAAAAGTATGTTTCTGCACCAAAATGGTTTAAAGGAACGTTAGAAGAATTAAAAAATGCAGTTAAACGCGCGGTAAAAAAGAAATACCCGTCTATTAAAATTAGTAAATGAAATCTTATTTATAAATGGAAGGCGAAGATAAGTTTGTTATTTATGTTATTCAAAATAAAATAAATAATAAAATATATGTTGGACAAACAAAAAATCCAAAAATAAGATGGAATAGGCATAAATACGAAGGTATTATAAATAAAAAATATTATTTATATTTATCTATGAATAAACACGGAATAGATAATTTTATATATACTATAATAGAAGATAATTTATCTTTAGATGATGCTAATTATTGGGAGGTTTTTTATATTGAATTTTTTCAGTCACAAAATAAAAAATTTGGATATAATAATACGCCTGGTGGAAAAAATACTTTGATGTCAGTAGAAACGCGAAAAAAATTATCTGAAGCAAATAAAGGAGAAAATAATCCAAATTATGGCAAGGTAACTTCGGAAGAAACGAAAAAGAAAATTTCTGAAGCTATTACTGGAACAGTACGCCCCGAAGATTTTAAGAAAAAAATATCTTTATTTCATAAGGGCAAACAATATAGACTTGGCCACAAAAATTCAGACACGCACAATACGAAAATATCACAATCTCATATTGGAAAAAAACAAACTGACGAACATAAAAAGAAAAATTCCGAATCACACAAAGGTAAACCATCACCTAATAAAGGCAAAAAATTAAATTTAACCGCAGAACAACGACAAAAAATATCTGATAATTCAAAAAACAGAATTGTTTCAATGGAAACTAGACAAAAACTATCAGCGTTACAGGCGGGAGAGAATCATAGTTGTGCAAAATTGACATGGGAATTAGTTGGAAAAATAAGACAGGAATATGCTTCTGATAATATATCTCAAAAAGAACTTGGAAAAAAATACGGAGTACATCAGGGCCATATTACAAAAATAGTTACTAATAAAGCGTGGAAATATAAGTAATAATACAATATATCAGTATGGCAAAAGAATCTATATCGGACGAAATCGCTGAATCTATGCGCAGAAGTTTGTTTGTTAATTCGGAAGAGAGTACACACGAATTAAAATTAACAAACGCAATCGAGTGTCTTAATAAGGCTGCGGAAATATTAGATGATATAGGATTAGAAAATCACGCTGAGGTTGTAACCATTCTACTCGAAAAAATAGCATCAAAATGAAAATATTTAAACAATCAAGTGTATCAGATGAGCTTGTTTCAGAAATGGAAAAATTTGAAGCCCAAGCATCATTTGAAGAAGATACTTTAATTGAAAGGAAACAGCTAAGAGCGATATCATATTTGAGTGATGCTGCTGGCTATCTTGATGCGGCCGGTCGTCATAAAGAAGCGGCAATTATAACTAGTCTTATAGAGAAAGTTGCGACAACAGATGAAGAGGCTAGCAGAAGAAAAGAAATTAGCAAAAAAATACAAGAGCGACAAGATGCAGAGGCAAAGGCTAAAGCGAAATCTTATACAGAGTTTATGCAGGCTGCGAAAGAGGAAAAATTAAAAGCAGAAGAAGAGTCTTTGAAAAGTGAACAAATTGCAGTAAATCCTAAAGAGCGTATTGAAAAATTAGTACAATTACTCCCCGGACAGATGACCTCTAAGGAAGAGCCGGGTATTGTTGAAGGTCCTATGGCTCCTGTTGAGGACCCTTATTATCAATCACTTTCTTTTGAACAGCGCAAAGATCTTAGAGATAGTGAAGTTAGAAAATTAAAAATATTACAGCGTCAAGTTGCCTTAAGCGAAATGCGTGGAGTTGGACTTGCTGCTGGCCAAACTCCACCAGTTGTACATCAAAAATTAATGGAGAGATTAAAGGCGCAAACTGAATTAGTTGAAAGTGGAAAATATGAATCAGTAGGCAAAACACCTGATGATCCTAAGCACTATATAGGTTATGACCCGGCTACTCGTCAAAAAGGAACGATTTATCCCCCTTCTGCAATAGAGCGTCCAGTCATTCCAGAAACAGCTGAAACCGAAGGAAGATATCAATCAATTAAAGAAAGCCCAGAAGAAATAGAGCTGAGTAATTCAGAGGCTATTATTTTGCTTAGAAAACATTTCCGTATGGCACTTCCATTACCAGGAGCTACCAACAGATTAATTGAGAAAAAAGTTAAAGATAACCGCGGAAACGAAATAGTAATTGGTAAAGAAGTAGTTTATGGCGCTTATATTGATGGAAAATTTATTAAAGATGATTTGGCAAAAAGAAAAGAAGCAAAAACTGAATGGTCTTTAGCTATCAATTATTTGTTGAGCGTTGTGAAAGGAAGGCCAAACGAAAATATTTGGGGTAAACCAGAAGAAAAAATGATGTTCACAGAGCCAGTAGCGCCAGTACGTGAAAAGCGAACAGGTGATGCTTCTAAAGAAATTAGCGAAAAATCAAAAGAAATTATCGAAAAAACATTATATTCAGCAGATCCTGCACTAACTACGGGTGCAATGCCTGCCTGGATAAAACAAGTTTCATCTGCTGATAATCTAGAATATGTATTAACAGAACACTTAAAATATGTTAACGAAACTCTTAAAAAACGCGGATTGAGTATGGGTACGTGGTTTGAGCCATCAGATATTGAGGGCGGTCTTGCGGGAACAATAACTGAAGAACAAGAAATAGACCCGGAAGAATCAGAAATAATTAATAAAATTGACGAAATGATTGAACAGCGTATGTCAGAAGAACAAATAATTGCGGAGCTGCACGAATTAACCAGAGATGTACACAAGAAACGTGGAGTAGGTCAGTTTGCAGAAAAACTTTTACCAGGACCGTATAACCCAATTAAATACGACAAATACAAACAAATATATGATGAAAGAAAAGAAATCCCACAAAGAGAATTAATTGAACATGCCAAAGAACAGCAAAAAAATAGAGAAAGGCTTGAAAGAATAAAAGATATGGCAGTATTCAGAAAGACTGAACCAACTATGTCAACTAAAAGTCCTGAGCCAATGACTGTAGCAGAGCCTCCTGGTGAATTTGAATATAGACCAAGAAATGTTCCCCCGATTGAACACGGAGTAATTAGGCGTCGCAAAACTTAAAACTTAATTTTACTTAAAGGCCTGGCGGATTTCGGTTCGTCAGGCTTTTTTATTTTTAGCTTAAACCATGTATTTTGTTGATATATATGTAGTGTGGAAACAAAAATATGTACTAAATGCCCTGAAAATGGTAAGCAGCCCATTTCAAATTTTGCCGTAAATAAAAGAGACGGAATTAGCGGTACGTGTAAGAAATGTCTAGCAGATAGGGCGAGAGAAAATTACAAAAAACGTAAAGAAGTCAATAAAAATAAAAAAATAATAATTACTTCAAAAAAGTGCAATTGCTGTAAAAAAGAATTACAAGCAAGTTTTTTTGGGATTCTTAAAAAATCTAGCGACGGACTAAGATCAGAATGCAAAGAATGCAGACATAAAATTTTTCAAAAATCTTACGAACCAAAACCAAACATGAAGCAATTTAAAAAATTATTTGATTATTTATTAATAATTTGTACACATGAAAAATTATGCAAAGCTTGTGGCTTAGTTAAAGGTTTGCAGCATTTTTATTCTTATAGTCCCGCAGATCATAAACATGATTTTTATTGCAAAAGTTGCTGGTTAAAACACTGCAATTCTACAGAAAATAAACAAAAAAAACAAGAGCGCAGAAACAAAAGACTTAAGGCTGATTCTAATTTTGCAATACATGAAACGTTAAGGGCGGCAATTCGGCGCGGTTTAAAAAGAAATGATGCAAATTGGCCAAGGTCGGTAACTGCGTTAATAAAAAACGGCTTATCGTATACTTTGCCCGAACTAAATAAACATATAAATATGCAGTTTGAATATTGGATGAATTGGAATAATCACGGAATTTATGACCCTAAAACTTGGGATGATAATGATCCTTCTACTTGGACTTGGCAATTAGATCACATTATTCCGCAATCAGACTTGCCGTATGACTCCGTTGATCATCCTAATTTTAAAAAAATATGGTTACTAGAAAATCTAAGACCATTAAGCGCAAAACAAAATATTGTCGATGGCGCCAGGAGAGTTAGGCATAATATAAAGGGAAATAATGTTTAGAATTATACAATCTGGCAACTCATTACCACTTAGCTATCCAGTAGACCCTAATGCCATTTTCGAACCGGGGCAAATAGGGCAGCTCGGAGTTATAGGCAACAATATTGTATGTGGAGTTAGCGACGGAACATCTCCACTAGGAATTATTGATGACATTAAAACCTCGGCATTTACTGCTCCCTCTATTGACGAAGAAATAATCGTATCGGCTGTAGGAGTTGATCATGGTGGGGTTATCGTATCTGCCATGGATGTAAAAGCAGTGCTGGCAAATCCTAACGTTGTACCATCATCTTTTACTACAAGCCCGGTAGATGTAGAATTAATTCCTAGAAATGGAGTAATTGTCTTTCCGGCAGGCACTCCTTTAAATTTCGATATGACAGGAAGCGGAATCCCTGATGCTATTAGAACAGTAGTTTCGTATACTTGGCAGGTACCAGGCATACCCGGTGACGATTCTACACAGGCGAGCGGTAAGGTAACTATTTGGTTTTCAAGGATAGCATTTCAAACTTCAATGTTTGAAACAAATCAGCGTTACGCGATTAACTGCAATCTTTTTGTTTCAGAAACTGGACTTTTAACATCTAGGCAGCCGGCAGCAGATCATCCAGGAGTTGCAATATGTACGGGCGGACCTACTTCGGTTTTCGGTACTTTGGAGGCAATTTGGCTGTAATAGTGCATATTTAATATTAACACATGGAAACAAAACTACATCACTTATACGTAATAACAAATGTATTGACTAATAAAATTTATATTGGTCAAAGTGCCGAGCCTTACAGAAGATGGTCTACTCATAAAAGATTGGCAAAAACACCAGAAGAAACTGGACAATATATTCATCGCGCAATGGATAAATATGGGGTTGAAAATTTTATATTTGAAATTATAGCCACCTGTAACACACTAAATAATGCTGATGAAACTGAGGCCATTCTTATAGAGCAATATAAAAGCAGGGATAAAGATTTTGGTTATAACTTAAAAGCAGGCGGCAATTCGTCAGCCCATTCTGAAGAAACAAAAGAAAAGCTTCGCGCAGCAACAATCAAGCAAATCGAAACAAAAGGACATCCGGCCAAGGGTATTAAGTGGACAGAGGAGCAGAGAAATAATTTAAGCGCCTCATTAAAAGCATTAGACAAGACTAAAATTTACACCGATGAAGTCAAGCAGCGTATGTCAGAGGCTCATTTGGGACATAAGCAACCTGAGGAACAGATAGAGAAAAGGCGCCAGAGTATTAAAGAGGTCATAGAAAAGCGTCATGAAGAAGCGTTGGCATTAGGAAGTATTAAATGCCACGCACCAGATTGTGATATTAAGGGGTTTAAAGATATAAACGAGGTAGAGGTTGGATATTTGATTGTAAATGGAGAAAGATATTGTAGCAAGCACGGAAGTAGATTAAAGCGCAACGGAACTTTAGAAAAGGCACCTTTATCAATGTATAAAAAAAGAGGCCCAATATCAGAAGAGACAAGAAAAAAGCTTTTGGGCAGAGTTCCACACAATAGAATTAATTTTTCTGAAGAACAAATATCTGCAATTTTATCAGACGAACGCTCACTTAAAAAAATTGCTAAAAATTTTGGAGTTGACAAGAGTGTAATTAAAAGAATCAAAGAAGAGGCGGGAAACAAAAAAGCTGCATAAAAGGAAATAGGTGTTCAAACTCGTAGAATCATCACACACAGATCCCGTTCGAATGGCAGTAGCACCTGGAACTAATTTCAAGCCAGGACATATAGCACAAATAAAAGAAATTGAAGGAAATATATTTTGCGAATTAAGTAATGGTTCTTGTCCATTTGGAATTGTAGGCACCTTAACTGATTTGAATATGATTAGAGTATTTCCGCAAAGAATGGTATTTAGAACTAGTACATATCAATCAGATAAGAAATATAAAGAAGGATGCGCTTTATATGTTAGTAAAAATGGCATATTAACATCTGAGGCCCCGTTTACAGATGCGTTATATGTAGCTAGAATGATAACGCCTCCGGATAATTCTAAAAAATATTTGGAAGCGCTCTGGATTTAAATGGCGCATAATTAAAGGTCATAATATCAAACAAGGCATAAATAAACATTAAATTAGGTTTAGCCTTTGGAGATTTCAATGGATGATCAAGATTGGAAAGCGGCCATGAGTTCTGAGATATTTAGAGAATTCGTAGCTGCCGAAATAAAAAAAGAAGCGCAGGCAGAGACTCGTCAAAAAGAAGATGACATGACAGTTATTCGCCAATACATAGCGGGACAAATTCGCAATGAAGCAGCACAGGTTAAGTCTGCTGAAATTGAGGTGGATGCCCGAGCTGACGCTTTTAGTGAATTTGATGAATTTGAAGCAAAGGTAAAAAGCTCTCCCGAAATGCTATTAAAGTTTAAGCAGGCCAAAAGAGCATTAATTGAGAATCCTGAGTTATTAGATAAGGTCGATCCTAAATTTGTTAAGGGAATTATGATGATGGAGATCGAATGACTTTTAAACATAACACGTCATTTCTTCAAAGCGAAGTTATGCGTTCTTTAGAAAGGGATGCTGTAAAGAAAGGTCATTTCGATCCTAAGCCGGAAGAAATTGTAGCAGCGGCAGCATTTAAAGTAAAGCGTAATAATTTTGCTCCTAGCGATAATCTACATAATGACATAGTTAAGCTTACTCGTGGTTTAAGAGAACGAGGGCTTGATAGTTTTGCGGATGATATTGAGAAGAACGAGTTTATATTAAAGACTGCTGAAACGCATCTTTATAGGGTACATGATGAAGATGGGGCGGACATAATAAACTTTGCACATCCTGATGGTCCCGCTCAAATTTTCCCTGGGGCGCAAAAGGAATTGGGACATTTTGAGACGGTGATTAGCGCTCATGTAAAGTTTCTAGAGGTGGTTAAGAAACAACCGACCGGACAAAATGTAAAATTGGCGCCTGTTGTTGAAGAAGTTATGCTTGCTGAAGACGCTCCGATTGAGAGTGTTGCGGGATTGATAAGGTTTGCTCAGGCGGATTCCGGGGTTAAGACTGAGGTAACTCAAAAATTACAACTTGTAAAAGATAATGTAAGCAACATAGTAGAAACGATTGGCAGTGATCATATTAAATCCCCAGTAGGAGTAGCGGCAACTGAATGTAGTAAGTTTGCAAACAGCTTAGCTAGCAATCCTAATCCTAGTCATGACGATATTAGAAGACTTAGGGTTAGTATTATTAATTTAAGAGCAATGGTAAGCAGATATGGCGATTATGCCAGTCTAACAAGTTTATATTTTAAAGAAGCAATATCTAACATTGAAGATGCTTATAAGCTTACTGTCCCGACGCCAGCGCAAACTATTGATACTTCCAAACTTCCTGCCGGCATATCAGAAGATCCAATAGGCGGCATGGCTCAAGTAATAGCCGGCAAACTAGAGCGCTTAGCTAATTCGGCATTAAGAGACACAGATCCAAATACTAAAAAATTGAATATGGATGTAAAATTTGATGCAATGGGAAGAGCTATTCGAGCCGTTCAGAACAACCCAAATATAACATTTAAAGAGGTTTTAGCGCAATTAGTAGCTACTGGGAAGTTGACATCAGAAGAGCAAAATCAATTTGTGTCTGTTAGATTTTTAGACAATTGGGTTATGAGATGGGAAAATTATTACAGATCAATGGGGATACTAGACGAAGGTAAGCAGGCTTCTACTAACCATGGTTTAAAAGTAACGGCTCAAAACGCTCCAGAGCCCAAAACTAAAGGCAAAGCAGCTCCGGCAGCAACAGGCACAAAAGGTGGACCGGCCGGCGTACAGACTTCAAAAACACAACTTGTAAAAAAAATGCAAGAAGATTTAAATGCGTTTTATGATGCTTTGGCAAAAAAATATTCTGTACCACCACTATCTAAAAGTCCAGGCGCGGCAGAAATTGCTTCATGGAAAACTTACGTGCCTTATCCGCTAAATCCAGATAATAACTGGGGGCCCGCAACTTCAAGGGCTCTAACTGCTTTAAAACTAGACTCAGATCCTGGCGCTAATATTGACGAAGCAGCACAGAAGAATATTGAGCAAATTAAATTATTTGGAATTAGATACTTAGGGAAAGCCAGAGAATATGATGTAATAAACAATCAAACACTAACATCAAAGCATTTTAATTCTTTAGTCGATTTGGTTAAGTTTATAGAAAGTGTTGGCGGCGAAATAAAAGAAACAGAAGAGCAAGCATCCTTACCAGCCACCGCCAGCAAGCAAACATACATTTCTAAGCTTGCTAATATAATTAAAAATTCTCAGTCTCAAGTTAAGCTTCCGTCTACTGGTTATGGCTTCACGGCTGTAAAACCACAAGTCCTAGGACCACAAGCTACTTTAGACACCACTCCTCCGGCAATAGGACCTACGGAAGAACCATCTACTATTACGGCACAACAGTTAAATAAAGCTCTTGAAACATTGCAAACAAGAGCTGGAGAAAGCGAGAACCAACAGTATATTGCGGATGTTGCAAAACTACGACAACAATTAAAGAGTGTATGGAATAAATTACCTCCGGCAGACAAACAATCCATGTGGAACGGACCAATGGACTTAGCAAAGTTACGCACGCATACCAGAGACCAATACGGGATATCTCCGGACGGTAAAGAAGTTGGTTCGGCTGCTCAGCGAGGCGGTGGTGGGCGAGGTCGTGGACTTAATGAGGGAGCTGGGGCTTATACTGGCGCGGACGAAAATGATCCTGGAGCTATAGCATTGCAGAACCCTCCATTTACAGATGAGCACGGCAGAGTACTTACGATGCTTAATGTTGATTCCCTGGCAAACGCATATATTAAAGAGGGCGAAAAATCTAGTCTATGGATAGATCAGCCGCTAATTGATTTGCAACTAATCAACACAATATCTTATGGCGGTTCAAACTCTGCTGTAGCTATTGATAGAATGTTTGATATTTATGCAACAGAAGATGCTAAAAGTGAGCTTCTTTCTGGGGCTACTACAAAAGCTAGATGGGCAACTAATATATTTTACCAGATAATTAATCAACTATCACGTATTTTCAAAGGTTGGAGTGGCGCAGTAGATCAAACTAGCCCCAAAGCAAACGCAGTAATTAGCAATAACCAACAAGCGTTTATGCGGTGGGTAAGTACTCTCGAAAAAGCAAAGTCTGTAGCGGATTCTTACGTTAGAACCGGTAAGGCGTAAATGAGCAGAAAAGACGAACTATCATATATTGCAGATACTCTTTTAATTGAGCGTTTGTATTTTATGGACGCTGCTATTAAAAAGCAAGCTGGTCTAAGCGAAGATTTTAGTAACGCAGTATCCGGAGCTATGTCTGGTGCGAAAGAAGCTATACAATCTTACTGGAAACAGCACGTTGATTTTTCATCTCCAAAGAACGCAATATTAAGCGCGATTGAATTATTGGTTCCTGTAACTTTAATGCGCATCAATCCTCTCATAGGAATGGCTGCTAATCTTTTGGGCGGAGAAGAAGTAATTGTTTCTATTTTGGATGCATTTAAAGATCCGTTAAAAGCCAAAGCAGAGAGCGGTGAGGCAATTGATCTTTCTCATATTAACGCAATAGCTAAATCATTAATACCCGCCACTGAATCCACAGAAATAAAAACATCATCTGATCCTTTTTATAGCATCAGAAAAATTGTTAACGAAGGAAAGTTATTAAAAACAGCACAGAGTAGATCTCCACGAGGTACTTTAGAAGATCTATTGCACGGATTAAAGCCCGCACCAAAAGGGACTTCAATATTGGGCAGAATATTTCCAATCGTAAAAGGATCCGGAATGAAAGGATTATTGGTTGGGCTTATTGGCTGGTTCATCAAAACAGTTTTACTTAGCATTGGAATGATAGGGGTTGGAGGGGCGATAAAAGGAATTATACATCCTGGAGGAGACTCTTCTTCTGCCGGAGCTGTTGCCTCGACTACTGCTCCTGCTGCCGTTACTCCACAAATTTCATTACCCACTGCCAAAGCAAACAATCTTCAAAAGAGCGGGTTAGGAGAGCAATTCCACCCCAACGATGAAACTCACTCATGGATTGTACCTCTTAATGGGGATGTTAAAAATACAGTATTAAACTGGGCCATAGCTGTATATCCAGAATTACGAGGATACGACCAAGAAATATTACAAACGCCATCTTTTAATAGAATGTCAAATATATTGAATGGGTTTTATAATCCGATGTACCCAAATTATTTAACAATGCCGCGTGGTGTAAATAAAATAATTGATGTTGTTGATGTTTTTGCAGGCGATATTAAAAAGGAAAACGAAGATGCCACTACAACCTGAATCAGAAATTCTTAGTGCGTATGCCAAAATAGCAGAAGACTCTGGCCTAATATCAAAAGAGGCTTCAGAAGAAAAAGCTAAGGGTCAAGAATTATCCACAATTGAGCTTCTATACGGAGTAAAACCAAACGGCAAAGAATATGAGCGTAACATTATAGAGAAAGCTCATCCAGAGACAGTTGTTGCTATTCCTGCTCATGACGCAATGGATGGAATTATAGAAAATGTAAATCAACGTCAAGATATTATGAATTACATTGCTCGCAAAACTCCGGACGGAAACCCAATTCATCGCAGGTACGTTGCTGCTTATGAGGATTTAACTAAGGCGATTGTACGGGCCGGTTTTAAACTTGATAATGAGGGCGATGAAGAATTGATGAAGCTTGCCGATTCTTGTGCCGGAAGATTGGAAAAGAAAGCGTTACTACCTGTTTTATGGCTGGCAGGCGGAATTGCAACTCTTCTAGGCTCTATTGCCTGGGTAAATAATACTGCCGATAGCCGTCAAAATGTCATTGCCAATTCAGATCGTGCTCTTGCTGAATTAGCTGATTTGCAAGGGAAAATGACGGTTGATAATATAGTCTCAGATGTTAGTGATTTAAATGCCGCAGCAACATCATTTGAAACTATTAAAATAGAAGTGTTTACTCCTCAATCAATTATTAACGCAGCCAAAACACAGCAAAAAGATATTAAGGCGGCAGAATCTTATAAACAAAAATTGATACAAATGTCAATCTCAATTCCGCAATATATAACTCAATTAGATGCGCTACAGTCACAAGATGCGTCTTATGATTGGACTCAAAAGCTTAAAGATATTGCGCGCGCCATAATACCAGATGACGCAACCGAAGCTGTTCATGCTCTAGAAGGATTAAACAAGGCGGTACAGCAAGACCTTAAGGCCGTAGCGTTAGTAGAAGAAAAAGCAAAAGGTTACGCTCCACAAATTCAAAAACAATTAGAACAAGCCCCAGCAGCCCCCACAACAGCTCCGGCAGCCACAGACCCAGGCGCGCTCGAAAAATTAAAGAATGAAATCACGCAAACAATATCTAAATTTACTTCATGATTAAACCGTTTAAACAATACTTTAGTAAACTAGGAATCTATAACGGGGATATAAACAACCCATTAATAGATGATCAGTTTGTCTTTGCGGCAAAAAGTATTGAAAATAAACTATCAACCGAAATAAAAAAACTTAACCCAAACTCGCTAAATGCTTTTGGGACCATTATTGTTGGAGACTCATTAAACCCACAAGCTTCTCCGCAAGATATAGAAAAGGCGTTCGATTTAATTTCTAAAGCTCAAGCCACTATGGATGCTATTGATATTAAAGATACTCAGGAAAATCCGCCAATTGCTACTAAGTTTGTTCCAACGGCTGATGATAAAATAGATAGTCCTCTAGAGTCTCAACAAATTGGGGCCACAGAAGAATTAATGCCAGAAAAGTTAGCAAACAATATGGATGAAAGATTTTTATTATTTTCTATGCTGCGTTAATTTTATGTCTTGTTCTTCTTAGGCCATCTAGTAAATTTTGTTTCGCACTTAATGGTCTTAAATTAGATAACGCCCAACATTTCTGAAAATTACTCTCCGGATCATGTGACATCTCTGTGTATGGCAAATCTGATTGTGGAATTATATGATCTATTTGCCAGGTCCATGTAGAAGGATCATTATCATCCCAAGTTTTAGGACTGTATACTCCTTGGTTTTTGTCAGTCATCCACCATTCATATTTAGACTGCAAATGAGCAAACATTTTATTTATTTCCAAAAATTCTGATACAGACCTGCCGTTTTTAGTAGATCCTTGTTTTTTAAGGGACAAATTAACCATAAGGCTAACAGTTTTTCTACATCTAAAAGCAGGATCGTTTTGGCGGCGCTCTCTTTCTTTCGCCCTTATTTCTTTTTTATGTAACTCGTACCATTCTTTTTGACACTTATGAACCCTTTCTTTATTTACCGGGTTATGTTTTACATATTCTTTTTGACGCGCAACTCTACATTTTTTACATTCTTCACGCCATTTATTATTATCTTTTCGCCAACTAAAATTGTCAAAACTTAATTCTTTTTCCAGCCCGCACATTGTACATTTTTGCAAACAAATCATAATATAATGCTGCTATATTGTGTTAAAATTTATTTTTATGAATCTAGGCTTAATTAGGAATAAATGTAGGATTATAAATATCCATAGATGTAAGACAAATATTTTAAGGAAACAAAATGGCTCTTAGACTTTTACAATCAGGTTATCAACCCCTAGGCCAGTTCGACGGGTATGACAACATTACTTCCACAATGAAAGGTGGAGAAGTAGGAACGATCATCGGCGTCGCGGTTACTAATCCTGACAAAGCGGCGTGGGATGCGAACGGTGCTGACGGTTATGTAGGTAACCCGGCTCAGCGTCCATATGTTACTACACTTCTTGCCTCAGGTACTCGTCCACTATTCCTGCTTGACGAAGGTATTACTGGTTACGGAACCCTATTCGGTTCAGTAGTTGGTGGTACGACTGGTATGCAATCAGTCAATGGTGCGGTTCTCGGACCTCACTCGGCGCTTGCTTCTGGTAAAATCACTTGCTGGGATAAACCCGGTACATACGCGGTAACACTAGATGCGGTTGATACTACTCCTTCAAACGGTTTAGTTCCAACCAACACAACGCTTTCAATTGGAGATAGGCTCTATGCGACTGCGGCTGGTGTCCTAACCCCGGCCGTAGGAAAAGCGTTCGAAAACGTTGTCCTAGGTCGTTTTATTGAGTTCACCACGGATCGCAGTTTGGTCACCACGCCTAACTATCTCGTCGCGGCTCTTAATTCACCTGGCGGAAACGTAACGTCACTACAGAAAGTAGCAATGACCCAAGCGATCATCTACTTCGCGCCACCAATTAACTGATCTGTTTAGTTAGTTTGTGATAAGAAAATCCCTCGCCCTAAAAAGCGGGGGATTTTTGTTTTTATAATATTTTTTTAAAAACTGGGAATAACATTACATAATATATAGTGACGGCATGTTCTGTAACGAGTGTGCCAAATTTCTACAAACAAAAAAATTTGCTGATGTATGTTGGCAATTACCTAAGGAGATTGAATGAGTTTATTTAGTACAAATGGAGAGATGAATGCGTCGTCTGTAAAAGATGCGTTAAACACTCTCGTAAAATATGCGGCGATTCTAGAAGAGAACCAGCCGTCAAATTCTGCTTTAGCTGGTCGTCCGGGCCTTAACGATGAGAAACGCGATGAGCTTATGTCTCGCGCGATTCTTACCAACGAAGGCAAAGTCGCGTTAGCCCAGGCAATGGCTAACCCGATTCGACGCAACTTAGATTACCAAGGAATTGCTCGTAGAGTTCTCGTTGTTGATCCGCTCCCCCAAGGCGCGAATCCTTCATATGAGCGCGATATTGACGTTTCTGCTACCGTTGTATCTTCAAACGGTACGGGTGCAGAAAGCCGCGTATTCGGTGACCGCGTTGTTGTTCCGACCTTCGAGATTTTCTCAAATCCGACCGTTAGGATTTCAGAAGTTCGTCGTCGTCGGTTTAACGTTATTGACAGAGCGGTTCAGAAGGCTCGTCAAGAAATCATGGCCCAGGAAGATGCGAACATCTTTGCTGCCCTTGATAACGCTTCCGGTGTCGAGAACACGGTACAGGACATTGCTGACGGTGGATTGCTTAAGCGCGACCTCATCGAAATCAAAGTCCAGATTGATCGCTGGGACTTGGTAACGACTAAGTTCTTCATGAACATCAATGAGTTTACGGATATCCTTAACTGGGCATCCGGTGGCGGTCAAGGCCCGACTGGTGGCGAAGTTGACCCGGTAACTCAGCGCGAAATTCTACAGACCGGTCTCTACGCTCATATCTGGGGCGCGGATATCATGGTCTCCAAAATCGTTCCTCCGGGCACTGTTTATGGAGCTGCCGATCCTGAGTTCGTTGGTGTAATGCCGATTCGTCAGGATATTGAAGTTCTTCCTGCTGACGAACCTAAGCAGTTAAAACTAGGATGGGTGGTATCGGAAGAAATTGGTATTGGTATCGTAAACCCTCGCGGCACGGCCAAGGGTAATAAGAGCATCGTTATTGGCTCCTAATTAGCCTAACGAGTGATTGAGAAATAAAGGTCGGACTTGTTCCGGCCTTTATTTTTTTATCTATGTAATATTTAGATATATTGTTACACACGTTATAGGATAAACAAATGTTAAACAAATATGCAGTTGAACAAATAATCACATTATACAACCAGGGGCTATCATCGGCGGTTATCGGCAAAATGATTGGTAGTAAAGCGCAAACAGTTACCAAATATTTAAAAGATGCCGGAATTGAAATAAGAGGTCCAAAAAAAATATTAACGGAAGAAAACAAACAAGAAATATGCGAGTTATATAAGCAAGGAATGTCAATGCCTAAAATATCAGATAAATATAATGTATCTGGTATTAGAAGGATTCTTAAAAAGAATGGGGTTAAAATCCGTTCGGCAGAAGCCGCGCACCGTATTTACCCGATAAACGAAGATTTTTTCGATAATATTGACTCTGAGGAAAAGGCTTATTTTCTTGGTTTTTTATATGCCGATGGTTGCAATCATAAAAGTGCAAATTTTGTTACTTTAGGTCTTGAGCAAACAGACAAAGAAATTTTGATTAAACTATCTAGATTAATTTACAAAGAAAACCCAGAACAACATGTAAAAACTCAAGATAGAACACATGAAGGAAAGGGAATAACGGCATATATAACGATTCACAGCAAGCATATTTGTGAGCAATTGGAGAAGCTAGGGTGTATGGAGCGCAAAACATTTAAAATTGAATATCCTGAATGGCTACCTAAAAATCTTAACAGGCATTTTATAAGAGGATATTTTGATGGTGACGGTAGTATAAACGTAAACTTAAAAAAAGGATATAGCAGCACGTTTAAAATAACATCAACATTACAATTTGTCAAAAAAATAGATGAAATTATAAGGGGCGATATTGATGTACACTTTTGTTTTTATAAAGCGAAAAACAGTAATGTATTTGATGTATCTACTTCTGGCAATAGACAAGTAGTAAAAATACTTAATTGGATGTATGAGGAATCCGAAATTTACTTACAAAGAAAATATAAAAAATACAATGATCTTAAGTTAAAGAACGAGGAAACTGATGAATTAATAATAGCAGGCACACGAGGACATAGCAAAAAAAAATATTAAGTTGAAAAATTTACGTTATAAACTTTTTTAATCCAATCTAAAAATTCATCTACAGATCTATTTCTTTTAGCGTAATTGCAATGCCAACAGCAAGGAACAACATTTTCTAATGTATGAGTTTTAGAGCTGTCTATTCTATCTAATCCGTTATAAACAAAATCTCCTTGATCTTTGGCTTGTTGTGAAGATTTAGGATCGTCTTTATGGGTATTAGCCTTATTATTTGGAGGATCTCCGCAATAATGGCAATTTTTTTGAGTTAGTTCAAAAAAATCTTCAAAAGATAATCCGCCATCCCTATACCTGCGTCTCCAAACTGTTCTGGCGGAAGATATAGACGGGTGATATTTTATATTTTTTTTGTACATATTAGGGGCGCGAGCGCTTATTTTTTCAAGATTAAGGCATCCGCAAGATTTAGTATGTTCATCTCGTAAGTGATCTAATTTCACAATAACTGTATTTTTGCAATCACACAAACAATTCCACTTAGATCTTTCACCAGGCTCAGTTGCGTCGGAAATAACTAATAGTCTTCCGAATTTTTGACCTACTAAATTTACTTTTTTCATTTGTTATTCCTGAACATATATATTGATTCAAATTTAGTAACGCCTGCTGTTTTATTTAAATGCCCGCGAATTGTACGTAATTGTACTTCTTCTATTATTGGGCCGAATTTATCTTTTGCCATATCGACCATCCTCGGGAAATTCTTAACATTTAAACCAAACCATTTCCCCGGCTTTAGCATATATTTAACGTTTTCTAAGGTGTCATTCCAATAAGTGTTATAGAAGTAATCTTCACCATTATTATATGCCTGAGTAGAATCAGATGAATAGTGCTCTTGATTATAATATGGAGGAGAACTAAAACTAAAATCAATTGAGTTTTCGTCTAATCTAATGTGTTCTGATCCGCTGTTAATAAGTGTTATATTTTTTAAACCAAAGAAATCAGCCATTGTTTGAACTTCTGGAGTAGTAAGAGGATCTGTTGCGATATATTTACGATTACAAGAAGCGGCTGCTAATAGTCTACCTCCGAAGCCGGCCGAATAATCGAACACAATATCTCCTTCATTAGAGTATTTCATATACATATATTTGGCTATATCCGGTTTAAACATAGATGTAGAGGCAACTAATCTCTGAGAACGAAAGCCCTGCACAATCATTCGGAAAGAGAGATTAAAAGCCTCATTTACGCCGGGCCCATTTTGATCATTTTCCAGCCAATCTAAACCTAATCTATTTGCTATTGTTTTCCTTAATTTTACATCATCATTAAATATTTCAGGGATAGTTTTGGTATTTTTATCCCTGGCATCATAAAATTTGTGACAAAAATGTTTACATAATTTTGTGCCCAGGCTGGAGTTATTAAATAAATCAATAGCCTCAAGGTTAGGTACAAAATCAACAATTCTTTTATATTCTTTATTTAAAACGGCATCTGAGTAGTCTGGATACATGAAGCTGTTTTGGCGTAAAAGATTAAATACCGGTTCAATTAGAGCTTCTCTTTCTGTTTTGTTTAAAGATTGTATATAATGTTTAGTTAGTTTTTTACCATTTATAGAGATAATTTCGTCGTATTTCATAAAGCCTTCCTTATCTTTTTTTCTATATATTTCTTAAGTTTTTCTTTGGAGTATTTAAATAGGCTATAGGGAGGTATTTTGATTAGTTTTATATTTAATTCACTACATTTAATTCTTTTAATTTCATCTCTATATTTTTGATATTCTAGTTTTTCTTGTGTGTTATTATATAAGCTAACTACATAGTGTTGTTTGCCTTGTACCTCTATTGCTAATTTCAACTCTTTGTTATAAAAATCTAATTGTAGTGAGCGACCAGTTATAGGGTTTATTATCCAGATATAAAAAAGATTTCGTTTAAAATAATATTGCGGCAAAATTTCTTTTAATATTTCATTAACGATATTTTCTTGATTGTACGCATTAGCACATTTCGGACATCTACTTTTATTATTAATTCTTGAGCCAAAATCTTGTTCATATATTTTATGCTCTTCGTTGACTAAACATATAAATTTTTGCTTTTTGCTAGCAGGCAATCCAGCAACAACTAAAGAATAATCATCTTTATTTCCATGAATTTCTTTATCCCTATTAATCCATTCTTCTATTGATAAGTTTTTTCCAGAGCATTTTGGACACCTTTGTTTGCCACGAATTCTGTTATCAAATGATTGTTTATATATTTTGTGACCTGGGTTAATTAAACATATAAAGTTTTGTTTTTCTAGACATGATAGTCCAGAAACGACCAAACAATAATCATCTTTGTCTTTATGAATTTCTTTATCTCTTTTAATCCACTCTTCTATTGATAAACCTTGTCCTGAACATTTTGGGCATCTTACTTTTTGATTGACTCTACAATTAAACGACTGTTCATACACTCCATGATTTTTGTTAACTAAACATATGAACTTTTGTTTTGTCATACATAATAGACCGTTCACAACTAAAGAATAATCATCTTTATCTACATGAATCTCTTTGTCTCTTCTAATCCAATCTTCTATTGGTTTGGTTTTTGATTTTGCTTTTTTAATTTTCCCGCATTTAGGACACCTAACTTTATTTTTGTTATTAACTCTGCTATTAAAAGCCTGTTCGTACAATCCGTGTTTTTCGTCAACTAAACATATAAATTTTTCTTTTTCCATACATAATTTACCTACAATTAAGGAATAATCATCTTTATCTCCGTGTATTTCTTTGTCTCTTCTAATCCACTCTTCCTTAGTTAGTTTTCTCATATTATTTTTCCGTCATAATAATTATATGTATAGCTAGGAAATTTAGTCTTGTAGTGTATTAACCCTTTTGTAGTCTGACCTAAATCAATTAGTGATATGTTATTTTCTAGACATTTTTTATAAAGCAAAACATCAGCATATTCAGACAATCCGTAATATTTATGACATAGTGCTTTTCCTATAATATAAGTACAGCTTTCATTTACTTGTGGCGATGCTGTAGCAAAAGCAACTAGTTTATTTTGATCATATAAAAACACATTAATACATTTTTCATGAAAGTTATTAGCATAGAAATAATAGTTTTTTCCAGAAAAATCCCTGAAATATTTTAACGCCATATTATTTGACCAATCTTCTATGAGATCTTTTACGTCTTGTATATTTCTAAAATTATCTTCTTCAACTAAATTATATTTTCCGGCTCTATTTAAGGCATGTCTAATAGTTTTAAAATTATTACCTTTGAATTCTAATTTGCTCATATCTATAATGACTGATGTGTTTTTTGAGCCGGATACTTTTGTTTGTTTTTTTAGGAACTGATAATTTTCCACCGACAAATAATGAAACCCTCTGTCGGTAAGTTTTGGAATATCTTCGGTTATTATAGTTTTGCTGGTACAGAAGTGTTTCTTTTTGCCTACTTCCCAGAAATAAATATCGTTTTCTTCTATAAGATTTTTGCTTTGTTTTCCAAGTAGGCACTTCCAGCTGTACTGATTAATATAAGACATTAACAAGTAGTGGGTAATCTTCGGGGCAAACACGACAAATAACTAAATTGAACTGCATTGCATATTTTACCATTTATCTGATGAGTAAAAATAACTTACCTCTAGATGGAAAAGCCTCTTTGTGCGAAAAAATAGCTCAGGACTATGAATCGTATATTGATTTGGGTATGACTTTGTGCCCGACTAACCCAACATATAAAATTATTGCCAGAGAAGAAAATCTTGGAATCAAATTAGAAGCACGTTTAGCCGCTTTTAAATCGTTTGATAGCCCAGCCCCAATCATAAAACAAGCATTTGATACCAGAAGAGTAAACCAAGAAACTGACAGAAACCCAAGACAAAATCTACAATATTGGCACAGAGCAGATGCGTTTATTGATAAAGAAGATGAAGGAAAACTTACAATATTTGCTAATTTGATGAGTATTTTAAATGATATAAAAACTGATTTTGGAACCCAGCCTGAATGGTTTGAGTCTTATTCTAGAATTTTATATGATAATGTTCATAGGATTTTGCGAATTAAACAAGCCGATTTAGATATATTTAAACCTCAGCTATCATATTTAGAACAGTTAGTTTTTGCGCGATATAGATTAAGCATGGAAGATTTATCTAAGTTTAGCAAAGAAGACATTCGCGCTAAATTACTAAGCAAAGATGAGGCATTGTTAAAGCGCGGAAATTATTTGAATGAAACTGGTATAACTAAAGGGTCTGCTGTTGAAAATAAAAATATAGTTATAGATGGAAGCAAGACAACGCAAGAATCATTAATACAAGCTTTATTTGGTGGGGGCGCAATTAGGAAAGACGGCGAAAAAAATGTTTCAAGAACTATAACAATCACAATATCTGACAATGTTTTAGATTAATCATGAGCGGTAATATAAAGATAATTACTGACGGTGGTGACGGCGGTGGGGGCGAAAGTCCAGCTCCAGTACCTCCAGAGCCAGGATCGCCATTTACCGTTGATATGTATGTTAATCATGAGGTATTGAGAGCGGATATAAACTCAATTCATGGGCGCGCAATATCTGGAGATGCCCCTACTGATGGCGAATCCCTTACTTGGAATGAGACGAATCAAGTGTGGGAGCCTGGACCTGGGGGTGGCGGAGGACCTGCTGGGCCCGCTGGATCTGTTGGACCTGCTGGATCTGTTGGACCTGCTGGACCTGCTGGACCTCAAGGCTCTCCAGGTGTTACAGGGGCTACAGGACCTCAAGGAGCGCAAGGTATTCAAGGAGTAACAGGAGCTACCGGACCTCAAGGCAATCCGGGCGTTACAGGGGCTACAGGACCTCAAGGAGCGCAAGGTATTCAAGGAGTAACAGGAGCTACCGGACCTCAAGGCAATCCGGGCGTTACAGGGGCTACTGGGCCTGATGGACCTCAAGGCTCTCCAGGTGTTACAGGGGCTACAGGACCTCAAGGAGCGCAAGGTATTCAAGG
>Ga0315291_10001827_pt1 | contig 28165 bp, 29 predicted proteins | sample YL17G12_20_MG_FD_203070 | JGI IMG/M metagenome (GOLD analysis project Ga0315291, IMG submission 203070) | Sediment microbial communities from Yellowstone Lake, YNP, Wyoming, USA - YL17G12_20 | ecosystem: Environmental > Aquatic > Freshwater > Lake > Sediment | place: USA: Wyoming | collected...
CTATTAATACCGGTTTTCCATAGCTTTTTACAAGCCATTTTATAAGTCCTTTATTTTTTTCATAAAAGTCTTTTGTAAATCTTATAGCCATTTCCAAATCTTTTTTATCTAATCCCATATTTTTTTGTATATCTAAAGATAAAAGAAATCTTTTTTTCACTTCTTCTAGTGCTTGCTGTAAATCTTGGCATAATGCATGAACATCGGGCATTGTGAACGCTCTTAATCTCCTTAAACCTGTTAGTTCACCAGACTGTTCTCTTCTAAAACTGTATCTTGTCAGCTCGTATAATTTTAATGGCAAATCTCTGTAAGATAAAGATGCATCTTTTGCTATTAAAAACTGCCCGAAGCAAGCTGAGAATCTTAAGAAAAACTCTCTTTTATCAGATTCTAATCTATACTGCCTGGCTGGAAATCTTGCCAGGTATTTGGCCAGGGTTGGATGATTTATATCATACATTATCGGTGTTTCTACTTCTACTCCTCCGTAATCCAAAATTCTTTTTGTAACATAATTTTCAATTAAAGCCTTAATCAATTTTCCTTTTGGATAATATCTTAAATTTCCCTTATCAGAAGCTGGTTCGTAATCTACCAACTCTAATTTTCTCATTAATTTTACATGTGCTGGTTCTTCTACTACTGCCCTTGATTTTTCTTTTTCATAATATGCAAATTTTTTCAGGTTTTCATGTTTGCTGTAATTAAATTTGCTTATATCATGCAGTTTGCCGTTTGGAGTCATTATAAACCAGTAAGATTTTAATTTTTCTTCTGATTTTATTGCTTGATTTTCTTCTTGTTTTCCTAGAGTTATCTCTCTACCCAATTCAGCTAAAGGATGCCCTTTGCATTTTAACTCGAACTCTTTATAGAAACCAAATGGGGCTCTGACAACTGAAAAATTCTTATCTTCTTTTAATGCAAGTTCTGCTTTTTTCATAATCTCTAATCCTATTTCAGGAGAAGCTAAATTACTAGACAAATGAGCATAAGGATAAAGAACAATTTTATTTGCTTTTACTTGTGAAGCTATATCTCTTATATTATCTATGTAGCTTTTTACTATAGATAAGGAATCTCCTTTTTCTACAGCTGTAAATATTACAAGGCATTCTTTCACTTCTTTTTGTTCACCCGGTTTTTCTAGTTCTTGTTTCAAAGCTTTTTGTATTGGCTTGAAACGAATGTAGTCGCAATGCAAGCTTAGGATTTTCATAAAAAGAATAAGGAAAAGGGATTTTTAAAAGTAATGATTATACTTGTACATAAAACTAACTAAAAAATAAAAAAGAAAAAGTAAAAATAAAAAATTAAGCAACTACCTTTTGGGTGATTGAACCCGTTGATGTTAAGTCTGTTGTGCTGCTTCCTTTTCTGTAAGTTACTGCTATATCTCCTTTAAATGCATTTCCTGCTGTTAATACAGGAGAACAAGGAGTAACTTCTACAGCTTGAGTTGCATCTGCTGTAATATTTGCATTTACATCTACTAATGCACAATTGCTAACATTAACACTTCGAATTGTGTATGTTTCTCCGCCGTTGTTTTTAAGCTCAATTGTTACTGTATTTGTGCTTGCTATAGCATTCCAGGCATTACAATAAAATGGGGCTGTAACTGCACATGCATTAGGGGCATACTTGCCAGGGCTGAAAACACCGAAATAAGCTAAAACACCTATAACTATGATTGCTGCTAAAATTGCCCACCCATAAGTCATCAAAAATTCCAAGGCTGCTTGTCCTCTTTTTTCAAACATTTTTTCTACCTCCTTTTCAATTGTTATTATTATTTTAATATCGGGGAGAGTATATTTAAATCTATCTATGAGCGACGACATCTAACAGCTTAATTGGTATCTTGTACAATGCTGGGAATCTATCTTAAACCAGGAAGGCATGCCTGAAACAGATGAGTATGGGGGGTTCTGCGAGGAAAAATAAATATAGTCAACAACAGATTTATCTAATATATAAATATCCTGAGCAGTTAATTTGGGAATATAAACAAAACTTTCTATTCCATTTGTATCTGGAATATTTAAACCTTGTATTCTGTCTAAGAAACTTGGTGCATCAGTGTTGTTTGCATAATATTCATTTTCCAAATGCAAGGATAAATGGGTTTTATCTCCTCCGGAAACATAATCTCCTTCATATAAGGTTTTGATAATCTTTCTTGTAATTTTTCCCTGTGTATTAAGAAGAGATAAAGGATCCTCAAAATTTTCAATTGTCACAAAAGCTTTTATGCTCTCATTTTTATACCAGCTTGCAAGATTGTTCTCGTCTGTCATGTTTAAAGTTGCATTAAAATAAATAACAACATTCCAGGGGTCTTCCTGGGATACAGAAACTTTAATATTTGAAAGATTAATTATAATACTCATCTTTCTAGCATTCCCCTGTATGTTATCTTGTATATCAGATATCTTTGCTCCATCTAAAATAGATGATGGAATTCCTGAAATAGTGCCGTTATTTATAGCCTCTTGAAAAAATGAGCTAAAATTTAAAATATAGCTGCCTGTTCTTGCAATCTCGCTTTCAGCCAAGAAAATTGTTCTGAATCCTGAGATGTAAAGCTGCCTTACCAAATCCTGCTCTAAAGAAAATAGGAAAGAGTCCATTGTTTTAACTCTTGTTTTAATTATCTGTCTTTCGTGAATTGTGCTGTAAATCTCATAGGAAACAAAAAAAAGCAGAATTATAGCTACTGCTATCATGCTGAATATCTGGGCTTTTTTTTGTTTTAGCATTTTATTTTCTATATCTCATCTTTTGTTATTAATAACACAACTCTTTCTGTTTTATTTTTTGTTATTTTAATTTATTTATTTGTTAATGATAAAAACTCTTGTTGTTTTTGTCGGTTGTTGTGTTAATTAATACAATCATCTCCACACTCTCACTTGAACCTCTGAATTATAAGGATAAGGAATTCCTGAAACCTCATTCTCACTAATAACTAAATCCTGCTCTGAAAATTTGCTATCTGCCCTATTATCAGAATCAAAATCTATGTTCTTTAATAAATCATGAACAGCATAATTAATTGCATCATTTTCATTATATGTGTGGGGCCCTGAAGTGAAGTAGCATTCATTTGTTCCAGAATAATTTCCAGGAACTTTTATTGTTGTATTTGTTGAATCTTCAAATTCTATAAACCATATACAGCCAGAGGCAACAGGCTTTATTGGAGAATAACCTGAAACGTTTTTTACAATAGTAAATATAACTTTGTCTGAAGATGAGCCGCCAGAAGAATTAGCAGGAGACAAGCCAGTAGTTATTGTAACATTATTCTGCCCTCTGCTTATTTTTTCAGCTGGGATGTAGATAAAATAAGGATCTCCTAATCCTAAATAATCAGAGCCATAATATGACAAATTGAATATGTTGACTTGGGAAACATTGTTGGAAATTGTAACCTTGTCTGTCCACCTGCTTCCTGAGTAAGAGACAGCTATTGCCTGCATAGGAGTTGAGTCCTGAGGAATATCAAATGAGCCTGTTGAAATATCATTCCCAAATTCAGAAGTCTCTGATGTTGCAATCAAGCCGTAAGGCGAGGATGACTGGTAGTTTGTTGAAATATAAGAATCAGGATATAGGGTTGTAAGGCTGAAATTCTGGGAAACATTTGATACCTGCTCTATAAAACTTAAGGATAAAATTTCATTTGCTATTTCTGCATAAATATTTAACAGAGCATTTGGGTCTTGGCTTGCATAATATTTTCCGTTTCCGCAATTTGCTATATTCTTTAAAGTTTTATTTGCCATATCACAAGAAGAAACAGGACCAAAACCTATTGAGTATACTGTAGAATTTAATGTTTTTAATCTGCATGAACTCCAGTTAGCATTTGTGCTTGCACATTCGCAGTCATTTACATTGCAGTCATCTAAGCCCCCATAACAGCCTGCACCATAACCTAGCCATAAACCCTCATCACTATGCAAACCTGTTCTTATTCCTGTACAGCCATTGTTTGCCTGGCAAGTGTGGGTTGGAATGCCATCTGACATGACTATTACAAATTTATATTTTGAGGAACTACTATTCTCATACAGAATTTTATAAGCATCATTTTCAGAGCAGCATATACAAGTTCCTCCTTGAGGAGAATAGGCATCAATTTTGCTTTTTAAATAAGTTGCATTGCTTGTCAGATTTTCTTCATATACTCTTCCTTTAAAAGGAGAATCCTTGTCTCCATAAAAAGCAGATAAAGCAACTCTGTTGCCTGAAACATTTAAAATCATATCTACAAACATCTTATCAAGACATTTTGCTAAAGACAATCTTTTTGTTGAATTGGTGTAGATGTTTGGATCGTTGCAATTCCTTGTGGTTCCTGTATTATCATTATCCATCCTCGAGTCCATGCTTCCTGATAAATCTGTGATTAAAACAACGTCTGCATTCCCTCTTCTTAATATGCTCTGCATTTCATATAAACCGAGTCTTAAAGGTACTGTTTTTCCTGTCAAATCCGAGTAATCAAGCATTGATGAAAGCTGCGAATTTGTTATTATTTCTGTTTTTGTTCCATTGCCTTCGTAAACTGTTTTGTTGCCTATATTAAGAAAAAGCTGATAAGGGCTGTTATAGTGGAGGGAAATTTCCATGCTTGAAAGCGAGGAAGGAACATAAAATGAGTCAAATATGTTTATTAATCCGGAAATTCCTGGGAGATATTTTTTTGTCTGCGAGGAAGAGGCATTATAAGTTAATTTTATGTAGCCTCCTGCAATATATAAGTTGTTTCCTCTTAATTCTATTATATTATTCGAGTTGAAATGTGTTAAAGGCAAGATATATTCTTGAGGGGTATAAACAGGCGTGGTTTTCTGAAAATTACCTGAAAAATTTCCGTTTATGTATAAAGAAAAATTTTTGTTTATTGCAATATCCATTACAGCAGAGTTTAGTGTACCGCTATAATCTGCTTTTATAGAAATGTTTCCATCTCCTATATAGCCTCCGAAATAGAAATAATTTACCTGGCTGTTATGAGTTAAGAATGCTCTTGCAGAATATCCTTTAATTTCTCCTCCGGGCTCGGGCTTTTCTACTCCCGAAACAATCTGCCTTGCTACAAATATATCCTTGCTATTTTCAAATGAACTTTTATTGGAAGAAGCTATTAACTCATTATCAAACCATATGCCTATATTTTCTTTTGGGTTTAAGTCAGAGAATATATTCCCGGCAAGAAGTTTTGCTTCTGGCATTCCCCTAGCATAAAACTCTGCAATTTGTTCCAATAATGTATTATTTCCTGAAACTTTTCCTTCTGAAATAAGCTCTTTTACATAACTATTATTTATTTCGCTTATTTTTAATGAAGAGAGAACCTGTATTGTGTCATCTTGAAGATTTGTTTCTATTGTTTTCTGCTTGCTAATCGGCTTTACAACAAAAAGTATGGCAAAAATCAGTGTGACTGCTATTAAAGCATCTATGCTGTAATAAAAGGCTTTCTTATTTCTTTTTATCATATATCTTTACCCCTAATTTTTTTAAATCCTTAACTAGTTGTTTATTATTTTTAAAGAGAATTGTTTTCATTCCAAGTTTTTTGGCTGGAATTAAATTAAATTCTCTGTCATCAACAAATATTGTCTGATTAGCTGGAACCCTTAATTTTTTAAGAGCAATCCTGTAAACTTTTTCCTCCGGCTTTTTTGTTTTAACTTGGTGAGAAAAGATGGGCATAAAAAAATGCTTTATTAACTTGTTATTTATAAGCAAGTGATAGGATAAAGAGAATTGATTTGATATTATAGATATTTTATATTCTTTTTTTAACCTTTTAATCAAATTTAACAGATATTTATTTAACCAAAATCTTTTTCTGTATTCCCTAATAAAAATGTTCTTTATTTTTTTTGCAGATATGTTTGTGTACTTAGACATTTTTTCAAATGCTTCTTTTTCAGATATTTTATTTATCGAAGAAAGTTTGATATATTTAGCAATTCCGTTTGTGTAATCCTTTCCGTAAAGATTTAATGCTTTTTGCATAAAGATATACTCGGGGGTTCTGCTTAGATATAAAACTCCCCCCACATCAAAAATTATAGCTTTTATCATCTTCAGCTCCATACAAATAAATTAAATTTAACTGGCTTATTATTGTAAATTGTAAACCTTTCTATTTTAATCAAATTTTTTTCTGATGCTGGGAGATTTCCTATTCCATCGATAGGATTTCCTGAAATTTCTATGTTTGTAAAATTAAAATATAGTTCATAATTTGTTCCAAGCATTCTTTTAATTTTTGTATAATTGGTTTGAGAAAGGGAATGTAAATTTTCAAGTTTTGTTTGATTAATTTTCTCTTCAGTTAAAATTCCGGGAATTTCCACATCTGTTAATGTCCAGTTTTGCGGAGTGCCAGCTGATAAGATTAAAAAGGAAGCGAGATTGCCGTCATTTAGAAGCTGATTCAGGTTTTCTTCTCCTTCATTCAAGAAATTAATCGCATAGATATAAATAACAATTATGCCAACTAAAAAAATAGTTAGTGCTATTACCAAATCGAAACCCCACACCTGCGCCTTTTTCTTATTGATTAAGATAGACTTTACCATTTTCGTTTTTTATAATATTCTCCTTTTTTCTTATTTGCCCTGTCACCTCATTTACCTGCAAGGAAAGCGCATTTCTTCCAGTCTTTATATAAATACTTCCTTCAACAAGGCTTATATAATAATCTTGATTTGAAATTTTTTCTGGTATATTGAATTTTCTTTCATAGCCGGAAGTTGATTCTGAGGCTAAGCTTATCTCATCTTGTACACTTAAAGCAAGATTTTTTACTATTAAAAGCTCTTTTTCTTTATTTTTTTCTTCTGTGTTTTTCTGGACTGCCACAAAAAATATTACAAAAAAAAACATAACTGCCCCAGAAACTATTAAAAATTCAATGCCTCCCTGGCTTTTATTTCTCATTTCTGCCTCTTTTTCTTTAATCTTACAAAGAAATTGTGCTTTTATACTTTACTTTCTCCCTGAGAAATCTTATCTATACTTGGTTTATTGTCACAACATCAGATTCTGCCTTTATTATTAATTTTTTTGAGCCTTCTCCAGGATTCATTGTTCCTGTAACATTGACTCGGGATGTAAATGCCCTTTTCATTGCTCCTGCAGATGTTGAAGCAGTAATTATCAAATCCTGTCCGGAGAAATCTATATTATTAATCCCTGAAGGGACATAAACCGTAATTGTTACCTGTGATGGTTCTCCGGCATAAAAAACCGATTCTGCTGAGGATATAATTTTGTCAGCAAGAACTTCCAACTGGTTCTCTCTTATCTTGTCTTTGGACATATTAATATAAAAATAAGCTGATAGCAAGACGAAAGTTATAGATAGGCTGACAAACCCTATTATTATCATATATTCTATTCCTGACTGACTTCTCTTTTTCATTTAGTAAGATTTATAATACCTCAATTCTTTATTAAGGAAATAGAATTTATAAAGATTTGGAAAATCAAAATGGGTGAAAGAGGAAATTTTATTATAGTATTTTTTATGGTGCTTTTGCTTGTATTTGGCAATGTTTTTTTATACATGAGAAATGCAAGAATTACTCCTTCTGGATTTTCTGTGGCTGATATTGGCAGTAAATTAAAAAATCCTGATTTTTACACTGTTTCTTTTATTGTCCAGTGGGTTTTGATATTAATTATTGTCCTTATCTTTTATGTTAAATTTCTTAAAAAGAGGAAAAACGAAGAGAAAACAAACGTTATTAAAGTAGAAAGAGAGAGGGGGGATGGAAAAGCCCATACTTCCCTAGATGAATTATACAGCTTATTAACAAAGAAAAAAAATCTTAAAGTATCTACTATATCAAGAAGTTTTGATATCGATAAAGATACGGCTTTGGAGTGGTGTAAAATTTTAGAAGGGCACGATCTTGTAACTATAGAATATCCTGCATTCTCTGAGCCGGAAGTTGTTTTAAAATAGGGGGTGATATGGCAAAAAAGAAATTTAAACTGGACAAAAAGAGAATTGAAAAAAAACCAATTGAAAAAAAGAAAGTTGAGGAAAAAAAGGATAAAGTAGAGGAAAAAGTCCTTGAAGAATATAAGCTGAATGTTGATGAGGCAGTAATTGATGTAAAAATTGAGAGGGGAGAGGAAGGATTATTATATAATCTTTATATTCCTGAATTGGGTTTTGGGACTATTGCCTTGCTTGATGAGATAAGAAAAGAACTTGTATCTGTGAGCAGTATAGGTATTGCAGAATTAACTGATATTAAAGCTATTTCTAAAATGAAAAAAATATTTACTGAACAAGCTGGAAAGCTTTTAAGAGAAAAAGTTCCAAAAATAAGCCTTGGATCAGAAAAATTTTTAACTGGAATGTTGATGCAGGAAATGTTGGGGTTAGGCAAATTAGAGTTTTTAATAAATGACCCCGGACTTGAGGAAATAGTTGTTGTTAATAGCAAGGAGCCAGTGAGAGTTTATCATAAAAAATATGGATGGCTTGTGACTAACATAAAAATAGAAAAAGAAGAAGAAATTAATAATTATGCAAATATAATTGCTAGAAGAATTGGAAGGCAGATAAATATTTTAACTCCCTTACTGGATGCACATATTGTTACTGGCGATAGAGCGAATGCGGTTTTATATCCTATAGCAACAAAAGGAAACACCATCACAATAAGAAAATTTGCCCGAGACCCCTGGACAATTATCGATTTGATAATTAATAAAACAGCAAATTTGGAAGTAGCTGCTTTATTATGGCTGGCTATAGAATATGAGATGAATGTACTTATTTCAGGAGGAACTGCTTCTGGAAAAACAGTTTTTTTGAATACAATTATGCCTTTTGTTCCTCCGAATCAGAGAGTAATAAGCATAGAGGATACAAGGGAATTAATGCTTCCTGATTATTTGTATTGGTGCCCTCTTGTAACAAGAACTCCAAATCCAGAAGGAAAAGGAGAGGTAAGCATGTTAGATTTGCTTATAAATAGTTTAAGAATGAGGCCTGATAGAATTGTATTAGGAGAGATGAGAAGGCAGAGTGAAGCTGAAGTTTTATTTGAGGCAATGCATACAGGACATTCAGTTTATGCTACTGTTCATGCAGATACTGCTTCAGAAACGATTTCCAGACTGACAAATCCCCCTTTAAATGTTCCTGATAATTTATTGAAAGCTGTAAATCTTAATGTTGTAATGTTCAGAGACAGGAGGAAAGGGATAAGAAGAATTTATCAGGTTGCAGAATTTGTAGTTGAAAAGGAAAAAGTTGTGCCAAATATTCTTTACAGATGGACTCTTGAAAAAGATGAGATAATAAAGCATAATGAAAGTATGGTTTTTATTGAGGAGTTAAGTAGGCATACAGCAATGTCGCAGGAAGAAATAAATAAAAGCCTTGAAGAAAGGAAAAAGATTTTGGGCTGGATGATTAAAAAGAATATCAGGGATTTTGAGCAGATAGGAAAAATAATGAATGTCTATTACACAAATCCTAGGCTTCTATCCGAAATGATGAAAAAATGAGATTTAATATTCCATTTACATTTTCAAGCCCAGATATTTTGAAGAAGAAAACTAAAAGTTTTGCGAATATTTTCAGAAGCAGGAAAGGCAAATTAGACAGCTATCTGACAAATTTGGATGTTAATTTAACTTCCGGGGAGTATCTTGGAATATGCCTAAGAACTTTTTTAATTTCATTTATAATATTTTTAGTTATCTCAAGTTCTGCTTTGGAATTGCTGAAAGTTAAATATTTTTATCTTTATAGTTTATTGGTTGCTTTCGTTTTTGCTGGTTTTATTTTTATCAATCAGACAAGCTATCCAAGAATATATAATTTGAAAAAGACAAGAGATGTAGAAAGAAATTTGATTCCTGCTCTGCAAGATATGCTGGTGCAGTTAGAGTCGGGTGTGCCTGTTTTTCAGATAATAGCTAATATATCCATTTCTAATTATGGGTTTGTAAGTTACGAGTTTAAGAAAGCTGTGAATGAGATAAATTCAGGCATATCTCAGATAGATGCCCTAGAAAGTCTGATAAAAAGGAATTCTTCTACATATTTCAAAAGAATTTTGTGGCAGTTAAGCAATGGTTTAAGGTCAGGAAGCGACATGAGTATAGTATTAAAAGATATTATAGATAATTTGAATAAAGAGCAGGCAATTCAAATACAAAGTTACGGAAGCAAGTTGAATCCTTTAATTATGTTTTATATGCTTATAACTGTAATTCTGCCCTCTCTTGGCATAACTTTCCTTACTATAATTTCTTCTATGCTGAATTTATCAAGTTTTCTTGTTGAAATGATGTTTGTTACTGTTTTTGTTTTTGTTATACTAATGCAGATAATGTTTCTTGGATTAATAAAAACAAGGAGGCCAAGTTTGCTATGAACTTATTAAAATTTTTGCCTAAAAAATTAAAGGAAAGTTACGAGAAAAATATAGTTAATACAGGAACAAAAACTCCGAGCGATGAATATCTTACAAAACTTTTTTTTATTGGCATATTTATTTCTATCGCGCTTAGTATTATTATCTTTTTCCTTGTTAAAATAAGCCCGATTTTGATATTCCTTGCATCTTTTCTCGTAATCCAGGTAATTTTTTATTATTGGACTTCACTTAATGCAGCAACAAGAATAAAAAAAATAGAGGATGTGTTTCCAGATTTTATACAGCTGATGTCTTCAAATTTAAGGGCGGGAATGACTGTAGATTACGCATTTCTGTCTTCTGCTCGCCCTGAATTGGCACCTTTGGATATTGAAATATTGAGAACAGGGAGAGAAATTGCTACAGGAAAAGATATTGTTTATGCTTTTAATAATATGGCTGAGAGGGTGGGTTCTGAAAAAATAAGCAAGATTATAGATTTGATAATTTCTGGGTTAAAAGCAGGAGGAAATATTGCTACTCTATTAGAAAATACAGCAGGCAACATGAGAGAGAAAGAATTTTTAGAAAAAAGGGCTGCCTCTAATGTATTAATGTACATTATTTTTATTTTTGTTGCTATAGGTGTCGGGGCGCCCCTGCTTTTTGGTTTGTCTTCTATTTTAGTTGAAATTATTATAAAACTTACTAGTCAGTTGCCTTCTGTTTCCTCCAGCCAGATGAATCTGCCTTTTACCTTATCAAATATTGGTTTATCTCCTACATTTATTATATACTTCTCTTTAGTATTTCTAATTGTGGTGGATATAATATCCTGCTTAGTAATAGGGTTGGTTAATAAGGGAGATGAAAAATATGGTTTAAAATATATGGTTCCTTTAATTATGGTTTCCTTGGCAATTTTCTTTGCGATAAGAATTTTCTTGTATAGCTTCCTATCTCAAAGCTTTAATATTATCAGTTAGGATTTTGAGACAGGCACTTTTTTTTATTTTATAAAAAAGGAAAGGTAAAGCATTTAATTTAATTTCTGACATAATAAGATTTTTATACCTGTTTTCTATCTTAATATTATGGTAAAAGTGAAAAAGAGGAAAGTTAAAAGACAGTCTAGAAAAATGGAAAGGGTTTCTTCTGGCGTTGAGGGTTTTGATAAAATGACAGAAGGAGGATTTGAAAAAAATTCTGTAAATCTTGTTGTTGGAGATTCTGGTTCAGGAAAGACGATATTTGCTCTGCAATTTTTAATTGATGGATTAATGAAAGGAGAGGGCTGCCTTTACATAACTTTTGAAGAGAAAAAAGAGGAATTTTATAAGAATATGATGAATTTTGGATGGAATATGGCAGAATATGAAAAACAGGGGAAATTTTTCTTTCTTGAGTATAATCCTGAAAAAGTAAAGGTTATGATTGAGGAAGGGGGAGGAGAAATAGAAAATGTTGTTGTTAAAAAAAGTGTTTCCAGATTAGTTATAGACTCAGTAACAAGTTTTGCCCTGCTGTTTGAAGATGAACTGCAAAAAAGAGAAGCTGCTTTGTCATTATTTGATATTATAAGAAGATGGAAATGCACCTCTATATTAACTTTACAGGAAAATCCCCTAGATAGAAGTGATGGCGCCTCTACTTCCTTAGAATTTGAGGCAGACAGCATTATTCTAATTTACTTTATTCGCGAGAAAAAGGAAAGGCAGAGGTTTATAGAGGTTTTGAAGATGCGAGGAACAAAACATTCTGCTACAGTACATTCTCTTAAATTCTCTGATAAAGGGCTTTATGTCAGCGAGGAAATTTTGGCTGATGAGATAAAGTAGACTATAATCCTATAATTTTTTCTACTTCACCCAATATCTCTTCTGCATGTCCTTCTACTTGAATTTCATATTCAGGGTTAATAGGAAATTCTGGCGTTCTATGAACTATCCTCAACTTTCCATCTGAATATATAATTTCTAGAGCAAATTTAGAATTTGCTTTTATTTCTGAACTATTATTGCCTCTTAATAACCCAATTATCTCCTCCCTTTTTTCATCGGTAAAGGGCAATATTTTTGGCAGATAATATGTTCTTCTTAACATTTTAATAAAGAGAAGTTTAGAAAAATGAGATTTACCAGCTACAACAACAACTATTAGAGCAAAATATGGTAAATTTTCTCATATTTTATGGAATAGAAGCCCGTATATAAGGCTTACTACAGAAAGCTTTATAAATAGTATTTACTATTAAATAGTAACAAAACAGGACAATTTGAGGGAAAATGGGAAATAAAAATAATACACTTTACAGCATGTTTCCGGGCTTAATAGCCGCCGGAGTAGCTGCTGCTTTAGGTTATCTTGTATGCAATTATACATCTGGAGATTTAAGGAACCCAAATGGACAGGCAACAGCTGAACAGGTATCTGAACAAAGAGAAAGCAAAGAGGGGCTGGCGAATATACTGCCTGGACTTTTAGTTAAACAAGAAGGAGATAGAAAATGAGATTCATAAATATTATAGATGAAAAAGGAAGATTTGTTGGTTTGAAGGTGTTTCCTGATGAACCAGCGGGTCAACAGGACAGTCATGCATATAGTTATCTTTTTGCAAGAGAGCAGTATAAATCAATGGGGGATGTTATGGGTTTAGAATCTGAATTAAATGTAGAGGAAAAGGAAAATGAGAGATAAAAATTCATGGGTTAAAAGAAATTTAGTAAGAAGTGTAGTTTATACTTTATTAGGGTTGGGTGTTGTGTCTGCAGTTGCTGGCAGCATTGCAAATGCAGAACAGGCAAGAGAGAAGCTGGGAATAGAAAGAAGAGTTGAAAATGTTCAATCAGCCAAGCCTCAGGAAAAAAGAGATTACAGTTTAGATGATTATATAAATGCTGTAATTGAAATTGAAAGTCATGGAAATCCTAATGCAGAAAGATATGAAGCTAGTATAAATGACACAAGTTATGGTTTAGGGCAGGTGCTAACCGGAGTTGCATTGGTTTTAGAAAGACGTTACCCAAATTTACCTAGAATTTCTGATTATTCTGGTTTAGAAGAGAATGTAGATACAAAAAAGGCAGAAAATATGTTGGTCCAATTATATGGAGAAAGAGTCGGAAAAGAAAAAGTAGGAATTGACGGGGAAATTGATTCAGCAAGTTCTGCTTTAATAAAAAGGGTGCAGAGAAAACACGGGCTTAAAGCGGATGGAAGAATTGATAAACCAACTTATTTAGCAATACAGAAAGAGAGGCATTTACAGGAAAGATTATGTAATCCAAAAATAAATTTGGCTTATACAAAAACCTTATTTGAAGAGGAATTAGATTTTTTTGGTGACCCTTTTTTGGCAGTTGCAACTTATAATGTTGGCAGAGATGATGTTATGGATGCGAGAGTGCAACAGCAGTTAAATGATTTATATGGTGCTGGTTTAGTTACAGATGGAAAGATAGGCAAAAAAACAAGACAGGTTGTAAGAAGATTCCAGGAAGAGTATAAATTAGAAGTTGATGGTGTTGTTGGACCTAGAACATATGCTAAATTGCAGGAAGTTTATATGCAAAAATTCCCAGGCATTGAAAATCCAAGAGGAGCAGTTCCTGTGAATAGATATACCCCAAATCATGTAAGAAAATTTAAAGAAGCCTTGGAAAAATCAAAATGACAAATGGAATAGTAGAAAGAAATTTGGAATTAATGGCTTCAACAGGACAAGGGAGCATGATGGATTTATTAAAAAGCCAGGCTATGGCTCCAGGTTCAAATGGTTCTTATACTGCTGCTCATCTTTTTTATGATAGAAAAGGAGCAATTCAGTATTTTGGAAATGATAGGAGAAAGCCAGAAAATATTTTAGCTAGACTTAAAAGTCTTTTTACAAGATTAAAAAGAGCAACTTTTGAACTGGGAGTTAATGCTGAAGGCAGGCATTACAGAGTTAATGCAATTTCTTTTTCTGAAGAGCCAAGCCCTATTGAAAAATTTGCACTTTATGAAACAGCAAGAGAGTTTAATGAAAGATATGGTTTTAATCCTGAAAAATAAACTTAAGACAAGAGAAAAATGAACAGAGAAAAATTAAAACATGAACTGAGAAGGCATTTTTCAGATTCAACTGCAATTATGACTCTGGCTAATCCTTTATATGCCGGTGTTGAAACTCTTGCAGTTGGAATGTCTGATAGAGTTTCTTTAAATTCTAGATTAATGAATACTGGTTTAGTTTATGCTGGCTTGGGAAGTTTGACAAAATTAAGAGATTTTTCAAAAAGATTATTTGGAATAAGTGAGAAGTCAAGAGAAATTGTTAAAGGAATGCATGATGTTGTTTTTGCAGGAACTCTTATTGTTGGAATTAAACCATTAGTTTATCTTGCATCTGGGGAAGACGACTGGAAAAAGATTGCTTTAGCTACGGGATTAAGTGTTTTAACAGGAGGAGCTGTTGCTTATCCTATGGGCTATTTAGTAGATTCTTACAGAGATTTAACAGGAGTAGAAGAGTCAAACAGGTTGCCTGAATTAGTAAAAAGACAAAGTCCTAGAGTTAAGAAAACTCTTGCTGCACTATTAACTGCTGGTTCTGTAGGAGCTGCAGGATTGGTTTATGCTTTTAATGGGAGATAAACTTCTCAATTTGTTTTCTTGCTTTTTCTCTTTCCTGTTGATGATGTTTTAAGAAAGAGTTGATTTTCTCAATTAAAATTTCTTTTAATTCACTTGTAAGTAGCTTTCCTGATTTGTAATCATTATGAATTTTTTTAAGCTTCCTGTCATCTGGTTCAAAAAACATTTTTAGATATTGATAAGAAACATCTACATCTGGATTCCCTCCTTTTTTTCTATGCTCTTGTGTTGTTGCTTGCCCTCCTGAAAATGCATATTTTTTTATTTTTTCAGTTACTTCTTGGGGAGAGTCTGTCATTGCAATATATGAAGTAGGGTCTGAAGAAGACATTTTTCCTTCACCTTTTAATGCAGGCAAGAAGATATGATATGTAGCTGAAATTGGGATGAACTTATATCCTTTAAATCTTGAAGCCATATCTCTTGCTATTCTTATATGGGGATCTTGGTCTGTTCCTACTGGAATAAAAACAGGAACAATGTTTTCAAATTCTGGCAATTGCGCATGATACATATCAGAAGCTTGGAGTAATGAAGAGTCCATTTTTCCCGGGCTAATCTTTCCATAAACAGCTTTAAATTCATTGAAAGTTGCATATCTTGAGAAATTTGAAGCAAGCCTATAGTAAGCATTTGATTTCTTAGCATCTTGGCTTCTCTCGCTTTGAAAATAAAAATCACAATTTTCAGGTTTTAATCCTAATGCTATATAATTTAGCAGGTATTGGTCTATTGCTACTTTTCTTGCTTCTTCTAAACTTACCTGTCTTGTATTGTAAGCTTCTAAATCTGCAACAGCTATATATAATTTAACTCCTAGTTTTTGATAGAAAATAAATTGTTGAGCTAGTAACATGTGCCCTAAATGGAATTTGCCAGAGGGCATTAATCCTGTCATCAAAACAACTTTCTTTTTGTTTTTCAATGCATCAAGAATTCTTTCAAAATCCCTGTGCGCAAATACAACCCCTCTCCTAAACAGGACATTTTCATTAAACATAGGAGGAAGTTTTGGCATCTGCTTAATACCAAATTCTCTAGCTAACTTGTTATAATCTATTTTTCCTTTGACTTCATAAGGAGTTACTTTAAACTCTTTTTTCATATCTGAGTTAGGTTTAGATAATTTATAAAGTTTCTTACAAGCCAAGCATAAAATTCCTTCATAAGCTTTTTCATTAACTAATACAGGAATAAAATCAAACTCTGCAACTTGCTTTCCTTTTCCTTCTGCTATGACCTGCCCTTTTTTTATTTCTTCAAAATTTTTAATAATAATATTTTCTTGTTCCTTTTTTACTATTTCTATTACTTCAAATATCTCAATATCTTCATTTTTATTCTTATTTTCAATTATTTTTTTAACCTCATCTACATTTTCTTTTCTTTCATGAGGACCAACTTCTAGGCTAATTCCACATTTAATATAATCAATTAAAGCCTTACCAAAAGAAAAAAATTCTGGCATTATCACTAATCTTTTTAACCCTAGTTTTTTCGTAAATTCAAGCTTATCTTTATTGGGTTTTGTTATAATACCAAATACCGGGCAATCATTTGAAGATGAATGTAAGTCAATTACATAGTCAAAATCTTTTAGTTCTTTTACTAATTCATAAGCTCTTTTTTCTTCGTAATTTCCATTTGGATTTCCAGGGAAACTTCTATTTAAATCAGAATCTATAAATCTTTTATTCTCTTTTAATGCTCTAGGGTTCCCTATAAAAAAAGAAATATGGGGAAGTTCTTTTGTAACTTCCAATCCATATTTCTCATCTCCATGCAAACAAACAATAACTGCTGTTTTCATTTTACTCCTCCCACAAAACTTCTAACTTTACTTAAATCCATTTTAGCATTATAGCTTTTGGCATTTCTTTCGTTTTTATCTTTTTCTCCTTCTTTTAATGATGTGCTTACAATTACAGCATCTGCAAATTTGAATAATCTCTTTATATTGGTTTTATCAGCACCACTCCCTATTATAACAGGTATATCCCCAGATATCGCTTTAACTTCTTGTAAATCTTTTATCAAGGGGGCTTCTCCAGTAACAGTTCCAGTGATAATTAATCCATTAGAACCTTTTTCTCTAGCTTCTAAAGCTGCTTCTCGGATTGGGCGTTTATTGATTAGTTTAGAGTGTTTAACTTGTATATCTGTTAAGATCTTTATGTTCTCTGCTTCAATCTTTTTTCTAAATTCAATAACTTTATCAGGATTCCCTTTTATTTCCCCAAATATTGTTTTAACATTATCCACAAAAACCGGTACACGTATAAATTCTGCTCCGCTTTCTTTTGCTATTTTTAAAGCATTTTCAAAATCATTGAAAAGAACACTAATTCCAATTGGGACACTTGAAATCTTTTTTAATTCTTTTATCAGCTTTCTTATCATCTCTATTACTTCTGGTGTTTCTTTTATCCTATGAGGGAAGTTATAATTATTTTCGACAATAATCGCGTCTACACCTCCATCCTGTAAAGAGTTAAAGTCATCTACAGCTCTTTGTAAAACTTTTTGATAAGAAACAAACCCTTTATAGCCTATTAAAGGAAGAAAGTGCAATGCCCCAATGATTGTTTTTTTAGTCCCAGCTAAGAAAAAGTTCTTTTTATTGCCAGAGACTATTGTATTTCATAGATGTATTAGAAAAAAAGGGTTTTTAAAACCTTCGAAATCTCCTCAAGAAAAGTTTAAATATCTACTCGTATTGAAAATCCTGAGGAAAAATGGGGGGCAAAATATCTATTTTGAGTTTATTTTTAATAATTATAGTATTATTATCTATGAACATAATTTCTGCAGAAATTATGTTATCTCAGCCAAATGCTATTTATAATTTAGGGGATAGTGTAGATATACAGGTAACTATAAAGGAAAACCAGCAGTCATCTGGATTTTTTAATATGAATATTGCATGTCCAAATGGCACTCGAAATTTTTACAGAAATTTTATTAATGTAAAGGCAGGGGAGGAGATGAAAATTGAAACATCCTTACTATTGACAAGAAGCCTTGCAAATGCAGGAAACTGCAACATAGAGGCATTATTTTTAAATGAAAAACAGGAAAGTCAGAAATTTTTAGTATCTGATGAAATTAGTGTTAGCCTGAATCTTGGAAATTTAAGTGCAGAAGCTGGAAAAGAAATTGTTATAAAAGGAACAGCAAGAAAGGAAAATGGTGGGTTAGTTGAAGGATTTTTAAATTTGGGGATAGAAAATACAGCAATAAGTATAACCAGGACAATGGCAAATGGGAGTTTTGAGACAAATTTCAGTTTTCCTGAAAATACAAAATCGGGAAATTATGTTCTAATAGCTAAAGTTTATGATGAGGTTGAAGGAGTAGAAGCAAATAATGGAGAAACAAGCATAACGCTTTCTGTAGAACAGACAGCAAGAAAGATTGATATTGCAATATCCAACCAAAATGTAAAGCCTGGAGAAAGCGTAATTTTTAAACCTGTTATTTATGATCAGGCTAATCAATTAATAGAAGGAGAGGTTGGATTAAAGTTTTATGATGATAAAGGAAATCTTTTTTTCCAGAAAATTTTAAATTCCGGAGAAGAAAAAGAAATATTTTTTGAAACTAATTCCAGCCCAGGTTACTGGAAGGTTTGGGCTGCTGGTTTGGGTTTAGAAGCTGAGAGAGATTTTTATATTGAAGAGCTGAAAAAAGCCAGCTTTAATATAGGAAATGACACTCTGACAATAGAGAATATAGGAAATGTTCCTTATAAGAATACAATTCAGATAGCTATAGGAGAGATTGTTGAAACTGAAAATGTTGAATTGGGACTGGGAGAAAGCAAAAGTTTCAAATTAAATGCTCCTGATGGGAATTACAAAATTTCAGTAAATGACGGCATAGAAAATCTTAATCTTGATGGTGTGGCTTTAACAGGGGATATTATTGGTGTAAGTGAGATAAATAATGGGGTTTCTGTATTTACAAAATATCCTATTGTATGGCTTTTTTTAATTGTTGTTCTAGGAATGTTTTTGTTTGTTTTGGGCAGGAGAGTTATTAAAAAAAATTCTTATTCATTTCCTTCTTCCTCTTCTATAATTGGTAAGAAGAAATCCCAGGAAATTCCAAAACAGGAGGTTAAAAAAGAAAAAGATAATTTTATCCCTGTTTCAGGACAACCTGTCGATAGGGCAGAGCATACAGTTGTCTTGGATGGAAGAAAAGAAGAGGGAAGCTTATTGACAATCAGGATTAATGGTTTAAACAGCATTAGGAAAATCTGCGGAGAAACTATAAATAATATTTTTAGGACAATAACAGAAAATAAAGGGGCTGTTTATGAAACTTCTGATTATTTGATAGGCATATTCGCAAGTCCTGTTACAAGAACCTTTAGCAATGAGATGATTGCTGTTAGAATAGGAAAGCAGGTTGAGGAAATTTTAAAAGAGCATAACAGGAAGTTCAGGCAGAAGATAGACTTTGGAATAGGCTTGAATTCTGGGGACTTAATAATAAAAAAGGATGCTGGCTTATTAAAATTTACAGGCATTGGAAACAGCTTAAGCTTGGCGAAAAGAACATCTGAACTGGCAAATAACGAATTATTGCTGTCAGAAAATTTGTATAAAAAAGTTATGAATGAGGTAAAAGCTGAAAAAGAAATAAGACAAGGCCTGAATATTTATCATATAGGAAGTATAAGCGACAGGGGAAAGTATAATAGCTTTATTTCTGGCTTTTTAGAAAGACAAAAATCAGGAAAATGAAAATTATTCTAATTTCAATAAAATGAAGTTGCTGATTTTTGATTTTGATGGGACAATTGTTGATAGCAAGGCTGTTTGGTATAAAGCATTGGAAAAACATCTAGGTAATTTAGGATTGGGCAAAAAGGAAGTTGACAATATTATTGATTTGGGATATAATGTTTCTGAAAATCTGGAGGAACTTGGCTTGACTAAAATTGAAAATGTAGTAAAAATGAGAATTATGAGTGATGTTCTAAGGCAAGTTGATAAGGTTAAGAAATGCAAAGATGTTGATTCTATTAAAAATTTAACAGGAAAGAAGGTTTTAATTTCAAATTCTGTTTCAGGGTTTATTCTTCCTATTCTCGAGCGTTTAAAGCTGAAAAATTGCTTCCAGGAGATTTATGGGGCTGATTCTTTTGAAGATAAAGAAGAGTTTGTCAAGAAATATTTAAAAGAAAAAAAGATTAGCAAAAAAGATGTTTATTATATAGGGGATAGAAAGGCAGATGTCATTCTTGCGAGAAAAGTTGGGGTAAAAAGTATTATTATATCTGGAAAATGTGCCTGGGATTCAAGAAAAGAGGTTTTATCTACTAGCCCTGATTATGTTCTTGATAGCTTAAAAGATTTGAAGAAAATTATTTAATTTGTATATTAGATTATAATAATCTTTAAAAAGAATGCCATTATGTTGCTTTTATGAATGGAACATCAACTAAAGAAGAAATTGTTGCCTTAACTATTTTTGATACAAATATCTCTGAAGCAAGACTGAGGAGTTTAGTTAAGTCATTAGAACATCCACCAGGATATGGGCAAGGAACAGCAATAACAGAAGATGATGAGATCCCAGGCGCTTATATTATTGAAAGGCATAGAGGAGAGATAAGTGATGATGTTGGTAGAGTCAGAGTTGTTCAAAATCAAATTTGGGCTGGGAAATATGCTTATATGATAGATAATGCGCTTAGACATCATAGGGTTTCATATACTGAAGGAGATGTTAAAGTACCGACAAAAGAAGCTTGTGCAAGCGATGCAAGAAAAATTGATGTTTCAAGGTTAGAGGGAATTTGTAAAGTTAGTTTTTCTTAATCTTTAATTTCAAATTCTTTTATTTGGTGTTTGGAGTATTTTTGAATCAGTTCTTTTGCTTTTTCAATTAAATCCTTAGATTTAACTAGGGCAGTAGCTCCGGGCTGCTTTGGAATTATTTTTGTTCCTGGCTCTTTCTCTAATAAATCGTTTTCTTCTTGATTTCTGCCTAGGATAATTCCTGAATTATTAAAGTGTCTGCCTATACTTAATAATTGAATATTATTATAAGTTAAGTTCTTATTATTTAATATTGGTTTTAATTTCTTACAATATTCTGGTTCGCATAATAGACAGCCTCCTCCTGCATTTGGATAATCAATTTTATACTTGCTGGCTAATAGAATCTGCCTTTTCCTCTGTCTTCCTTGTATGTTTAGTAATTTTTCTCTGTTAATTAATCCTAATTTTTCATATTCTGTTTCAGGAAGCAATTTAGCAGATAGTGGGCGCAAAATATCAAATCTTAATTCTTTATCTATTAATAACAGTGCTTTTTTCTTTTGACTTAAAGGCCTTTCTCCTAGAACTTCTCCTGTTGCTATTACTTGTATTTTTAGTTTCTTAGCAAGTTCTTTTGCTTTTTTTAACATAAAAATATGGCAGTCAATACAGGGATTTAATGCAGTTCCTCTTGAGAATTTAGGATGTCTTAACATTTCCATATATTCATGGAATAATTTACCGGTTGTTAAGTCAATAACATGAAGTTTTATATTATTTTTATTGCAGAATTCTTGTATTTCCCTGCTGGTATTTTTTGAGAAAGGCAGTAAGAAGAAAACTGCTTCTACTTCTGTTTGTTCCTGTAAAATCTTGCTTGCCAATCTTGAGTCTAAACCGCCTGATAATAAGACTAATGCTTTAGTTTTCATAAATAAAAATGAGAATGGAAGTTTAAAAATTTATTCAGAGCAGACAAAATATTTTCTGAACTCTCCAAGAATCTTGCCTGGAACTTTATTTTCTTCCAGTATCTTTAGAACTCTTGTCGGTGTGTTGTCTGAGATAAGGCTATTTTTACATACCAAACACTCTCCTGGCTTCAGTTTTATTGTTCTTAATTCCTGCAGTATCTCTCTTCTTGCCTCATCATTTATATACTGCCATCTTTCATTTACCCAGCTATTAATTTCCTGATTCAAGCATCTAGAACAAAACTGCAAGGGGATGGTTAATTTTTGTATTACCATTTTAAGAAGTGTTTCCTGCTTAAATCTCTTGTCGAGATTTAGCAGGAATGTGGTGTGAATTTAATTCCTGCGCAGACATATCTCATAGTAAAAAGATTCCAAGAACTCAAAACTCTTTTTATGTCTGCTTTCATAATTATAGGAGAAAAAAAGCGTTTATATAGGTTTGGTATGTATAATATATACTTCAAATTTATTTTTCTGCACTCACAAAAAAGTCCCACATTCTCGGCTTTCCAGGAAAAATGACAAAATCACTTACATCTTTTCTCCATGGATAAAGAACTTTTGAAATCTTAATATTCTTGAAGCCAGCTTCTTTTAATCTTAATTTAAGTTCAAAATAATAAAAGAATTTTTGTAATAAGCCTTCGTCATTATAAACCCCCTTAATGAAATCGTAATTTTTCATTTCAAAAATATCTCTGGCTTTTTTTAAAGCAGTTTTCTCATTTACGCCTTTTCCTGTTTCTTTATCGAAAATAAGAATTGCCTGATATAAAACAGACTCCATTGAAGGGAATATACTAAAAAATTTCCCGTTTTTCTTAAGGCAGGAGTTTATAGATCTTAGTGCCTTTTTCACATCCTTTATTTTAGGCATTAATATAGAGTTTACAGATATAATAACATCAAATCTGTTTTCAAATTCTTCAAGGTCTTTCATATCTCTTACATGATATTTTATATTCTCTTTTGATGCCTTATTTTCTGCTATTTTTATCATTGCAGAAGAAAAATCAATGGCATGAACTTTTTTGAATTTTGAGGCAAGAATGTCAAGAATTTCCCCTCGTCCGCATCCTATATCTGCTATAACTTTCTCTTTCGCATTTTTTATATTATCTAAATTCTTGAACAAAGGGTTTATAACTCCTTTTTGAAATGGACTTATTACCTCTTTATGATATTTTTCTGCTATCTTGTCCCAGTCTTTTTTATCCATATTCAAGTTAAGGATTTATATTATAAATATCTATCTGTAAAGTGATTAGATTTATATACTTTATTTGATATATTTTGAAATGGAAAAGAAAGAAGAACATTTTCATATATTTGAGAAGAATCATAAAGATGAAGAAGTTATCCACTATGATATTTGTATTTTAGGAGGGGGGCCTGCGGGATTAACAGCTGCTTTATACAGCTCGAGATACTGCATGCATACTGCTTTAGTAACAAAAGAGATAGGGGGAATGGCAAATTTAGCTGATAGAATAGAAAATTACCCTGGTTTTGAGGGTTCGGGAATGGAATTAATGCAGAAATTCTGGAATCAAGCAAGAAAATTTGGAGCTGAATATTTAAACTCTGAGGTTGCTAATTTGCATAAAGACAAAACAGGATTTATTATAGAGTTGAAAAATGGGAAAGTTGTTCATTCAAAAACAATTATCATAGCTTTGGGAACAGAAAAGAGAAAATTAAATATCCCTGGCGAGCAGGAATTTTTAGGTAAAGGAGTTAGTTATTGCGCTACTTGTGATGCTGCATTTTTCAGAAATAAAGTTGTTTCTGTAATAGGCGGAAGCAATTCTGCAGCAAAAGCTGCAGTTATATTATCCAAGTTAGCTGAAAAAGTTTATATTATTTATAGGAAAGATGATTTAAGGTGTGATAATATTGATAGAAAAGCAATCGAGGCGAATAAGAATATAGAAATTATCTGTAATTCTATTCCTGTTGAAATAAAGGGAGATAAATTTGTTAAAAGCCTCGTATTAGAAGAAGACAGCAAGAAAAGGGAATTAAAAGTTCAAGGAGTATTTATTGAGGTTGGGGAAATACCTGTTGCATCTATTACAAAAAAACTGGGCATTAAGACAGATGAAGAGGGTTATATACATGTTGATGAAGAAATGAAAACAAATGTTTCTGGTATTTTCGCAGCAGGAGATACAATAAAAAGCAAGATGAAGCAAGTTGTTATAGCAGCAAGCCAGGGAGCAATTGCTGCGAAATCTGCGAGAGAATATTTGAGTGAGAAAGTTTAAGTCTTACTTGCTACTTTTCTTGCATATTCTCTATTTATCTCTGCTCTTTTTCTAGCAGAACCAACATATCTTTCTATATTTCCATCTAGAATATCTTTTTTATATTCTGGTAGAGAGTCATAAACCTGTCTAAATTCCGGATCTTTTAATGCAACATCAAGTAGAGAAGCTTGTTGTTTTATTGCCTGCTTTCCCATCTCTTTAACAAAATCATGCCCTAACCCATATTTAGAATGAACCCATAAAGGCTCTCCTCGTAAAATTGCAACCATTGCCTCGCTTGGATTTGCTCTCACTCCAGTTAAATTTGCTCTCATCCTATCCTCATTTACAGACAATTGGAGCAAAGCCTTATTTAATCTAGCAAAAGCTTCGTATGTCTCTGCCATCATAGCTTGTGGCTGAAATCTTGCTTTAACAGAAGGTCTTAAATCTCTTTGCAAATCTGTTTGAATCATACCGTATAAAACTCCCATGCCAGATTCAACAACATCTGCCTTCCCAGCCATGTTCTCCCAATCAATTGGATTATTTTTAGTAGCATCTGCACTGCTTCCTCCCAATCTTTCTACATTATCTCTTGAAGTTACCTCTTTAATAGCTGAAGCATAAAGAATTCTCATATCATTTGCAAAGTCGGCAAGAACATGATATAAAGTTACTATAGAATTCCCAGCATCAGCTAATCTTTCTTTCTGAACTACCTGTGTTGCAGCATAGTCGGGCTTTAATCCTAATTTATCCAAAACAGCTTTTTCAAATTCTATTGACCTTCCTTCTCCAATAACCATCTCTATTCCTGCACCTGTCCCGACAATTCCAGAAACTTTTCCTCTTAAATCATTAAAAGAAGAGTCAGTTTTTGTAACTCTTTCAGCCAATCTTGCTGCATAACCTGCTAAAACCCCACCAAATAAAACCGGAGATGTATCTTGCAAGTGAGTTCTTCCTACCTGAACTAAATCCATAGATCTTTCTGATAACTTGCATAATTTTTCTATAGATTTTGCAACTTCTAGTCTTATGACTTCATACCATGCTCTTTTAAATAACCATGAACGAGCTGTATCTACAATATCATAAGAAGTTGTTCCTGGATGAAGTAAGGATTTTGTTTCTTCTGAGACAAATCTTCCCAATTCTTCAAGCACAGCTAATTGGTCATGTTTTGTAACTTTATCTTCTAACATAGATGCATTAAGAGGACTAAATTTTCTTAATGCCTCATCTAATTCAGCTAAATGCCTTTTTTCAGCCTGCCCAAATTCTACTCTTGTTTCTAATAAAACTCTCTGAACATAAGCAAAAGCTCTCCATTCTCCATCAGCAGTTAAATAATCTGCTAATTTTTGACTTGCTTTTCTGTATTTTGCATCATCAGGAGAAATATTTCTTAAGGCAGCCTCTTCAAGAAGTCTTTCATCATGCCCCAATTTTCCTGCTAAATCTAAATCTTGTTCTGTCATCTTAAAATTGTCTGGGTTCTTTTAGGTCCCATCGATAATATTCTGACTCTTCCTCCTGTTTCTCTTTTAACATACTCAACTAATCTTTTTAAATTTCTTGGTAATTTATTGTAATCTTTTATATCTTGGGTTGGCCCTTTCCATCCCCGCAATGTTGTATAAACTGGCTGGCAATTTGATATTATATCTAAATCCTGACTAGCTACCTGCAATAAATCCCCTCTTCTTAATGTTCTGCTTCCATCTTCATAATCATTGCCTTGATAAATATAGTGAGTGCAAATTTTTATTTCTGAAACACCATCAAATACTTGCAATTTTGTCAGGGCAAGATTTGTTCCATTTACTTGCATTGCATTTCTCAAAAAAGGCAAATCCAACCAGCCTGTTCTTCTCGGTCTTCCTGTTGTTGCTCCATATTCTTCACCAACTTTTCTTATAGCAATACCCTGATTAAATTCATCAGCATCATTAACACTAACTTCAAGTTTATCTTCATCCTCTTTTTTATGAGTATCACACCATACAGCTGACTTTTCTCCTCCTAATTCTGTTGGAAATGGACCTTCTCCTACTCTTGTCATATACGGACATTTTACAACTCCCAATACAAAATCTACATCTCTTTCTTTTAACCCTGCGCCTTTTGCTAATCCTGGGATATCACAATCAGAAGATGTAACAAATGGGTAAGTTCCATAATCAATGCTTAAGCCATGTCCTTGAGCTCCTTCTAATAAAATTCTTTTTCTACTTCCTAATGCCTTTCTTACAATTTCATCTGTATCAGCAATAAAACTCTTTAATCTCTTTCCATATTCTGTATACATCTCAACAACTGCGTCAACATCAAAAATATTTTTCTGGTCAAAATAAATTCCAAAATCAAGATGCTCATGCTGCATTATTGCCCTTGCTGTTTCTCTGCCTTCTGCTTCGAGCAAAACCAACTTATCTCTCAAATTTTTTTGCAATTTTCTTGCAAGAACGTCTCTATTTAACAAATCATTTACTACTAATCCTATTCTCGCATAATGGTCTGTGTAACAGGGGCCAATTCCTCTTCCTGTTGTTCCAATTTTTCCTTTTCCAGATTTTTTTTCCCCCATTCTGTCTAAAACCAAATGTTGTGGAAGGATAAGTCTTGCATTTCTTGAAATCCTAAACTTATATTCAATTCCCAAACTGTCTAATTCATCTAACTCTTTACAAACACCTCTCGGATCAACAGCAACTCCCGGGCCATCAATATTCAAAACATCAGGATTAAGTATCCCACATGGAACAGTATGCAAAATAATTGTTAAATCCCCGTCATTAACAGTATGTCCTGCATTTCCCCCGCCAGTCCCCCTTATAACTATATCTGCCCAGGAATAAGCAATAAAATCAACAATTTTTCCTTTTCCAGAATCTCCAAACTGATTGCATACAACAGCCAAAGTATTTACATCACGTAAAAGTGCATCAAGATTCATCTTCCCCCACGCTATAATTAGGAGCTTCTTTTGCAATTAAAACATCATGAGGATGCGACTCTTCCACCCCTGCTCTTGTTATTCTTTTGAAATCTGCTTTCTGTTGCATTTCTAGAATATTTCTTGCTCCAACATATCCCATTCCTCTCCTCAATCCTCCTATAAGCTGAAAAATAATATTGTTTAGTTCTCCTTTATACGGCACCAAAGCTGAAATTCCCTCTGGAACTAATCTTGTTTTTCCTGTGTCTGCCTGTAAATATCTATCCCTAGATTCTTTACTTTCCTCCATTGCTTCTATTGAACCCATGCCTCTATAATTTTTCCACTGTCTTCCCTGAAAAAATACAATTTCTCCTGGAGCTTCTTTTGTTCCTGCTAACAAACTTCCAAGCATAACAGAATCTGCTCCTGCACCTATTGCTATAGATATATCTCCTGAATACCTTATTCCCCCATCTGCACATACAGGAATTTTAGCTTGTGATGCACATTCATAAATAGCAGTTACTTGCGGAATTCCAACTCCTGCAATAACTCTTGTCGTGCAAATTGCACTTGGCCCCTGCCCTATTTTAATGCCGTCTGCTCCTGCATCCATCAATCCTCTTACAGAATCAGGATTAGATATATTGCCAACAACAACATCTATATCATAATCTTGTTTTACTTTCTTTAAAGTTTCAATAACTGATTTTGTATCAGCATGCGCTGTATCTATCACAACAACATCAACATTTTTTCTTGCTAGTTTTTCTAATCTTGAAAAAGCATCATCGTAAACCCCTATTGCTGCTGCAACTCTTAACTGCCCCCTTGAATCTGTATTGTATACAGAAGAATCTCCTGATAAAACCCTTTTCACATCACTAAAAACATACATTCCTGTTACTTTTCCATCACTATCAGCTAAAGGCAGAACTTTTTTCTTTGCTTTTTTCATTAATTCATATGCTCTTCTTATATCTGTTTCAGGATTAGCAGTTACCAATCCTCTTGTCATAACTTGTTTGGCAACTAAAGATAAATCATCGCAAAAATCAAAATCATTCTGAGACAAAATTCCAACTAACTTGCCCTCCTTATCCAAAACAGGAAAAGTATGAAATGAATATCCTTTCTCCTGACTTCTTCTTAGGATTGCTT
>Ga0315291_10001829_pt1 | contig 28154 bp, 19 predicted proteins | sample YL17G12_20_MG_FD_203070 | JGI IMG/M metagenome (GOLD analysis project Ga0315291, IMG submission 203070) | Sediment microbial communities from Yellowstone Lake, YNP, Wyoming, USA - YL17G12_20 | ecosystem: Environmental > Aquatic > Freshwater > Lake > Sediment | place: USA: Wyoming | collected...
TCGATCTCCTGAACTCTCACACTGTATTTCTTGAAGAATCTCAGCAATCTAGCTTTTGCAGATGTGGAGACAAGTACGCAGCCTCTGGATAGCCTTCGTCCACCAATCTCCCCCAAGAGGCCGTCATACTTGTACCTGCCCCTGCTCCTGTCATACATTTCCCTGTTGAATCTCGCCTTCGTTTTCTGATCCAAGTGTGTAAGCTCAAAAATGAATATCGAGAACGGCTTGAGTCCGAGAAGAGCTTTCACGGGAATCTCCATGGGTTCCCGCAGATAGATAACCTTGCCATCGTCGAAAACATTCTGAAGCAGTCCAGTATCAGTCTTTCTTAGCTCTTGTTCGGTCCTAACTGTGGGTTGGATCCGTCTATCCAATTCGAGCTCGGCTAGTGCCCTCAGAACAGCGTTGCGAGCCCCAGCCTTATCAGTAATGATGAACAGATCCAGGTCAGATTTTGGCCCGAAGTCTCCCCTTGCAAAACTACCGTAGAGAATTACGGTCTTGACGCCCGCGATCGGGGTCAGACACTTCACTAGTTTCTTAAGGTTTCGCTTTTGGTTCAATCTTTTCACCGAACCTCCCCTCGAAGTATTTAAGTACCTTGTTCGAGATGCTTTCTGAAACTTCCCACACAACCTCCCCGGTGTTCGTTATTGTAACGAAAAGAGCGCAATTTCAGCACCTTTTCGTTATTATAACGAAAGCCGATTCCCTGTCAATATGACGCATTAGCTCATAATAAGAGTATTCGAAAGGGATTCGTTGACTCAAAAAATAAAAGGTATTCGAAAGCTATCTGACATAACCTCCTGTTTCATGATGGACTGTGTATCAGGAGGTTATGCCCATGAGAACGGAAATAAGGGGTGATTTCGCGACTCTTTTCCCCGGTTCGAATACTGGCACATCTGGGGAGCCACTCACCACTCGAATCAGGCTAGATGCCTGCACAAGAAGTTCGAACGTCGTCCAGCGAGGGGAGCCACTGGACTATCTGAAGAGCGTTTTGGCTCAACCCAGTTACCACTTTTACCGCTGCCTCGGTAATAGGCACGTCAATTGTCCCAGTCACCGTTATGCGCTCCGCATAAACGTCGTAACTGTCATCGTTCCGATGATCCTCCCACGTTATGATGGCTCCGTTTGACCCATCTGAAGCTATGTTATATGAAGTGACCTCAGGATAAACTACCCAGCCATCCGGCGCAGTGCAGATGGCGATTGTGTACGGTATTGTGGGGAAATTGATGGATTGAAGGGAAAACAAGTGGGTGTATCCTCCGTAAACGTAGAAAAGGAGGGATACACCCATGGAAGAACTTGCGTTCACTCCACAGATAAACGTAGGACGGAGACTTGGTGCCGTCATCGCTGCTTACGGAGAATCATCCTGGTCGGCGGGTCGGAGCCAACAAGGGTGAGGACAACCTGGTCCCCAGAGAAAGCAATAGACCATGTGCCGGTGCCGGCTGGAGTCGTCAGCGTCAGGGTTGCGCCGATAACCTGATAGGTTCCAGATATGTCTAGAGAATCGGTGGGTTCTCCTGGATACGTCACTGTGCCAAGTATGAAGAATGTGCCATCGTGTAGAAAAGTGGCGCTGCCTGTGGTGACGCCTGATACACCGTGGTCGGAGTAGCCAATCAGGTCCCACGCGCCTGCCATTGTGTGAGATGGTCGAGTCGACCTATCACTTCCGCAGGAGTTCAAAGCGCAGAGCAGGAGCGCGGCAATCATGAGCGCTGACCGCAAGGATATTCCTCCTTTCTCGTACTTTCTTCCTGTCGCGCGCTCACCGGCGCCTTTGGGGAGACTTGTCAACCAAGAAATCATAAAGCGCATTTGCGACCAGTCGGTGACCTTCTTTAGTCCAGTGGAGATCTCCGGGATAGACAGTCTGGACTCCTTGTGCCGCGGCTGTTCGAAACACAGATGTGAGGTCGACGAACGGAATATCGTTTGCCTTGGCATACTCGATCAGCTTTTTGGTCTCGTCATACCAATCCCACGTACCCGCTCGAGGTATGGCAGTAAGAACAAGCCGGCAGCCTCTACTGGCACAAGCGTCACGCAAAGAAATCAGCAAGTGATGAGTCAGTTCTTTTTCAGTTTCCTCAAGTGCAGATTGAGCTTGGGGGCGCTGAATCCTCTCGGCAAGGTCGCGATAGTGAAACCTAGAAATCCGAAACTTTACGAAGTTCAGGAGATGGGACTTGGCGAAGAGCGTCGTGTAACCCGGTATCCACTTTACTAGTCTCTGGATCTTGCGTGCGCTTGTCCTGGGCGCGTCGTGTCTTATTAGCCGTCCGTTTTCAAGCGAGTACAACCCCGAAGCGATATTGTTCCAGAAATCGGTTCCCTGCGAGAAACAAAGCAACACGAAATCGGGATTGTACTTGTAGCCCTCACTCTGGAAAAAAGCCAGTTGATGAGCTGTGCAGGTACTGCCGACACCGGCATTTAAGACCTCCCAAGCCTCGCCTCCGTCCTCATCGCTGTTGAGAAGCCGCTCAAGGACCTTGGGGTAAGTTTCTTCGGCTTGGACTCCGTAGCCGCAGGTGAAAGAGGCACCGAGGCAGAGGATTCTCTCGGTCCCCTGGGGCTTGGCATAGGGAAATTCTCTGTCGCGCAGTCCCTTGGAATTGATGATCAGGTCAATCTTGTACTCGGGGCAGATAACGAAACCCTTGGCGCCGGGGATTTGCTTTGTCCCCAGTTCTCTGTCCCAGGTGTTGACGGTTACCGCGAAATATTTCTGTGGGCTGAAGAGACGAATTCCCACCTCAAGGGCACCAAGCACGATAACAATGGAACCGATTACAAGCAGGGCGTTGGTGAGAACTCTCCTCATGCGGACACGGACATACATCGCTAACCTCTCTTAGAAAAGAGCGTAAATAAACGGGGCCAACGCCGACCCTTCAGTAAGGATGATCAGCATGCCCAGTAAGAGAAGTAAGACGACTACGGGCGTAAGCCACCATTTCTTTCTGACTTTGAGGAATTGCAGGAATTCTCCAGCAATTGATAACTTGCTCATCTCATTATTCTCCTACCTCTGGTCATGTCTGGTCGATCTCGGCACTCAGTTAGTGATTCTCGTTGGCGACTCACAATACGTGTGCTCCATTGTGATGACGCGAGAGGAAAACAGTGCCCTGCTGATTCAGTATTGTTCTTCGTATCGCTTCAAATTCCCCTCACTCTGCTTCGTAGGGATCCAGTAGCTCTCTTTTGAATCATCCGTTCCTACGTCGAGAAATCGCTTGCCAAGTAACCGCCCCAGGACTCCGATCGAAGTGAAGGCAACGTAGAAAAGAACGGTCAGGATTGCCCTGGTCATGAACCAGCCCAGGATACCCGCCAGGGTCATCCACGCTCTGTGAATAGGCTTCAGTAGGGTAGGGGCTGCCAGTGAGGGAACGAGAAAAAATAACGAAAGGACAAAAAAATAGTAATAGAAGCTCTTTTTACCCCATAAGGACAACGCCCCGAGTACGGCGAACCCGATCGCGAGCGTGAGACCAAACTTGAATACCTCGCGTTTCGTCGGGGTCACTTTCTTGCTCTCCTCGGCATTCATTCCAACATCCTATCACGTAAGATCTTCTCATAGATCTGTTGAGCGATTATGGAGTGTGCTCTTGCGTTGGCATGAGGATCTTCTGAGCTTACCCAAAGGGATTCAGGCTCATGAGCTGAGAAGGCCGGAAGCAAGTCGATGAATGGCACATTCGATTCGTTAGCGAGACGTCTTACGTAGTCCGTGGCATAGACGAATTGATAGTCTTTGAATTCATGCATTTCAGGAATATTCACTATTAGGAGTTTAACGTCACTCTCATCGCACAATCTTACCAGTTCTCTCATGGATTCTCTATTCGAAACCAGATTCTCGGAGTTCTCTGATGAATACAAGTTGCGATAGTAGCTGCTCCATTCAAAAGCTTTGACAAATCGAGATCTGATTCTCACCAAACGGTCAAACAGAAACGAAAAGAAGTAGGAACGTTTCATTATGGCATACGTAAAGCCCGATTTTTGGGGTGGAATCGGCTCGGTATCGTTTATGAAATACATGAGGATCGCCATGTCCGGACCCAGCCCTAGCCCCTTCCATTTGAACAGCTCCACCTCCATCGCGGTGTTGTAGTTGCCGACGCCCATGTTTATTACTTCATACTTGTTCTCGTGTTCATCCAGCTTTCTCTCAAGCACTTTCGAAAAAACGCCGTCGAGAGGTACTCCCCAACCAAGCGTAAACGAATCTCCAAGAACGACTATTCGCCTCTTGCCATCAGGTTTTCTTGTCGTGTATTCGCGGTCTCGAAAACCGAGAGAATTGGTCTTGATAACAACACCGTAGTACGAGCCCTCCCGGTTAGGAAAATGATGAAACGGCAACCGCGGGTCGCGGAGCGGTTGTTTGAGATCTGAAGCATATCTCCACATCTCCATGTTGTAGTCACGAAAGTGACCGTAAAGCGCCCTGGTGGCTATCTCTCCTGTGAAGAAACAGACTAGAACCACATATCCCAGAAATGCCAGGTTGCGGAGGTGTCTCCTCATTAATCCAACTCAAGTTTCGAGAGCCAATCGTCATCCTTTTCGATCTGCCTTTGCTCTCTCTTATCTAACAAAAAGTCGCCCATAAGTAGATAATCCATTCTCGTTCGCATGAAGCACAGATACGCATCTTCGGGTGTGCACACTATGGGCTCACCCCTCACATTGAATGAAGTGTTGATTATCACCGGACAACCGTACTTCTCGTCAAACTTGGCAATCATTCTGTGATACAGAGGATTATCCTCAGCGTTGACAGTCTGTATTCGTGCGGAGTAGTCCACGTGAGTCACTGCTTGGATATCCGACCGAACTACCCGCAGCTTGTCGAGACCAAAGAGACTCTCCTCTTCCTCCGTCGTGCTCCGGCAGATGTCTCTCTTGACGCGAGCCACCAGGAGCATGTACGGGCTCTCCCTGTCTATTTCGAAGAAATCCGCGACCCTCTCCGCAAGCACCGAAGGGGCGAAGGGCCGAAAGCTCTCGCGGAATTTGATCTTCAGATTCATTGTCTCCTGCATTTGGGGAGAGCGTGCATCTCCGATGATCGATCGGCTGCCCAGTGCTCTGGGGCCAAATTCCATCCTCCCCTGAAACCAGCCGATTACCTTCTGGCCGGCTATCAAATCGGCAACCTTCTCAGGGATTTCCTCGGAACTCAGTTCCGTGTAAGGTATGCCGTGTGCCGTTAGATAATTGGCTATGTAGCCATTCTCAAAGCTGGGCCCGAGATAGGATCCGCCCTGCGAATCCTTTGCCCCCACCGCTGATCTCGTGTTGCCCAGGTACTGATACCAGACAAACAGCGCTGCTCCCAAGGCCCCTCCCGCGTCTCCGGCGGCAGGCTGGATCCAGATATTGTCAAAGGGCCCCTCACGCAGGATTCTTCCATTGATAACGCAGTTGAGAGCCACACCTCCGGCCAGACACAGATTCTTTTGCCTGGTTTCCTTGTAGATGTGCTGGACCATACGTAGCAGAACTTCCTCAGTGACCTCCTGCACGGAGCGGGCCAGATCCATATGTCTTTGGGTCAACTGAGACTCGGGTTTACGGGGCGGGCCGCCAAACAATTTCTCGAATCTTCTGTTGGTCATCGTGAGGCCGGTGCAATAATCAAAGTACCTCATGTTCAGCTTGAAGGAACCATCTTTCTTCAAATCGATCAATTCTGACAGAATCAGATCCCTGTACTTGGGCTCGCCGTATGGAGCAAGCCCCATGACCTTGTACTCACCGGAATTGACCCTGAAGCCGATGTAGTAGGTAAATGCAGAATAGAGGAGGCCCAGAGAATGAGGAAAATGGATTTCTGCAAGGATGCGAATCTGATTATCCTGGCCCGTACCGAAGCTTGCGGTCGCCCATTCTCCGACCCCGTCCGCGGTCAGAAAAGCCGCTTGCTGAAAAGGTGATGGAAAAAACGCTGACGCGGCATGGGATTCGTGATGTTCCGGGAAGATAAGCCTGCCCTCATAATCAAGTTCCTTTCGGATAAGGTCTTTCATCCAGAGTTTCTGCCTGATCCATAAGGGCATCGCCTTGATGAATGACCGAATTCCAAAAGGTGCATTGGCCAGATAGGTTTCGAGAATCCGCTCGAATTTCAAGAAGGGTTTGTCATAAAAAGCTACAAAGTCCAGGTTCTTTCCAGTTATGCCGCCCTCATGCAGGCAGTAACGTACGGCATTCCCTGGAAAGGAGAGATCGTGCTTCTTGCGTGTAAAACGCTCCTCCTGAGCGGCAGCGATTATCTTGCCGTCTCTGACCAGGCAGGCAGCACTATCGTGATAAAACGCTGAAATGCCCAGAATATACAATGATCCCTCACGTCCTCGCAAGAGGTGGCCATCTTGTCACACAACTACCATACCACAGGACCGTGCAAAAGTCCAAGAAAAACGCACCGGGAGCGCTACAGGTCTCACAGCTGCAGCGTCTCATTCTCAGCGTCGCGCAAAAGGCAAGAGGCAACACAGGCGCGCATCCGCCTCTTGCTATCTCACACCTCGAACGCTGGAAGCCCGGCAATTAGGAACGGAACGCTGATCGCAAGCGTGTTCCTCCATTCTAATGAGTCTCCTGCCTCGCGTAACACAGATTATACAGATGATGACGCCCAGCCAGAAGTGTGTTTTTGATCACGGCACCCCGGGATGGATCCGGGGCCCTCAATGCGTTTGACATACCGGGGAACGAAATGATATATAATATCTGAAAGTGCTTGGGGGAGCTGGAATGGCTGAGAGGGTTCCGCTTGAAACGCGGTACCGACCCTCTGAACCTGTGGGGACAATGCCTGCGGAGGAAAAGCACCATTCGTTACCGCGCCCGCGGTAACAAATTGCTTCCTGACGCCGGCGTATCTGGAGGCGAGAATGAAAGCGAGAGTGACGGCGGCAGGGAACGACCTACCCGAAATCGGAAAGATCTCACCGGAGATATTTGACGAAGTCATCTTCCCCATGCTCGGTCGCAGGGATCCGACTGTTCTCGTCTCCCCTCAACATGGGGTCGACGTAGGCGTTATCGACATTGGTGGTGGTTGTGTGATGGCGATTACCTGCGATCCGGTGTTCGTTGTCCCTCAGTATGGCTGGGAGCGGGCAGCATGGTTTGCTGTCCACATCCTCGCCTCCGACGCCGCGACATCGGGTCTCCGCCCCCGCTACCTCGCCATTGACCTAAACCTTCCCATGAGCATTACAAAACAAGAGTTGGTGACCCTCTGGACGGCAATACATCAAGAATGTGACAAGTTGGGCATCGCCATTGTTTCCGGGCACACCGCTCGCTACCAGGGGACCGACTATCCTATGATCGGTGGAGCGACGATGATATCCGTTGGTCCAAAGACTCAATACGTTACCCCCGCGATGGCGTCACCAGGTGAGGATATCTTGGTCACTAAGGGACCTGCGATTGAAGCCTCTGCACTCTTCGCCGTGACCTTTCCGCATCGCGTTGAGAAAGCCTACGGAAAGGGATTCGCGCAGCGCGCCGAAGAACTCTTCTGGCAGATGAGCGTTGTTGAGGAAGCCCTCAGTGCGGCCTCAATCGGGGTGCGTGAGGATGGAGTAACTGCCATGCACGACGCAACCGAGTGCGGTCTCTGGGGAGGACTCTACGAGGTGGCCCGCGCTTCCCAGGTAGGGATGCGAATCGAGAAGGATAATATCCCGGTTCCCGAAGAGATAGAAAAAATTTGCCGCCTCTTTGAGATCGATCCGTTCTCTGCCATCAGCGAGGGCACACTGATCATTACCTGCAAGAAGCCGAAGACGGGGAAACTTCTATCGTGTTTGGCAACGAAAGGGATTCCGGCAGCACTGATCGGGGAGACCTGTCCGGAAGAACATGGAATCACCTTGTTTGAGAAAGATCGCGAAGTCCCCCTCGAGCACCCGCGGATCGATCCCTTCTGGAGGGCGTTCGGGCAAGCACTGGCAACAGAGACATAGGGGACCCTCAATCTTATCTTCAGGACTTTTCCCGAAAATTTACATCTCATTTCTGCAATTGACTTGATTTGATGGTGTTACACGGCTTGGTAAGTGGATTCGGCGGAAGTTGTTGGGACGGCTGTTGGATCGGGGTTTGCGTTTTATCATAAGGTTGATTGGTGACAGGCATTTAATCTGTTCTAGCAAGGCTGTGTTGGCGAGAGAGCTTGCTGTCAGGTGTCCTACGATGTACGCGGATCGCTAAACAATAAGGAAACTCTTGGAGGGGGTTAGGAGACCGTTGCTGGCCAGAGTGGGTGCTGGACCCCCAGAGTTGCAGACCTGCTTCTTCAACACATGAAAAAATGGGAAAACTCCACACAACTCGAACGGATTGACATTAGCCCTGTGATGTAGTATACTAAAGCGGTCTCTTGTATTGTGTTACTATCCTCGAGTCGTCTGCTGTTAGTTCAGCTACGAGAAAAGTATTCCCTGCTGGGAAGGGGGTAAGAGAGTATGAGCCGAATGCTATTGGTTTTTTCTGTGCTTGTGCTGGTAGTGACTGGCTGTCTGCTGGTTCCTGTTGGGGTAGATGCCGTACCTAAGGGTGAGGTCGGATACAAACTCCACCATGAGGAGAATGGTTCGTGGGTGAGGTATTACCAGGGGGATCCATTTCCGCCTGGCGGGGCAGAGCCCGGAACGAACCTCTGGAAGTATGAGTATACTGTTTATAACCGTGAATTCCCGAACGGCATCTATGAGATGTTGGTGTTCTTTAATTCAGACGCTGTCACTGAAAGAGCCATATACTCTTCAGTGATAGCCCCCACAGGCTGGTCAACCACATACTTCGGCCCGGTTGACCCCTGGGTGAACTGGAAAATGCGTTTTCGGACCACCAGCTCTTACGTGATGCCCGGCGATAGCCTTTCTGGCTATGAGATCCAGTTTACGTGGACTGACCCTGCAATGCTTCCTGGACCCCAGAACTATGACCTGATCTGTTCTCAGGGCTCCGAGTCGGGCGTGACTCGTGAGCCGCCCTCCGAATTCGCTGAAGAGCGCGTTAAGGATCATGCGTACAATGAAATCTCCGTCTACGGAGGTTATCTTGGAGGGTATTCAAAAACCCATGCCTCTGACAACGACTACGAGAGGATCTACGAGGAGATCGTCGGCCTGGGTGCCAACGCAAAGAGCAGGGCCGAGCACAAGTGGAACATCGATGTCAGCGGCAATCCGCCGATTGAATTTTGCGTAGAGGCTCACCATACCGTCAACACTGAGAATGACCACTTTGACTTCTATTACTCTACCTACGACGGAGGATACGTGAAAATGTTGACGGCGAGTAAGACCTCTGATGACAATAGGCTCCAGTGTTACTCCCTTCCAGACGGTGTGGCCGGAACGACGGTGTGGATTCGTGTGGTCGACACGAACTTCTCGAAGAAGAATAGCCAGGTGGACGCTCTCTTCGTCGACTATATGTACATCGAATCGGAGGCTGCACCACAGGTTCCCGAGGTGGTTTACAACTCGTGCGCCGTCGATGATGGTGAGAATGAAGTGCTAGATCCTGGTGAGACGGCCAACCTGATAGTTACCCTGGAGAACGTTAGCAGTGCAGATGCGAGCAACGTGGCTGCAGTTCTGTCCACAGATGATTCCTACATCACCATCAGCGATAACGCTGGCACTTATGGAAACATCCTTGCCGGTGGCACAGCCGACAATGCCGTCGATCCGTGCAATGTGACGGCAGATCCGGGCACACCCATGGGCCATGTGGTGGAGTTCTACCTCCACATCACCGCAAATGGAGGGTACACGGATGCTGATACGTTCTACCTGGTGATCGGCCAACAGGCCGTGCATGTGAGCAGCATCGATATGTCGTATGAATTGACCAAGACCGCCAGGCACAATAGATTTTATGAAGCTACGGCGACGGTAACTGTTGTGGATGCTGGTGACAGCCCAGTTGAAGGTGCATGGGTATATGGTCAGTGGAGTAGGCAGACGGCGGACAGGGACTCAGGTCTGACCGACGTTAACGGTCAGGTGGCTCTGAGGTCCGATGAGGCCAAGAACCCCAGAGACTGGTTCAAGTTCTGCGTGACCAACGTGCAGAAGGACGGTTGGATGTATGATCCAGGCGCGAATGTCGAAACCTGTGACTCGGCTAGCGTGGGAGCGAGTGCCGAGCCGGTTGCAGGTATCCTGCCTGCTACCCTGCCGACGGTTGTGCCGACCTCTTTCTCGCTCTCCCAGAACTATCCCAATCCCTTCAACCCGGAGACCGAGATCAAGTACAGACTCCCTGTGGGCTCAAAGGTGACCCTTGAAATCTACAATGCAGTGGGCCAGAGGGTTGCCACGTTGGTCGACCAGTACCAATCTGCTGGTACGCATACCGTTGCTTGGAATGCTGAGGGAACAGCCAGCGGTATCTACTTCTGCAGGATCACCGCCGGGACTTTCACACAGATGAGGAAGCTCGTTCTCTTGAAGTGAGCTTACGAGTATTGGATGCGAGTTGCTTCGGCCGCATCGGAGACCGAGGCAACTCACATCTGAGGGAAATGCAGGGCCCTCCGGATGCTCATCCGGGGGGCCTTGCCCATGTTTCAGCTCGGCATGCTGTCCATTGACTCTTAGAGTATGAACCTTGGGTTCGCAGACCCTGATTCGGTATCCGCAACCCCAAGCCTTGGGTGGACGTCCGTCAAACCCCGCCAACCTCATCTTGCATTGTTGTTCGTCAAGCACTAAAATCTCGACAACAGCAATGCTATTGAGGTCCGGAGGGGGTTGACGTGAGGGGGGTGAAGGGGAGGGGAGTATTCACGAAGTCAGATCCCGTCATCGCAAGGTAGTCTTCCTCAGTGCTGCTAAGCAAGAGATATGTACTTAAGGAGCGCGTGGAGATGCGCAAGTGTTACAGCCTTTTCATTCTGGGTCTGACTCTTGTTTTCATTGTTTTGAGCCCATCTGTCAGCTTTGCCCAGGCTACGGGAAAACTCGCGGGTCGGGTGGTCGAAGCAGCCACGGGGCAGCCCCTTGCCTACGCAAACGTCGTTGTTCTCGGCACCACTCTGGGTACGATGGCCCTTGGTGACGGCTCGTTCGTGATCAACAAGGTGCCTGTTGGAGTGCATTCTGTCAGGGCAATGATGATGGGGTTCGACACTTCCACCAGGAGCGATGTTGCCGTCGATGCCGAGAGGACCACGACCCTGCAGTTTGCTCTGCATCCCAAGGTAGCAGCGACGCTCGAGGAGATCAGAGTAAGGGGACAGCGGGAACAGATAGATTTCAAGAGTTCATCGACAAAGCATGTAGTTGAGTCAAAAGAGCTGACGCAGTTGCCTGTTGATTCTTTTCAGGAGGCGATTGCTTTGCGTTCGGGGGTAATTGCGCAGGGTGGTCAGCTTCATTTTAGGGGTGGGCGTGGGGGTGAGGTTTTGTACATGGTTGATGGTATTCCTGTTCGAGACCCTCTGGTTGGTGGAGGGGTAGATCTTGCGACTCTTGCCATGTCCGAGTCCGAAGTTCTGCTCGGGGGGCTCGACGCCGAGTACGGCAATGCCCAGTCAGGTATCGTCAACATATCGACGAAAGAAGGCGGAAGCGTTTTCTCGGGAGAGCTTCGGTATCTTACGGATGATTACGGGGCAAAGAACAGGACTTACGACAACTACGACAGGGTGAGCGTGGGGTTTGGTGGACCCTTCTTTATCAAGAAGATGACGTACTTCTTGTCGTACGACGGCAATTGGGAAGACACGTACCTCAAGACTTCAGAGAGCCGGTCTCGTTACAGGGTGCTTGATTTCATTTCTCTGGGCAACAGGCAGAATAACGTATCTGACTTCCAGGGTAAGCTTGCCTATAACATTGGACGCAACGCCAAGCTGACTGCGGAGTATGTCCGAAACTTCCGTTTGTCCGATGACTACTTACACGAGTGGAACAGGGATGGCTACGTGCAGGTTGTCCCTTCCTATGCTGCAAACGGTCAACGCAGGATACTGTACGGAAACTGGTCGTGGTATCAAGTCGACTCAACCTATGTTCGTTACAACCCTGCCGAGCACACGCCCAACAATCTTAACAAGTTTCGTCAGTTCAAGTTGGTCTGGCGGCATACAATTAGACCGAATCTCTTGTACACCGCAAAACTCAGCAACCATTCCTACGATTTTCTAGCGAGCGTTCTTGGCAAGAAACCTTGGGAATACGAGGTTCGCTATCCTGAATACTGGTATAACTCGCTGGATGGAATGGTAGAGCCATTCTACGTGACCCACGGCGATTATCCGGCGTACACCGAGAGACAAACAAATGTCTGGACCGTGATGGGTGATGTTACCATGCAGCACAAAGGAAACACCCTTCAGTCAGGATGCGAAGCAACGTACAACGACATGAGGCTTCTTTCCATTCTTTATCCCCAGCAGATAAATGCCGGGGGGCTTTATGGGGCGTTGAGGAGCGACTACCATTACTACAACCCCGAAGGCTCGTTTTATATCCAGGACAAGTGGGAGCACGAGGGCATGGTGGTCAACATAGGCCTCAGGTACGACATGTTCTCCGTGGGTAGTCAGATTGACGCTTCCGAGGTCAAGGACAGGGTCAAAGATCAGATCAGTCCAAGGTTTGGGATTGCGTACCCGGTTTCTGACAGGGACGTTTTCAGTTTCCACTACGGACGTTACTACCAGATACCGGATAGACAGTACATTTTCGAGGCCAGAACGAGCACGAGCCCCGTCACTGTTAGAGGTAACCCTAACCTGACCAACGAGACCACGATTTCTTACCAGGCTGCCATTCAGCACATGTTCAGCGTCAACGTGTTCGGACAGTTCGCGGTTTACTACAAGGACATCTTTGGATTGCTTTCCGCTCAGGAAAGGGCCGTAGGCGACAGCCCAAACCCGATTCTGGTCTACGTGAACCAGGACTACGCTTCCAGCAAGGGTTTCGAGGTAAGTCTCAGGAAGCGATTCAGTTACAATTTTGGCGGAGAGCTTTCGTACACGTATGGACTTGCCACGGGAGTCGCATCTGATCCCAACCAGATAACTAGAACCCCGTTCCTTTATCTGCCGATCTCGGAGCAGCCACTTAACTGGGACCAGAGACACACTGTGAACGCCACGCTTTATCTAAGCGTACCTGATCAGTGGTCTGTGAGCTTTGTGTGGAAGTATGGTACGGGGTTCCCGTACACGCCTGTTCACAGAAACGAGAGGGAACTGGATCCGTCGGAGACGAACTCCGAGAGGCTTCCCTCTACGACCAGTCTGGACGTGCAGGCCGAGAAGCAATACAGAGTTTGGGGCCAGCATTTGACCGTATTCTTGCAGGGTATGAACCTCCTCGATGCCAAGAACATAGCCACCTTGGAACCAAACAACTGGCCGTATGCACCGTATGGCACTCCTTCCGATTACGCTATCTACTACACAGAAACTGGCAGAGCCGGTGGAGCGTACAACGCAGGAGACGTGAACGGTGACGGCCGAGACGACTACTTCCCTGTCAACGATCCTCGCGTGTGGCGAGAAGGCGCTCTCGTGAGGATGGGAATAGGAATTCAATTCTAAACAGTGAGGAGAACAATGCGCTGGGACATATCTTCAAAGGTTGAGAACAACTCTTTTGACTATTTTGAAAAGACACTGCTCACAGAGAATGGCTTTCGAGAGTACGATGTTCGCTGGTTACTTGGCAAAGAGATCAATCCGAACGGGTTTTTCGTGCTGGGTCGTGCGTATGGCACGATGGCGCAAGATATGCTGGATGAGAACAGAGTGGTCGTTGGACATGATTACAGATCTTACAGTCAGGAGCTGTGCCGGTCGTTGGCGATGGGATTGCTGACTAGCGGAATGCATGTGATTGACGTCGGGCTGGCACTCACACCCATGGTCTACTTCGCACAATATCATTTTGATTGTCGCGCCGCCGCACAGGTGACGGCCAGTCACAATGAAAACGGATGGACGGGTCTCAAGCTCGCAGATGGTCTGTCTTCCACTCTCGGTCCCGATGGTATTGAACGCTTTAAGCAGATTGTGCTCGCCGGCAAGTTCAAGGCTGGCTGCGGCAAATATGAGACATACGACAATCTTGTAGAGCCCTATGCGAAGGATTTGTTGAGAGATCACAAGCTGAAACGACGGCTAAGGGTCGTCTTCTCGGCCGGTAACGGCACGGCTGGCCGTTTTGGCCCGGCGATTCTGAGACAGTTCGGGTGTGATGTAGTGGAACTTAACTGCGGACCTGATTGGGAATTCAAGCATTTCAACCCGAACCCCGAAGATATTTCGTTCCTTCGAAGCATAAGCGATGTTACTCAGAGAGAAAAGGCAGACCTGGGCATTGGAGTTGACGGTGACGGTGACCGGATAGGTGTTGTCGATGATAAAGGAAGGGTGGTTTTCTCCGATAAGTTGGGTCTACTTGTTGCCAGGTGGATCTGCAAGGATCATCCCGGACGGAGTGTCGTCATTGATGTGAAATCGACGAGCCTCTTTTATGACGACAAAATCTTGATGGATTCAGGGACTAAAGTCATCACCTGGAAAACGGGGCACTCCTACATAAAGTCGAAGGTCGCTGAGGAGAAAGCTATCGCGGGTTTTGAAAAGAGTGGTCATTGGTTTCTCAGCGAACCGTATGGAAGGAGCTACGATGACGCTTTGTTGTCGGCAATTATGGTTGTGAAGATGCTGGGTGAGACGAGCGAGCCATTGTCTCAGATGATCGATGCCCTACCCAAGAGTTGGCAAAGCCCCACACTGGGGGCGTTCTGCCCCGATGATATAAAGTATGATCTTGTAGATCTGGTGACACGTCAGTACAAGCATGACCAGGAAAAGGGTGTCGTGGTGTGCGGAAGTCGTATCAAAGACTTGGTGACGATAAACGGCGTGAGATTCGTTTTAGACGATGGTGGTTGGGGACTCGTGAGAGCTTCCTCGAACAAACCCTCTCTCGTCATCGTTGCTGAATCTCGAACCTCAAAAGAACAGACGTACTGCATCATTAAACATATACAGTCTCGTCTTTCGGAAACTGGCAAAGTGGGCGACTACGACCAGGAGATGCCTCCTCTTTGAGGCAGTTCCTAGCCAGCGCACTAACAAGAAGTCTTTCTACATGTCCTTCTACGAAAGCCATCCTGTGAACTCACCAATCCGTTAATGCGGTTCCCGTCTTCCGACATCGCTCAACGAGGGCAGTCAGCGAGCTACCTGAAGGGGAACCAAATAGCTATCTGACGGTGAGCTCTCTCGCGTGCTCAAAAAGTGCCGGTATGCCTCCAGTGTGCCAGAATAAGACGGTATCACTGGAAGCGAATTCCCGGTTTCTAATCATGTGAATCAAGCCGCCCATAGCCCTCCCCGTATAAACCGGGTCGAGTAGAATCCCTGAGTATTTGGCTGTAAGTTGGATCGCCTCGCGCTCTAGATCACCGACCACCCCGTATCCTTGACCAAGATAGCCATATCTCACCACGAAGTCCCCCGCACCGTATCTTGGTTCAATACTCAGTCTTTCAGCGACCTGATTTGCCAGAATTGCAAGCTCAGATTCATACGGAGGGTCGCCCGGCTTCCCTCTGTCAATCGCAATACCGATTACTTTCATTGAAAGATCATAGAGGTCAACACCTACCGCAATGCCCGCGTGAGTCCCCCCGGAACTTGAGGGGAAAATCAGATAATCGACATTGTAGTTTTGTGCTGACAATTGCTCCTTAAGCTCAAGAACTGCGGCCACAAACCCCATCGCACCGGTGGCATTTGATCCGCCGTAGGGGATGATATAAGGTTTGCGACCATTGGATCGGAGTGTTTCGGCGATCTCCGGGATCCGCTCTCCTTTTCTTTGTTCACCGCACCAATGGACGATCGCGCCAAACAGATAGTCAAGAAGTAAGTTCCCTTCTGGGAAAGCCGGCTGTTCGCCACCGAGAGCGAGATGGCATTCTAACCCGACGGCCGCAGCTGCACCCGCTGTCTGCCGGCAATGATTGGATTGAATGGCACCGCCGGTTATCACGGCGTCGCAGTTTTGGCTCAGGGCATCACCCAATAGGAACTCAAGCTTTCTTGTTTTGTTCCCACCGAGTGCTACACCAGTCAGATCATCGCGCTTCATGAAAATCCTCGGCCCATGCAAAAAACTGGCGAGTCTTTCTAACCCGACTAAAGGAGTTGGCAAGAAGTTGAATCGAACTCTAGGTAGTTTGTTTATGCCAGACATCGTGTTGCACCCTCCTTGTCCTGATCACTTGCGGCGCGAAGCGCCATCGAGGCGAACGTAAACAAAGCCTCACTGCCCTTTGCGAGACGATGTAGATACCGGAAAAGTGCTACGGCGTGTGATTGAGCGAACCGCAGACCGACCAGCTACCCAGCCGGTGGAGAACGCGGCTTGCAGATTATAGCCACCTGTGTCGGCGTCCACGTCCAGCACCTCGCCCGTGAAATAAAGGCCCTCCACCAATCGCGAGGCCATCGTCCGCGGGTCAACTTCTCGCGTATCTACCCCGCCGGCGGTGATGATCGCCTCCGCAATGGGACGGTATCCAGTGACTTCCAGACGAAAATCCTTCAACCACATCCGTAGCCGTTTACGCTCCTCGGCAGTCATCTGGTGCCCCATTCTGTCCGGAGGGATGCCTGTCAAATCAACGCAAACCGGGATCAGTCTTCTAGGCAGCAATCCCCCGAGCAACGTGTGGAACTGCCGTTTGCCATGCGCACTCAGGTCGCGGAGAAGACGCGCGTCCAGCTCGCGCTCGTCGAGAGCGGGCTTGAGATCAATGGAAAGCATCACTCTCCGGCCCACACGCAACGAGTCAACGACCTGTTTGCTGAGTGAGAGAACGATCGGCCCGGAGAGCCCAAAATGGGTGAAGAGCATCTCACCAAATGCCTCGGCTTGTTTTTTCCCGTCGACCCACACCCGGGTAGTCACATTTCGGAGGCTCAGACCCTGCAATCTTCGGGCGACGTCGCCCGCTGTTTCCAGAGGAACAAGTGCCGGTCGAATCGGCACGATGGTATGACCCACCGATTCGGCCAATCGATATCCGTCTCCAGTTGACCCGGTAGCGGGGTAAGACGCCCCACCAGTGGCCACGATCACCGCGTCCGCGCGGTAAACGCGCCGGCGCGACACCTGCACTGCAGCGACTCGTTTTCCCTCCACAACCAACCGCTCCACCGTCGATCGGGTCTGGAGAGTCACGCCGCGTTCGCCAACCCAACGCACCAGCGCATCCACCACATCCTTGGCTCGACCGCTGGCAGGAAATACACGTCCACCTCGCTCGGTCACGGTACGTACTCCCATGTCTTGAAAAAAAGTCACCAATTCAGAGGCGAAGAATTTTGCAAAGGCTTGGCGAACAAAACGCCCGTTGGGTGAGAAATGCGTGACAAAGTCGGACACCGAGGCCACGTTGGTCAGGTTACAGCGTCCCTTGCCGGAAATGCCCAGCTTGCGTCCAGGGCGGCTCATCTTTTCGAGAAGGAGTGTTTCGGCCCCTTGTTCGGCGGCCTGCCCAGCGGCCATAAGACCTGCTGGACCCGCCCCGACAACGATGACCTTACGCCCCGGCATGTGCCCTCCTCAAGATCCCGCGCCGACGCTTCTGGTGCGTCCAAAAAACCTCCCGAGCCTTCCCTGCAGCCTGTCAAAGTAGATGTAGAAAACAGGCGTGACGTACAGCGTAACAAGCTGTGAGAAGAGCAGCCCGCCCACAACACACAAGCCCAGGGGGCGACGCGACTCTGAGCCGGCGCCCAACCCCAGGGCGATGGGGAGCGTGGCCATGAAGGCCGCCACGGTTGTCATCATGATGGGCCGGAACCTGATTTTGCATGCCTTGAGGATTGCCGCCTCGGACCCCAACCCCTCTTCCCTGGCTTCGATCGCGAAGTCAATCATCATGATGGCGTTCTTCTTGACAACGCCGATGAGCAAGATAAGCCCGACGAAGCTGTAGAGGTTCAGGTCCACACGGAACAGCAGGAGCGTGATGAGAGCCCCAAACACTGCAAAGGGCAGGCCCGTGAGAATTGTGATGGGATGGATAAAACTCTCGTACAGAATGCCAAGGATCAGGTAGATCACCAGAACGGCCAGAATCAAGAGGCCCACCAGGCTGGCCTGGGAGGACTTGAACGCCTGGGCCGTACCAGAGAAGTTCGTTACGATGGAGGAGGGGAGAGTCTCCCGTGCGGTCTTGTCCACGGCGGCCACGGCTTGGCTCAGAGAGACCCCTTCACCCAGGTTGAATGAAAACGTCACGGATGGGAGCTGCCCCGAGTGGTTCACGCTGAGGGGGCCGGCACCCATTTCGATCCGGGCAAGCGTCGAGATAGGCACGAGGTTCCCCGTCTGGGAGCGGACGTATAGTAGCTGCAGGGCAGAGGGATCCCGCTGGTACTCGGGGAGAAGCTCCATGATGACGAGGTACTGGTTGTTCGGGGCCAGGATGGTACTGATCTGTCGGGTACCGTACGCGGAGTAAAGTGCGTCTTCTATGGCCTGAGGGGTGACGCCCAGGGACGCGGCCTGGTCTCTATCGATTATCACATCGACCTCGGGGTTGCTGATCCGCAGGTCGCTGTTCACATCCCTAAGCAGGGAGTTGGCTCTCAGCTTGGCCTCCAGAGCGGGCGTGGCAGAGTAGAGCGACCTAAGGTCCGACGACTGGAGAGTAAACTGGTAGAGGCCCGAGCCAGAGCGCCCGCCTATGCTGATGGCCGGCGGATTCACCATAAACACACGGATACCCGGAATCCTTGCCATCTTCATCCTGAGGCCGTTGACCACCTGGTCGGCATCAAGTTTCCGCTCGCGCCGGGGCTTTAACCTAATAAACATGCCACCCTGGTTGCTTGTTCCTCCGCCCCCGCCACCCACCGAGGAAATGAAACCGGCAACGTTTGAATCCTTCGCGAGGACGGCGGCCACGGCCTTCTGGTGATTGACCATGCCCTCGAAGGAAAGCCCCTCCGCCCCTTCCGTGTTGCCCGAGACAAAACCCGTGTCTTCGCTGGGAACAAAACCCTTGGGTACGATGACGAAAAGGAACAAGGTGGCGAAGAAGATCACCGCCGAAAAGAGGAGTGTCGCCCGCCTCCTCAAGATCACCCAGTCCAGAGTCCTCTCGTAAAACCCGAGAGTCTTCAACCAGAAGGACTCGATGATGTTGAAAAAGCGTCCTCGCCTCTTGTTCGTATCGTTCGCATCGTGCTTGAGGAAGCGGCTGCACATCATGGGAGTGAGTGACAGGGAAACGAAACCAGAGAGGAGGATCGCCACCATGATGGTTACGGCGAACTCTCGGAACAGGCGGCCCATGATGCCACCGAGGAAGAGGATTGGAATAAAGACGGCAATCAGGGAGAGCGTCATGGAGACGATGGTGAAGCCTACTTCCCTTGCTCCGTCCATGGCCGCGGTGAAAGGAGTCTTCCCCATCTCCATGTGTCTGAAGACATTCTCCAGCATGACTACGGCGTCGTCCACCACGAAGGCGACGGCAAGCGTGAGGGCCATGAGCGAAATGTTGTCCAGGTTGAATCCAAGCAGCGCCATGGCGGCGAAAGTACCCACGACGGACATGGGCAAAGCGAGGCTTGGGATCAGCGTGGCGGAGACGTTTCGGAGGAAAAGGAAAATGACCATGATCACGAGAAAGAGCGTTAGCACGAGCGTCGACTTCACGTCTCTGACCGACGCCTGGATGGGCACGGCCTTGTCGAACAGTATATGGAGGCTGGCGGATGCCGGGATCTGGTTCTTGAAACTGGGAAGCAAGGCTTTGACGGCGTTGGACACTTTCACGGTATTGGTGCCGGGCTGGCGCTGTATGGCGAGCAAGACGCATCTGCTGTCATTGAACCAGGCGGCTACTCTGTTATTCTGGACGCTATCGAAAACCTTGCCAAGATCCTGCAAACGCACGGGGGCCCCATTGCGATAGGCCACGACTATCGACCGGAACTTGTCCGCACTGTTGAGCTGGCCCGTTGCCGTCACCGTGAAGGTCTTCTCGTGACCCCACAGGGTGCCTGTGGGAAGGTTCACATTGTTGGCGGCCACAGCGCTTATCACCTGGTCGATCCCGATTCCCCTTGAGGCAACGGCGTTGGGGTCAAGCTGGATACGCACGGCATACTTCTGAGCCCCGTAGACCTGTACCTGAGCCACCCCGCTAACCATGGAGATGCGCTGAGCCATGAGATTTTCAGCGTACTCGTCCAGCTGGAAGAGGGGGAGCGTGGGCGATGTGAGGGCGATGAAAAGGATGGGCTGCTGTGCCGGGTTCACCTTCTGGTACGAAGGCGGCGCGGGCATGTCCCGGGGGAGCTGCCGGGCAACCGCCGCGAGGGCGGACTGAACGTCCTGGGCTGCCGCGTCGATGTCCCGGTCCAGGCTGAACTGGATGGTGATACGCGTGGAGCCCTGGCTGCTTGAACTAGTCATGTTATCGATGCCCGCGATCGTGGATAGCTGTTTTTCTAGGGGCGTTGCCACTGCTGAGGCCATGGTCTCTGGGCTCGCGCCCGGGAGGCTGGCCGACACGGAGATGGTGGGGAAATCCACAGTGGGCAGGTCGCTCACGGGCAGAAGCCTGTAGCCGAGGATTCCGGCGATGACGATAGCCATCATGACTAGGGTCGTCATGACGGGTCTCTTGATAAAAATGCTCACGGAACCCTCCTCTTTTCCGAGGGGCCCGATTTGACCGCTACCGTGGCTCCCGGCACGAGCCGCATCTGGCCATCGGTCACAACCGTTTCGCCCGGCTTGAGGCCTTCGTCGATGACCGCCGTGTTGTTCAGCGTCCTGTTCACCTTGACTAGGCGTTTCTCCACTTTTTTGTCAGCACCGACCACGAACACGAAAGTGCCTTCCTGCCCAGTTACGACAGCCCCGGCAGGCACCGTGAGGGCACTGGGTTCTGTGGTGAGAACCAATTCCGTGTCTACAAACTGGCCGGGTAAGAGAGGGTTATTTTCATTGGAGAATTCGGCTTTCAGGGTGATGGTACCCGTGCCCGAATCCACCTCGTTGTCGATGAAGACCAGGCGCCCTTTGACCTCGGAGCGAGTGCTATCCCGGGACGTCTTTACGTGGACCTCGAGGTTGCCCCGGGCCGCGTATTTTTGTACCTGGGGAAACTGCTCCTCGGGTATGGCGAAGCTCACGCGGATGGGACGCATCTGGTTGATGACGACGAGAGCCTCATCGTTTGCCTTGACCACGTTTCCCCTCTTAACGAGAAGACGGCCAGTGCTTCCGGAGATGGGGGCCGCGATAGCAGCATAACCGAGGTTTAGCCTCGCCTGTTCGACGGCTGCTTCGTCTACCTGGACGGTGGACCTGAGCGCTTCAGCCTGCGTCCGGGCAGCATCGTACTGCTCTTGCGTCACATAGTCCTTTTTGACGAGATCTGCGTAGCGCTTGGCCTGGATCTCGGCGTTCTCAGCCTGGGATTTGTCCCTCGCTAGTTGGGCCGTTGCGGCGTCCAGCGCCGCCTGAAACGGCCGGGGATCGATTTGGAAAAGAATCTGTCCCGCACGGACGTTCTGCCCCTCGGAAAAACTCACCCTGGTTATCATCCCGCCCACTTGGGCTTTCACCGAGGCGGTCTCTATTGGTTCCACAGTGCCCACGGCGTTCAATGAGAGGGGCTCGGGCTGAACCACGACCTGTGCCACGGTAACCGGCACCGGTGGAGAAGGGGCGGATTTCCTACCCGAGCAGCCTGTGAGCAACAGGGTAGCAGCGAGCAAACCGCACGCAAAGCCGCGAGTGAAGGAGGCTGCGCGCCCCCTGGATGTGAACCAGAAGTAACCTTTCCAGCAATGTCGGCTGCGATCAGGACAATGTTTGCTGCCGTCCGGAGATCGATAACCCGGCGCCAGGAAATATCTACGCCTTATGTTCTTCATGCTTTCACCTCGGAGGAAATGCCCCGGGCTCCAGGGGGTTTTCCCCGTGCGGTCCCAGGATGCCCACGTCGTGGGCGAGTTGCGCCAGGGCAATAAACCAGCCCAGGCGGGCATTGACCTGCTCTGCCCTGCCCATGGCAAGGGCCTGTTGTGCAGAAAGGAGGTCCAGGATGCTTCCGACTCCCTCCTTGTAACGCCCCAGGGCGACCTCCTCGGACTGGCGGGCGCTGGCCACAAGGTCGTCCGTGGTCTTTACCCGCTCACTAGCGGTGAGGAAATCGCTGTGGGTTGAGAATACCTGGAATATGACCGTCTGCTCGATGCTGCGCGTCCGCTCTTGGGCGGCCTCGGCCTCGGCATTTGCTTTGAACAGATCGAACCAATGGGAGAATCCCGTAAAGATTGGAATCTGCAGGAGCAGGGCCGCGCTGTAAGTATCGCTGAACCCAGGGACGTCCCTGAGCCACGTCCGGCCGACCGAGCTTGTGGCGGAGACGGACGGGAACAGCCTGGAGCGCGCCTGCTTTACGTTTGCCGCGGATTGGAGGGCCAAGGCTCGGTACGCCTGGAGGTCTGGGCGGCTGGTAAGAGCCCTGTCTATGAGCTGGTCCATGGTTTCCGAAAGCCCGCCACTGGGGAGGTCCGGTACTATAATCACAAAATCGTATGGTACGTTGGCGGGATAACCCATGGAGACGGCCAGGGCACCCTTGGCAATACGGACTTGTCCTTCGGTGCTCTGAACGGCAAGTTTGACCTCCGAGTAAGCCGTCTTGGCCTGTAGCACGTCTGCGTTTGTGGCCAACCCTACGCGGTGCCGTTCTTCCGCTGCAGCCAGATTCGCCTCGGCCTCGGAAAGAGAGGCCTTGTTGGCTTCGAGCAGTTCCCTGGTCCCTGCGTAGCTGAAAAAAGCTATCTCCGCCTCGAGGACCGTGTTCTGGATGACCGCGTTCTGGGTCCAGTCAGCGGTCAGCAGGGCCTGTCGGGACTCTTCCACCGCTGCTGAGCGCCCTCCAAAGTCGAACAACAGATAGGAGAGGTTGGCAGAAGCGTTGTAATTCGTGACAGGTGCGTCGCTCTGGCTCCCGCCGGAACCGGAGCGGCCCTGAGGTGAGGCACCTTTCGAGCGGGTGAGGGCCCCGTTCAGATTCGCGATCGGATACCAGGCGCCCAGGGAGGAGCCATAATTGGCCGCGGCCGCCCGGGCGTCGGCCCACGCCGCTCTGGTGCTGGGGTTATTCCGGAGCGCAATGTCCACCGCGTCCGCGAGCGTGAGCTTGCTAAACTTGTCCTGTATCTGCTCGATGGGCACAGCGGGCGCAAAGTGCGTTGGCTTCTGGGGTCTGACTGCGGGCGGCGTCCAAGGAACCGAAGGGGAGGGGGAGGTCGCGGGGACGCCTTGTACCTTGAACGGATTGTGCGCGCAGCCGCAGCTAAAGAGAGCCAGTACGGCTGCCGCCAGCGCGAGGCTACGCAGGATTCTTCCAGCAGTCGGTCGCAAGTGTTTAGCCTCTGGCCTCACGATTTGAGTCTCCAGCCTCACCGCAAGCCAATCCCGGGGTGAAGAGACGCCAAATATACTCCTATGGCAAGTACGCAGAGCAGCACAAAGAGCAGAGCTAGTATTTTTCCAAGACTCATTGGCAGCCCACCCTTCTGGCAAGTAGCTGTGACCTCAGTTCTTCCCGAGCCTTCCCACGCCCGCGCCCTAGCTGTTAGCGAAATCAACGCCATGTCTCAGAACTTCGAAAGCACCGAGGCCGCAATCGTTGTAAATGAAAATCCGTGACCTAATAAGTACTAAATAGTTTACCCCACTCCGTCCTAAAGTATTCGTTCACGTAGCGCTTTCCAAAGACGTTATACCAAAACCAGTCATAGTAGGCGCGGCTTGCGAGGTAGGACCAAGGCACTATGGGCGTCTTCATAAGGAGCCGTTCAAACGGTTTCAACATACCTCTGTAAAGCGCCTTTTGCCCCTTGCTGGCAAAATTGTCACAGACCTCGAAGCACAAATCTATGCCAGACATATCCGTTCCAACAATCTCAATCTCTTTTGGGTCACCGCATCCCAGCCCCATCTCGTGGGCAAGACGAATGAACTTTATATCCAGAGGGTTAAATCCCATTATCTTGGCTGCTATCGCATCGATTGCGACCATGTCACCAGAGGCAAGTATCAGGTTCGCCTCAACGGGTTTCATGGAGCGCGGCCCGGCTCCTGAGCCGGCAAATGTGCCGTCCATGACTGCAAAGAGTCCTTTGAATATCTCCTTTTGTATCGTCAAGAGATCCACCAGCGTTTCGTGTATGGCGCCGTGCGCCCAGTGCCGTTCGTGGTGCAATAGCGCTCCGAATGCGTTCTTCATCGCGCCCGTCATAACGGTATGTATGTGTGTTTTCACTGTCGGGAAATGGATAATGTTCTCGCCGAAGAATCGTTTCGGCACATAGTGATGAGGAAAAATCTTGTCGAGAACCAGGAGTTTTGACTTGGGTTTGTATTCGACCCACTCACCTTCTTTGATCAACCTCTTGAAATCCGACAATTTCTTGGGCTGAAGATGAACATCCTCCAACCCATACTTGTCCACAACAATGGGCCTTTGCTTGTTGAGCACCTCTCCTATCTCGCCGTCCACAACAACGGTCCTGTTGTGACAACCATACAAGAGTCTTTTCTCATAGCCGTCTTCCAGCATCGCTTTGATGACGCCGTCAAGCTGCCACGGCGTCGTCGAACATGCGGGGAAAAATCGTTGCCACGATACGTTTATCTTTAGACACGTCATCGTATTCTTTGGGACGTAATTCTCGTAATCTGCCAGACGTATCAGCTTACCGTAATCGTCAACCACGGTCTTGGGAGTCGTTCTAAGAACAGCGACCTTTGCTCTGTAAGCCATCTTTCCCCCTCAATGATATGCCAACCAGTTTGAAAGGCTGGCCAGGTTACGTATCAATCCGAGTCTGGTGCCCCCGGGATATCCCAGGTTCAAAAAGCCAGTCTGAAAGGCCGGCCGGATTACGTATCAATCCCTGCCACGTATCGATCCCTGCCAACGGCACGAGGGACGGCCCTTCTTGATAAGAACTCATAAGTTGAATCGCTTTTCGAAGATCATCCTAAGCATTCTCAGGGCGGTTTTAGAGATCTTAAGGTAACTCTCCGAATGTTTCGACACGCCGGTTAGGCGTTTGTAGTATGATATCGGCACCTCGATGACACGTTTGCGGGCGCGCAGAATCTCTATCATCATTTCGGGAGAGAATTCAGGCCCGATCCCTCTCAGATTGTCTTTGATCTTGAGATATGCATCCCGCCATATGGCCCTGTAAGTGCATCCGACGTCCGTGAAACGCGGCTCCTGGGCCCACCACAATACCTCGACGAGCTTCGCAACAAAGAGATTGCCCAATCTGAGGAGGCCCCTCATGTTCGCACCCTGTTCTATCATCTGACGGGTGGTCCTTGTTCCCATGACCATATCGGAGTCTTTCATGTATTCCAAGAGCTTCCCGAGGTCTTTCGCCTTAAACGAATTGTCCGCTTCCGTGACGATCAATATATCACCCTTTGCGTTGTCGAGTCCGTAGCGAATCGTGTCGCCGTAACCTTTGAGCTTGACCGTCTCAACCCTGGCGCCTGCCTTTAGGGCAACCTGTCTCGTGTTGTCCTTTGACGAGTTGTCGACAACAAATACCTCGTCCACATGATCGACAAAGTCCCTTATCACATATGCAATAGACTCCTCTTCGTTATAGGCGGGTATCACAACGCTCGTCTTGAAGGTGTCGAAAAACGTCGAGCGGTAAAGATAATTCGCATAATTGCAATCCTCAACGGAGTTGATGTTCTGATAGATCCCTTCGAGGAAAAACGGATACACGACGCCGCCTTCTTTGGCAAGGGTGTTAATGGCATCCGTAAACTCTACTCTGCCGGTTCTCTTCGATGGCTTGGTCCTCTCGATGGCGCCGAATATTTCCGGTGTGAATATGTACGTGCCACATCCCAGGATATTGTTTTCTATGTGCGTCGGTTTCTCTTCGAGTTCGGTGATGCGATCTTCGCTCAATCTCACCGAATAATTCTTGGCTATCAGGCTTAAGTCGTCAGTGCGCATGACCCCGCAAACAGCCGCGAAATCATCCTTCCCAAAATCTCTCATCATTCCGTGATTCGAGTTTATGTATATCTCGTCTCCCAATATGGTGATGAATTTCTCCTTGATCTTCTCCCTGGCCAACAGCACACCACAGGCGAGACCTGTGCGATAGTCCGGGCAATCGATGTAACTGAGCCTGACTCCGAACCGCGAACCGTCCCCGAGAAAAGTCCTGATGGCATCGCCCTTGTAGCCGACTATTACGTAGATGTCCGTCACTCCTACATCATCTCTCAGGATCTCTATGTTCCTAAGGATAATAGGCTTGCCGGCTATCTCGAGCATTACTTTGGGCACGTAATTCGTGGCAGGGTAGGCCCTGACGCCCGCGCCAGCAGCAGGTATGAGTCCGATCTTAACCACTTTTCCCACTTGCTTTCGTGACAGACAGATATCTGTTTGCCTAAACCTTTCTTAATCCACGCGCAATTCCCAGGGCAATTCTAAACTCGCCGTCTTGAACATATCATTATACCCCATCCTTCGTACCCTGAGAAGAGCCTCTCCTTCTGAGGCGCGTGCCCCACGTGCGTGTTCTGGCGGTCCAATCGATCAAGAATGAATCAAAAATGAATAGGCGAGCGCTAGGGCTTTTGAGTGCTCTTGCCTCCACTGGCTTATGCTCCTCGGCGGCTCAATGGCGGCGATAGCACATCCGGCTGTCAACCGTGGGAGGTTGTAGGTTCGAGTCCTATCTGGGGAGCCAACTTGCTCGGGCGTCTACCGCTCCGATAGTGAACTATCGCTGCAACCCTGTTTGACGGGCGATGGTTACAGCATGACCGTACGCAGGCCTCCGTGGTGTTCGGCAGGCCTGTCACAGAGTGGGAGACGCAATGACGATTTCCGACCCAAGCGGTGGCTTCATTCACTCCAAGCGGCAATCTTGCTGACGCTCACAGCTCCGGCGGTGTCGAAATCACCGCCGGCTATCAACCGCCCATCGTAAACAGCTAGGGCATTGACTTGCTTATTCGTCCCCGCACCCAAAGGGGACCAGGAACTGCCTTCCCAGGCTGCAATGTGGTTGGCGCTCGCACCTCCAACGGTGACGAAATAGCCCCCTGCTATCAGCCGCCCGTTGTACTCCTTCAGGGCATAGACAGCCTCGTGCATTCCCGGGAGCCCCGAGCCCAGTGCTGACCAGGAACTGCCGTCCCAGGCTGCTATCCCTCTGGCACTCACACCTCCGGCAACGTCGAAACTGCCCCCGGCTATCAGCTGCCGACTGTACTGCGCCAGGGCACAGACGGCCTTGTTCCTTCCCGACATTCCCGAGCCCAGCGCCGACCAGGAACTGCCATCCCAAGCGGCAATCCCATTGGCAGTCACACCCCCGGCACTGTCGAACGTACCCCCGGCTATCAACCGCCCATTGTATTGGGCCAGGGCACGGACAATACCGTCTGTCCCCGAGCCTAGTGCCGACCAGGAACTGCCATCCCAGGCAGCTATCCCTCTGGCACTCACACCCCCGGCACTGTCGAAACTACCCCCAGCTATCAACTGCCCGTTGTATTCGACCAGGGCAAGGACATAGTTGTTCATCCCTGAGCCCAACGCTGACCAGGAACTGCCGTCCCAGGCTGCAATGCCATCGACATACGAATAGTCGGCGATGTTAAAAGCACCGCCCGCTATCAACTGCCCGTCGTATTCGGCCAGCGTTCTGACAAAGTTATTCATCCCCCAGCCCAGCGCAGACCACGACCTGCCATTCCAGGCAGCGACGTAATGGACAATCACTCCTCCAGCCATGGGGAAACTACCCCCGGCCATCAACTGCCCATTGTAGACGGTGAGGGCATTGACCATGTAATTGGTCCCTGACCCCAGCGCCGACCAGCCATGCCCTACCGGTGGCCTGGTAGGATTCTTGTCCTTCGAGCAAGCTGATATGGTCGATAGGACTGCTATCAAGGTGAGAACAACAAGGCGAGCAATCTTCAATCCGCCTAGCATGATTG
>Ga0315291_10001837_pt1 | contig 28079 bp, 28 predicted proteins | sample YL17G12_20_MG_FD_203070 | JGI IMG/M metagenome (GOLD analysis project Ga0315291, IMG submission 203070) | Sediment microbial communities from Yellowstone Lake, YNP, Wyoming, USA - YL17G12_20 | ecosystem: Environmental > Aquatic > Freshwater > Lake > Sediment | place: USA: Wyoming | collected...
ACTCTTGATTTCAAACACAGCCGCCTGCATCCGCAAACTGCTGGTCATCCTCAACTCAATGCTAAGGAGCGAAACGCCATGGCGACAAAAAAACTCTTGATTTCAAACACAGCCGCTCACTTCCTCACACCTCAAGCCTAATTTCGCCTTGCCGTGAGCGAGTGTTCGTGATAGATTTTAGCCGCATATAACCGCATTTGTGGAGGGTGACACCGTGCGCGTGGCAATGTATTACAGCAACAAGGATGTGCGTTTGCAGGAGATGCCCCGGCCGAAGATCGGCCCCGGCGAAATCCTGATGCGCATCCAGGCAAGCGGGATTTGCGGCACCGACGTTATGGAGTGGTATCGAAAGGACAAGGTCCCGCTTATACTGGGGCATGAGGTCGCCGGCGACATCGTTGAGGTCGGCGAGGGCGCGGAAAAATACAAGGTCGGCCAGCGCATCGTCGCGGCGCACCATGTGCCGTGCTACGCCTGCCATTACTGCGTCAACGGCCACGAGACCACGTGCCAGACTCTGCTCAAGGAGACGCACTTTGATCCCGGCGGGTTCTGCGAATACGTGCGGCTTGAGAGAATCAACGTTGACCGCGGGATTTTTCCTCTGCCCGACGAAGTAACTTATGAAGAGGGCACATTTGTGGAGCCGCTGGCGTGTGTGGTGCGCGGACAGCGCGCGGTTCACATGAAGCCCGGACACACGGTTGTCGTTGTCGGCAGCGGGCTGGCGGGAATGCTGCATGTTCAACTTGCCGCGGCGCTCGGCGCGGGACGCGTTTTTGCGACGGACATCTCGGAGTTCCGGCTGGCGATGGCAAAGCGCCTCGGCGCTGACGCGGCGATTAACGGCAGGGAGGACGTGCCGGCGAGGGTTCGGGAGATGAACAACGGGTTCCTCGCGGATGTCGTTGTCCTTTGCACCGGCGCGCCAAAGGCGGTGGAGCAGGCGTTCAACTCGCTTGAGCGCGGCGGCGCAATGCTTGTGTTTGCCGGCACGGACCAGGGCTACACGTATCCGCTGTCGCTCAACGACGTTTTCTGGCGGCGCGAGGTCACGCTCGTCAGCACCTACGCGGGTGACCGGCGCGACCACATGCAGGCGCTGGAATTGATTCGCGCAAAGAAGGTCAACGTCGCGGCGATGATAACGCACCGCTTTCCGCTGGCCGAGGCGCAGAAAGGTTTCGCGCTCGTCGCGGAAGCGCGCGACTCCATGAAGGTCATCATCGAACCGCAGAAGTAATAGGCGTGAAAACACAAGACCGATTTCCGGCTTTTTCATGAAGGAGAAAGCAATGCTTCGGACTGTCTTTGTACTGACTTGCTTTGCGGGCTGCCTGGTGTTTTGCGGCTGTTCGACTCCGCCGCTTCCCCCGCTCAAGGGCGCTGAACTGAAGATGCCTTTCTCGCAGTTTGCATCCGCTGACACTTCGGGCGGCCTGCCGATGGGCAATGAGGCGCGTGTTGACACGGAGTTGACGACTCAGGGGGTGCAGTATATCGGTTTTACCGAGAGAGTTAACACGCAAATATCGCCAGCCGCCGGCGCGGACGACAGCCTTTGCATGAAGTATTTCGAATGTCCTGAAGGCGCAAAGCCCGCCGATGTGGCGCGAACGCAGCCGTATATCACGGCTTATGTCGCGTATAACAAAAACGTTTTAGAGGCTGTGAAGCGCCGCGCCGTGCGCATTCCGGACGTTGTGTATCCGCGGAACGGTTATACGCCGGAACGGACGGCCGCCGTCACGGCGGAAGCCCCAACCTACGCGGGCGGTCAAATTGCGCTGATTAAAAACATTTTCTATAACGGCTTGGGCGATTGGATGCTTGTGTATTATTACATGGACAAGAACGGCGCCGTCGCATCGCGCGACAAAATAAATGCCCTTCGGAATTGGCAGAAACTGCCGGAGTCGGAGCGGCAGGGCTTTTTGGCGCAGGTGGAATTCTCCACGATGATCGGCCATGGTGAACCGCATGTAGACGGCATCCCGGAGGAAGAAATCCGCAAGGCCGAGGAGCGCATGGACAAGTTTGTTCCGCTCTTCGTTGCGAAACTCGGCAAATACCTGCCCAATCCCGTGAAGTAACCGCCGCATTATTGAAAGTGAGAGACTAATCTAGTAGAATCCAGGGACTGGGAAGACAACCTTTCATGGAGGCAATATATGGATTGGGGCATGAAGAACAGGCTGGCGCGAATCATCAGGCCAGCCACCGGCCGCACGGTGATGCTTGCGGTTGACCACGGCTACTTTCTTGGGCCGACCACGGGACTCGAGGACATGCGGAAGAACATCATGCCGCTCGCGCCTTACGCGGATTCGCTTATGATTAACCGCGGGGCGCTGAGGGCCAGCATTGCGCCGACGATTGACACGCCGGTGGTTCTGCGCGTCTCCGGCGGCACGAGCATTCTCAGCGAACTGAGCGACGAGGTGATTGCGGTGAACATGGAGGAAGCGATTCGCCTGAACGCCGCCGCGGTCGCCGTCTCGATATTCGTCGGCTCCAAGAATGAAAAGCAGACGCTCGACAACCTGTGCAGACTGGTCAACGAGGGCGAGCGCTACGGCATCCCGGTGCTCGCCGTTACCGCGGTCGGCAAGGACATGGTGCGCGACGTGCGGTATTTGAGCCTCGCTTCGCGCATCGCGGCGGAACTCGGCGCGCGCTTCGTGAAGACTTACTACTGCGACGAGTTCCAGAAACTGACGGCGAACGTGCCCGTTCCCGTCGTTATCGCAGGCGGAAAGAAACTCGAAGAGAAGGACGCGCTTGAACTGACTTACGACGCGATTTCCCACGGCGCGGTCGGCGTGGACATGGGACGCAACATATTCCAGTCCGCAGCGCCCGTCGCCATGATTCAGGCGGTGCGCAGCATCGTTCACGAGAATTATTCGGCCGGAAAAGCCTTCAAACTGTTCAACACGCTCAAGGCCGGCAAGGCGAAATCCCGCAAGTAATCGGCGGATCACGGCAAGAATAAAGGGCGGCTCGGACGAAGCCGCCCTTTTTATCGCCGGAGAAATTTTCAATGTCCGCGCAGGCGGCAGCCGCATATCGGGCAGAAGAAGTTGCGCCGTTTCTTGTGGATGTTCGCGCGGACGATCATGGTGGCGAGCCACGTCGCAACTATTGCGCCGACGATAAGAGTAATAAGTTCCTGCCCGTAGTCCGGCTTGCCGTCCGGGCCGATGAGGGGAGTTGCGGTCCAGTGCTTGGACATCACGTATGACCACCCGGCGCCGATGACAAGCAGCGCGAGAATGGTAACGATGACAGTCAGCGCGCGGCCCTCAATCTTCGGCACGACCCAGCCGGCGAAGTTGCATTTCGGGTTCGGGCATAGGAAATATGCGGCGTGTTTTCTTTGGCGTCCGGTGAGATTCGGCGGGGGAGCGACGTTCGGCGGGATCAGAGGTATCGCCGAGACCGGCTGGCTGCCGCCGGATGTGCCCGTGCCGGCAACGACCGCCGACTGCGCGCCGGGGTTTGGGGCGGCGGTGGCGTATCCGCGAAACGCCAGTTCATCCGCCGGCGTGAAAAGCCGCTGGCACCTGGAGCAGCGAACCTTGGAAGCCAGCGCCTTGTCCGGAACCTTCAGGCGCGTCCCGCATTCGCAGATGATTTCAATTTCCATTGTAGTGGCACCTCGGCGAGTTTTCTTGGGAGTTCCCCCGGCAATTTATACATATACACGCTTGCTTTCCGAAAGTCAAAGAACCGCAGGGCGTTGCTTTTGATTCAGCATGTATGTCGCAACAAAAAGACACCCACTATGTGTGAATGCCGCGCGGGGACTTGTTTCCGTTCAATGGTGCGCCAGGCATCACGGACTACGGGTCGGTTCGGATTGCAGCACGCTCCCGCCTTCCTGCCGGGCGGCGGGTTTCTCCTGAGGGAAGGCAAAAGCACACAGCAGGGGAATAATCAGTGAAGCGGCCAGGTAATAGTAGTTGATGAAGGACTTGGCCAGCAAAAGCAGGTTGGCAAGCAGCAGCAGCGCCGAGGCCGCCGTGAGCCAGGTGCTGTCGCAAATGCGCGCGCGAAAACGAAACAAGAGGTACGCGAACAGGATGTTGCCGGCCAGCACACAGTAGTTGGGGAGGGTGAAGTTCAGGTTAACCTTGAGAAATGACGCCACGCTCAGGGAGTCGGTTCTGAGCGTGCTGATATGCTGCGAGAAAGTGCTTTGCACGAAATCCTTCGGGGCGGCCAGGAAGAACGGCGCGCAGACCGCGGCCACGATAAGCACCAGTACGGCGAGGTGCGGGATGCCCATGCGCCTCGCAATCAGGAAGGGCACTATGAGCACTGCCAGATACTGCTTCACGAGGATCGCGCAGGCGAGCAGGATTGCGGACGAGTATTTGCCTTTTTGATCCCCCGAAACCAAAAGCGATCCCAGCACGAACGCCAGCGCCATAGGCTCCGTCCAGGCGGACCTGAACACGGTCAACGAGTAGGGCTGAAAAAGAAACACGAGAGGGAAGACGGGAAAGAACCATTTCGGCGCTTCAGCGCTTTTGTGGCGGAGCAGCTTTCGGGCCAGCGCGTACACCAGCCAGGCGGCGATCAGATCGGCCAGTACGTTGCTTATCCGCGCATCGCCGAGAATTTGCGAGGACGGCATCGTCAGGAAGATGTTCAAAGGGAAATAGGGGAAGCCCCTTGCGATGCCCGGCTTGCCGTCAGGCGTCCAGCCCGGCACGTAGGTCATTGTATAAGGGTTTTGTCCATGCAGGACACAATACGCTCCCTTGTTGAGAACGTTGTACACGTCAAATTTCGGCTTGGGCTCCCAGTATATCGGCCCAATTCGGAGGATGACCGCAATTACGCAAAGGGCAATTATCGCCGGCCACGCGATATTTTTTGCGACCCTGTCCGTGGCGCTCTTTCTCCGCCAGCATAAGACGACGAGGGCCGCCGCCAATAGGATGCCGAACGTGCTGAGGGCCAGAGCAAACGGGTACCCCGATTTTCTTAGAATGACTTGGAACGCCCAGCGCATTCCCATTTCATACAGCAGCAGGAGAAAAAGCAGGGCGCCGAGGAAGCGGAAGGGGAGCGTGCGGGTGGAAGGCGTCGTGTAGTGTCGGAAGGACGCCGCGAATATCGGAACGAAGGACAACAAGGCAAGCAGCAGCGCCGGCCCGCTGTACTTGCCAAGGTTTATCGAGATGCCGGTGATGAGAAGCGCAAAACCCACAACGGCAACAAGTGCCTGCATGGCCCATTCTCCTCAATAATTATGTCAAGGCGGTTCCTGCGAACAAGTTCCGTCTTGCAGACAAAAGCAACCAGCGCTACATTCCATGACTAACAGGATACCGGACGATTCGCCCAAATCAAGAGAAAAACGGTTTAGCGAACCGGTTAACACCGCCACCTGCGACGGGGGACTCATCGCATTATGCATTGTCGTCGCTTCCTTCCAAGTGTCGCGTGCCGCGTCGGCGAATTGTCGGCTGAGTCCCTGGTGCAGCGAGGCGGCGATTGACGGGCGCTATTGTAAAAACAAACTATACTAGGCTACCCTGATGCAATAAAAAGGGCACTTAAATCATAAGTGCCCTTCGTTATTATATGCGCACCCAGCAGGACTCGAACCTGCAACCTTTGGCTCCGGAGGCCAACGCTCTATCCAATTGAGCTATAGGTGCGAATAAGGTTTTAGGTGAAAGGTCTAAGGTGTAAGATTGTTTTTCCTTCTTAGACCTGATAACTAGTCCTCGTTCCGGAACTGCTCTTTCAGCCGCCGAAACCTGCTCTCGTAAATCATCTCGTACAGGTCAAGGCCGTCGGGGAAATATTCCTCAACCTTTTCCCGGAGGGCTGCTTTCATCAGTTCGATGTCGATCTCCGGATAATCGCTTGCGACAATCAGACTGCAAATCCTGTCCGCTTCGCGTTGAATCTCGCGCATCTTTTCACGCAGCGTCATAATTACCTCCGATAATCAGAATATCAAATCCGGGCGGGATAGTCAACTGCTGCGCGCCGAAGGGACGGTGTGCAAGGGCGATACTCCGCGACAGACCCGCTGCAACCTTGCCGGCGGCATGTCGCTCGGGAAAAGCGCGAATTCTTTTGACATTTGCGTCGTATTTGCTATTCTATAGGCTTTTGGGAAATAGCAACAACAGGAGAACTCCGATGGCACCAGAAGCCGAGGGAGAACAGCACGACGTAAATCTCGTATGCGAAGAGTGCGGACGAGAGTTCGTGCACACAAAAGAAAAGCAGGAATTCTATCAATCCATCGGGCTGACGAATCTTCCGAAGCGTTGCCCGGAATGCCGCGAAAAGCGCCGCAGCACTAATCGCCAGCAGAAGGAGCGGCGCGCGCCCCGGCCGGGTGGAGCCTTTGAGCGGGGTCCCAGCCGCGGATTCGGCGGCCCGCCGCGCGGCAGGGGATTCAGGAGCGGCCCGCCGGAACAGTTTGAAGCGGTATGCGCGGCCTGCGGCAAACAGACTACTTTGCCGTTTAAGCCCAACGGTTCGCGTCCGGTGTATTGCCGCGATTGTTTCCGTCAGCAACGACCGATGGGCAGGTAGGCCGACAACATAAACAAGATGGCAGTAAAGGTCACTTGCGATATCCAGTTTGGCATCGAACCATCCGAAAGGGGGTGACCAGTTTAATGCCAGTGAAGGTTCAGGTTCGCAGCGGTTCCAGCCTCGAAGGCTCTCTGCGCACGTTCAAAAAGATGTGCGCGCGCGAAGGGATTCTCAAGCAAATCAAGCAGAATGCTGGATACGAGAAGCCCAGCGACAGGCGCAGGAGGCGACAGAAGGAAAAGGAGAAGGCGATTCGCAAGGCCGTGAAAGAGAGCATGGGAAGGTACAGATAAGCGGCAAGAAATTACAGACCCAAGGCGGCGCGGACTCGAAGTTCCCGCCGCCTTTTCTATTTGGCCGCGGGGGGCAGAAGGATTTCCTTGTAGTATTGTTCAAGGTCGGCAGCGGTTGCTTCAATGCCGCGCACCTCGCGCGGGTCGGGGCGGAGTTTTGCGAGAAGCGAGCGGTCTTTCACGAACATGCCGATTTTTTTCGCCAAATCCCGCGCGCTGCCCACGCGGAACGTCAGGCCGTTCACGCCGTCGCGCACGTATTCCGCCATGCCGCCGATGTTGGACGCGATGACAGGAGCGCCGGTGATGACGGCCTCGTGGATTGTGAGAGGGGCGTTCTCATACCATATCGAGGGCACCACGAGGACGTCGAACTCCGAGAAAACATCCTTTACGTTCGCGTTGTCGAAAGGCCCGGCGAAGATTATCCGCCTGTCGGATTCCGCCATCGCGCGGAGTTCCTTCTCGTAATTTTCATATCCCTCGAAATTGTAGCCCGCGCCGTAAATCCACAGTTCCGCGTCCGCCGCATCCACGCGGCGAAAAGCCTCGATGAGCACGTGAACGCCTTTTGAGGGAATTATGGAGCCGACGTAGCCGAAGCGGATTTTCGGAGACTCTCTGCGCTTGAACCCCGCGAATCTCGACAAATCGTAACCATAGTCCAGGAACGCGATCTTTCCCGGCAGGCCGAGTTTCGTCATGGTCTGCATCATGAATTTCGACGGCGCAAGGAAGAGGTTCACGCGGCGGCAGACGTCCACAATGTGTTCCAGCCTTTCCGCCGCCTGCCGCGTGGCGTCCGTTTCGCCTCGGAAGGAATTGCGCGCGATGCGTTTCTTCATTTCATCAAGCCGGCCCGTCAGCCCGCCCCGGCTCCATCTCTTCGGGATGCGCGCATACCGGCCGCCGGCAATCTCCGGCGAAACGCCCAGTTGGTAAGCATTGCAGAAGACGCACAGATGCGGCTTTGGGCCGTCGCAGATGCTCAAATCCCGCCGCAGCAATTGTCCTCTGGGGCACAGAAGCCAGAAATCGTGCAGGGTGTAGAAAACCGGAAGCCCGCGATCCGCGGCCTCCGTGATGCAGGTGGTGGAGAGGCAGGTAACATGCTGAAAGTGAACGAAGTCCGGTTTTGTTTCGTCGATGTATTGCCCGAATGCTTTCGCTATTTGCTCGTTTTGATACGTGTTGCGAAATGTCTTTACGTTCTTGAAGGCGTTGTTGACGGCGCAGACCTTGAGGCCGTTGTACTCGCCGCGCTCCACCTCGTACTCCGGGCGGTCGGGGCGGCTGACGCGATAAAATACGTGGACCTCGTGCCTGCCCCTCAGTGCCTGCGCGAGATTGTAGGCGTACAGTTCGCTGCCATAGGAAGGCTGCGGCGGAAAGTTGTGGACGGCGTATAGAATTTTCATGGGCGTCGATTCGCGTATAGGGACGTGCCATTTTAGCGGGCGCTGCAGGAAGCGGCAAGGGGCAAGCGACGCCCGGCCGCTAAATTTTCCCGCGATTCTCGCCGATACCATATCGGACGTATCGGCGTGGAACTTCTTACCTGCGGAGGTCGAAAATGCGAAGCATGACAACGGCGATAGGCATTGCAATGACTGCTTTATTGTGCGTATCCTGCGCCTCACATAATCTCCAATACACCCCCGATGCCAATACTCCCGAAGCGGCGTTCCATCAGGTGATTGACGCTCTGCAAAAAGGGGACGTGGCCGCCGCGAAGGCATGCACGCTTTACGGCGATTTTGTTGACTGGGACGGCGTGCTCCGGGAAGTGAGCGCAAACCCGGACAAATATCGGATCAAGAAGATCCTTTACAAGGATGAATCGCCGCAGTTGTTCACGTCTTCCATGATTTATTACCGCGCAGGGGACGGCCACGATTATGTTGTGGAGTTTACACGGGTTGAGAACAGGTGGTACTGGGGGAGCAGGGTAAACAGGGGAACGGCGATGCTTTTGCAGCAGCAGTACGAGCAGCGCACCGAAGGACAACCGCAAGACCAGCAGTGGGAGCAGCAGCCAAGCCAGCCGGGAAACAGATAGACGCGTTTGAAGTCGGCAAAAAGGCGGCGTCCCGAAAAATCGGGAGCCGCCTTTCTTATTTTTGGCGATTGCGCGACGCGCTTTTCATTGCATGTCGTGGCTTATCTCAAATTTTACTTCCGACTCGATGGGCTTTTCCTGGTCCGTTTTGTTCATGTCCTGAAGCATGATTTTCAGAGTGTAATTGCCGTCAGGCAGCGCCGGGATTACTATTTTCCTGGTCATGAAGAGGTCATACAGGTAGTGAGTGGTCTTGTGAGAAATCGAATCCTCCGCCTGCCACACCTGGTTTCCGTCCTTATCAGTGATTGCGTATTTTGCGTTCAAGGACACCAGATACTGCTCGTTGACGGGCGCACATACGAAATATTGCGGCTCGAAATAGAGTATTACCGTCTTACCGGAAGGAAATACATAATGGCCGAATTCATCATACCTGCCGTAACTCTCCACCTTGCGGCACAACTTCGGCGATACGATGGCGAGCGGCATCTGCTCTCTCAGCGTGCGGTGCAGTTCGTCCAGCGTCTTGAGCGCTTCATCCATATTGCCGAGTTTCATGCTCACATAGCCCCTGAGCATCTGCACGAGCATTTTTTTGTCGGCGGGCGCGCTGTTGCCGTACTGGTCAAGGAGGGTGATGGCCCTGTCCGGCTTGTCCGCGAAGGCCTCTACCATGGCCTCGACCAGTTTTTGGGACTCGGGCGTGTCGGCGGCGACCCTGATGATTTTGAGCAATTCTTCTTCCGCCGGGGACATTGAAGGCGAAGGCTTCTGAACGTCGTTACCGCCGGGACCTGCCGACGGCTGGTCGGTGCCCTGCACGCCGCCGTTTATGCCGGCGGCGCCGCCGGTTTTCGCGGGGGGCTTGACGCCGTCAAACCGCTCGCCTTGCGGCCACTGGCCGATTTGCTCCGTCGGCTGGTCGGCTTCCGCGTGCGCCGTAATGTTCGCCGGGGCCGTGGGAGGCGTCGCATCTTTTGCGGACGCCGCGGCGGACTCCACCGGTTGATTAGGCACAAGGTCGGCCATCATCTTGCAGGAAGTCGCGGCGAGGAATGAGAGGCAGATGGTGACGAGACACAGGCTCTTGAATGTACGCATGGTCGTTCTCCCCATCAACGTGCTATGATCGATGCACAGATTTACACTTTATATTTTATAACACTATTTCGTCCCTGTAAAGGGGAAAAATGAGAAAAATCCGCAAATCGCGGCGAGCGGCTCAGAAAACACCGCGCCACGGGGAACTTTATTATGGCCTCGCGCGAAAGGGCAAGCGGTGCCGGACCGCTCATTCGGTGGGGGGGACGAGGAGGACCTTTTCCCGCGATTCGACGGCTACGTGGTACGCCACGCCGAGTATCAGGATTGCGCCGCCCGCGTAAAACAGCGGCCGCGGGAATTCCGCCGGAAACACGAGGAACATTGCGCCGATGGTCGCGATGACAGGCTCGGCAAGCGCGGTCAGGTTGACCGTTATCACCTTGATATATCTCACCGCCCAGTAGAACAACGTGTGTCCCATCAGCGTCGGAACGAATATAATCAGCGCCATGAAAAACCACTGCCGCGGGGCGTATGTCCCTATCTCCCCGGCAAATTTGAACGCGGTGGGGACCAGCAGTAAGCCGGCGATTAGAAACAGGGAGGAAGAATACGACAGTATGTGCATGTGCGGGCGCACAACCTTGCCGCACGCCAGCACCGCCGTCATGAACAGCGCCGAGAGCACCGCAAGGACCACGCCTTCAAACTCCACCATGCCGCGCTGGTAGTTGGTCAACCCGATTATGCCGAGGCCCGCTATCGTGATGACCAGCGCGACGGCGGTGGAGAAGCGGAACTTCTCGCCGATGAAGAAATGGCCGATGATGGCGGCGAAGATGGGCTGGGTGGCGAGCGTCATCGTGGCAGAGGCGACGCTGGTGCGCTTGAGCGATTCCATCCAAAAGATGAAATGCACGGCGAGGAAGCATCCCGCGAGGAAAAGGAAGATGCCGCTTTTGCGGCTGAGCGCGGGCAGTTCGCGTTTCAGGTGCGGCCATGCAAGGGGAAGCAATACGAGGCCGCCGCCGAGCATCCGGAACATCGCCATCGCCTCGGCGTCCATGTCGCAGTTCTTTATCAGTATGCCCGCGAAGGATACCGCTATAGTGCCTGTCAGGAGCACCAGCGCGGGCGGAATCTTTGGTCTCGTCGCGGTCATGGGTCCGTCAGCGCACCAGCATTACGGGACATCGCGCGCCGTCCACCACAAGTTGTCGTCCGCGCGCATTAAGGTCGCGGCGGACGTCGGCGGAGTTGAACGTTCCCATCACTATCAAGTCCACGGCTCTGGCGCTTTGCGCGTCGGTAATGGCCGAATGAACCGCGCCCTTCAGCAATACTGTTTCCATTTTCACTCCAGCCCTTGCGGCCGCCTCCCTTGCGTTGCGCAGGTATTTCTCCGTCGATGCCTCAAGTTCCACCTCGAACTCCTGCTCCTCTTCCACTACCAGCAGGCGCTGTTTGAGAAGCGTGCCGAGTATTTCGGTGTCCACCACCGCCACCGCCGTCAGTTTTGCCCTGCAGGAGCGCGCAATGTCGATAGCCGCCTTGCAGGCGCGTTCTGCGGCGTCGGTGCCGTCTATCCAGACCATTACATGCTTGTACGGAAATTCACTCGCCATTGTCCTGTCCTTGCTGCTCTGGCGCGGCCTGCGCCTGTTTCTCGCGCCGCTGCTTAATCAGTTTCATTATCGTCATGCCTTCGCGATCCCGCTCTTCGAGGGAATCCCGTATGTACTTCAAGGTCTCCCGGTACTGCGGCAGAAAGATCTTCTCCAGCGCATTCACGCGGCGCTGGGTTTTCTTGACTTCCAGGGCAAGCCGGAAAACGGCGCTTTCCACCTCCGCAAGATCTCCGACAATCTTGAGGGCCTTGTTGAATTTTTTCATTACCTCGTCGGAGGCGGTATTGGAAATACTCAGGCCGAACTGCACCCCAGGCTTTACCTCCGGCGCGGAGACCTGGGGGATTTCGATGCCCATTATCCTGCGGCCGGTCAGTTGTACGCTGTGGTCGATATTTACGGCGAGGGACTCTTTTTCCATTACGGCCGAGCCGATCCTCAACTCCGCCTCCTTCAAGGCCGCAAACGCGGCGGCCATGGCCTCGTCGGCGAGTTTCTGTATGCTGCGCGCCCTGTCAAGGTTGCCCATCAACTCAAACACGAGGATTTGCCGCTTCTGTTCCAGAAGTTCATACCCCTCCTCTACGAATTTCAACTGCCTTCTTAAGGACAGGGCGCTGCTTTTTGTTGGCGGAATGTTCAGTTTCGGCATGTAGTGCCTCGGTTTCTCGTACGCCGGCCCGTATTTCTACGCTGCAAAGCGGAACTACGGCTTTTCCCGCGATTCTCCCGTATCCTTGCTCTTCGCAACGCCCTCCACTTCCGCGCGCTCATGGTAATAGGTTTTCAGTTCCTCTTCGGCAAGCCGGTGCAGTTCCTCTTTCGGCAGGGCGGTTATGACCTTCCAGCCGAGATCGAGCGTCTGCTCAACGGACCTGTTTTCGAATTCGCCCTGGCGCAAAAACTGCTGTTCAAACTCTTCCCCGAACTGCATGTATTTCTTGTCGAGAGGGCTGAGTTCCTCCTCGCCTATCACCGACGCAAGCGCCCGCACCTGCTTTACGCGCGAATAGCACGCGAACAACTGGCTTGCAATGTGCGGATGGTCCTCGCGCGTGCGCCCCTGGCCGATGCCGTCCTTCATCAGGCGCGAAAGCGACGGAAGCCCCGCTATCGGCGGATAGATGCCGCGCTGGAACAAATCGCGGTCCATCACGATCTGCCCCTCGGTAATATAGCCCGTGAGGTCCGGCACGGGGTGCGAGATGTCGTCCGACGGCATCGTCAAAATTGCCATCTGCGTGATAGAGCCCGGCGAAGACTGCACGCGCCCCGCGCGTTCGTAAATTTCCGCTAGATCGCTGTAAAGATACCCGGGGTATCCCTTGCGCGACGGTATCTCGCCGCGCGCGCTGCCTATCTCGCGCAGTGACTCGCAGTAATTCGTCATGTCCGTCATCAGCACCAGCACGTGCAAACCCTCGTCGAAGGCGAGATGCTCCGCCAGCGTCAGTGCGACGCGCGGCGTGAGCAGCCGCTCGACCGACGGGGCGCTCGCAAGGCTCAGGAACAGCGCGGACTGCCCCAACACTCCGCTTTCCTCGAAACTCCGCATGAAGAATTGCGCGACATCGTGCTTCACTCCCATCGCCGCGAACACGATCGTGAACTCAATCTGTTCGTTAATCAGCGTGGCCTGGCGCGCGATCTGCGCGGCGAGGCGGTCATGCGGCATGCCGCTGCCGGAAAATATGGGCAGTTTCTGCCCGCGCACAAGCGTGTTCATGCCGTCAATCACGCTCATGCCCGTCTGTATGAAATCGCGCGGGTACGTGCGGGCGCAGGGGTTTATCGGCGCGCCGTGAACGTCCAGCGCGGCGCCCGCAAGCGGCGGGGGGCTGCCGTCTATCGGCCGGCCCAGACCGTCGAAAACGCGCCCCAGCATATCGCGCGAAACGGCCACCCGCAGCGGCGAGCCGAGGAACCTCACGCGGCTCTGTGACGGCGTCAGCCCGAAGGTGCCTTCAAGTACCTGGACTACCGCGCGCTCGTCGCTTATGTCGAGCACCGTCCCCAGGCGCACGTTTCCCTGCGAGTCGCGGATCTCGACCGTCTCGGCATATCCGACATCCCGGACGCGCTCAACGAAAATCAGCGGCCCGGAGACCCTTGCTATGCCGCAGTATTCAACAGCGCTGTGGTCCTTCACTTTTTTACTCCTTCAAGTTGCGCCAGTTGCTTGTCAACGTCTGCGATCAGTTGCTTCAGCGCCGCGGAATCGTCATTGAGGATGGCGGTTTTTGCGCGCAGGATGGCCTGCACGCACGGCAGGTCGCGCACGCTCCTGAGCGGCGCGCCTTCCGCGATAATCGCGCCCCCCCTGCGCCACAGCATCAGGATGCACCGCAGGAGGGCCATCTGTTTTTCCGGCGTGCAATACATGTCGTTCTCGTCAAACGCGTTTTGCTGCAAGAACGCGTCCTTCATAAGTTCCGCTGTGAAAAGCACGAGCCTCTGTGAATCCGGCAGAACGTCAGGCCCGACAAGTTTCACTATCTGCTGCAACTTGTCTTCCTTCTGCATGATTTCGAGCGCCTCGTAGCGCATCTCGTTCCACTCCGCCTCGCGCGTGCGCCACCAGTCGGCGATGTCCTCCGCGTATTCGCTGTAGGAAGTCAGCCAGTTTATCGCCGGATAGTGGCGCGCGTTTGCCAGATCCGTGTCCAGCGCCCAGAAGCACCGGATAAAGCGCTTCGTGTGCTGCGTGACCGGCTCGCTGAAGTCGCCGCCCATGGGCGAAACCGACCCGATGATGCTTATGGAAGCCTCGCCGCCGTCGGGGGTCTTCACCCGCCCGCCGCGCTCGTAAAAGGACGCGAGGTTGGAGGGCAGATACGCCGGGAAGCCCTCCTCGACGGGCATTTCCTCAAGGCGCGCGCTCAACTCCCTGAGCGCCTCCGCCCAGCGCGAGGTTGAATCCGCCATCACCGCCACATCGTAGCCCATGTCGCGATAGTATTCCGCCAGGGTGATCCCCGTGTAGATTGAAACTTCCCGCGCGGCGACCGGCATGTTCGACGTGTTCGCGACGAGGATCGTGCGCTCCTTGATGGAACGGCCGGTGCGCGGGTCAACAAGTTTCGGAAACTCAACAAGCACCTCGGTCATTTCGTTTCCGCGCTCGCCGCAGCCAATGAAAACAATGATGTCCGCGTCGCACCACTTTGCGAGCGAGTGCTGGGTAATTGTCTTGCCGGTGCCGAACCCGCCGGGGATGGCCGCGGAGCCGCCCTTTGCGATGGGGAAGAAGGTGTCGATTATCCGCTGGCCCGTGATGAGCGGCGTGTTGGGTCGCAGCCTTTCGGCGTACGGACGGGGGCTCCGCGCGGGCCACCTCTGCACGAACGTCAGTTCCCTCACGCCTGCGGGGGTTTGCACGCGCGCGATGATATCATTTATCGTATAACTGCCCGGCGGGACAATATCGATTATATCGCCCGCGACATCCGGCGGGATCATGATGCGATGCTCCACTGGTTTTGTCTCGGGGATTACACCGATGATTTTTCCGCCCGTGACGTGATCTCCCTTCTTGACGCGCGGCGTGAAGTCCCATTTTTTCTTGTCATCAAGCGGAGGGATTTTTTCGCCGCGCTCGATGTACACCCCTCTGAGAGCGAATATTTTATCGAGCGGTCTTTGAATCCCGTCAAAGATGCTGCCGATGAGGCCCGGCCCGAGCGACAAGGAGAGCGGGCCGCCGGTGGGATACACAGGCCAGCCGGGCTGCACGCCGGCGGTGTTCTCGTACACCTGTATCACCACGTGCTCGCCTTCGATCTTGGTGATTTCGCCGATGAGCCTCTGCAGGCCCACCTCGATCAGTTCATACATCTGCGCGAAGGGCAGCCCCCTGGCATGAATGATTGGGCCGTCCGCGCGGGTGATGATTCCCGGGTTTAGCGTCTTTGTCGTGTTTGACATGAAAGATTTTCCTGTCGAATCATTATGCAATCCCGCGTGACTGCGGGGATGCGTCACAGTTATTTATATAGTATTTCGGCAATCCTGCGGCGGACCTCCGGGTACAGGCGGCGCAGTCCGGCCTCTATGGAGTTGTCCACGCGCCTGGCGCCGTCGGCCGTTTCCAAAATCACGCCGCCTTCGAGGGGTTCTTTTGCGGGCTGGACGCTGATACGCGCCTCCATGCCGCCCGCTTTGAGCGCCGCGCGCACCTGATCGGGCAATGTGGCGCGGAACTTATCGACGTCCTGCTGGGCGAGGTACGCGACAATCTGCCCGCCGCCCAGAGACTCGGCCGCTTCCGCGGCGAGCGCCACAAGATTTTTCCCGTATTCGCCGCCGTCTCTTCTCAGCAGGCGGGCCTTTGCCTCGTTCGCGATGCTCTTAATGACTTTCTCGCGCTCGTTAAGTTCAAGCCGCCTGCGCTCCGGGTCGGCGGTGGCCTGGATGACCTTCGCCCTCGAATTCGCGCGCCGGCGCGCCGCGGCGAGAATGTCCTGTTCGATTTGCTTTGCTTCGTCGCGTGCGCGCTGTATTATTGCGTCCGCCTCGCGCTGGGCGGCCTTCATGGCGCGCTCCGCCTTGTTCCGGGCGTCCGCGAGTATCTCCCGGCTTATTTTTGTCTCGACGTCTTCATTAGCCATTGCGCACCTCTTTGTCGAATCAGACCCGTATCCCCACCGCTTGGGTTATTATGCTGAGCAGCGAGCGGCGGCCCGGGGCGGGGCCTTGCGGGCCTGAAATTTCCACTATGAGCGGCCTCGCCTGCGAATGACGCATTGCGTCAAGTTCAGCCTTGACTTTGGCGGCGAGGTTTTCGGTGATGACGACCACGCCTATGTCCGGCCTCTTGCGCGCCTCGTCAAGGGCCGCGAGGACCTCATCGCGCGTGTCCGCCGCGCGCCCCTGAACGGAGGCGTAGGCAAAACCGAGAACGGTGTCGTTGTCGCCTATTACAAGATACTTCATAAGCAAAAGCGTTAAAAGCAGACTGCGGCCGGCGCGTACGCCTTACTTCACCATCAGCAATAGCAGCAGGCCCATCAAGAGGCCGTAAATTGCAAGTCCTTCCGCCAGGCCCAGGAAGATGATGGAGCGGCCGAAAAGTTCCGGCCTTTCCGTGAGCGCGCCCATCACCGAGGAGCCTATGCGTCCCACCGCGTATCCCGCGCCCAACACGCTGCTGCTGACCATGATGGCGATGGCAATGTATCTGGCCGTGGTGGTTTCGGCGCTCGCCGGAGCGGGCTTCTGCTCGACGGCCTTTTCGGGTTCCGTTGCCGCGGAGGCGGTGGTGTCACGGTTTTCAACCGCCAACCCCACGGGCACTCCCACCAGAATGATCAGCGCCAGGCTTACGAAGACGGCTTTGGCAAGATAACGGGTCATGATCTCTCCTCCGGTTTTATGGTTGATGGAGTATCCTGATTTCACTCTTCGGAACTTGCACCGATCCTGAACGGCTCAAAGGCTTTTCCTTCGCCGCGGAAAAATTTGCCGAAGAACTCGTAGTATTCCAGACGCATGGACTGAATGCCGGCGACCAATCCTTCAAGCGCTATCACCAGCACGTTGCCCAGTATCACTATCGCCCATGGCACGAGCGGGACGCTCCTGAGCGCGTCGAACATGGTCCACATCGCCAGGCTGAGTCCCGCGTGCGCCAGCGCAAAGCCCGCCAGACGCAAGAAGGACATCGTGTTTGCGAGGTACACAATCACGGTTTCCATCGTGTCAACGGCGCTCTCGATGACGCTCATTGCCAGGCTTTCTTCATGCTCGCCCTTGCGCCTCGATATGAGATGCCGAAGCGGCTCCGCCAGCAGCAACAGCGCAAGCGGCAAGACCACCGCCGCGATGATTACCGGCAGGGACTTGCTGTTGAACAGCAATATCGCCAGCGTCCCCCAGTAGAACGCGAGTCCCACCAGGCCGAATTTGTCCAGTGTGCCCTGGTAGAATCCGCGCCTGCTGTAGTTGTTGATGATGTTGAGCATTATTCCGATGGACATCAGCACGATGCCCGTGAGCACCGCGACCACGAAAAGGCGCGAGACGTTCGCGCCGCCGCCGCCCAGCAGTTGCATTGTTACGCCGGGCACCGTGGGGAGGACGCCTTCCCTGCCGAAAAAACTTCCGTATATGACCGCGCCGAAGAACATCGCGGAAATCCCCGCGGCCGCAAGGACAAATCCGAAATCCCTCGCCCATTCCTTCCGTGCACGGCCGCGCAGGAGCATTCCGCAGACCGTGAGTATCGCGCCCTGTCCGAGGTCGCCGAACATGATGCCGAACATGATGAGAAAACTTATGGCCACGAACGCGGTCGGTTCGATCTCGCTGTAAGTGGGCAGGCCGTAGTTGGCCACGAGCACGCGGAACGGCCTGAAGAACGCGTTGAGCCGCGCTTTGACCGGTATCGCGCCGTACGAGGCGTCGCCGTACGACACGCGCCGCGTCTTGATCATGGCGCGCCCCTCGGTCGCTTCCGTGAGTTTTTCCCTCAGCCTCGGGGTGTCGGCTGTGGGCACCCATCCCGCCGCAACACAGGTCAGGCGTGTTTTGCCGAACTGTTCCAGGGCCGCGCAAACCGAGACCTCAGTCCTGAGCCAATAAATGAAAGAATTGATTTGCTCCTTGACGGAGGCGGTGAACTCGTTGATTTTGGCGTTCAGTTCATCGATTCTCGCGGCGAGGGCGTTCTGAGTTTCCCTGTTCCTTTGCAGCGCAACGGCCGGATCAAGGCCCCTGGTGTCGGGGGCGCCGTGGGGTACGAAGCCGAGTTTTTCAAGGATTGTCTGCAACGCGAAGCGCTTCTTGCGCGACACAACGGCCGCTATCAATTCTTTGTCCCGGAGTTTTTCCAGCGGGACGATTATCGCGAAGTTCGCTTCCACGGCCAATTCGTCCGCCTGTTCCGGCTGAAGCCAGCCCACGCGAATGGTTATGAAAGACTGGCGGTCCGGGGCGAGCGCCTCGGCGGGGAGCGGGGCGAGGAGTGTCAGGTCTTTTTCCTGTCGCTGCAGATCCGCGAGTGTTTCCATTGCCTCTTCGCGCTCATCGAGGGCTTTACCGATGCTCTTTTCCAAATCATCCAGGCCTTTTTTGGCCGTCTCGGCGGACAGCGCCTGGCCGAATCCTCCGCCCGCGGAGGGTTTCAGCCCCAGCCTGTCGCGTAGGGCAACAATGCGCGCCATAAGCGCCTGCGCCGTTTCGCGCCGCTCCTCGATGTCCATCGCCTCGAGCAGTTCTCCGCTTTCCTTTGATCGCGCGGGCATGAGGTGCGCGCAGCCGAGCCGCCCCAGCGCGGTTACGGCCGCGCGCAGGTCGCTCTGAAGTACCATCACATCGACTCGCGTCATTTCCTCCGGTCTAAACATTCTCTTCACCTGCTGTGATTAGGCGCTTTCTGGCTTCCGAGGCGGACACCCCAAGCCTGATTGCTTCCCCCAGGCGGAGGATGTCGTGCAGTTCATAGTATTTCATATAGTAGTATGCCACGACCACGCCGAAGTCAAGGCCGGATACGACATACTGCCAGATAACGACGCGGTGCAGATGCCGCGCGAGAATTTCCTCCAGATCGGCAAGCGTGGTGACGGGGCGGCCCGACGGGTTGACGGGCTTGAGGCTTGGAACGGATTCCAGCAGTCTCTCGATGGGGGCGGCGCCCACGGAATCGATGTAGGACTTGCTGCTGAAATGACTGTGTTCGACGACGAGGTCGGCAAAGGACTCCTTTGACAGTTCATATATCTGCATGCACCGCAAGACGAAAAGCAAGTTGTAGCACATGATTTCCGTCTTGAGGATGTGAAGGCACGGCTCTTTATCATCCCGGCCAAGCGCTTCGGCCAGTTCAATCGCTCTCTTGTAATAGGCCTTATCTATTGCCGCCTCCAGATAGAAGGCGCGGGGGTCCTGCGAAAACCGGGGCGTTACGCGACGGGCGTACCCGGTCAGTTCCTTCACGCGGACGAGCGAGATTAGCGTTGCCGCGTCCGGCGCGGCGAGCATCTGCTCGAACGGAAGGGCGAACTGTTTCGGCAGAGGCAGCAGGTCCTTTTCTATCTCAGCGAAGGGCAGTTTGCGGAGCCATGCGCGCAAGATGACTTTCAGGTTTTCCGCCTGATAACGCCGCACAAGCCATTCGAAGAGAGCATGTTGCGCGCCGCCGGTGAGGTTGAGCAGCCGTATGAGGTGATTCACATGCCGGACGATTACCGCGCGTTGGGCCTCGGAGGGCGTCATCTCCTTATCTGTTCCAAGGATTTTCTGATAGAGCGCAAGGGGAGACGGGAGGGATGCGAGTTTGGCAAGTTCCGGGCCGGCGAGGATCTTGGACCTCAACGCGCGGACTTTCGTTCCAAGAAATACCGGGTCTGTAACAGGTCGCAGGATTTCTGGTCTCAGAGTCATCGCCGCTCAGAACCTCCCGTTCTTCCGGCGTCCGATGCCGGTTCGGGCAGCAGCGCATCCATCACGGCCTGAACAGCCTTTGCCCGCCGCGGCTCGTCAACCGCCGCCGACTTCCGCGCGGCCTCAGCCGCGTTTTCCAGGTACTTCCGCGCGGCCTCTCTGGCGGCGGCGACGGCGCTGTCCGTTATTCGCGTGCCTTCTTCCTGCGCGCGGGCGCGCGCGTCTTCGCGGATCTTTTTCGCCTCGCGGCGCACGTAGTCCAGCACCGCCTCGGCGTCGCGCTCACCCTGTGCCGCTATGGCCTTTGCTTCTTCTTCGACCTTGAGTATTCTTCGAATCGTGTCGTCCATGGGTAATGCCCGTGGTTACGGATGCCGAAAACTCGGGCAAAGTACATGCCGCAACCGCAAATATTTTTTCTCACTCCAATCCGCGGATAATCCGCATGACCTCGGCGGGGGTATGGGCCTTGAAAAGGGCGCTGCGCATGGCGGGGAATTCAAGGATCCTCGCTATCTCCGCGAGGGCTGCAAGATGCGGGCCGGGATTGTCCGCCTGGGCAAGCAGCAGAAACACGGCGTGGACGGGTTTGCCGTCGATGCTGTCAAAGTCAATGCCCTCAGGGGAAATGCCCACGGAGCATACAAGCGCGTCTATGGACTTGTCTTTGCCGTGCGGTACGGCAACACCGTTTCCAATGCCGGTTGTCTGCTTGCCCTCTCTGTTGTGTATCGCATTCAGCGCGGCGTCGCGGTCGGTGATTTTGCCTGCGCGTATGAGGACGTCCAACAATTCTTCTATGGCCTCATCTTTGTCCTCGCTCTCCATCGGGACTTTGATGACGCGCTCATCCAATATTTCCAGAAGTTTCATTGACGCCCTCGGCTGTTTTGATGATCTTCCGCACGCAACATGCGGCGGATTGGAACCTTACCTTGCACCTGTGGCGATGTCAAGGAGAAATCGCGGCGGTCAAAGCGGCGATTACACAAGGGGAAAAGGCAGGAGGCTCACTCGCCGCGCGATTGCCTCCGGAGGTCTTCGCGGAGGCTGCGGCGAGCAGGACCTCCGACGGCGCGTGACGCCAGCGGTATCACCGTTGCGGCCGCCCAGCCCAGGAGAATTCCCCCGTAAAACAGGAGGCCCGCTCCCACGCTTTGCGCGGCGCTGAGCGGGTGCAGTTTGCCCAGGACAAAAACAGCGGGACTAATCAGCGGAACCTGAAAGACCATGTAGCCCGCCGGCGCGACCCATATAAGCCGGGTCTGGGACAAGACGATTAGCAGCAGCGCGGCGAGCACGGAGCGGACAAGAACTCCGGCCAGGGAAGGCGCCAGCAGATGCGGCCGCGATGCGGCGAGCAAAATAGCGCCCCATACGAGGCAGAGGACTTCCCCCGCGGCCACGAGCAGCAGCAGGTGCGCGAGAAAGGATAAAAGGAAATACAGCGGCGTCTGGACATATTCACCGCCGAGAAGCGCAACGAGAAAGGCAATCACTCCCGTCCCCATGCAGGCAAGGCCGGCGTCAAGCAAGAGGGTCGCCGCTTTGTCGGGCCGTATCTTCATGTTTCTTTATCGGTGAAAAATTTGGCCGCCATAATTCCTGAGCAGGTATAGCACACCCGGTGCGCCTGGACAAGCATATAAATTACCGCCGGGGCGCCCCGTAAAAATTATTTCCACCCAAATCTACTTGACAACCGCCCAATATGTGCTAAAATCCCCGCCGTAAAGCCGCGATAGTAGCGGCTGTAAGAGTCCGCCAGACGAAAGGACCCTTCCTACAGTCTTGACGCCTTCCATCATAAAGCGTCCAGTTCTCGTGAAGCCCTCAGAATGGCTGACATTCCCAATTTCCATAGGAGCATTGCCGTGAACATTTACGTAGGCAATCTTGCACGTCAGGTCACCGAGGACGAACTGCGCGCCGAATTCGAAGCGTTCGGCCAGGTTGACACTGTCAGCATCATCAAGGACAAATTTACAGGCGAATCGAGAGGCTTCGGATTTGTCGAAATGTCTAACGCCGAAGAAGCCAAGAAAGCCATCGAAGGCATGAATGGCAAGGACGTTGGCGGCCGCACGCTCAGCGCCAACGAAGCGCGCCCCCGCGAAGATAAACCGCGCGGCGGCGGCGGCGGCGGATTCAGAGGCGGTCATGGCGGCGGCGGATTCCGCGGCGGCAACCGTGGCGGCGGCGGACGAGGACGCTACTGATTAACCCAAACCTGTAACCGGCGCGAGGCCGGCACAGAAAAATGTCCAAAAGCAAGCGGCGCCCCGATGTCGTTTATCGGGACGCCGCTTCCATTTATATTCACATTCCGTCCACAATTTCCTTTACTTCCCCCCAAAATATGATATGCTTCCCCGCGACAGGCCGCAATTTCAGCGGCCAATAACCGTCCGCCAAACGAAGGCACTTCCGACAGTCTAGACGCCATCCAAAAGAAGCGTCCGGCCCGCACGAAGCCCTCAGAATGGCCGACACTTCTTTTTTCCATAGGAGGATTGCCATGAACATTTACGTAGGCAATCTATCGCGTCAGACCACCGAAGACGAACTCCGCGCGGAATTCGGAGCCTTCGGCCAGGTCACCACCGTCAGCGTCATTAAAGACAAGTTCACAGGCGAAGCGCGCGGCTTTGGTTTCGTCGAAATGGCCAACGCCGAAGAAGCCAAAAAGGCCATCGAAGGCCTGAACGGCAAAGAACTCGGCGGCCGCACGCTGAACGTCAACGAAGCGCGCCCCCGCGAAGATAAACCGCGCGGCGGCGGCGGCGGCGGATACAGGGGCGGCGGCGACCGCGGCGGATACCGCGGCGGCGGCGACAGAGGACGCTACTGAGCCGAAGGCTGGACCACTGGACATCTGGACCACTGGAAAACTAGATAACCAGATTACTAGATGACCAGATGATGACCAGCCGACCGCAGTCCCACCGGAAACAGAAGGGTACAACTGGCGGCTCCAGAATAAGGAAGCAGCAAGTTGACACCCCGGCAAACCGGCAAACAAAAGTCCGAAAAACAGGCGGCGCGGGATTCAACATCCCGCGCCGCTGCTGTTTTTGCCACGCCACGATTATTTTGCCACTAATGGACGCGGATGGGAATAAATTGCCGCCCCGATAAATCGGGGCCCGTTTTCCGTAGCCGACGGGGCTTGCCCTGTCATATCAGCCCTTCGACCTATTTCACTTATATTCACAATCCCTCCATATTCCCCTTTACTTCCCCGCCAAAATATGCGATACTCTCCATCAGAGGTCGCGATTCACGCGGCCCTTTCACGTCCGCCAAACAAAGGCTCTTCTTACAGTCTTGACGCAATCCGCAAGAGCGTTCGGCCCGCACGAAGCCCCCCAGAATGGTTGACACCACTTTTTTCTCACAGGAGCATTGCCGATGAATATCTACGTAGGCAATCTATCACGTCAAACCACCGAAACCGAACTCCGCGCGGAATTCGAAACCTTCGGGGCCGTCACCACCGTCAACGTCATCAAGGACAAATTCACGGGCGAGGCACGCGGCTTCGGATTCGTCGAAATGTCCAACGCCGAAGAAGCCAAAAAAGCAATGGAAGGCCTCAACGGCAAAGAACTCGGCGGACGCACCCTCAACATCAACGAAGCGCGCCCCCGCGAAGAACGTTCCGGCGGCGGCGGTTACAGAGGCGGCGACAGGGGCGGCAGTCGCTACTAAGCGGCCAACCGGTCAAATCACCGGAAAAGAAGGGGCTCAACTTACGACCAATATATAACGACAAAGTTGACCCCTTCACACTCCGGCAAATAAAGGGTACAACGGGCGGCTCCAGAATCAGGAAACGCAGTTGACCCGGTAACCCGGCAAACAAAAGTCCGAAAAACAGGCGGCGTCCCGATAACGATATCGTGACGCCGCTGCTGTTTTATCGCGCCTGTAGCCGCAGGGCTTGCCCTTGCCCATTTTCCGTAGCCGCAGGGCTTGTCCCTGCCAATCCCGTTGCCCGCCTTTCTCCTGTCATCTGTTTACCTGCTCTACTGCTCTCCGCGCACCGCGCGGCTGCCGGCAAAGTGATCAGTCCTAAAAGCAAGCGGTGTCGGCTTCAAACCCGATGCCGCTTTTTATTTCTTGCTATATTGTCTCTGCGAAGCGATGCGCCGATGCCGGATTTTTATGCTTGACTATCTCTAACCTCACATTACGATATACTAGGTTACTAACGTATCAACACGTTTATTCTAAGCGAAAGGAAAGCCATTTGAAGCGTACTCGACCACATGAAATTGATGATGAGGCCCGCAGCCAATTTCATAATGTTCTTCCGGCCTCATGGGTAATACGGGACCCACAATCACACGACTATGGAATCGATGCGGAAGTGGAAATTTTCCGAGACGGCAAGAGCACCGGCATTATTTTGAAAGTGCAACTCAAGGGAACAGAGGAACTCAAGACTAGCCAAAATGGTGAAACCGTAAGCTTTCAGATTTCAGTTGCGCATGCGAAGTACTTCTGCGAAGAACTCAACATTCCAGTTGTTCTCGTGCTAGCCGATGTCAAGAACCATAAAACTTATTGGTATGCCCCGCAGATTGATTTAGATCTTTGTGTGCGCTTGAGGACTGCAATAGCGGGTTCACGGAATAGCATAGTCATTCATTTCCCTGTTAAGAACGTTTTACCTGACACTTTACCCCTCTTTCAGCAAACGCTTACCGACTGCATGTCTGTCCTCGCTACTCGCTACGTGATAGCGGCGAGCACGTCAGAATATGCCTGCGCCTTTCCAGAGAACACGGATTTCACCAATTACGCTGACAAAATGCAGGAGAAAACCAACATTTTCTGCTTACGGAGCATAGAGAGGTTGCTTGAGCAGCATGATTACCCCGAAGCGGAAAAAAGAGTGGAAGTCCTGCTCAGGCAAACCAACTCATCTATTGAGACACGATTTCAGGCCTTATTCTATAAAGGAAGAATTCTCGCTATATGCGCCCCTATGGATGAAGGGAGGGGACAATATCTTGCGGCATCCTTCATGCACATCGGGAAGGAGATGAGACGACTCGCGCACAAGGGGCCATTGGACCTTAAGTGCTATGCGGCAATGATGTTATGTGTCGCGCCGGTTTTCTTGTTAGCGGAACATGACTATGGGCTCTACTTAAACTCGTTGGTTACAAAGAAGGATAAAGACACCTTCTGGGGAATGCTATTGATGCAGCAGCGTACAGATGTTGCCAAGAGTTTAGTAAGAAAATACAACCAAGTACTGAGGTTGATCAACTTTGCCGTCCTCAAGGAATCATATCATATTATCCCGCGGTGTGTTTTGGATATGTCCATCGCCTTCTCTAGGTTTGTTACTCGCTTGTGGGCGGAGGGACTGAAAGAGGCTGCAGGTCAGTTCCGCGCGTCTTTGCTGCGTGTGATAGATTTTTCTGCAACGGTTAGCTTGCATTGTCAACAATGGGAACTACAAGAATCTCTGCTCATGTGTACGCTTGGCTTTTGGGACGTGCGCGATAGGCGAGACATAGAAGAACGCATCTCCTGGGTAAGACAACGCATTCTGTCAATTAGAGACTTGGAACGCCAGAATACCCTTCTGCAAGAGCTGGAAAGGCAAGTAGCGCGTCTAATTCAGTTGCTTCCCAACAACGTAACGGAATCTCTTACAATGGACATTGAAACCGAAAAACAGGCCTATAGGCAAATGGCTGCTTCTATTGGCTTCAATCTCAAAGACCCGAATGACCCATTTGCAGAGATTGTGAATATAGGTCTTAATGATCTGAACCCTGAGCGAGTATTGAAAAACTGTGTTAACCTCTTCGTAAGCTTAGGTACCTGCGGCCTGCCTGGTCAAATACTCAAACTACCAACAGCGGGTTCCAAATGGATTAACTGTGTCCTACATCGACATGCTATAGGGGGGATGATATTAGACGACTTGTACGAGAGTTTCCGAGGTGAGTATTGTGACAAGTGCCCTGACAGACAACCTCACCCCCTCGAGTGGAAATGGAGCCATGCATGGCAGGATGAGCAAAACAAACTCCACTTGAGAGATAATAATCCTGAGATGAAACTATTTGAAAACTCTGGTCCCCCCAAACCAGATGAGCAATGAAAGGTATATTTACTCATCTGTGGTAACGCCGAAACGAAAACCCATCTGCGAGTGTGAATCTCTGAAATCTGTGTAATACGCGGCTTTTATCGACTCCCTCCGTGTTCTCTGTGGTAAGAATCTCTTGGCGTCCTTGGCGGTTAAAAATCTGCGTAATCTGTGAAATCTGTGGTTCCATAGTAGTTTCTCTCTGTGTTCTCTGTGTTCTCCGTGGTGAAATAAATCCGTGGCTATCCGTGGCCATCCCGATAAAAGACATCGGGACTTCAAGGTCGTCTGTGGCAAAAACTCTTTGCGTTCCCCGCGAAGCGGGGCAGGCTTTGGCGGCCTTGGCGGTTAGAAATCTGCGCGCATCTGTGGCCCATAGTCTATTAGTCTGTTAGTCCGTTTGGCTGTTAGGGCTAACTGTCTAACGGCCTAAATGTCTAACAGTCTGCGCGTGACCGCTTAATTCAATTGCTTTTCACGCGCATTTCTGCTATCATACTGGGCTGCCCCGGCAAGGCCGCCGGGTGTTTTTTTGAAGGATGAAGGATGAAGGCGGAAGGATGAAGGATTAAGGATGAAGGATGAAGGATGTCTTTTGCTTCGCCTCTGTCATCTGCGGCAATCTGTGGCCATCCGTGGCAAATATCTTGTTCGGAGTGTTCTGAGACGACATGACTTCGCCAGATAAAATCCGAAACCTCGCTATCATCGCGCACATCGACCACGGCAAGACTACGCTTATTGATTCCATCTTCAGCGCGGCGCACACCTTCAGCGGACACGCGCACATCGAAGAGCGCGTCATGGACAACCAGGAACTCGAACGCGAACGCGGCATCACCATCCGCGCCAAGCATTGCACCGTCGAATGGAACGGCTACCTCATCAATATCATCGACACCCCCGGCCACGCGGACTTCTCCGGCGAGGTCGAGCGCGTGCTCTCCATGGTGGACTTCGTGCTTCTGCTCGTTGACGCGAACGAAGGCCCCATGCCGCAAACGCGCTACGTGCTCATGCGCGCGCTGCGCCTGGGTCTGCGGCCAATCGTCATCATCAACAAGGTTGACCGTCCCAACGCCGACCCGAAAGACGCCCACGACAAGACGATTGACCTTTTCATCGAACTCGGCGCGAACGATCATCAACTGGATTTCCACACGCTTTATGGCTCCGGCATCGAGGGCTGGCTTGTGAATAACCTTGAGACCGACAAACGCAACGGCATGACGCCGCTCTTCGAGACCATCATCAAGGAAGTCCCGCCGCCCGCCGTCAATCCCGACGCGCCGTTCCTCATGCAAATCAGCACGCTCGCCTGGAGCGACTACATCGGGCGAATCGGCTGTGGCCGCGTCCTGCAGGGCGTCCACAAACTTGGCGACCCCGTCGTCCGCACGACCACGCGCTGGAAGGATTACCGCATGCAGGAAGGGGAGTGGGAAGTAACGGGGACAAGCAGCGCCCGCTCCACGCACCTGTGGGTAACGCGCGGACTTGAGCGAAAGCCCGTCGAGGAAATCTCCGCCGGCGACATCGTCTGGATCGCCGGGCCGGAAGACATAAACATCGGCGACACATTTTCCGCGCCGGAGATGGAAAATCCGGCGCTTCCGCCGCTGGAAATCGAGGAGCCGACCGTGTCCATGTTCTTCCTCGTCAACAGCGGGCCGTTCGCCGGACAGGAAGGCAAAGCCGTGACGCTCCGGCAAATCAAGGAGCGGCTTGACCGGGAACTCCGCGTCAACGTCGCGATGCGCGTCGAGGACCTCGGCCGCGCGGACGGCGTAAAGGTCTCCGGCCGCGGCGAACTCCACCTCTCCGTCCTCATCGAAGAAATGCGCCGCGAAGGAATCGAAATGTGCGTCTCAAAGCCTGAAGTCATCACGAAGCAGGACGAAAAAGGCAACACCCTTGAGCCGATGGAGCAGTTGATTGTTGACATCCCCACGGAATGCCAGGGCGTGGTCATTACGAAA
>Ga0315291_10001841_pt1 | contig 28017 bp, 14 predicted proteins | sample YL17G12_20_MG_FD_203070 | JGI IMG/M metagenome (GOLD analysis project Ga0315291, IMG submission 203070) | Sediment microbial communities from Yellowstone Lake, YNP, Wyoming, USA - YL17G12_20 | ecosystem: Environmental > Aquatic > Freshwater > Lake > Sediment | place: USA: Wyoming | collected...
GCGACGACTGCACCGTCCGAATCTGGAGGCTCGACCGGAGCGGCAGGAGCGGCGGCGGCGGGGGCGGCGGCGGCAGGAGCTCGGGAAGAAACGGCGCTGGGGGATCTGCTGCCGCTTCATCTCCCGTTCGCGGCGCGCTGTTTGGCGGCCTCCTCGGGAGAGGAGGAGCAGCGGGGACGGCAGCGGCTGCTGCTGCTGCTGTTGTTACTTCCTCGCCCGACGGGGGCGGCGGCGGCGCCCGCGCTTCTCCTCGCCCCTCGTCGTCGCCGCCCTGGAGGCAGCGCGCCGCGGCCGTCGCCGCCGCGGCGGTGCGGGAGGCCGCCGCGGCCGCCGCTGCCAACGCCGCCGTGGCCGCCACTCCCATATTCAGCAGATATCCGGAGGAGGAGCCCGAAGAGCGACAAGAGCTGCAGCAGCAGCGCGCCGTTCTCTCTCCGACATCGGCGACAGGAGACGCGGCAGCTGCTGCTGGAGCCGGAATGCTGGGCGACGACAACGGTGCCGGCGGCACCGCCAGGCGCAGGCTCCAGCAGCTCTTGCCGCCTCCGCCCCTCTCCGCCGCGAGGCTCGGCGGCAGACTGATCCAGCAGTCGATCCACGAGTACGTGAGCCCGATGGCGCCGCTCGGAGGAGGGGGGGGACGAGGCGGGGGAGCGGGGACAGGGAGGAGGGGGCGGAGCAGGGAGGAGGTGGCGGTCGCGGCGTCGGCGTCGGCGGCAGCGGCGGCGGAAGCCGCTGATGCCGGCAACGACGACGACACAAACCGCGAGAACGCGCCCCCGCCAAGGGTCAAGCTCACGGCTGATGATGACGGCGAAGAAGCGTAGGACGCTCTGCCGAAGTGACTATTCTGTTGTATCTGCTCTTGCTCTCTGCTGTAAAAAAAACATCAACAAACAAAAAAACCGATTCCCCCCCTAAACTGGCTTTTTTCCTCTTTTCCTTTACACCGTATCGCCTTTTCTCTCAGTCCGCACCCCCGCGGGACACGGCGTCGATCAGGGACTGATACCCCGAAGAAGAAGAGGCCGTCGTCGTCGCCGCTGCTGACACTCCTCCGCCTCCGCCTCCCACCTTGCTCTGCCGCTGCGCCTCCGCGGCGCGCTCCGCCGCGGCCTCTTCGGCTCCGGCGGCGGCGTCCCCTCCCGGGGCGGGCAGGCCCAGCAGCTCGAAGAGCCTCGCCCTGGCCGCCCTCGCCGAGGGGGTGGCGGCGTCCCAGGCGGTCTCGGAGAGCAGGTCCGAAGCGGCGGCGGCGTCGGGCCGCCGTGCGAGGGTTTCGACCTCCTCCTGCTCCTCTCCTTTCTCGCCACCTCCCGTGCCGCCGCCGCCGCCGCCACTGCTGCTGCCGCTCTCGCGCCACACTGCCGCCCTCGCCCGCTCGCTCTCTCGGCCGTCCTTCCCCTCCCCCTCTCCGTCGCCGTCGACCACAGGGATGCCCATTAGCAGCCGCAGCGAAAGGTTGTCGGCGGCGGCCCTCCTCACGGTGGGATAGCAGTGGCCCGTGAGCGAGGCGGCCGCCCTGAGAGCCCTCGCCGCCGTCGCCCGCCGCCCGACGACGGCGGCGGCGGCGGCGGCGCGCTCGCCGCCTCCGCTCCCCCTTCCCTCGGCTCCTCCCCCCCTCCCCCTCCCGTCGACGCCCGCGAGGTGGCACAGCAGCGCCGAGGCCGCGCAGAGCCTGGCCGGGTCGCGGCAGCGCCTGCAGGCGGCCAGGGTGAGGTCGAGCATCGCCTGGGCGAGCGAGGGCGAGGAGGCGGGGTCGGACGGGTCGGCGGCGGCGCAGAGCGCCTCGTCCGCGCCTCCCGCTGCCGCTCCCTCTCCCCCGCCTCCCGCTGCCGCTCCCTCCTCTCCGATGCCGCAGAGGAGCGCGTCCGCGGCCTTGAGGAAGGGGGTCGTCAGCCTCGCCTCCTCCCCGAGAGACGAGGCAGAGGCCCAGGCGGCGACGAGCGCGCGGACGACGGCGGCGGAGGCGGAGGAGGAGCCGGGACCGGAATCGGCCGCCGAGGAAGCACAGGTAGCGGCGGAGCAGAGGGCCCGGCCGGCGGCGCGGGCGAGCGGCGCGTCGAGCCCGCCCGCGCAGGCCGCGAGCCCCGCCGCGGCCTCCTGCGCGTAGGAGGGGATCCGCAGGAGGGAGGCGGCCAGCGCCAGGGTCGCGTCGTCGCCTCCTCCGTGGTGGTGGTGGCGGTGGTGGTGGTGGTGAGCATGATGGCGGCTGTGGAGGTGATGAAGACCTCGTCCTTCTCCGTTCCCGCCGTCGCCGTCGTCTCCGCCGCCGTCCTCAAGGGCTGCAGCGACGGCGACGGAGGAAGAGTGTGCCTCGTCCGCGGCTCTCACCGCCTCCGCCAGCAGCCCCGCGTCCGGCAAAAACTCTCCTCCGGCCTTGAGCAGCAGAGACCGCAGGCTGTCCCTGGCCTCCCCTCGGAGCCTGCCGCACCTCTCCGAGGCCTGGCGGGCGAGAGCCCTGGCGACGTGCGGCGCGAGCGCCTTCGCCGCCGCCTCGTGCTCTCCTTCTCCCGCGGCCAGCAGCAGCAGCAGCTCCGTCGCGCCCTTCGACGCGGGACCCCGCACCCAGCTCCCGACGTCGCCCCTCTTGTCCGTGGAGTAGTCCGCGGAGGCGTCGAGGAGGGCCCCGATGGAATCGGGGAGAGAGGAGGAGGATGAAGAAGAAGAAGAAGAAGATTGAGGAGAAGACCGAGAAGCAGCAGCGACGCGAGCGGCGACCAGCGGCAGCGCCCTCGCCGCCGCGGCCCTGGCCTCGGCGTCCCTGTTGGCGGGATCGGGCTCGAGGCGGCAGGCCGCCTGCAGGGCGCGCAGGGCCTCGGGGGCCGCGAGGAGAAGGGACCGGAGCAGCTCGCCCCCGCTCTCGCTCCCTCCGAAGAGCGCGCCGAGCGCCGCGGCCCCTCCGGCACGAGCAGCGCCGTCGCTGCCGCTGCCGCTGCCGCCGCCGCCGCCGCCGCTGCTGCCCGCGCCGTTGACGTTGGAAAGCCAGCGGATCCAACGGGGCAGCGACTCGGAGAGCAGAGAGACGGAGTCGAAAGAAGAAGAAGAAGAAGAAGAGGAAGAAGAAGGAGAAGAAGAAGAGGAGGAAGAGGAAGAAGCTCTGGCGAGGCAAGAAAGGGCCTCCGCGGCAGAGGAGCGCACGGCCTCGGACGGGTGCCTCAGGCACTCGCCGACCGCGGCCAGCGCCGCCGCCGCCGCTTCCGCTCCCGGCTGCTGCTGCTGCTGCCGCGGAAGAGCAGACGGAGGAGCAGGCGAGCGAGAGGAGAGGACGCTGCTCGCTCTCCTGGCCCTCGCCGCCACCAGCCGCATCGCGGCCTCCCGCACCATCTCCCCTCCTCGGCCCTTCACGAGCTTTGAGAAAGAGAGGGGGATCGCGGCCGTCGCCACGAGTGTGGCGTCGTCGAGCGGCAAGAAAGAAATCGAAGAAGAAGATGAACAAGAGGTCGAGGTTCCTTGGCCGTCGTCGTCGTCTTTCTTCTCGGCCTCCTCCTCTTTGAATTCCCCGAGGAGCTCGGCGAGGGCGCAGAGGGCCCCGTGCCTCTTCTCGGGCTCCGAGGAGGAAGGCGAAGAAGAAGAAGCACCAATGCCGCACTCTTCGAGGAGCAGGGCGGCGACGGCAGAGGGACAAGGACAAAGAGGGCTCTTCTTCTTCTGCTTCTTCTTCTTTTCCTCCCTCTCTTCCCCTTCTTCTGCTTTCGCTTTCGCGTCCCCCTCCTCGCACCAGCCAGACTCGACGGCGGACCGGAGAACCTGCGCGAGCGCTCGAGCAGAGAGCTCCCTCGTGGCCCTCTCCCAGTGCCAGAGCTTACCCCTGCAGGTGGAGGCGGAGGCGGCTTTGGCTTTGCCAGCAGCAGCAGCAGCTCCTCCTCTTCCTCCAACTCCCCTCCCGACGAGGGCCTCGACCGCGGCGAGAGCGTAAGAGGCGTCGAGCCTCGCTGCGGCGGGCCCTGCGACCAGGGCCGCCCTGGAGCGGGAACCCAGCGTGAAGAAGTCGGCGGCGCCGACTCGAACGGCGTCGAGGGAGCGAGCGAAGGCGCCTCCGGTTTCGGCTTCGGCTTCGGTTTCGGCTTCGTCGCTCGTCGCTCCAGCTCCTTCTTCCTTCTCCTTCTTCTTCCCTTCCGGAGGGAGCCTCCCGGCCCCCTCCTGGAAGGCCGCTGCGGCCGCGCGCCTGCAGTTGACCTCCCTGTCGAAGCAGCTCACGGAGAGAAGCAGGGGCCCCAGCGGGCGGAGGGCGCGCGCGAGCGAACGCGTGGTGAGAGGGAGGCCGTCGCCGCCGCCGCCGTCGCCGCCGTCGCCGGTCTTGTCTTCGCTTTCGTTTCCTTCTTCCTCCTCTCCTCCCTCGCCCTCGCCCCTGCCGACCACCGCGGCGGCGCACCTCGCCAGGGCCCACGCTACGTAGGCCCCGGCATCCCTGACGTGAGACCCCACCGACCGCTCCCCCCGGCGGACCTCGTACGACAGAGCCGCCGCGGCCCCCGTGGCGACGGCCCTGGCGTCCGCCCTCGTGGAGATCAGAAGAGAAGGGGAGGAGGGAGAGCCCCCGCCGGCAGCACCTGCGCTCGCCGCTGCTGCTCTCGCCAGCGATGCCAGGGCCAGGGCGCTGCCGTGCCACGCCGCGTCGTCCCCGGCGTCGCTCCCGGAGAGCAGGGGGCCCGCGCACCTCCGCAGCAGCGCCGACGCGTCTTCCCTCCGGGGAAGCCTCGCGGCGAGGCGGGAGACCCCCTTGGCGGCCGCCCACCGCACCGCGGTGTCCCTGTCGCGCAGGGCGGCCAGGAGGGCGTTGGCGACGTCCTCGGCGGTGGCCGCTGCGGTAGGGGACAGGGGGGCGGGGAGGCGGAGTTGGCGGTGCTGCTGCTGCTGCTGCTGCGACGATGACGCTTCCGACGACGACGGCGGCGGCGGCAACGAAGACGGCGAAGGCTGCTGCGACATCAGCAGCGGGGGCATCACCGACATCGCTATCCGCGATGCCAGCTTCGCCGCGGCCCTCCTGGCGTGGACTCCGGGGAGCGCGGAGGGAGAGGAGCCGCTGCCGCTGCCGCCCTCCCCCTTCTGCTGCGGCAGCAAGAGCGCAGCCGCCGCCTGCCAGGCCAGAGGCCCGACCTCGGCGAGGGCGCCCCTCTCGGCCCTCGCGAACAGCTGCGCCAGCGCCTCAACGCTGCCCAGGGCAGCCAGGGAAGAGGAGGAGGACGATGGCGAGCGTCGGCGGCCCGAGGCGTTCTCCGTCACTCGGGAGCAAGCCCAGCGCGCAAACGACCTCAGGGGCCTCCCTTTCGCGTCCGGCCTCGACAGCAGCCTCCCCAGGGCGAGCACTGCAGAGTCCCTGTCCGCTCCGGGGGAGGAAAGAGAGGAAACCGCTGCTGCCTGCGCTGCAGCGGCAAGCGGGGGCCAGGAGGAGGAAGAAGTGGCGGCGGTTTCCCCTCCCTCCTCCTCGTCGCTGCCACCGTCGTCGTCGTCGTTTTCGTCGTCGCCTCCCCCTCCCCCTCCTGCTGCTGCTTCGAAGCTCGCGTCGAGCAGCGCCATCGGGAACGGGACCGTCGAGACGTGCGCGAGCCACAGCAGCAGGCAGCAGCGGGCCTGCCAGGCGCCTCTGGAAGAGAGCTCCGCGCCGACGCGCGCGAGCGTCGCCGCTTGCTCGGAAGGAGAAGAAGCCGACGCTTCTCCTCCTTCATCTCCTTCGTCTTGGTCTTCGTCTTCGTCTTCTTCGTCTTCTACAGCAGAAGCCGCAACCGGAGGCGCCTCCAGCCCAGCGGCACCGACAAGAACCCTCACGACGGGCTCAAAGTCCCCGACCTCGGCCGGGAAGAACCGGAGCGCGGCCTTTCTGCCGCGGGCGGAGACTGCCGACCAGAGGAGGCGGGCGAGGGAGGCCGTCAGGGCGGCGTTCCCGGCCCTCGCTGCTCGGGAGAGCGCTGGAGCCAGGGAGGCTCCTATGATCGAGGGCAGGTGCGGGTCGAGGAGGTGCGGGACCTCCTGGAAGCGGTCGGCCTGGAAGGAGTTTTTGTTTTTTCAGAGTTGAAGGGGAGGTTTAGAGGTTGAGAGGTTGAGCGAATCCATCTTGTTTTCAATTTTGCGCCTCTTTCTCTTTCTCTCTCTCTCTCTCTCTCTCTCTCTCTCTCAACTCTTGACTCGGGCGACGCACCAGGCTCGTAAACCTCTCGAGCATGGCATCGACAATCCTCGCGTCGGCAGTGGCAGAAGCAGCAGCAGCAGTAGCAGCAGCAGCGAGAGCTAGAGAGCGGAGCTCGAGCAGGGCGCTGTTTGCTTTCGAGGTCGATGGAGCGGAGGCATCATCGGCGCCGCTGTTGGTCTGCGAACTCGTCGCCGCCTTCAGAGGCGGTGCGTTTATCGTCGTCGTGACCATCGCTGACGCAGAGGGCTCGCTTATCGTCGTCATGAGAGCAAATGCAAGCAGAAAAGAAAGAGAAAGCGCCTTTCTTTTTTATGCGGAAGAGAGAGGCGGCATCGCCGTCAAAGGGGGAACGCGATCGGTCTCTCACTTCGGCAAACCTGAGTTCTGTTTCTTCTTTTGCACGGGTTTTCTCTCTCTTCTCTCCCTTTTTCTCCTCCTCTCTCCTCCTCTACTTGTTCAGCACGCCCGTCGTCTTGAGCGACCCGGAAAGCCCGTCGAGAGCCCTCATGTCCGCCGGGTCGAAGGGAACGGCGCCGCCGCCGACCTTGATCGGAGAGCTCCGGGAGACGACAGAGAGGAGGCCTCCAAACAAAGCGCCGAGGCCGCCGCCGCTGCCATCGCCTTCGGAGCTCCCCTTCCTCCTCCCGGAAGTCGACGCCTCCGCCGCCGCTGCTCTGCCCCCCTCCCCCCCTCCCTCCTCTTCCTCCAGAAAAGAAAACGCGGCCCTCAGCTCCCTGGGACCCGCCTTGATGGGAGCCTCGAAGTGGCAGGGCACGATCCGGCCGAACCTCGGCCAGTCGCGGCAGATCTCGTCGACCCAGCCGAGCGCCTCGCTTCGCGCGTTGCCAAACACGAGCTTGCGGAGCACGGGGGACACGATCATCCTGCCGGCGAGCGCGTTGAAGGACCGCTCGGGCCTGCCCAGGTCCCCCGGGACGAAGAAGAGGATCTGAAGCGCCATGCGCTTCCAGCCGAGGGCGGCCCTCTGCGCGGCGGCTGCGGGCGGCGGCGGCGGCGGCGGGGAGCCGGGCGGGCCCGCGGAGAAGGCGGCGACGGCAGCCGGCAGGGGGCCCCCCGCCTCGAGGAGCGCCTCCTCCTCGACGACGAGGGGGGCGGTCCTGGGAACCTGTACCACGGCGTCGGTCACCAGCAGCGTCCTGGACTTTTTGTGGTAAAAGGCCACCTCGGAGTAGGGCCCGATCCCCACGCTCGACGCGAACGGCTTGTGGTCGATCTCGCGCAGCCAGGGCACGGCCGCCTCGCTCGAAGGGTCCGCGGCCTCCTCCGTGAGCCTGCCCTCGGGGAAGATCCCGAAGAACTGGACGGGGAGGTTGATCGGCCAGGACCACTGCTGGGGTGCGACCCAGGCCCTAGCCTCCGGGAAGGCGCGGCAAAAGGGACCTTGGGAGTTTTTTTCCGGTTTTGGAAAAGAGGAAACGGGGGAAAAAGTGAGTTTTTTCCCCCCTCTTCCGAGCTTTTTCTTTCTCGTCGCACGCCTCACTCGAGAAAACCCGAAGAAGGAAAAAACTTCGAGAAACCCCCTGCTCACCCATGAAGCACTTGTGCTCGTAGGCGAAAGTAGGCAGCACGATGTGCTCCACGGGCGCCCCGATCTCTTTCAGGAGCTGCACGCACTCGGCCGTCGGGGCCACGGGCGCGTGCACCCAGAGCCCCCCGGTCTCTTCGAGTCTGATCACCGTCATGCGCACGTTGGCCGTCACGTTGCTGAGTCCCAGGTCCTGCGGCTGCTCGAAGAGCCAGATGGAGTTTTTCTCGAGCTCCGTGCGGATGGTCTTGCGGTTGAAGAAGGGCCCCAGGGGGAAGGGGAAGCCCGTGACATTGAGGTAGAAGCGGGAGGGCGATTTGGATGTGGGTTTGGATTTGGAGGCAGGAGAGGGTTTGGTCGGGGTCGAGAGTCTCTTGTTCCTCGGCATTGCCGTTGTCTGTCGAGGAGCGGCGGAAGCGGCGACGATCGACGACGACGGTCGAGGAGCAGCAGCAGCAGCAGCAGCAGCAGAATTGCTCCTGCTGCTGCCTGCCAGCCGCCGCTGCGACGACGACTTCGACTTCGACGCGAGCGTCTGCCTCATCGCGAAAGGGGGAAAGAGAGCAGACTGCCGCGCGCGCGCGCGCGAGAGAGAGAGAGAGAGCGAAACCTCTACCGAAATCGGCGGAGAGTGTGGCGCTGCTTCTTGGTTGCCCTTTCACTTTTCTCGCTTCCGACGCCAAAGCCGATTGTCGATTGATTTCAACGTCCAACCAAACATGAGCCTCTCCCTCGTCGCCGCTCCTCCTCAGCACATGGCGGAATCCGGGGGCTCGTCGACGCCCGTGCCTTTGCTCGCGACCGTGCCGGCTCCCCCGGGCACGAAGAGGCTCCATTTTTGTTGGGGTCTTGGCAACAGGATTTCTCTCTGCCCGCTCGTGGAGAGTCCGTCGGCGGCGGCGGGAGTCGATGCCGACGACTTTGACGCAGAGCCTGGGCAGCATTATAGCCGACCTGCTGCTGCTGCTGCTCAGGCTGCAAACGCCGAGCCTCCTTCGGCGAGTGTCGTTCAGTGGTGCGTTTGAATGAGAAGAGAGAGAGAGAGAATCGCAGGGGGGAGAGAGAGAGAAAGAGACGGAGGAAGAAGAGAGAAGAGGCGACTGATAGCATCGGATTTCCCTCTCCCCCTTCTCGACCTCAACAACTCCAACCAACTCCTCTCAGGGGCTCGTTCTCCGCGTCGGAGCGCGCCCTCGCCTTCAACTCCCTGCCGCTCTTCGAGGCCCTACAGGGAGAACTCTTACGCTCGGGGACCCGCTCCCCGACCTGGGGCAAAGCCGTCCGGAGCTACGCCAGCGACATCTCGGCGCTGATGCTGATGAAAGGGATGAGCGAGACCGAAAACGCCGACGGAGACGACAGCAGCGACGACGCTGCCGCCGCCGCCGCGGCCTCTGCCGTCGCTCTCGCCGTTGAACGCTGCGCCTGGGACTGGACCGCGCTGCTGTTTCTGCCGGCGGGCAGGGAGGACGGCTGCCTCGGCCCGGCGCTGCGGCGGTGGGCGAGCCTGCACGCGGCGGCGCTGCTGCCGCCCTCTCCGACGCCGACTCTGGGGCCGGCGGCGAAACCCGCTGCTGCTGCTGCTGGAGAGACCTTGCCCTCGGCCGTCGCCCGCCTGCTCTCTTCGCCCGCGCCCGAGCGCGAACCAGGGTTCTGGCAGACTGCGGCCAGGGCGGCTGCTCTGGGATCGTACGGCGCCGCCGTGTCGCTGCTGGGGGCTCACTCTGCGTGGAACGAGGCTCTGGCTCCTTTGTCCGGAGGAGGAGGAGCGGGAGGCGAGGAGGCCGCTTTCGGCGGCGGCGGCGACGACGGCCAGCAGCAGCAGCAGCTCGACCCCGACAGGCGCCGAGCCGTCGCTTCTCTCGCTGCCCTCGAGCCCGTGGGCCTGCTGCTGCGCAGGGCCCCTAGGCTCGCGCTGGGCGAGGGCGAGGGAGGGGCCCGAGTTTTCGGCGCCGGCGACGACGACGACGACGACTTTGGCGAGCAGTCAGCAAACGGGGCTGCAGAAGCCACGGCTTTCGCCTCGCTGCCGACCTTCCTGGAGGCGCGCAGGAGCTGGCTTGCGACGGTGCGCGCCGTGGCGCACGACGACGGGCTTTGGAGCAGGGCGGCGGGAGGCGTAGGAGAAGGCGACGCCTCTTCCTCTTCTTCCTCGGCGGCGACGGCGGCCGGCGCTCGGAGGCTGCTGGCCGTCGTCGCCGGGGACCGAACGGCCCTCGACGAGGCAGTCGCCATCGCGCCTGCTTTTCCTTCTGCTTCCCCTTCCTGCTCCTGGGCAGAGCTGCTGGTGGCCCGGGCCCTGCACGCAGGGAGCGGGGCCGGGCCCCGCGGCGCCGCGGAGCTCGCCCATGCGGCGCAGCGCGCCTTTGAGGACTCCGAGAAGATGACGACGACGACGACGGCCCCCTCTCCTCCGGTCTCCAGCTCCGCCGAGATAATGACGACCCGGGACGCTCTCCTGCTCTCCTTGGCCGACGCCGCCGCGAGGGGCGAGCCGGAATCTGCCGCCGCGGTGCTCTCCTCGGCGTGCGGCAGCTGGCTGCTCGCCCACGTCGCGCCGCTGCTGGCGAGCGGCTCCTCCTCGGGCCCCTCTTCCTCTTCCTCTTCGATGGGGGACGAAGGCGACGTCTCCTCCAACACCACCAGGGGAACCTTCCTGCCGCACGCGGGCCTGGGATCCGTCGAGTGGGCCGCGGGGGACTACGCCGCGGCGCTCGCCGGCGGCGGCGGCGGCGAGACCGCCTCCTCCGCTGCGGCCGTGGCGACGAGGGCGGCAGCAGCCCGCGTCTTTGCGCTGTGCCCTTCCTCCGGTCGGAGCTCCTGCGCCGCGCTCTTTCACCACTCTGCCGCCGGCGTCGTCTCGAGCTCGTCTGCCGCCGGCGACGACGCGCCAGCGGAGAGGGCCGCGGCGGAGGCCGAGAGGCTCGGCATCCGCGGCGCGGGCCTTGGCGTCGCCCGCGCGGCCGGGACCGCGGCGGCGGCGTCGGGGCGGGTCGGGGCCGCGCTGCGCTGGTTTGCTCGCGCCGGGGACGGGGACAGGGCCCGGGCCGCTGCCGGGCCGATCGCGGAGGCGTGCGCCGAGGCGCTACTGCTGGCGGGAGGTGGAGGAGGAGGGGGCGCAGGAGGAGGAATGGACGTCGATTCCTCGACTCGTTCGTCGTCTCTTTTCGCTTCCCCCGCTGCCGCGGCAGCCGCGCTCGAAGACCTCGCGGCGCCCCTCTCAGTGGCGCTTTCCGCTCCTACGCGCGCGCCGGTCCCTCGCCGCGGCGGGCTCAGGGCGCTCAGGGCACTTTTGGAGCTCGAGAGGGCCGAGGCGGCGCTGCTGGTTGCTTCTCCTTCTTCCTCTCCTTCTGCAGCGAAGGCGGCTGCCGCCGTCGTCTCTGCGGCCGCGGCGGTGGCGAGGGCCGCGCCGAGCGCTCTCTTTGCCGCCGGCGCTCTCTTGCGAGCCGTTCCCGCTCTGGAATCCGGCTCTGCCGTCGGGATCCCCGCGTCGACGATCGACGACGCCCTCGCGGCGATGGCCGAGGCCGAAGCGGAGGCGAGGAGGAGCGAGCGAGTGGCGACGAGCGCTGCAACCAAGCGAATAATGATTCCGACCTCGGCTCTCGCCGCCGACGCCGTGAGGCTCGCGCTGGCCCGCGCCCTCGCCCGCTCGTACCTGACGACGGACAGCGCGTCTGTTAGCTAGATAACGAAGCAGAGAGATACAAAGGAAAGCGAGAGAGGCGGGCCCACTGTAAGGAAAGAACCTGGGAAAAACAAAAAGAGGTTGCAAAAAATCAAACGTTTCCGTTTTCTCCTACATCGACCCGCCAGCGACGTCGGTCCTCACCGCCGTCCTCGCCCTGACCTCGACCAGGTCCCCGCCAGCGTCGTACTCGCGCTGCAAGCCCACCACCGTGCCGTCGCGAGGGGACCAGAGCGCCGTGACGAGCAGGGCCCGGCGGAGCAGGGGAGCGTCGGAGTCGGAGTCTCTCTCGCCTCCTTCCCCTTCCCCTTCCCCTCTCCCTCTGCCCCACCTGCCCATGCCCTCGATCGCGTCCGCGTCGGCGCCTCTCGAGACGGGGTCGAGCATCACCAGCTCGAGCAGCGCGGCCCCCGGCGCCGGGCCGCTCGAGGGAGGCGGAGGGCGCGGGCCGACGCTCCCGCTCCCTCCGGAGGCGCCGCTCACTTCGGCCGCCGCCGCCCTCGCGTCGGGCAGCGCGTAGGCCCCGCCGCCGTCCCCCGGGAGCTCGGCCGGGTCGAGGGTCCACCGCTGGACCGTGCGCGAGGTCGAGTAGATCGCCGTGACCTGCTCGTCGGGGTCGTCGAGGTCGAACGACGCGGGCTCTTCGCTGGTGCCGTTTCCTTTGCCGCCGCCGCCTCCTCCGCCTCCGCCTCCTCCTCCTCCTCCTCCGTTTGAGCTCGGAGGGATCGCGTGCGCGCAGACGTCGAAGACCTTCCACGTGCCCTCGAACGCCGCCGCGGTCGAGAGCGCCGTGGAGCGGCTCGTGACGGAGGGAGCGGAGGAAGAAGAAGAAGAGGAAGCTCTCTCATTCGGCCTTCCGTCGGCCTCCGGGGAATCGACGGCGCAGGCGGCCACGTCACCGTCGGGGAGGCACTGCCAGGCCTCCCTGGTGACGAGGATGCGCAGCGGGGTGATGTCGAGCTCGTCGCCGTCTGTTTTGTTTCGGTAAGAGAGAGTTGGTCGAGAGAGATGAAGAAACGAAAATGAGCAGAACAAAATCCCTCCCCTTCTTCTTCTTCTTCAGCCAAAACCAGAACCAAAAAACCCAAAACAGACTCTCTCTCACCATCCGAGACAGACAGCGTCAGCTGCACGCGCAGCCTCTGCTCCCCTCCCCAGGCGAGGCAGCTCTCGATCACCGAGACTGTGGCCTCGGGGTCCTCGCCTGAGTCGGGGGACGCGGCGATGTCGATGATCTCGATTTCGCCGTCGGTGTCGTCAGAGTTTCCGTCGCCTTCGTTTCTGCCGAGTCTTCCCCCGTCGAGAGAAGACCAGTCTTCTTCGGGGGGGCTTCTTTCCCCCGCCGTCCTCCTCTTCCCCCTCCCCTCCGAGCCGAGGCCGAGCGCAGAAGTGGAGGGCGAGAGAGCGACCAGGCGCTCCAGGGCCTCCCTCTCCGCGTCGACGTCGATACCTTCGACGTTCCCTCCTCCTCCTGCTCCTCCTCCTCCTCTGCTGCTGCTGCTGCTCCTGCCCGCTGTCGTCAGCGGGGGGAGCCCCAGCAGATTCAGGGGCCCGCGGGAACAGGTCCCCCCGTCGAAGACGACGAGCCCGGGCTCCTTGGAGCGGAGGGCGTCGTTGACTCCGTCGAACGAGGGGGAAGAAGGGGACGTGATCGGAACGATGGCTTCGGTGGTGTCGTCCTCCTTTCCTCCCCCTCCCTCTGCCTCTGCTTGCTCCTCCGCCTCGGCGGCGGCGACGGCAGCGAGCCCGGCCGTCGTCGGCGAGCGCACCGTCCTCCTCGTCAGCCTGTCCGTTCCCTTGCCGCCGGCCCTGCCTCCAGTCCTGCGCTCCACCGTGTACGTCGCGAGCGCCAATATGTCCCTCTTGACAATCTTCGTCTTCGTCCTCACGACGCTGCGGACGACGCTCGGGTCGTCGGGGTCGGCGATTTCGTCGCGGGACTCGACGACGACGCGGGCGTCGACGAGGCCCACGGCCTCCCTCTCCCCCGTGACGGGCGAGACGGCGGTCGCGATGCCCTGCCACCCTCCCGCGGAGGTCCCGCAAAAAGAGTCCCAGAGAGGGGAAACGGCCGCCTCGGGGGCCTCGTCGCGTTCGAGGACGACGACCTGTTGGAAGGAGAGAGAGAGAGTTTTTTTTTTTTTGAGGAGGTTGAGGTCGTCGGGCGAGAAAGTTGAGTTTGCGTGCTCTCTCTCTCTCCCTCGATCTCTCGCTCCCAAAACTCCTCTTTTTCTCCATGTAAGCTCACCTCCATCGGAGCACACAGCAGAAAGGGCTCGTTCGACACCTCTGGTGGGTCGCCAGCGTCGGTGACTACTTTCTTCGGGGCGGCAGTGTTCGTTCCGATGTTGCCATTTCGGCCGCCGCCGCCTCGACCGCCGCCGCGGCTGTTCTTGCTTCCTCCTCCTCCTCCTCTGCCGCCTCCTCTCTTGGAGGAGCTTCCCGATCGTCCACTGAAGCCAGAGCGACCGCCACCGCGCTCGGCCGCGGCCGTGACTGCGCGCGGGCGGGGCAGGAGGCGGCCGGAGAGGAGGGAAATCATTTGAATTGGTTAGAGGGACTGGAGCTCTAGTAAAATATTTTGTAAAAAAAGCTCGTCGGAAGTGAGAGCCGAAACTATTCCTCGAAGAAGAAGAAGAAAAGTCGCGGCGCGTTTCAATTTCGACGCGCGTTTCGAATGGCGCCTCGCTGGTCGCTTCTGCCCGCCAAGAAAGGGAGCTTTTCTAAGGAAACGAGCGCAGTCAGCGTCCACGCGTTCTCAGCTGCTGCAAGGAGGAAAAGCGAGGAAATAAAGGGCGAAGGGAGGGAGAAACCTCGAGGAGGGAAAGGATGGTGGGTATGGCGGCGGCGGCGCCGACCTCCCCTGCCTCTGCCTCCTCGTCACCTCCACAACAACCAGAACAGCAGCGCCTTGTTTGCCCTCGCGCTCGTCTTCTTCTCGCTGGGGGCCCTGCTCGTCGCGGGACTCGCTTCGAAGAGCAAGGCAGCGGCGTCGGCCGAAATCGCCTCGTACGCCCCTCCCAGGAACTGGACCTCCCCGCCGGCTGCCGTCAGGGTCGTCGATGGCGACACGGTAGTCGCCTCCGGGATCGTCGTGCGGCTGCTGGGGATGGACGCCCCCGAAGACGGACAGCTCTGCGGTCGAAAGAGGAGGGGAAGGGTTCTCCCTCTCTGGGGGGAAAAGGACAAGAAGAACAATTTCTTCTTCTCCTCGAGGGCACGAGGGAGGAGAGGAGCGCCAGAGGAGGCATCTTCGCCGTCGTCGCCGTCGTCCTTTTTCTCCCGGTGGCTGCTGCTGCTTACCCTGCCTTCGAAGCCTCGTCAAGCTCCCCCGCAACAGGCAAACAGTTACGACTGCGGCACAGAGGCAACGAGAGCCCTCCGGTGCCTCGTCGCAGGAAAGAACCTCCGGTGCGAGCGCAAGGGCACGGACCGATTCGGCCGAGCGCTGGCGAGGTGCTTTGTCGATGAGACGCAGAGCCTCTTCTCCGTTATTCCTTTCCTCCGAGATAGCGGCAGCGCGAGCGGCGGTCCGATCGATGTCGGCGAGTGGATGCTCAGACGTGGGCACGCGGTCTCTTACCTCGGCTTCACGACGAAATACCTCGAGGCCGAGAGCGCGGCGAAGAGAGAGCAGAGGGGGATCTGGGGTGGAGAGTTTGAGTTGCCCGAGATGTGGAGGAGCAAGAGGAGGAAGGAGAGGGAAGCCAGGGCGAAGGAAAAGAAGAGGAAGAAGGAGCGGACCGATGTTTCCGCGAAGAAGCACGAGAAGGCGAAGGCGAAGGGGTCGTCGAACTCGGGGCGGAACAAGAAGAAGAAGAGGTCGAAGTAAAAGAAGACGAGGGCGAGCGATGAGAGTGGAACCAAAAACATTTCATTTTTTCGGTATACGTTTCCTCTTTTGGCTTCTCCTCTACTCTCTCTCTCTCTCGCGCGCGCGCGCTTTTCGATTAAGGCCACACGGGCTCATGCATGCTCTCTCTCGGCGCTTGCCAGCTGCGAATAGAGAATAGTACAAAGAGTCGAAGGTCTCCTAGCCGCAAATCAAACAACATCAAATTCGATGGGCGGCATCCGAAACCGAGAGGAGAAGAAAAAGGCCGCCAAAGTCTTCTCTTCTGGCGGCGGTGGCGGCGGCACGAAAGGTCCGAGTATCATAGACAAGAGGAACCAGGAACAAAAGTGCCCCTTCTGCGAACGGGTGTTCAAACAAGTAAGAGAGGCGGGAATGTGTCTGGTTTGTCGATGGGTAGATTGAGAAGACGGCTCGAAAGAAAACGACGCTCGACTCCCTCTCAACCTCTTCTCTTTATTTCACAGAGCGTTCCGGGAGTGTTTCTTACTTCCGTTTCAATTTGAATCGTTGGATAGAGTTCATCGAGTACTAAACACTCACCGATAACAACCGCATCTTTTTCTCACGTAACGCGCACGCTCCAAACGTCCGAAACTCCGCAAAACATAGATAAACCGGTACCGCGAGCACATCGCGACCAAGCATGCGGATGAAGTCGGGGAAGGAGGAGACGGAGCCGCCGGCGGCGCTGGCGGCATTGCCCCCTCCGTCGCAGCCTCGGCTTGTTCGGCAGCGCCGCCGCCGCCGTCGTCGTCCGCTGCGACAGCCTCCGGAGGAGGAGGAGCAGCAGCAGCAACTGGGAGCAAGATGATGGACGTGGGCTCCCGGGGCGGCTACTTCACCGAGAAATCCCCGAAGATGCTCCTGCTGGAGTGGTGCCAGTCGAACAGCAGGGGAAAGCCTCGGTACAGGGCGAAAGCGGTCGGGGGAGGGGGAGGAGAAGAAGGAGGGGGCAGAGAAACGCCGTCCGAGGCCGTCGGAGACGACGCCTCAGACTCTTCCGCCTTCACCGCCAAAGTCGTCATCCCGGCCCCGGCCTCCTCCTCCAGGTCGCAAGCGAAGAGGGACGCCGACACCGTCGTAGCGTTCACCCCTCGCGGGAGGAGCTACGCCTCTGCCGCCGACGCCGAGCAGGCCGCCGCCGTCTCCGGGCTGCACGCCGTCGCCGGCGACAGGGCGCTGCACCGGGTTCTGCCCCGGCAGTTCCGCGAGCAGTGGGACTCGCTGGGCGAGCTCGCCGAGCAGAGGAAGGAGCGCGAGGCGAGGAGCAGAGTGGCGGCCGAGAAGCGTGCCTCGAGGGAGAGGCTGTCGCGGGAGGCCGCGGCGAGGAGGGCGCCGACCGCGCTGGTGATGACCGACGGGCAGCGCGGCGCCGTCGCCGAGGCGCTTGCCGCGGTGCGCAGCATGGGCAGTGGCTCCTCGGGGAAGGCCCTGAGGAGAAGGAGCGCCGTCGACGACGACGAAAGCGACGACGAAGATGCCGCGTCGTCGTCTGCCGTGTCCCTTCTGGCCTCGAGGCTGCGCTCGATGGGATTCGCAGAGAGGGACGCGACGCAGGCCGCAGCCGCGACGCTCGCCGCCGGGAAGGACGACGACGGCGGCGAGGACGGCGACGCCGACGACGCCGACGACTATGACAGCGACGACAGCGACTGCGACGAGTCCTCCTCCTCCCTCGCCGCGGCCTCCTCCGCCAAAGCTCTGGAGGCTGCCCTGGACTGGGCCTGCCTGCACGTCCCCGAAGCAGAACTCCCGAGGGCCTTCGCTCCGGGAGCGGCGGGAAGGCCCGTGACGGTGCTGAGGAACGAGTTAGGCGGCGGCGTCGACGTCGTCTCCGCCACCGCTGCAAGGGACTTTGCCTCTGCGGCCAGTGCCGCCGCCGCTGCTGCTGCTTCCGCTGCTGCTGCTGCTGCTGTCAAGGAGGCCAGAGGAACTGGAAACGGCCGAGCCGAAGCCGCTTCTGACGACGACGAAGAGGGTTCCGTCCCCCCTGACGTCGCCCCCCTGCTCCGGTACGGCTTCGAGAGGGCGCAGGCAGAGAGCGCCCTCGCCGCCTCGGCGGGCAGCGTCGACGCCGCGCACCAGGCCCTCTTCGACGAGCTGCTTTCTTCTTCTTCGTCGTCGTCGGCGGCCTCTGCACCTCCTTTTCCTCCTCCTCCTCCTCCTGCTGCCGCGGCTGATGCCGATGGCACGATGGCCTCCGCCGCCGACGACGACGCCGACGACGAGGCCGCCGCCTTGCTCGCTATCTACGGGGAGGAGATCGCGAGCGTGGAGGATAGGAACCCGACGCCTTCTTCGCCCTCTGCCTGCCGCAGGGTCATCACGCTGAGGCTCGGCGAAGGAAGCGGGGGAGGGGACGGCAACGACGAGACCCACTCCGTCACGCTCCAGGCCTGGCTCCCGGCCTCCTACCCGCTGCTCTCGGCGCCCTCGAGGCTCGCCGTCTCGCGCCCGAGAGCGAGAAAGACCCCCAGGGGGGTCCTGCGCGCCCTGACGCGCGTCCTGGCCGAGGAGGCGCGCGGGCTCCTGGGCGTGCCCTGCCTCCACGACCTCGCGACGACGGCGCTGGAGCGCTGCGAGGCGATCGACGAGGGGAGGTTCGACGGGCTGCTGCCGGGAGCAGAAGAAGGCGCGGAGGGGGAGGAGAAGGAGAAGGAGAAGAAGAGGAAGAAGGCTGCTGCGCCGAAAGCGGCGTTGTCAGCCGAGGCCTTGCTGCACCAAAAGGCTTCTTCTTCTTCTCGACAGCAGCAGCAGCAACAGCAGCTACATCAGCAACGTCGAAAGCCGCAGCATGCGTACCGGGGGCCCTCCCCCGCGGCGATCGCTGCAGAGTCCGCCAGGCTCTCCGCCGAGGCCGCGGCGTTTGCTTCCGCGGCCGCCGGCGGCGGCGGAGGCCCCATGCCGTCCCCTCTCCTGGCCAAGGCCAGGGCGATGGCCCGGACCCGCGCCTCCCTGCCCGTCGCCTCCTTCCGCGCCTCGATCCTCGACGCGGTGTCCAGGCACCGCGTCGTCATGGTCGCCGGGGAGACCGGGTGCGGCAAGTCGACGCAGGTCCCCCAGTTCCTGCTCGAGGAGGCCGTGCGGTCAGGGAGGGGCGGCGGCGTCAACGTGCTGGTCGCGCAGCCCCGGCGGGTCGCGGCGCTGGGGCTGGCTTCGCGCGTCGCCGCGGAGCGCTGCGAGGCCGTGGGCGAGGTGGTGGGCTACAGCGTGAGGCTCGACAGCAAGGTTAGCGCCGCAAGGACGAGGCTGACCTTTTGCACGACGGGCGTGCTGCTGCGGAAGCTGCTCGGCGGCGGTCGCGGGGAGAGCAGGAGCGGAGGAGGGGGCGGGAGGAGAGGACGCCAAGGAGGGGCAGAAGAGGACGAGGTCGACCCCGAGCTCGACTTCTCGTCGCTGGCGCACGTCACGCACGTCGTCATCGACGAGGTCCACGAGCGGTCCCTGGACTCGGACCTAGCCCTGCTGCTGCTGCGGAGGTGGCTGGCAGCGACGGCGGCGACGGGCCCGAAAGCGGGGGCGGCGGGAGCGGGGCCGAAGGTGGTGCTGATGTCGGCGACGGCCGACGCGCAGCTCTTCTGCCGCTACTTTGACCGGGTCTGCTCCGTTGCCGCGTCGCCCTCGTCGCCCTCGTCGTCCTCGTCTCCTTCCCTTTCCCCGGGCGTCGCGGTCCTGAAGGTGCCCGGGTTCACGCACCCCGTCAGGGACCTCTACCTCGAGGACGCGCTCGCCGCGACGGGGACCACGATCGCCCGCGGGTCCAAGTATTCCTCGAAGAAGAAGGAGGCGAAAGTCGCGAAAGTCGCGGCCGACAGGGAGAGGGACGCCATCGCGGCAAGGGCCAAGGGCGGGAGGGCCGGTGCTGGCGCCGGTGCTGGCGTCAGTGCTTCTTCTGCCCCGCCGCCTGAGGAGTGGGACGATGACGACGCCGGAGAAGAAGAAGAGGAAGATGGGTACGAGGACGAGGGCGAGGGCGAGGGCGAGGGCGGAGGAGGAGGAGGAGGGGCGTTTGAAAGCCCTCCTCAGCCTCGACCCTCTCAACCTTCTCCTCGGCCTCCTTCGTACCCCGACCACGTCCTCAAGTCGCTGGCTATCGCCGACGAGGCGGTCATCAACTACGACCTCATCGAGTCCTTGGTGGCCCACGTCATCGAGGAAGAGGCCAGGCGCGGACCGATGGCGCTGCTGTCGGACTGGACCCCCCCCGGGAACGACTCGGCGTCGCCGTTGCTGGGCGCCAGAAACCCGGCGGTCGACGCGACGACAACGGGGGCGATCCTAATCTTCATGCCCGGCGCCCCGGAGATCGGGAAGTGCGTCCGCCAGCTCGAGGCTTCTCAGCGCGTGCGCCAGTCCATGACCGCCGCAGCCGCGGGCAAGGGGGTCGGGCAGCTGCTCGTCTTGCCTCTCCACGGCGGCCTCTCCCCCGAGGCGCAGTCTCGCGCGTTTGCTCGCCCGCCCCCCGGAGGCCGCAAAGTCGTCGTCTCCACAAACGTCGCGGAGACTTCGGTGACGATCGACGACGTCACCGTCGTCATAGACACGGGACGCGTCAAGGAGATGGCGCACGACCCGGAGAACGGCGTCTCCCGCCTGCAAGAGACCTGGGCGTCGAGGGCGGCGGCGAAGCAGCGCCGCGGGCGCGCGGGGCGGGTGCGCCCCGGTGTCTGCTTCAAGCTCTTTTCTCGCAAAGGCGAGTCTTCAACCTTGCCCGCGGAAACGCCGCCGGAGGCCCTGCGTTCTCCCCTCGAGGGGCTCTGCCTTTCCCTCAAGTTGGCTCTGGGAGAGAGGCTGAGCGTGGCCGACGCCTCGGCCGAGCTCGTCACGCCGCCGCCGAGGGCCTCGGTCGCCGCGACGGTCGGCGGGCTCGTGCGCCTCGGCGCCCTCGCGCCGACGCACGCTCGCCTCGGCGCCTCTCCTTCCTCCGGCCCTTCCCCCTCCGGCCTCTCTTCCTCCTGCTCCTCCTCCGTATCGGAGCGCCTCACCCCTCTGGGGCGCATGCTCGCCGCCCTGCCGATGGACGTCAGGCTCGCCAAGGCGCTCGTGTACGCGTGCCTGCTCCAGTGCGTCGGGCCCGTGCTGACCGCCGCGGCCGCGCTGGGCACCGGCCGCCAGCTGTTCGCCAGCCTCCCGCCGGGGGACCTGAGGGCCGAGGCCGACCGCATGAAGAAGAAGATCGCCAGGTCTGCGGTTTCCTCCCGCTCGGATCACCTGGCGCTGGTCGAGGCGTTCAACGCCTGGGACGGGGCCTGCGGCGACGGCGGCCGGCGCGCCGGCAGGGACTTTTCGGGGGGCGCCTTCCTCTCCGAGGGCGCGCTCGAGGCGACGCGCTCCGCCCGGGCCGACCTGGCCCGGACGCTCTCAGAGCTGGGCCTCCTCGACCGGAGGTACGCCGACGACGCGAGGAGGCCGGGGACGGCCGCGGCGACGGTCAGGGCGGCGCTGGAGAGAGGAGGCGGAGGCGGAGGAGGAGGAGGCGGAGGGAACGAAAGCGGCCGTGCGGCGTCGGCGCTTTCGAGCTCGAGCCCGGACCTCTTCTCCCACTCCGCCCGCGTCGTGAAAGCGGCGCTCTGCGCCGGCTTCTCCCCGATGGGCCTGCTGCGGGTCGAGCACCCGGCGGACAAGTTCGCCAAGACGCTCTCCGGGTCGGTGCCCGTCGACGCCGACCCCAAGGCGCTCCGCTTCCGCGGAGAGAGGGGCGAGCGCGTGTTTTTGTCCCCCGGAAGCGTGTGCTTCGACTGCGGCAAGTTCGAGAGCGGGTGGCTGGTCGCGAGCGGGGTCGTTGCGATCGGGGGAGGGAGTGGCGGCGGGGGCGGGGGCGGGGGCGAAGCGGGAGGAGGAGGGGGGAGGGGCGGCGCGGTAGGGCGCGGAGGCGGGAGGGGAAGAGGTCGAGGCGACCGCGACCGCGGCGGCGGCGGCGGCGGTCGAGGCGGCAAAAACAGGCAGCGCGGCAGGAACAGCCCAGCTCCTGCTCCCTTCGCCCCCCCGGATCCGAAGCCTGCTGCAGCTGCAGCTGCTGCAGCCGCCACTGCCGCCGCTGCTTCGACCGGAGGAGGAGGACCCTCCCCCTTCTCCAAAAACGCCCCCAAGCCGACCGCGCGCCTCGTCTCCATGGTCCCGGCCTACGCGGTGCTCCTCTTCTCCGGCGGCAGGCTCGACGTCAGGCACGAGGCCGGCGAGGTCGTCGTCGACGGCTTCGCGCGGTTCGCCGCCCCGGCCCGGATCGGCGTCCTGATCCGGGAGCTGAGGTCCGCGGCGGACGGCTTGCTCGAGTCGAAGCTGGCGGATCCCGGGCTCGACCTGGCCGGGAGCCCCGCGACGGCGGCGATGCACGGGCTGCTGGAGACGGACGGGTTTGATTGAGAGAGGGGGAAGAAGGGAGGGTTTTTTTTCTTCTTCTTCTTCTTCTTCGAAAAGGTCGAGGCCAGACGAAACAAAGACTTTTTTTGTTTCGTTTGACGGCAACTGAAAGCGGAGCGTTTCTTTCCCCTTTTTCCTTTCTGGTGTTTTTTTTTCTTTTTTGCGCGCAGTGCGTCGAGAGAGAGAACGCAGGCAGCGGTCGAGAGAGAGAACGCAGGGAGCGAGGGAGTGTTCTATTCTTTGTGCCTTTGGCGTGGAGAAGAGGAAAAGAGGGGGAAAAACTTGCAAACGAACAAAAACACATGTTTTTTCTTCAGGGAAAGAAGGCGGTTTCTCTTCACCCCCCCCCTCCTTGTCGTTTTCCGACTACAAAAAAGGGGAAGAAAAAATCGGCCTTCCCTCCTTTTGTGAATGAGCAGTACCTTTGTTGTTGGTGGTGGTGTTGTTTCGTCGATTGTGAGTTGATCGTTGAAGTTTTTTCGGTTGAAAAAGTGAATTTAAAAAAATATGATTTTCATTTCATGTCTGTTGTCCCCCCCCCACGCTCTCCCCCAAAAGATTTTCATGCATTGCTTTTTGAGACGATAGCGAGGGTCAAATTCTGGAGAACAAGAAACAGGAGTAGGAATTAGGCAGGTGGGGAAGGTGGAGGGAGCTAAAGCAGGAGGGTTGGGGGTGGTGGTGGCGACGGAGAGAAAGAAAGAAACAGGAGGAAGGAGTTTTTCCCCCTTCCCTCCCTCCTCCACGCTCCTTGACGCTCTCCGATTTATTGGCCATCCGTCTCGTCTACTGCTTCCCCTCCTCGGGGACGTAGTAAAAGTCGTCGGCGGCGGCCTCCTCGGCGGCGTCGGAGGATTCGTCGGCAGAGGCGAGCCTCTCGCTCATCTCCCTGCCCGTCTCTTCCCTCGCCGCGTCGACCTCGGCCGCGATCTCGTCCTCGGCCTCGACCACCGCCGCCCTCTCCGACGCGGACGCCGCAGAGTCGACCCACCGCGCGGGCACCTCCTGGGTCGCCCAGTCGCCCCCGGCACCGCCGGAAGCAGCAGCAGCAGCAGCAGCAGCGGAAGACTCCAGGACGTCGACGAGCCCCCGCGGAGGGGAGGCCACGGAGTAGCGCCTGGCCGGGGGCAGGCTCGCCGCGGAGAGCGCCAGCGTCTTGTTGTAAAACTGCGACGGCGACCAGTTGTCGACCGAGGGCACCGCGTACTGCGTGGGGTTCTCCGTGCCCTTCAGGGGCAGGATCGGGAGCCAGACGTAGGTCGCGTTGGCCACGGACCCCGGGAGCGGACCCTCGTAGTTCCACCTGTCCGCCAGGTAGACCCAGAGCGGGGGGGACCCGCTGCCCTTGGGGTCGGCCAGCGGGAAGATGTACGTGACCTGCGAGTCGTATGAGATGTCCTCCCCGGGCCCAAAGACGGGCGGGGGGCCGAGCTTCCAGTCCCCGCACGGCCCCTTCCCGTCGGTGTCGATCCGGGACAGCTGCATCGCCTGGTTGCTCGACCAGCCCGTCAGATGCGAGGCGATCATGTGGTACTCCTTCGCCTTCGGGAAGAAGACCGCGGGCGCCTCGCCCCGGGGGCCCGAGCCGCACGCCGGGCCGACCGTCTGCGTGAAGTCCCTGTTCAGCCTGAAGACGCCCATCCACCTGTTCTCGACCGAGGTGACGACGTAGCCCTGCCCGTCGTTGGGGTCGACGAACGCGGTCATGTCGTACGAGTCCTTGCCGTCGGGCTTGAACCCCCGGACCCAGGTGTAGGGGCCCGTGATGGCGGGCGCGGTCGCAACGCCGATCGACGAGAGCGAGAAGTTGGGCGCGTCGAGGTGGAAGAGCATGACGTACTTCCCAGTGTCCTTGTTGAAGAGGATCTTGGGCCGCTCGATGCGCCAGGGGGCCGAGTGGCCGTCGGCCCTGATCTGGGACCCGGAAAGGATCGCGCCGTGCGGCCTCCAGTGCTGGAGGTCCTTGGACGAGTAGAGCGTGACCGAGTCGGAGAGCCACGAGGGGGCCTCCTTGCGGGAGGTGCCGTACCACCAGTAGGTGCCGTTTTCCTGGTGGATGCCCCCGTCGTGGACGTGGATCTTTTTTTGGGGTGGTGGTGATGGCGGTGGCGGTGGAGATGGGGAGAGAAAGATGAGTAGGGAGGAAGATGAGAGGGGAGGGTGAGCGTTTGTCAAAGAGGTCGACGAGGAGAGCGAGCGAGCGAGAGAGAGCGCCGAGCGTCGAGGCCGGGAGGCCTGACTGTCAACGGCTCGAACGGCATCTTCTTCTTGCTCGCGCAGCTTTTTCGCATTTCGCTTCAGCTGCTTGACGACAACACGCAGTCCTCTATACGATGCTGGCGTCGGACGAGGAAGAAACAGAGAGCGAGGATCGCAATCCGACAGGCTAAAGAGGCGCACGCGCCGACAAGACGGAATCTCGCCCGTCTGCTTTTTTTCAATGCACCACGGGCAAAAAAAAAGACTTAATCAGTCGCCGCTTTTCGAGAACAAGTCGGCCTCTTCTGCTCCTTGTTCTCGCTCGAGCTCGTGCATTGTCGCGGTTTCAGACGTTAAGAGAAGAGCAGAGAGCGACAAGAGGAGCGAGAGGACCGAACGGTCCGACGGGGCGAGGAAAGAGGGAAGCGAAACCATTGTTGAGCGGGCCTTTTTTGCTCCTACTCGACGCGGGGGCTTTTTGAGGGCTCCCCGGCAGCCGCCTCTTGTGCGCGCCTGTTATCGAGCATCATCAACATCGCGCCCTCAACTCACCGGCTGGCCATTGATGTCATTGGGGATGATGTAGTTGGTGAACACGGCGTTGTCGGCGGGAGAAGGGGCCGCGAGCGCGGCGGTCGGCATGAGCATCGCGACGGCGGCGGCGGCCACGACAAGCAGCACGAGCCTCGAGGAGGAGGAGGAGGAGGAGGAGCGCGCCATTTCGATAGGTTGAGCGACGAGAGGCTCAGTTTCGTTCGTCGCTCAAGGGGGCGCGTGCACGAAGAGAGAGAACAGGTAGTAAACGCGAGAGGAGAAAGCAGCCGACGCTTTCTCTCTTTCTTTTTTTCCTTCTTCGAGATTAGTGCGCTCGGCAAGAACGACCTTTCGAGGCCTCGAAACAAAAAAACAAGAGGCTTCAGCGCCTCTTCGCGCGCTCCTCCTCCTCCTCCTCCTCCCCCTGCTGCACCCCGTGATTACTTCACGATTCGTGAAGAAGAAAGAAAGGCACTCAGTTTCCATGTGTATAAAAAAAGACAGAGTTTCCTAAAAAAACTAAAAGAAGACCCTACTCTCCTCTCCTTTCTTCTTCTCTCCCCCTTCTACTTCTTCCTCTGCGCCGGCGCCCTGAAGCTCGCGTGGCCCGTCGCGCCCCTACCAGCTACGAGCACGTTGACCTCGTAGGTCCCCTCGTACGTGTAGATCGCCTCCATGTCCCCAAACGCCTTGGCCACCAAAAAGTCGGAAAGGATGCCGTTGCCCCCAAGCAGCTCGCGCCCGAGCGCGCAGACCTCGCGCCCCCTCAGCGAGTTCCACGCCTTGGCCATCGACGCGTGCTCGTGGGTCATCCTCCCTTCCTCGGCCAGCTTGGACAGCCTCCAGGCCAGCAGCGCCATCGCCTGCACGTTGCCCTGCATCCTCGCGATCTTCTCCTGGGAGGACTGGAAGGCGGCCAGCGGTGTCCCAAACTGCTCGCGCTGGCCCAGGTAGCGCACGCACATGTCATACACGCCCGCGGCGACGCCCACGGGCTGCCACGCGACCATCACGCGGCTGACGGCGAGCACCTTGTTGGTGTCCGCGAAGGAGCTGACCCCGGGAAGCCTGTCCTCCTCGGTGACGAACACGTCGGCCATCTCGATGTCCGCGTTCTGGACGACGCGGAGCGCGATCTTGTTCTCGATCTTGGTCGTCTTGAAGCCCGGGGTCCCCTTCCTGACGACGAAGGCGTTGACCTGCCCCGTCTCGCTCGACCGGGCCCAGACGATGACGACGTCGGACCACGTGGCGTTGCCGATCCAGCGCTTGCGGCCGTTGAGCTTCCACCCCCCCGGGACCTTGGTCGCCGTCGTCTTCAGCGCCGCGGCGTCGGACCCGTTGGTGGGCTCGGTCAGCGCCCAGGCTCCCACGGCCTGGAGCTTCGCCATCCGGGGCAGCCACTCGCGCTTCTGCTCCTTCGAGCCCAGCAGGTCGATGGTCAGCATGGCCAGCGAGGAGTGCACCAGCAGGAAGGTGCCGCAGGAGGCGTCGACCCTCGCGGCCTCGACGACGACCATGGCCGCGCCGAGCAGGGACAGTCCCTTCCCTGTCTCGGGGTCCTTGACCACGCCCCCCCCGACGCCCAGAGCGCCCAGCTTGGGGACGATCTCGAACGGGAACGAGGCCTTTTCCCAGTGGTCCGCGATGATGGGCGCGACCTCGGACTCCATGAAGGCCCGGACGCGGTAGCGCACGGCCCGCTCCTCCGGGGACAGGAGGTCGTCGAGGGCGAAGACGTCGTGCGTCGCCGCAGGGAAGTGGGACATGGTCTCTGCCTCGCCAAAAGTCGGGTAGGTGGGGTTGAGGTTCTTGGAGGCGAAGGCGGGCGAGGCGGCGGCGGCGGAAGTTGGGTCGGCGGCCAAGTTGGCGGCCAAGCCTTCTGTGGAAAAAAAAGAGTTGGAAGAGGAAGAGGAGGTCGAGGTCGAGGTGAGTTTCGGCGGCTTTCCTCATTGACACTCGCAGTTTTTCAACGGGATTTCTTCTTCCCTTGAAGACAACCAGTTCGACACGCAGGTGACATTGAGGAGAACCCGCATACGCGAGGAGCAGGGTCGAAAACGAATGGAAGAAACGGAAAACAAGGGGCGCAAAAAGAGGGCATGAGAGTTTGCGACACGGCCCCCTCCCTCTCCCTCTCTCTTTCTCTCTCTCGCGCCAGGCGGGACGCCGGGTGAACAGAAGAACAAATGCACTCGTCTCGTCGTCTCGACGTCCTCTCAACCTCGCTCACCTTGCCGCGCTCCGGCGCCCAGCTGGCGGGCGAGCACCGCCAGGCGTGCATTCGGGTCCATGGCTCTTCTCGTGCGATAGAGAGGAAAGAGAGGCGAGAAGAAGAGAAGAAGAGAGTTTTGGTGAATCGAGAAGGGGAAAAAAAAATGTTTTTTTTTGTGTGTTGTTTGCTCGACCCTCTTCCTTCCTTGAAACCCCCCGGCGCCGCTCCGTCTCCCTCTCCCTCTCCCTCTCTCTCTCTCTATCGTGCTGCACTCATTTTCATGAATCGTTTTTTTTTATAAATCGTTTTTTCAATTTTCATCAGATTGGAGATAACAGAAAAAAGTACAAATCGTTTCTCTCTCCTTGTTTCAAACCATCATCATGATCATCATCATCACCATAAATCTAGACGCCTCCTCCCCCCTTGACCGTATCCGCCTTGCGCAGCGCCTTCCTCTGCTTCCTGCTCTTCATCATCCGCTGCAGCGTCGAAGACTTCGTGATGGTCTGCGTGACGGAGCTCCTGGCTTTACCGGCCTCGCGGCGCGCCGCGGCGGCCTCACGCTGCAGCCTCCTCGACCGCGCCACCGACTTGCGGGCGTCGAGCGCCTGCTGCTTGGCCTCTTTGAAAACTTCCCGTTCCTTCTTCAGCCGCATCTTGTGCTCCCAGCTCGTGGACAGGGTCTGGGACTTGATCGACCCGGCGCGGATGCCGGGCTCCTTCCAGGCGCCGCGACCGGAGGCCTTGCCCACGCCGGCGACGTTGTGCTTGGCCCTTTTCGCCGCGGGCGAGCGGGCGAGCGTCGGCGTGACGGCCGAGGTGGAAGCAGCGACGAGTTTCTTCGCCGAGGCGTCGCCGTCGTCCATTATCATTCCCGCCGCGCTGCTCTCTTCCACCGCCTGCTCCTCGTACTCGTCGAGCTTGCGCTTGTTGGAGAACTTGAACCCTCGCGGGCTCTTGCCAGAGAAGCGCCTGAAGTCGTGCACGGCCGGCTGGGCGTGCTGCGCCGGGGCATACAACTCGGCGGCGGCGGCGAGGGTCGCAGATGTCGTCGCTGTCATTTCTGTTGCGCTGCTGCCCTTTCGCGCCGTTTCTGGAGTACTAACGATCGAGACTGAAGTGCGACGCGATGACAACAATATGCCACAGGACGCTCTGGGGCAGCTGGAGCCCTGAAAGACAGAGTCGGAGAGCGTGCGTGCGTGCGCCCGAGAGAGAGAGAGAGAGAAGGCGAGTGGCTTTGATGGCGGCTCAGGCGAGAAACGTCAAAGCGGAAACAGTGAAGGCTTTTCTCCAGCAATCGTCGCCACACCCCCCCCCAAAAAAAAAAAAAGCTTCCTCGAGAGCATTCGTTTCCGGGGGGGCTCTTTCTCTCGTGCTCTGTTGAAATCTCGCAATCCGTCCCTCGCTTTGAGCACGCATCAGAGACTCACAGTCGCGGGCATTCCCCCCGAGCTCGAGGTGAATTTTGCCGAGGAGATAACGT
>Ga0315291_10001845_pt1 | contig 28000 bp, 29 predicted proteins | sample YL17G12_20_MG_FD_203070 | JGI IMG/M metagenome (GOLD analysis project Ga0315291, IMG submission 203070) | Sediment microbial communities from Yellowstone Lake, YNP, Wyoming, USA - YL17G12_20 | ecosystem: Environmental > Aquatic > Freshwater > Lake > Sediment | place: USA: Wyoming | collected...
CGCCTACCTTGAGTCGATCCGGGACGAGACGAGGACCGTCACCGTCTACGAGTCGCCCCACCGGCTCCTCTCCTCCCTCCGGATGATCGCCGAGGTGCTCCCCGAGCGACGGATCGCCCTCGCCCGCGAACTGACGAAGGTCCACGAAGAGGTCCTGCGCGGGACGGCTTCCTCTGTCTTGCAGACCCTCAGCGCACGAGAAGGGGTCAGGGGCGAGTGCGTCCTCGTCCTCGAGGGAAACCGTGACAAGGAGAAAGGCGCACCGGTCGAGGTCGACGCACTCCTCACCGTGCTCCGAGAGGAAGGGATCGCCGGCAAGACGGCGCTTCGGATCCTGACCGCACTAGGCCTCCCGCGGAACGAGGCGTACCGACGCCTGCACGCGGGCTAGGTGTACTTGTCGGCGACGGCGGAGGCGGCGTAGGCATCGGGCTTGATCCGGACAGCGAGGCCGCTTCCGACAATCATGCCGACGACCTCGTCGATCATCTCTTTCGTGCGGCCGTTCTCCCCGATGTCGACGTGGATCTCCAGATTGAACTGCAGACGAGAGAAGGCGGAGAGACAACCGAGGAGACGCTGCGCAAGCTCAAACGAAAGCCACGCCTCGCGCCAGATCCTCTGGCGGAGGAGAGGGATCTTGTCCTCCCGGTGCCTCGTCCAGAAGTAGCGGCCGCCCTTCCCGATCTTGTGCAAGACGATGGCGCTCACAAACTCGACCTCGCCGGAGCTGCACGAGGAATCGGTCCCAATGAGGATCTCGTAGTGCGCCTTGGGGTCCTCGCGCATCCCGCGGACGATCGTCGAGACGACTTCCTCGAAGCTCATCGAGCCCGAACTGGGGTTGTGAAAGAGCTCATCCATGGTGGTCGGCCGATCATAGTCCCCGGCCGAAACAGGTTCAAGCGCGGGGAAGGCGGAACGCGAAGACCGCTCCTCCCTCGGGCCGGTTGGCGGCCCAGATCCTCCCCCCGTGCGCCTCGACCCACTGTTTGGCAATGGCCAGGCCGAGGCCGCTCCCCCCCGCGGATCGGGTCCGCGCCTGATCACCGCGGTAGAAGCGCTGGAAGAGGTGGGTGAGATCCTCCGGAGAGATCCCGGGCCCGGTATCGGCGACGCTGACCTCGATCTCGTCATCGGCCTCGCGCACCGCGACCTCGATCCGTCCCTCGGCAGGGGTGTAGCGCACGGCGTTCGAGAGGAGGTTCGCCAGGACCTGGCGGACGCGCTTCGGGTCAAGGGAGACTGGGGGGAGAGACGGCGCCGCCTGGAACTGGATCTCCGGTCCACCCTCCAGGGAGGCGCGAATGGCCTCGGTCACCTGCTCCGCAAGGGCGGAGAGGTTGGTCGGCTCCCGGTAGAGGTGGAGCTCGCCCGCGTCGGCAAGGGCGAGGTCGCGCAGGTCGTCGATCAGCCGTCCGAGGTGAAGCGTCTCCTCGTAGATCGGGGCGATCGTCGCCTCCGAGGGCGAGTAGACGCCATCCAGGATCGCCTCCAGGTTTCCCTGGATGATCGTCACCGGGGTGCGCAGCTCGTGGGCGATGTCGGCGGTCATAGTCTCCCGCGCCGTCTCCGACCGCCGCAAGTCCTCGATCATCCGGTTGAACGACTGCCCCAGCCGCCCGAACTCGTCGCGTGAGGCCACGGGAACCGGCTCGGTCAGGTCGCCGCGGGAGATCCGCTCCATGGCCCGAGAGAGGAGGCGAAGAGGGGAGAGGACCTGCGAGATAAGGGCGAGGGACAGAAGGAGCGCGAGGCCCGAGGCGATCCCCCCGCCGACGAGGGCCGAGCGCTTCGCCGAGTCGAGGAAGCGTGCCTCGGTGGGATCAAAGACGGACTCCTGTGGGCCGAGGAAGAGCGTCCCGAGCATCACCGTCGCGGCCCCCGTTCCAGCGCGGATCGGGATGCCGTCCGCCAACTCCCGTTCGGTGAGGGTCGTCCCCAGTCTCCCCTCTTCCGTAGAAGCCACGACGAGGCCCGCCTCATCGGAGATGGAGAACGGCCCGACGAGAGACTTCCGACGCACAATCTCCTGGCCGTTGAAGAAGACGCGGTACGTCGAGCAGAGGAGCTGCTCGACGCCGGACCAAGCCTTGTTCTGGAGCCGGTAGGCAGCGAGGAGGCCGGCCAGTTGGCGCGCCACCTGCTCCTTCTCCTGCACGCGGTAGAGAGAGAACTGCTCCGTGATCGCCCGCGCGGTCAAATAGTAGACCAGGGCGACGGAGACGAGGATGATGACCCCGAAAGACAGGCCGAGTCTGACCCCGAAGGAGAGGCGACGCCTCACTCGGCCTCCCGCGCGAAGCGGTAGCCGACGCCGTGCACGGTGAGAAGGAACCGAGGCTCCTTCGGGTCCTCCTCGATCTTCCGCCGCAGGTTCTTGACGTGCGTGTCCACCGTGCGCGCGAAGGAATCGTAGGTGTACCCCTGGACCTCCCGCAGGAGTTGGAGGCGGGTGAAGACCTGCCCGGGGTGACGGGCGAGGAAGGCAAGGAGGTCGAACTCGGTCGGGGTCAGCTCGACGGAGCTCCCTCCGACCTTCACCTCGCGGGTCTTCAGGTCAATCTCAAGAGATCCCACCGCCACCCGCTCGGGAGCGCTCGGCCCCCCCTCGAGACGGCGGAGAACAGCGCGAACGCGTGCCACCAGTTCGCGCGGACTGAACGGCTTCGGGACGTAGTCGTCGGCCCCGAGCTCGAGACCAACGACGCGGTCCGTCTCCCCGGCCTTGGCCGTGAGCATGATAATCGGGACGCTGGATTGGGAACGGATCCGCCGCGTGACCTCAATCCCGTCCATCTTGGGGAGCATCAAGTCAAGGATGATCAGGTCAGGCCCCTTCTCCTGGAAAGCACGGAGTGCCTCCTCGCCGTCTGCAGCCGTGTACGTCTTGAAGCCCTCGCGATCCAGGTAGGCCTTGACGGTCTGGACGATCATCTCTTCATCATCGACGATCAGGATCCGCTTCATGTCGCTCCATTCTACGGGCGTCGGGGGAATGAGGCGAACTCGTCGTCGCCGTGAGATGCGACAGGTCCAAACAGGACGCGACCTCTCCCCCTCCCCTCCCCCACTCTAGTCCTCCTGTATGGAGGGCGCGTGTGCCCCTTGTGAAGATCGCATGGAGCCCAGCCGTTGTCTTCCTCACTCCCGACCACTACCATTCTTCCGGACAAGGAGGGGGATGAAGTCCATTCTGATCGTCTCGTCGGAGCGTCACGCTGGGAAAAGCCTCCTCGCCCTTGCCTTGGGTCTTTCCCTGAAGGAGAAGGGGGTGCGCTTCGCGTACATGAAGCCGATCAGCTACGAGGTCTCCTACGCTACCGGCGAGCCGGTCGACCGAGACGCGGAGGCCATCCGCACGATCCTCGACCTGAAGGACGAACTCGGGGACGTTGCCCCCATTCCCTTGGAGGGCTCCTTCCTCCGCGAGGCGATCGAGTCCGGGGACCGCGGGTTCCGGGACCGGATCATGACCTCCTTCCGCCAAGTAAGCGAGGGGCGGGAGGTCGCCCTCGTCGAGGGGCGTCACTACCTTGGCCTGGGACTGAGCGTCGGCCTCTCCGACCTCGACCTCGCCCAGATGCTCGACGCGGACGTTCTTCTCCTCTCTCGCTACGACGGCGAGGAGGCGATCGACCGGATCCTGTGCGCCCTTCGAATCCTGGACGCCGGCCCCCGCCTCCTCGGGGTGATCCTGAACCACGTTTCTCTGGAGACGGAGTACGAGCCCGTGAGTGAGGTCTTCGTCCCTTTCCTGGCCGATCGCGGGGCGGAGGTTCTGGGGATCATCCCCTACGACCACCACCTGCACTTCGTGACGATGGAGGAGGTCGTGGAACGCCTCGGGGGAAAGGCGATCACCAGCGCCCCGCTCGACAAGCCGGTGGGGTACTTCCTGATCGGGGCGATGGGGCCGGAGACCGCGCTTCGCTCCTTCCGGCGCACGCCCGACCTTGGAGTGATCGCCGGCGGGGACCAGGTCGACGTTCAGCTGGCCGCCTTAGAGGCTCCGGCCTTGCGCGGCCTCATCTTGACCGGGAACGTCCGCCCGCCGCGGGCGGTAGTCGCCAAGGCCGAGGAGTTGGGCATCCCAGTCGTCGTCGTAGGGCAGACCCCCCGCGCCGCGGCCGAGATCTGCGAGGGGCTCCTCGGCCATGGCCGGATCCGGCCAAGCGAGGAGTGGACCTACGCGATCAACCTCTTCCGCTACAACGTCGATACAGAGAGAATCATCGAGAAGGCTGCTGAGCGCTAGCTCGTCGAGCGCTGGAATGGCGTCGGCGCGCCGGCTCATCCGGCAGGAAGGCGAGGCAAGCGCCCGTGGACCTCAGCTCTTCTGAGGGCGCAGGACACGCCAGCGCTACGAGGTTTCGTCAGGTCGTCGCTCTCTCTCGTGCCATGCGGATCCGCTCGTGGATTGCGTTGGCAAGCACCTCCGCCGTGTGCGCGAACATCTCCTCCGTTGCCCCGGTGGGCAGGGTCGGCCTGGGGAGCTGGAAGCGAGCCTGGAGTTGGAGTGCGTTCACCACGCTCTGGCCAAGGTGGCAGTTGTTGGCAAACACGTAGCAGAGACGGGAATTCGACGCCGTCTCCTCGATCCGTGGCCTCCATTCCTCGAGTTCTCTCTCGCTGTACAGGTAGTCGTACCTCGCTCGCTCATCCTTCCCCCACCACGCCCGCGAGTTTCGCCCGTGCAGGCGGACGTAGCCGACCTCAGACGTGACAAGACCCGTCGGTCCGGGGAGGTCCCTGAGGGAAGGGAGATCGACGTTGACGAACCCCAGGCCGAGGTCGCGCAGGAGGGCGTAGGTCTCGTCGCGTGACCACGCGGCGTGGCGCACCTCAACGTTCACCGGGACGCCGCGCCCTCCGACCTCCCCGGCCAGGCGCCTCAGGTGCTCCTCAGACTCCGGCTCGGGCTTGAACGAGTAGGGAAACTGCGCAAGAAGACCTCCGAGCTGCCCGGCCTCTGCAAGGGGTTCTACCGCAGCGAAGAAGGGGACAACCGCCCGGGCGAACCCTTCCCTCTCGTGCGTCATCTCCCGGGGAAGCTTGACCACGAACGTGAAGCTCGGTGGGACCTTCCGCAGCATGCTGTGGAAGGTGGCCGGAGATGGGATTCGGTAGTAGGTGGCGTTGATCTCCACCGTGTCGAACAGGCGCGCGTAGTGGGATAGGAAGTCCCCCGGCTTCGCCCCAGCAGGGTAGACAATCCCGACCCAGTCCGAGAAGCTGTATCCTGAGGTCCCGACGCGGATCATCCGACTCACGCCCCCACTCTACCTCCGTCCTCGCCTGCCAGGCGAGAGGGGGACCCGGCGCCGTCCGCGCGACGCCGTGCCCGCGCGATCTCCTGCTGCCGCCCCATCCCGCCCGTAGCGGCCACAAGGGCGCGGCAGGCGTAGGTTGATCCGCGCCAGATTGCAGACTCCCCGTAGCGATCACGAATCCGGTCCATCGCCGAAAGGAGCCGCTCCTGCCCCCGCTCACGCGCAAAGAGCGGGACCGGCATCCCTCCTCTTGTAGCTAGACCGCTCACCCGCACCGCCACGAGAGACGATTCCTCGGGGAACCCCCCGAAGGCTTCGCAAAGGTCGAGTGCCGTCCGAAAGATCTTCTCCTCGTCGTCCGTCGCCACCTCTAAGGCGCGCTGCCCACCCCGGTAGCGCATCTCCCGATCCCGGACCGAGAAGTGAACCACCCGCCCGGCGAACCGGTTTGCTCGCAGGTCCCTCCCCGTCCTCTCACACAGAAAGAAAAGGACGTTCCGCGCACCGGATGGATCGCGCAGGGCCCGCGGCAGGGCGTGAGAGTGTCCGATGCTTTTTGCCTCTGGGATCTGCCAGTAGGGGACCAGCGGCGTTGGGTCGAGTCCCCTCCCCCACAGAGCGAGGGTCCGCCCATAGACCCCGAACTCCCGCTGCAGGACGACCTCCGAGACGCGCGTGAGGTCGGCCACCGTGACCACGCCCAAGCTGGAGAGTCGGCGCACAATCCGCGGGCCGATCCCGCAAACTTCCCCCACCGGTGTCTTCGACAGAAGCGAGGAGACCTCCTCCGGCTCGACCACGCGCACCCCAGCTGGTTTTGCTTTCTCCACCGCAAGCTTAGCGAGCATCTTGTTGGGGGCGATCCCAATCGAACAGGTGATCCAGCCCCCGAGCGCCTCGCGGAACTCCCGCTGGATCCGACGCGCGAGAGCGAGCGCCCCCCCGTAGTGCGAGGCTTCCTGGGAGATCTCCAGGAAGACCTCGTCGATCGAGTACACCTCAACCATCGGCGTGTAGCGGAGGAGGAGGTCGAAAAAGCGCCGCGTTAGCGTTTCGTACTTCGCTGGGTCCCCGGGAACGAAGACCACGTTCGGGCAGAGACGCTTCGCTTCCCAGGTCGTCATCCCAGAGCGGACCCCGTGCCGCTTCGCCTCCTTCGATGCCGCGGCAACCACGGAGTAGATGTCCGGCCGACCGCTCACGACGATCGGTCTCCCACGCAGAACCGGGTTCGCCTGTTGCTCCACTGAGGCGAAGTAGGAGTCCATATCGATGTGCAGGATCAGCACGATCTACTCCTCTAGCTCGAAGACCCCGTCGAGGATCCAACGGGCACGCCCGCCGTCGAACCGAAGCTGAAAGACCCCACCCCCCGCAGCCAGGGAGTAGACGAGAAAGCGTGTGCTCCCCTCTCGCCGCTCGTGGACGAGGTGAATCGCGCGTACGAGGTAGGTCCTCCCCTGCCAACGGAACTCCGTCGGTTGGGGGTAAGCGGCACGGGCGGAGAAACTGGCCACAAGTTCGACTGGTTCGCCAATCGCGTGGAGCGTGTGAGAGGGCACGCTCTAAACACTATCAGGTTAGCGCGTGGCTGTCAAGGAGTCTTCGCCAGAGAGGGAAGGGAGATCGCCTGATAGCGCACTCCCCCTCCAGGTAGGCTCTCCGGCACGAGGTGCGCTAGGCGCTGCCGGGCGAGACGCCGCAGTCGAACCGCCGCCGCCTCCGAGCTCACCCCGAGGCCGGCGGCAAGATCCTGGCTTGTCCCCATCTCGCGCGTGAGGAGCCAGCCGAGCGACTCCTGCAGGAAGGGAGCGAGGGACCCGAGGATCCGCCAATGCACCCTCTGGCCGACCCCGGCGAGCATGGCCAGGCGCCGCGCGCGGAGCTTCAGGTCGAGGTCCTCGAGGATCTCCACCGAAGGCGAACGGAGGAGGAGGTAGCGGTCCGGATGGTCGCCTGCTGTCATCCGAGCGAGCGGCTCCCCGATCGCCTCGTCAGCAAACGACCCGCCAAGGACCTCAATCCTCGCGAGGTCAACCACGAGCAGGCCCGCAGGTGGGAGCGCGGCGAGAGTGGAGTTAACCGATTCCGCGAAGCGTCGGCCCTCCTCACGCGTTCCCAGGCGTCGGCCACAGGAGGCAACGGAAAGGGTTCTTTGCACCACAGGGCTCATCCTAGCGGGCCCCTTCCCGTCACTCAAACCGTCTCCTCGGCAGGCGAATCGAGAGCTGGACTCCGGGGAAAGGGAAGACCTCCGCCGTCTCCCATTCTACCTCAGTCTGAAGGAAGGCCGCGCCCCCTGACCGGACGTAGAACCGACCCTCGTTCCGCGAGACGACCTCCCGGATCCGCTTGAGTGTCCCTCCGCGCCCCCTTCTGTCGAAGCGGGACGAGCCCCGGACGAGAGCGGCCTCGATCGCCTGGAGGGCGGTCAGGTCACGGAAGCGTGGGTTGGAGGCGAGACTCCCTCGCAGGCCGACCCCCTTGTCCACCGCTGCGACCTCGACGTAATTCTCGGTCTCCCTCACGGCGCCGAGACCGTACGGATCGACGGACACACTCGCTGTTGCGGCGTGCTGCGGGATGTTCTGGAACACCTCGAGCATCGCCCCAGAGAGAAGTCGCACCGAGTCCTCTCCAAACGGAAACCGGGCAAGGAGCGCTTCGCTCAGGCCATCGACAAGCTCCGTGACCCCTCCCTCCTCTCGCACGCGCACGATCCGGATCAGGGGCGCCGTGGCGCGCGGGGGCAGGAGACGGTCCGACCAGATCCTCCCCTCGACCAGGTCCCTGAGAGCGGTCGCGGTGAGCATGGAAGCGAGGTTGGGATTCTCGGGCACGAGGAGGCGCAGGAAACCGTCGACTTCGACGCACCGCCGCCCTTCCAAGGCGAGGAGGAGGATCCCTAGGGCATCGACCTCGCGAAGGCGCGAAAGGTCGACCACCGGCCGAGGGAAGCCCGCCTCCCACTCCCGGAGGGAGCGCTCCAGGTGCTCTAGGTCAAGGGCTTGCGGAGCATAGACCATGGGCTCAAAGCCTACCCAATGGAAGATCCTCGAGGAGGCTCCTGACGACGGCGAGAGAAGGGTCAGGGAAAGTCACATCGCCCCTCCTCGCTGACGGCCTTCTCCTCTTGCCTTCCGACGGTCCTCCCTGCACGACGATCTAGGCCTCCTCGACGACGCTCTCCCACGTAATCTCGGCCACCCCGACCAAGGAGTTCGCCACCGGACAGTACTTGGACAAGGAGAGATCGATCGCCTTCCTCAGGTTCTCCTCCGGCACGTCGCCGCGGACACGGTAGCGGAGGTGGATCTTCTTCAGAACCTTGGGGTACGCTTCGGCGCGCTCGTCCTCGACCTCGATCTCGAGTCCGGTCGGTTCGGTCCGCATCTTCCGCAGGAGGGAGACGACGTCCATTCCCGTGCACCCTCCCAGGCCGACCAAGACCATCTCCAGAGGACGAGGGCCGCTGTCCGCCCCGCCGACCTCCTTCGAAGCGTCCATCAGGATCGCGTGCCCGCTCTGCCCTGCGCCGATGAATCTCATCCCGTCGATGTGCTTGACCGTCGTCTTCGCCATGGAACCTCCAATCATTCAACTATTTGAATACTTGACATGTCGCGCCGCCTCGCCCATCATTCTAGCGAGGCACCGGTGAGGGACCAAGCAATGAACGACCCGACGAGACGACGGATCGCAGAGGCGTTCTCCGCGCTGGGTAACGAGGAGCGACTCCGCATCGTGGAGCGCCTGCTCGACGGGAAGGCGGAGTGTCAGGAGATCCTGGCCGCCTCCTCGCTCAGTCAGCCCGCGGTCTCCTATCACCTGCGCAAGCTCGAACGGGCCGGCGTCCTCGTCCGGGAGAAGAGCGGAACGAGGGTATGCTACCGGATTCCTCGCCCCCTCGTCCGGTGGCTGAGATCGCAACTCAAGGAGGACGGATGGCTCACCATGTGACGGTCTACACGACGCCAACCTGTGGTTGGTGCCACGCGGTGAAGGACTACCTCCACTCTCGCTCGATCCCGTTCGACGAGGTGGACGTCGCCGCAGACCAGGCCCGCGCACGGGAGATGGTACAGAAAACAGGACAGTACGGGGTTCCGGTGATCGACATCGATGGGGAGGTCATTGTCGGTTTCGACCGGCCACGGTTGGATGCTCTTCTCAAGACCCCCTAGACCGAACCATCGGAGATCGGACAGGCACCGGCGCGCAGAGCACCCGCGGCAGTAGCCCATCCCGTGATCGGCGAGGTGGACCCAGTCCAACCTGGCCCGGCCTCGAGACACCCCTCTACGACCACCTCAGAAGAGCCGCCCTGTTCCCAGCCCGGTGCGGACTCCGGCTCAGCGCCACGAGACGCACGTCACTCCTCCTCAAGCTGAGGCAATAAGGGGACGGGAGTCGCGGAGGCAGCCTCACCAAGGAGCCGCTTTGCCTGGGCTCCCTAGACAAAGAGCGGGAGCGGGTCGAGTTCGGTCTGTGCCGGCACCCTCTCCTGCCGCGGCCGCCGCGGGCGACGAACGACCGGCGAAGCCGGAGTAGGGAAGGAGATCTCCGCCTCGCGGACAACCCGGGCAAACCCCTCGTCCTCGCGCACGTCCTCGTAGCGGCGGTAGGTCTCCTCATACCGCTCGCGCGGGAACCCACCGACAACAAGGTCTGAGCTCTCCCGCGTCAGCGCTTCGAGCTGACGGAGCTTCCGTCCGTAGAGGACGTCGAGCGGGAGGAGAGGCATCACGTGCGCCACCGGCTCGCGTCCGGAGAGGCAGGCGACCTCGATCAGGGCGCGCCGCTCGGCGCGGGTGAGGTTCGTGTTGTCGACGCAGACGACTGGGGCCAGAGAATCCACCACTTCGACGAGCGTCGCGGCGAAGATCCGCTCGACGGTATCCTCGTAGTCGAGGTCGAAGTCGCGGTGGAAGATCGTCCGCCGGATGTCGTCCCGAGAGACGACCGCCCACTCCGGGTGCCGGAGGCGAAACGTCGTCTTGCCCGACCCTGGAAGACCAACGAGCACCAAGAGTCGTCGCACTCCCACCACCCGAACCACCCCCCTTCGGCGGTCGGAGTATGACCGAACCCGGAGGACAGCGTCAAGCAGGATGGCACAAGGGGAGCATGCGGGCCAACGTCCCTCAGGAAGGGCGTCCCCGTCCCCTCCGCCCTCCGGGGAAAGCCACGGTCCTTGCCTACGCTGCGAGCACGGACCCGCTCGAGGAGGCATGCCCGATCCCCGGCCGTGAGGGCGTCTTCCCTCGAAGAAGGAACGGGCAGCCAAGAATCGACCGCCCTCTTTCTTGGCCGATGCCCTCTGCCGGAGGGCCCGCGGCTGGCCCCTGCCGTACCGCAGGAGCCTCGCGTGCCTCTACCGCATCATCCCGCACCCCCGGCCGGTTGGGACCGAAGCGTTCGACGGGCCACTGCAGGGGACATCTCCGCTCTCGGTCGAACCGCAGGAGCCGCCCTCCCCCATGTCGCAACGGCTACCGACCACCCCGTTGCCGACCGCGTTGGGGTTCGTCCGGCAGGTTCCCACGCACGCCCCAGGCATCCCCTCCGCGGCTCCCGGACCGACGTTGGCCCGCGCGCCCATGCACGTCCCCGAGGGAGACTGTGCCGCAGCTGACACGCCTTGGCCCTTCGCCCCGAGCCCCCCCTGGGCCATGGCGACGATCCCAAGGACGACCAGAACGGCTGCCACCGCGCCGAGAACCCTTCTCGTTCGCTTCGTCATGCTGACCACTCCTTGCGTACTGGAATGAGGCGGAGGATACGCGGCGCTTGTGAGCCGCTCGTGAAGGACTTGTCTGGAATCGATCGGGAATCATCCGGGGCTACCCGCCGGAGCGAGGCAGGCGGCAAGCGCTTGAACCACGGCCTCGGCGAAGGCGTGAGGGGCGTCGTCCACCGTGCAATGCCCAACACCCTAGATGAGATCGACGCGCTACCCCAGCTCCCCAAGCGGATGCACGTCCGGGGTGACACGATCTCTCTCCGGAAAGGAACAGGGGGCGGTCCTCCCGCCCCCCCTTGCCAGTCCGGTCGGTGCTACTTCTTCCCGGCCTTCTTCGGCTTCGCTGGCTTCTTGGCCATGACTGCTCACACCCCCTACCGTCGCCGGTCGGCGACAGCAGAACGCAGCATAGTGTCGTCCTCTGGAGAAGTCAAGAGAAGCCGACGAGACATCGGTTACCCGACACTACACTCCACAACGCCGTTCCCGTCGGGTGAAACGGCGTGCCTGTCTCCTTCTTCTGGACGCCATTCCTGGAGGATGTCGGCTCTTCCCGTATGGGTACAGCTTTCCCCTCGCCTCTCGCAAGTGCCCCCCTCCTCGGGTGGCGCCGTCGTCCTTTGCTCTTGCCGGGCGCCACGGAGAGCTGAGGAAAGACGGAGGGGGCGATTGACTGCCCCCTCGCTTCATCCTGTGGCCTACTTCTTCGCGGGCTTCTTCGGCTCGCTGGGTTTCTTCGTCCCTCCGCAACCTCCGCACACGGTGCTCACCCCCCTCCTCCGTCGAGGATTCCTACGACGGGAAGAGAAGCGTAAGCCCTCCCTCCCGCGTAAGTCAAGGCCTGCGCGCAGTCCGCTCCTGGACAGCGCCAGTTGCCGCGGTGCCGTATGGGTCACGGTCCGGTTCAGCGCGGTCTCAGAAAAGGGTGCGGGGGACGCCCTATTGCACGTCCCCCGCACACTTCACTTACTTCTTCCCCTTCTTGTCCGGCTTGGCTGGCTTCTTTGCCATCTGGCTCACCCCCTCCACCGCGGTTATCCCACTGCGGTCGCCCCTAGCGTAGAGATAGACCCCTAGGGAGTCAAGAGGGGCCGAAGGAACTTCGTCCCCTGGGAATGAGATGCTTGACCCGAGATCGGATGCACCTCGCGTCCAAATGTGCGGCACGGACATGCGTCGCATGATGACCAGAGGGCCGATCCACACGGTTCCATAGAAAGGTTGGCTCGGAAGAAGGCTTCAGGACGAAAGAACGGGGCATCACCGCCCCGGCGGCTCTCCGCCGTGTCCTTCCCACTCCGTCCGGAGAAGGCCGTACAGGACGAGATCGTACCGCTTCCCATCTCGGTTCCCGAACTCGCGGAACGCCCCCTCGCGACGAAAGCCGATCCCCTCGTAGAGGGAGATGGCACGGACGTTGTAGTCGAAGACCGTCAGCGAGAGGCGGTAGAGGTTCAACTCCCGGAACGCGAACGCGACAAGCAGGCGGGTCGCGTCCTTCCCGTACCCCTTGCCCCACGTCGACCGGTTCCCGAGACCGATGGAGAGCCAGCCTTGTTGGTTGGACCATTCGATGTCTTCGATCAGGGCAATCCCGAGGAGCGCGTCGTCCGCCAGAGAACGGATGGCAAACAGGAAGGTGTCGGAGGCCTCCTCGGCCTCTTCGATCCACTTCTTGAGGGAAGCCTTCGGCCGAGGTGCAGCGGGGTTGGAGTCGAAGAGGCGAAGGAACTCATCGTCCTCGTGCCAGCGTTCGAGGACCTCGAGGTCGCCCTCACCAAGCGCCGTCAGCCGTACCATCTCCCCGCGCAGGAGCGCCATCTCCTCCTCCCTATCTTGGGCAGGGACTCATTATAGCGGCTCGCTCGCAGGCGCCGCCTCGGTCTTCTTCAGGAGCGAGATCCGAACGACGCAGGTCACCCAGAAGCTCCCCGCGGAGGCAGCGCGGTACTCCACATTGGAGACCCCGCCGTCCTCAGGAAGGACGACGAGGCGAAGCCCGTCCTTCCAAGAGGGAACCATGACCCCGTCGACCGCATAGGCAACGACGACCGGGTAGTCCGAATCCCCCACCCGCGCGCGGTCGAGGGCCACCTCGTACCCGTCCGCGCCGCGGACGACGACTTCGTCTCCGTCCTCCATCGAGCCGAGAAGATCAACGAGGAGAACCCCAGTATAGACCCCGGTGCCGCCCCAGTTCCCGTTCTGATTCTGGTAGGAGCCAGCACGGGTGAGGCTCGGCATCCGGCGGAGGGCCGCAAGACGCAGGGTGCGGGCGTGACCGTCCGCTGCGACCACCGTCAGCGCCGGACCCTCGGGCTCCTGAGTGACGCGCAGGAGGAACGAGACGAGGACGGCAGCGAGCACGAAGAGGAAGCCGAAGAGCGGGCCGCGCCGGACGCGAGGGCTCACGGCCATCCTTCCTGACGCGAGACGACCGCGGCCGCCACAAGCAGGAAGGCAAGGAGGACGCCCACCAGGTCTCTCCATCCCAACGGCGGACCCGGCCGCGCCGTCCGCCGAAGGGAGAGCCCGAACCCGCGGCTGACCATGGAGATAGCCAAGGCGTCCGCGCGCGAGAGCCCGGCGACGAGCACCGGAACGAACGTGTAGCGAACGGCCCGCAGAAGTCCTCGCGGAGTCCTGAGGGAGGCGTCGATCCCCCGCACCCGTTGGGCGTCCCGCACTGCGCGCAACTCCTGCTGGAAGAACGGAGCAAAACGCAGGGCAAGCACGACGACGGTCCCGTACCGGTGGGGGAGGCCGGAGCGAGCGATCCAGGCCCCCAGTCGGTCGGCGCCCGTGGTGAGGACAAAGAGGAAGCTCGACGAGACGATCAAGAGAAAGCGCAGGGCCATCGCCGCGCCGATCTCGATCCCTCTCGCGGTAGGGCGTGACCAGAACGAGAAGAGCGGCTCCCCCTCCCGGACGAAGAGCGCCTGAGCGAAGACGAGCACAAGGGCAAACAGGAGGAGGAAGCGCCCCCGGCGGAGGAGGGCGCGCGGCGACTCCCCCGAGAGGAAGGCAAGGACAGGGACGAGGAGGACGGACCCCGCGCGGACGAAGAGGCCTCCGGAGGCGAGGGCAACGGCGAGGAACGCCCCGAGAAGGAGGAGGCCCGTCGCCGGGGAGGCCTGGTGGAGGAACCGTCCGCTCATCAGTCCTCCCCGTCCCAGAACGAGGGGAGGAACGCCGTCTCCCTCCTCTTCGTAAGTTGCGCGAAGACCTCGCCCGGATCCCCAACGATCGGATCGTCTCCCAGGTAGAGGAGGCGGTCGCACAGGGCGGCAAGGAGGGGGACGTCGTGCGAGACGACGACCGCCGCGCCGCCTCGCGCGCGGTGGGCGAGGATCTGGTCGATGACCCACTCTGCATTCGCGCGGTCCTGTCCCACGAACGGCTCGTCCAGGAGGAGGATGTCCGGCGCGCGGGCAAGGGCCGTCGAGAGCGCGAGCCGCCGCTCTTCTCCCAGGCTGAGGGAGAACGGCGGCCTCTCCTCGAGACCCGTCAGGCGCGCCGCGGCAAGACGAGCCCGAAGGGTCTTGTCGTCGAGTCGCCCCTCGATCTCCACCTCGCGGCGGACCGTCCGCTCGAAGATCTGCTGGTGCGGAAACTGGAAAAGGAAGCCGAGGCGTCCCTTCCCTCTCCGGACGATGCCTCCCTCGCTCGGGCGCTCCAGGCCCGCGATCAGGCGAAGGAGGGTCGTCTTCCCGGACCCGTTCCTTCCGATCACCCCGAGGATCTCTCCGGAAGAGAGGGAAAGAGAGAGCGGCTGGAAGAGCAGATCAGCTCCGTAACGGAAGGACACGCGATCAAGGACGAGTGCGGAGGCCTCGCGCCGCAGGAGGGGCGAGCGAAGGACCGACCATCGGTCGCGCAGGCCGAGGTCGCAGAGGTCTTCCCTCCGGAGGGGAGAGCGACGGGCGACGACCCGTCCTCCTTCGAAGAGAAGGAGGCGCGGCCGAAGGGGGAGGAGGGGGACAAGGCGGTGCTCGGCAACGACGAGGGTCAGTCCTTCCTCCTCCCGAAGGTCCGCGAGGAGGGAGAAGAGCGCCTGAGCCCCAGGCGGGTCGAGGTGCGCCGTCGGCTCGTCGAGGAGGAGGGCACCCGGCCGCAGCGCGAGGACCGAGGCGATCGCCAGGCGCTGCTTCTCGCCGCCGGACAGGGTGAGGGTACCGCGGGAGGCTAGGTGGGAGAGCCCGGTCCGCGCGAGGGCGTCCTCGACCCGTTGGTCCACCTCGCCGGCCGGGAGGCCGAGGTTCTCCGGGCCGAAGGCGACCTCCTCCCTCACGGAGAGGGTGCAGATCTGGGCGTCCGGGTCCTGTTGGACAAGGCCGACGCGAGTCGCGACTTGGGCCGGATCGGCCTCACCGACGCGGGAGCCCTCCACACCAACCTCGCCCGTCACCTCGGCCGGGACGAGCGAGGGGATGACGCCAGCGAAGGAACGAAGAAGGGTCGACTTCCCGCACCCGGACGGCCCGGCGACGGCGAGGACCTCTCCAGGCTCCACCCGCTCCGTCACATCGAGGAGCGCCGGATGCTCCTCTCCTGCGTGGCGAACGGTGAGCCGACGGACATCGAGGGCGACAGATCTACTCGACGACAAGCCGCTTCACCCCTTGCACCCACAGGGACGCGTCGCGGTCGACCGCGACGAGGCGGAGCCGCCCGTCCTCGAGAGTGAGGAGAAGACCTCGATCCGTGAGGACGGGGGCGAGGTCGAACGTCACCTCGTACCCGTCGTCTGCGACCACACGGACCGAGGACGCCCCGGCCTTCGGAACGGCCCGCTTGAGGAGGAGAGCGAGGGGAACGCCGACATAGTCGCGGGAAGGGACGTACGTCACGCTCCCCCGAAGCTCCGCGGTCACCGTCACCGTCTCGTCCGCCCACTCTTCGGAGCGGAAGGTGAACGGGCGCTCCACGGCGCCCTGAACCGAAGCCTCTTCAGTCGAAGAAGCGTCGTACACCAAGACGTAGTAGGCCACCCCTCCACCGAGGAGGGCGAGGACCATCGGCGCCGTGACGAGGTAGCGCCACCACCGTCCGGAGCGGGGGCGTTCCTCCCCGGTGGGGCGACGGAGGACCCGCGCCGCAACGAGGGAACGCCGGAGGTCCCAGGCAAGGTAGCCGCCGAAGAACGCCCCGGAGAGGAGGGAGAGCCCGAGCATGACGAGGAGGAGGACGGCTGGGACCCCGGAGAAATAGAGGGCCTGGAAGACGAGGACGTTCGCCACCGAGGCCGCCGCCCCGACCAGGAGGACGAGAGGGAGAGGCCCGCCAGGGGCGATCCCCATCCCCAGGTCGACGAGGAGCCCCTCGACGGCGGAGACGAGGACGATCACTGCCCCGTGCGTGCCCCCGGAGAGGAGCTCGACCACGCCCTTCGAGACCCCAGTCAGAGTCCCTGACCCGAACCGGCCGGTCGCGAGGCGAGCAAGGAGGGGCCACAAAACATGGAGACCGGCGACGATCTGCCCGGCCCCGAACGGGACCCCGACGAAACGGTTGACGAGGTTCCCGAGGTACCCGACGTAGGTCGAGAGGACCCCGCCGATGGAGGCGAGGAGGGCGACGAGGACGAGGTCGCGCACCTCGAGGCCCCGCCGCCCTCCCTGAGCGCTCATCCCCCTTCCCTAGAGGCCGATCCGGATCTCGACCAGGAACTTCACGCTCTTCAGGCTCGTGCCCTGCGGAAGCTTCACCAAATCGTCGTAGACGAAGCGCGGGTAGCCATCGACGACCGGGTCAAGGAAGGCGCCGTCCTTCTTCAGGGCGACGATGAACCGGTCGTCCCGAGCGACGAGCGACGAGGAGACGGTCTGGGCGTATCCGTCCGACGCGGCAAGGGTGATCGCGTATCCGGCCTGGGCGAGGGCGTCGTTGAAGTCGACATCGTCGTAGTGGATTCCCTCCTCCGGCCCCGGGTAGCGCTCGTCATCGACGTAGGAGACGAGACGCCAGAGAGGAAGGCCGGTGTAGGTGTGTGTCTCGCCCTTCATCGTCGCCGTCACGGTCGCGGTGTGGCACGGGCAGCCGATCCCGGCCTCGAGCTCGGCGCGAGTGAAGGTCCTCGTCACCGCGCCGCGGACGACGAGGGTGTAGTCGACGTACTGGCCGAGGACCTCGATCCGCGTGACCCTCCTCGCCGAGATCGCTCCCTGGAAGTGCGGGTTGTCCGGTCCCACCTGGACGACACGCAGGGGTCCGACGCCCTCAGCCAAGGGGGCTCCGCTCTCCTCGTAGGCGAGGATCCAGGTCCCGGTCGAACGGTCGAGAAGCTGGCTCGCCAGGTAGTCCATCGAGTAGCCGTCCGTCGCCGTGACGAGAACCGTGGCGTCCGCCGGGGCGCTGCCCAGTAGAGTTAGGAAGGGGACCCCGGTGTAGGTCGCGGTGTAGTCGGCCCCAGCGGAGTTGGTGAACGTCCCTGGCGCGGTGATCTGATCGAAGGCGCGAAGGTCGCTCAGCGTCAGGGACCGCTCCACCCCTCCCTGGACCAGGATGAGAACCACTCCTTCGGGCGCAGCGGCCGGAGACGATGAAGCTTCCTCCGCGGTGGGGAGCGCCCCGCCATCGTAGTTGACGAGAACGTAGGCGATCTTCTGCATCAGGAGACCTTTCGCCGAGAGCGTCGTGCCTGAATAGTAGTGAGCAAGAGCCGGACCGAACGCAGCGAGCATGTCCTCGTTCGAGAACCGCTCGTCCGGAGCAAGGAAGACGAGCATCGCCCCGCTCGCCCACGTCGCGGGGTCCGCCCCCACCTCGCCGGTCGCCAGGAGCGGCCGACCGGCCGGCGTCTCACCGAGGACGACCGCCGCCGGGAGGTCCTTTCGGTAGCGGTCGCTCGCTATCACGGAGACGACGTCACCCGCTTCCACCCCCCCAACCTGAGCGAGGAGGTCGGAGAGGAGGACCCCCACGAAGGTGCGCGGGTCTAGCCAGTTAGGGTTCGCCGCATCGAAGACCGGCCCCTGATAGGCGACCGTCCCCTGGACGGTCGAGAAGGAACTGAGGGAAAGAGAGACCACCGTCTCTCCGCTCTTCACGAGGACCGCTCCCGGCTCGGCCAGGGCCGAGAGAGCCGACAACGTTACAAGGGCAACCCAAAGCCACTTCCGCATGAATCTCATCCTTCCTCCTTCATCGGCCGCGTCCTCACAACCGTCGACTGGAACAGGGCGACCGCTGGATCGCCCTCCGCGACGCGCAAGCCTCCGACGCGCGGCGCGCCATGGAGCGTGTTCAGTTCGAAGCCCCGGCCGGAAAGGACGAGATTCGTCACCTGCCCCGTCCGTCGGACCTTCTTCACCCGCACCGGGAGAGCGTTCTCTGCGGTCATTTCCAGGTCGCCCTCGCTCGCCCGCGCCACGAGGATCGCCTCCGGCGGGATCTCGATCGCAAGCTCCTCTCCCGGGGCGAAGGAGAGAACCGTCACTTCCTCCCTCCCGAGGCGAACCGTGCACAAGGCTCCGTCTCTTGCGAGAACCCGGACGCGGAACGCGTTCTTCGCCCGGAGAGGAGAGGACCCTGGGCGATACACGGAAAGATCTCCCTCGCGTCCTCTCTCCCGCAGGCGCTCCTCCCACAGGAGATGCTCGACCACCTCGCGCGCCGTCCCGGCCGCAACGAGGAGGTCGGCCATATCGAGTCCGAGGGTGTCTGCCAGGCGCCGTACCTCGGGGAGCCCGGGGGCGGGGCGGGTCCCGGCCTCGATCCGCGCCAGGCGAGAGAAGTCGACGCCAATCCGAGCCGCCAACCCGCGCAGGCTCAAGCCTGCCTCCGTCCTCGCCCCTCGGACCATCTCCCCAAACCGCACCTTGGCCATGGGGCGGAGTCTAGGAGGCGTGTTGACATTTGTCAACACCCCCACCACCCTTGCAGGCGGCCCTCACCGTCCCTATCCTCTCCCCATCGCACAGAAGGAGACCCGATGCGAACGATCGCGATCGATGACGCAGGAAGGTTCGTGGGGGAGGAGGTCACCCTGCAGGGGTGGCTGTACAACAAGCGCTCGAGCGGGAAGCTCCTCTTCCTCGAGGTCCGTGACGGAACGGGGGTCCTGCAGGGAACGCTCGCCCAGCCGGAGAACACCGACCTCTTCGCCCTGGTCGATCGCCTCCCCCGCGAGACCTCCCTCGAGGTCTCGGGGATCCTGCGCGCCGACCGCCGTGCCCCGGGCGGGTGCGAGCTTGGGATCCGCACGCTCCGCGTCATCCACGAGCCAACCGAGCCTTTCCCCATCGAACTGAAGGAGCAGACGCCGGGGTTCCTCCTCGACCACCGCCACCTGTGGATGCGGACGGGGAGGCAGGTCCCGATCCTGCGAGTGAGCGACGCCGTCTTCCGCGCGGTGCGCGCCTTCTTCCACGAGCGCGGCTTCGTCTCGACGGAGGCCCCCATCCTCACCGGGACCTCGGTCGAGGGGACGACGACCCTGTTCGAGGTCGACTACTTCGGGGAGAAGGCGTACCTCACCCAGAGCGGCCAGCTCTACCTCGAAGCGACGGCGATGGCCCTCGGGAAGGTGTACTGGATCGGCCCGGTCTTCCGCGCCGAGAAGTCGAAGACACGCAAGCACCTGACGGAGTTCTGGTTGGCGGAAGGCGAGATGGCGTTCTACGACCACGCCGCAAATACCCGCCTCCAGGAGGATCTCGTCGGCTACGTCGTCGAGGCCGTCGTTTCGGAGCGAAAGAAGGAACTCGGAGAGCTGGAACGCGATACCGACCTCCTCCTTGAGGAGGTGAAGCGCCCCTTCCCGCGCGTCTCCTACGCCGACGCGGTGACCCTCCTCCAAGAGGCTGGGCACGAGGTCTCGGCGGGCGACGACTTCGGCGCCCCGCAGGAGGCGGCCTTGGGGGAACGCTTCCAGAAGCCGGTCTTCATCGAGTTCTTCCCTAAGTCGATGAAACCGTTCTACATGAAGCGCGATCCCGCAGACCCCTCCCGCGTCCTCGCCGCCGACCTGATCGCTCCGGAGGGGTACGGGGAGATCATCGGCGGGAGCCAACGGGTCGATAGCCTAGAGGAGCTCGTCGCCCAGCTCGCCGAGGCGAACCTCCCCACCGCCCCCTACGAGTGGTACCTCGACCTGCGCCGGTACGGGTCGGTCCCCCACGCCGGGTTCGGCCTGGGTCTGGCGCGCCTCGTCACCTGGATCACGGGGGTGCCTCACATCCGGGAGACGATCCCCTTCCCGCGCCAGCTGAATCGGCTCTACCCGTAGCGCGTCTCTAGCGGCCGGGGTCAAACCCCACGAGGACGAGGTCGGCGACGTTCGTCCCCGTCGGTCCCGTGAGGAGGAGGTCCCCGGTCGCGCGCAGGAGGGGGTGGGCGTCGTTCTCAGCGAGGGCGCGCTCCAGGGAAAGGCTGAGCGACCGTGCCCTGGCTGAGGTCTCCCCGTCGACGATCGCCCCTGCGGCGTCGGTCGGGCCGTCGCTCCCGTCGGTGGCGAAGCAGACGGCGAACGCGCCGCGGACCCCGTCCAGGCCGACAGCAGCGGAGAGGGCCGCCTCTTGGTTCCTCCCGCCGAGCCCTCCTCCGCGGACCGTGACCGTCGTCTCCCCGCTCCCCACGAGGAGAGCCTTCTCACCTCTCTCGGCTAGGTCCTGCGCGGCGCGGGCGAGCCTCGCCCCGAGGTCGCGCGCCTCCCCCTCGACCGCAACGGGAAGTGGGCCGACGCGGAACCCTTGACGCTCTCCCTTCCGGCAAGCGATCTGCGACGAGCTCGCCACGCCAGCAAGGAGGACGTGTTCAACGCGGGAGAAGATCGGGTCCCCCGGCTTCGGGGTCTCCGGGACCTCTCCGGAGGCGCCCCTCCGGAGGTGCTCGCGGACGGGCTCGGGAACCCGCTCCAATGGGTCGTACCGAAGAAGTACATCCCGCGCGTCAGCGAACGTGGTCGGGTCCGGCGCAGTCGGTCCCGAGGCGATCGCCTCGATCCGGTCACCGAGCACGTCGGAGAGGAGGAGGGAGGCGACCGTTGCCGGGTACAGGGTTCGGGCGAGTTGCCCTCCTTGGAGGCGCGACAGGTGGCGGCGGACCGTGTTCACCTCCTCAATCGCGGCACCGGAGAGGAGGAGGAGGCGCGTCGTCTCCGCCAGGTCGGCGAGCGTCACTCCCCCGACGGGCAGGGGGAGGAGAGCCGACCCACCTCCGGAGAAGAGCCCGATGACGAGGTCGTCCTCCTGCACGCTCTCGGCGAGGGTGAGGACGGCACGGCTCGCCGCGAGGCCGTTCTCGTCCGGGATCGGGTGCCCCGCCTCGAGGACTCGAATCTGCTCCGTCGGGACGGCGTGCCCGTAGCGGGTGACGACGACCCCGTCGGCGAGACGATCGCGGAGGATCCGCTCCAAGGCCAGGGCCATCTCCGCGCTCGCCTTGCCCGCGCCGACCGCGAGGATCCTCCTCCCGACGAGGGAGTGCTCTCGCCCCACGATGTCCAGCCGGTCGCCGAGCCGCCGAACGTTGGCCGGAAGGAGAACGGCCGGGTGAAGGGCGCGGAGGACTTCCTCGAGGAGCGAGAGGATCCCCTCGCGGCGGAGAAGGTCGCGCAGGACGGCCCGGTCGAAGCGAGCGCCGTTCACCCTCGCTCCACGGGGAACGAGCAGAGGTCCGCAAGCGGACAACCGGAGCAAGCGGGGCGACGTGGACGGCAGCGCTCCTTCCCGTGCCGGACGAAGAGGGCGTGGTACTCGTTGTAGAGCCGCGAGTCGCGCGGGAGGCTCTCCATGAACAGCGCGCGGAGCGCAGCGTAGTGCGCCCTCTCCTCGGCCAGGCCAAGGCGGGAGAGGACCCGCCGCGTGTAGGCGTCGACGACGAAGCTCGGCTTCCCGGCCGCATAGAGGATGATCGCGTCTGCCGTCTCCTCCCCGATCCCGCGCACCAAGAGGAGCTCCTCGCGCAGGCTCTCGGCGGAGAGGGAGAGGAGGCGGTCGAGGCTGCCTCCGTAGCGCTCGTGGAGGAAGTCGAGGAACACCCTGAGCTTCCGAGCCTTGTCGTTGTAGTAGACCGAGGGACGAATGAGGTGCGCAACCCGGGCGAGCGAAGCCCGCCTGAGGGCTTCTGGCTCGAGAAGGCCTTCCTCCTTCAGGGCCGCGATCGCCCGCTCCACGTTCGACCAGGCAACGCGCTGGGTGAGGATCGCCCCCACGATCACCTCAAACGGTGTCGCCCCGGGCCACCAGCCCTGCGGTCCGTAGGCGGAAAGGAGCCTCCCGTAGAGGGCGCGGAGGTCCTTCCGCTTCCTACCTCGCGCCAGCGTAGTCGAGGACAGCGGCGAGGAGGGCATCGGCGACCCTCTCCTCGTAGGTGAGAGATTGGAGAAGGCTCGCCTCGAGGCGGTTCGTGAGGAAGCCCACCTCGGTGACCACGGCGGGCATGTCCGCGTGGCGGATGAAGAGTTCCGCCTGCTTCACACCCCGGTCGTCGGCGCCGGTGTACGAGACAAGGCGACGCTGCACCGCCTCGGCAAGGCGCCAACTCCAGCCCCCTGCGCTCTCCCCCACGTCGACGAACGTCTCGATCCCGCTCACCTTCGCCGAGGCGTGGGCATTCGCGTGCACGCTCACGTAGAGGTCGGCGCCCATCCGGTTCGCCTCCAGGACGCGATCCGTGGGGAAGATGTACTCGTCGCCCCGGCGGGCAAGGACGACCTGGAGGTCAGGGATGGAGAGGGACTTGAGGTAGACCATCTGCGCGATGGCGAGCGTGATCTCCTTCTCACACGCTCCGCCCGGCCCGCTCGCCCCGGGATCCTTTCCCCCGTGCCCCGGATCGACGACGACCGTGAACCGGAACGTCGGCGCCGGCCCCCCGGCGCAGAGGGAGAGAGAGACGATGCTAGCAACCAGTACCCCGAAGACGACGTTCAGTTTGCGCGATCGGGTCAATCAGCGATCACTCCTTGACGAGTTGCGGTGAGGATAGCGGACGCCTCGCTCCCGTCCAGGGCGGCGTGTCATGGCGCAAGATGACATCTGGGACTCCGGGGCGAGCCGCTCTCCCTCGGATCTCCTCCCCTCTTCCCGTCGCATCGCCGCGCCTTGCGGGAAGCGCCGCGGGTATAATCGGCGGGCGGCTGGAGGTGGGGCTCAATGGAGGAAGGGGGCACGGACCTCGTGGAGGTGCTCCGCACGGCGTGAGCCGCGGGGCAGCGCGTCTTGTCCTTCCCCCCGTCTCCCTCGCGGAACGCTTGCGAGATCGGGATGGGTGCCCCCTCGTCATCGCTCACCGAGGCGGACGGATCCTCGCCCCGGAGAATACCCTCGCCGCCGCCCGGTGCGCCCTCGCCGCTGGCGCGGATCTGTGGGAGTTCGACGTCCAGCTGACACGGGATGCGGTGCCGATTCTCCTCCACGACGAGACCCTCGAGCGCACGACCGACGCCGCGGCGCGCTTCCCCGACCGCGCCCCATGGCGAGCCGACGCCTTCGTGATGGAGGAGGTCCGCACCCTCGACGCGGGGTCCTGGTTCTCCCTTCCAGACGGAAGCCGTCCGTTCGCCGGAGAGCGAGTCCCCACCCTGGAGGAGGCCCTCCGCTGGACGGTCGCAACCGGGCTCGGCGTCGACGTCGAGCTGAAAGGGACGTCCCGCACGACCTTCCTCTCCTGCCGCGGGCGGCGCCTCGCCGAGCGGACGGTCGCCCTCCTTCGCTCCTTCGAGATCCTGCCGCGCGCGATCGTCTCCTCCTTCGACCCGGCCCTCCTCCGCCACGTGAAACGGATTGCCCCCGAGGTCCCGTGCTCCCTGCTTCTCCTCTTGCTTCCCAAAGACCCGGTCACGGCTTTGGTGGGAGCCCGCGCCGCCGTTCCGGTGAACGCCGTCGCCATTCCGCCGGAGGCCTTCCGTGCTGAGACCGCGGAGGCCCTGGGACGGGCGGGAGTGGGGACCCTCGTCTGGACCGTCAACACCGAGGAGGGGATGGCGCGCCTCGCGCGTGAGCCGTCCGTGGCCGGGATCGTCACCGACGACCCGGCGCGTCTGGGCGAGGTCCTCGCCCGTCTCCCGTAGCGGCTCTGTCTCCCTTCGACGCCGCGCGCTATCATCTTCGCGAACCCTCACGAGAGAGAGGTCAAGCATGAACAGGCTCTGCGCGTTGCTCGGGATTCGCTACCCGATCCTCCAGGGAGGGATGGCGCACGTCGCGCGCTCCCCCCTCGTCGCGGCCGTCTCGGCGAGCGGAGGCCTGGGGATCCTCGGCTCGGGCGGGATGCCCCCCGAGGTCCTGGCGGAGGAGATCTCCCTCGTCCGCCGGGCGACCGACCGCCCCTTCGGGGTCAACCTGATGCTCCTCGACCCGCGAATCGAGGAACAGGTCGAGGTCGTCGTCCGCGAGCGGGTCCCGGTCGTGACCACCGGCGCGGGAAATCCAGGCCGTTTCATCGACCGGCTCAAGAGCGCCGGTGCGAGGATCCTAGCGGTGGTCCCGGCGACCGCCCTCGCCCGACGGGTGGAGCGTTCCGGCGTCGACGCGGTCATCGCGGAGGGGACGGAGTCCGGGGGACACGTGGGAGAGGTGACGACCCTCGTCCTCGTTCCGCAGGTGGTGGACGCGGTGAAGGTCCCGGTCGTCGCCGCCGGCGGGATCGCCGACGGGAGAGGCCTCGCGGCGGCGATTGTCCTCGGGGCGTCCGGAGTTCAGATGGGAACGCGGTTTCTTGCATCCGTCGAGGCCCCCGTCCACCTGCGCTACAAGGAGGCGGTCGTCCGGGCGACCGACCGGTCCACCGTCGTCACCGGCCGCAGCCTAGGAGCTCCCGTCCGCGCCATCGAGAACGCCCTGTGCCGGGAGTTCATCCGCCTGGAGAGAGAGGGAGCGCCGCGGGAGGAAGTGGAGAAGGTGGCAGTGGGCGGGCTCCGTCGCGCCGTCTGCGACGGGGACGTCGAGACCGGCTCCCTCATGGCCGGGCAGATCGCCGGGCTCGTCTCGGCGATCGAAACCGTGGCGGTGATCCTCGAGCGGATGATGACTGAGGCCAGGGCCCTCCTCCCCGAGGGGGCGCTCGACTAGATGGCCGTCGCAAACCCAAAGACCCTCCGCGACCTCGAGTTCGACCGGCTGAAGGCCCTCGTCGGGGACTTTGCCGTCTCCTCCCTTGGAAGAGAGGCCGCCCTGAGGCTCGAGCCGGTGGCCGATCGCCAGGCGATCGAGGCGGAGATCGCCCTGGTGAACGAAGCGACGACCCTCCTCGCCGGCCACGGGCGCCTCCCTCTCGCCGGAGCACAGGACCTCGCCCCTCTCTTGGAGCGCGCGAAGGAGCATGGCCTCCTTCTCGGCGAGGAGCTCCTCATCGTCCTCTCCACCCTCGATGCGACGCAGGAGGTCCGCGCTCTCCTTCTTCGCCAGGAGACGCTCCCGCTTCTGCGTCGGCTCGGGGAGCGCCTTTCGGACGCGGAGGGGATCGTGCGGGCGATCCGGCGGACGGTCGACGAGCGCGGGGAGGTTCGCGACGATGCCTCGCCTGCTCTCGTCGACCTCTCGAGAAGACGCAGGGCCCTCGAGGGGCGAATCGAGGAACGCCTCCGCTCTCTGATCGAGCGCCATCCCGACCTCGTCTCCGAGCCCGTCGTCACCCGCCGCCTGGGGCGCCTCGTCGTCGCCATCAAGAGCGGGGCCCTCGGGGCAATGGACTTCATCGTCCACGACCGATCGGCAACCGGGCAGACCCTGTACGCGGAGCCAGCCTCCCTCGTCGCAGACAACAACCGCGCTGCGGAGTTGGAGGCCGAGATCCGTGAAGAGCGCCTCCGCGTCCTGCGTGAGGTGGCCTCCCTCCTCGTCCACGCCGAGCCGGCCCTCCTGCGCGACCGCGAGACCCTGGAACGGCTGGACTCCCTCGCGGCCCGCGCTGGGTACGCCCTGACCCACGACGCGGCCTTCCCCCGCCTCGGCGATGCGATCGCCCTCGTCGAGGCCCGCCACCCGCTCCTCCCGCGCGACCGCGTCGTCCCGGTCTCCCTCTCCATCGGAAAGGGTCCGCGAATGGTCGTCCTCACCGGACCGAACACCGGCGGAAAGACCGTGACTCTGAAGACGGCCGGCCTCCTCACGCTGATGCTCCAGTCCGGGATCCCCATCCCCGCCTCGCCGGAGAGCACACTCGCCGTCCTCCGGACCGTGCGGAGCGACATCGGGGACGAGCAGTCGATCGAGCAGAACCTCTCCACCTTCTCCGCCCACATGAAGAACCTCGTCCTGATCCTCGGCGAGGCGGATCCCGACTCGCTCCTCCTCCTCGACGAGTTGGGGGCAGGGACGGATCCCCAGGAGGGAGCGGCTCTCGGGCTCTCCATCCTCGAGCGCCTCCTAGAGACTAGGGCCCTTGTCCTCGCCTCGACACACCTGACGCCGCTCAAGTACTTCGCCGTCCGTCACCCGGGAGTGAAGACCGCGTCGATGGAGTTCGACCTCGCGACCCTCTCCCCCACCTTCCGCGTCGTGGAAGGGGTCCCAGGAAAGAGCAACGCCTTCGTGATTGCCGAGCGCCTCGGTCTCCCCTCGCCGCTCGTCGAGCGAGCGCGCGCCCTCCTCTCTCAAGGGGAGATCCGCGCCGAGGACATCCTCGAGGACCTAGAGCGGGAGAGGCAGGCGATCGTCCACCTCCGCCGCGAGACGGAGATCGAGCGCTCGCGGGCCGAGGGGGCGAGGACGCAGTACGAGGCACGCCTCGCCCGGTTTGAGGAAACGCGAGAGAAGGACCTCCGTGCGCGGCTAAAGTCCCTGGAGCGCTTCCTCCGGGAAAGCCAAGGACGCGTCGAGGAACTCCTCTCCCGCCTGAACGAGCGCACGGAACTGGAGGAGGCGCGGATGGCGTACCGTGAGGTCTCCGCCCTGCGCGAGGCGACCCGCGCCGAAGAGCGCGCTGTGGAGAGGGCAGAGGATGAGCGCCCTCTCCCCGCGGAGGAGATCGTGGTCGGGAAGACGGTACACGTGCGAAGCCTCAGGGCGGACGGGCGCATCCTTCAACTCTCGCCTCCCGACAAGGTGACGGTCGACCTGGGCGGGATCCGCGTCCAGACCGAGGCAGCGGACTTGACGGCACCGCGCTCCCTCGCTCGGCCGGAGAGGGAGCGGCCGCGCGTCCCCCTTCCCTCCCCCGAGCCCGTCAGCCTGCAGTTGAACGTCCGTGGGATGACCGTCAGCGAGGCCCTACGCGAGGTCGAGGCCTACCTCGATCGGCTCCTGCGCGCCGACATCCGCGCGGCGAGTGTCCTCCACGGGAAGGGAACCGGTGCCCTGCGCGAGGCCGTGCGGAGCTACCTCGCCTCCTCCCGCTCCGTGCAGGCGTTCCGCTCCGCCCCAGCCCAGGAGGGAGGGGACGGGGTGACCCTCTTCGAGATCGGAGAGGAAACCTGAGCGTTGAAAGGGCGCGCCTCCATCCTGTAAGATCCGCACCAGATCGACCGAAGGGAGAGGACTCAAGGTATGGAGATCACGAAGGTCGAGATCCGGCCGATGCGGAATGAGGGGAACCTGAAAGCGTTCTGCTCGATCGTCTTCGATGACGTCTTCATCGTCCACAGCGTGAAGATCATCCAGGGGAAGGAGTCGCTCTTCGTTGCCATGCCCAGCCGGGAGGTGAAGACGGGCGAGTTCCGCGACACCGCGCACCCGATCTCCAACGAGTTCCGCATGAGAATGGACGAGACGATCCTCGCCCGCTATCGTGAAGTCGTGGGAGAGGACGGAAACGGTAGCGAGGCGCCCCTCTCTACCGACCTCCCCACTGAGGATGTGACGTTTTAGGGCGTCGCCAAGCGGTAAGGCAGCGGCCTTTGGAGCCGTCATCGGAGGTTCGAATCCTCCCGCCCTAGCCCGGACCCCGCGTCCGAGAGATAGGCAACCCGAGAGGGTCGCCGCTCAAGACCACACGGAGAGCCCGAGGACCCGTGCTCAGATGGGCCGCCCGAGAGGAGTTCCCTCCCGTCGACCCGTCTGTCCAAGGGACCCGAGCGCGGGGCGATGAGAGACATGCCTGA
>Ga0315291_10001848_pt1 | contig 27971 bp, 21 predicted proteins | sample YL17G12_20_MG_FD_203070 | JGI IMG/M metagenome (GOLD analysis project Ga0315291, IMG submission 203070) | Sediment microbial communities from Yellowstone Lake, YNP, Wyoming, USA - YL17G12_20 | ecosystem: Environmental > Aquatic > Freshwater > Lake > Sediment | place: USA: Wyoming | collected...
TTCGTCAGGTCGCGGCGGCCCTGCAGCGGGCGCATGTCGGGCGACTCGTAGTAGTTGGTGACGACCAGCCCGTCGCCCGCCGGCCGGCGGACGCGCACGCGCCCGGGATAGACTTCCACGGCGAACACGTCGTGCGGGTCGGCGACCAGGTAGTTGAAGGGGAACAGGTGCGGCATCTCCTCGAGCCGGGCCACTGCCTCCTGCGCCGTGCGGCACGTTTCCAGCAGGATGCGGGGCACCAGGTGAAACGGTGCCCCCGGTCCCACCCGCTCGGCGATGTGGGCCTGGATGAGGTGCAGCGCGGCGAACAGCCCATGGCTGTTCACCCCGTCGTAGCAACTGCCGATCAGCCCTGCCTGCGTGCCCAGCGTGGCCGGGAAGCCGGGTGGCGAGAGCCGCCGCAGATAGCGTTGTCGCTGGGTGTAGAGAAAGTCGTAATTGCGGGCCACCAGCAGGTGACCATCCGGCAGGCGGCGGGCGAGCGTGGTGCAGCCACTGAGCGTGCCCTCTGGAAGGTTGAGCGAGAAATGGGGCAGCACCTCCTCCCAGGGACGGCCCTGCGCTTGCGCGTAGCCCCGAAACTCGTCCAGCAGCGGGGGATGGAAGCGGCCCACCACCTGGGCGCAGGCGTTGGCGAAGGCCACTTCCGTGGCGGAGTCGCGCCAGTGCTCCACCGGCCGCAACAGTGTCGCCAGCCCCATGTGGTAACCGATCGTCGCGTGGTCGCCCGCCAGTTCGAACGTGCGATAGTCGGCCTCACGCTCCTGCCGCAGGTCTGCCTCAGTCCCGGTCGTCATACGTGAAACGTCAAGCGTCAAGCGTCAAATGCCAAGCGGAAGATAAGCGCGTAAATGTAGCCCAACTCGTTCCAGGCCAACAGAAAGTCACTGATGGGGACAGGAATCAGGGAGAGAGACGCCATGCCGTTTCATCTCATCCACGACACGTGCGGTGGCAAGGACTTCACCGATGGTGGCGTCCACGTCCACATATCCGATGGGACCGCGAGGTGGGTGGGAGAGTGAGGTTACGAAAGCATCAAAGCGCCAAACAGGTCGGTTTTCGGACTGGACCAGGCGCGGTTGATCAGCCATCACCATATTGCCCACGCACTCGACCAGCCAGCGGTTGGCCTTGCGCCGGGCCGTGTGTTCATCTACTGCCATCTGATCCAATTATAACCTCGAACGATAAATCCATCAACCTGCGGTCCATCTTACCCGGCTGAACATTTGGCCCCTCCACGATCATCCTCCCAATCGTTCTTGATGGCGGTGCATTTGTGCCTGATCTGTGTTATACTGGAAGCAACAGCCAGGTAGACGTGCCAGCGGGGGATCCCTCAGCCCGGTGTCGCCCGGCGGCGCGTGGAGCGGCCCCGCTTGGCCTGGCGACTTGACGTGCGAGGAGAAACATGGGTGAACGAATGCTGTCAGGCGTAGGGATTCATGGCCGACGTTAACAACTCGACACGGCCCACAGGTCTGGTCGCTTTCACGGTCGTCTGGCTCGGCCAGATCGTCTCGGTGCTGGCGACCCACATGACCCGGTTTGCCCTCACCATCTGGGTGTACGAGATGACCAACAGCGCCACGGCGCTGGGGCTGATGTGGACGTTCTATCTGGCCCCGTACCTGATCGTTTCCCCCTTCGCGGGCGCCATGGTGGATCGCTACAACCGCAAGTTGATGATGATACTCAGCGACCTGGGGGCGGGGTTGGCCACGGTCACCCTGCTGGTGTTGCAGGCGCTGGGCGTGTTGCAGGTCTGGCACCTGTACGCGACCGCCGTCATCACCGGCAGTTTCCAGGCCTTTCAGTGGCCAGCCTACTCGGCCGCCATCACCCTCATGGTGCCCAAGGAGCAGTCGGGCGCGCCAACGGCATGATGTCGCTGGTCGAATCCGGGCCAGGGGTGTTCGCGCCGCTGCTGGCGGGGGCGCTGTTGCCCCTGATCCGCCTGACCGGCATCATGCTGGTAGACGTGGCAACCTTTGTCCTGGCCATCGGCGCCCTGCTCGTGGTGCGCGTTCCGCAGCCCCCGGTGACGGAAGAGGGGCGCCAGGGGCAGGGGAACCTGCTGCGGGAGGCGGCCTATGGCTTCCAGTACATCTTTAAGCGGCCCAGCCTGTTGGGCCTGCAACTGGTGTTCCTGGGTGGGAACCTGATGGCCGGGCTGGGCTTTGTGGTCATGGCCCCCATGGTCCTGGCGCGCACAGGCAACGACGAAAGGACATTCGGCCTCGTCCAATCGGCGGGTGCCCTGGGCGGGCTGGTGGGGGGCATTGTGATCAGCGCCTGGGGTGGCCCCAAACGCCGGGTGCACGGCGTCCTGCTGGGCTGGGTGCTATCTTGCCTGCTGGGACAGGTGCTATTGGGGTACGGGCGGGGCCTGCCGCTGTGGGTACCGGCAGCCTTGCTGGGGAGCCTGTTCAACCCTCTCATCAACAGTTCGAACCAGGCGATCTGGCAGGCCAAGGTCGCGCCGGACGTGCAGGGGAGGGTGTTTACAGCGCGCGGCCTGATCGCCTGGATCACCCAGCCGATCAGCCCCTTGATCGCCGGGCCGCTGGCCGACCTGGTGCTGGAACCCGCCATGCGGCAGGGGGGCGGCCTGAGCGGTACCTTCGGCCGGCTGGTGGGCACCGGCCCGGGCGCCGGCATGGCGCTATGGTTGATGCTAACCGGCATCCTGGGCACGCTGGTCGGGTTGGGCGGCTATGCCTTCCCGGTCGTGCGCAATGCTGAGGACATCCTGCCGGACCACCAGGCTGCCGTGAGGGGGTGAGAAGCAGTGCCACACTGTGACGATGGCAGCCAGCAGATGCAGTAGAGGTGCCTCGTAGACTCCGGGGATCGGTTGCACACGACGCCGGTGCTGGAGGGAATGAAAGGCCACAGGACCCGACGTTGCATATTGCCAAGTACCTGTGCTACCCGACTTGACTTAAATGGCCAGGCTATGTTATAATGTAGCAAATTATCGACCACTCAAATCAAGTGGCAGGTATGAATTCGTCCGCTTATTTGAGGTACGGCAATGTGTGCTCAGGCTCGACTGTCTTTGAGCAGGAATGAGGAGGTGCCACGCTAGACGGAGGCCAGTTCATCGCGTTTGATGAATTGGCCGCTTTGCTTCTTATGGGGATTGAACGCCTTCATTGCGCCTCGCCGACACCGGTACGCTTGATCGAGCAAGTAGTCTATTATACCGTTTCCCTATTCCAACGACAGTGCTGCATTTCGACTCAGTGGGCTTGGCAGTGCCGATTTGAGAACTCCGTTTATTCATCTTATTCCGCTATGACGCTGCCAAGCAGAAGAACGAACTGGGGTATTTCTACATACCCGCCAAGAGCCTGATTTGGTTCGATGGGAGGAGCTATGCTATGTCCATATTGCCTCAGGGACGCCTCTGGCCCAGTGTGCCAACACTGCAAGGAACCCCTTCCCCCACTTTACATCCAGCGGCACGGCGGGTTCGCAAAACAGCCGGCTATATTGAGCGCAGTAGGATTCAGTGGACACGGCAAAACGGTGTACCTGGCGGCAATGCTACATGCCATGGAAAAGCAGCTCACTCATGTCTGGCCCAAATTCTACAGACAGGGCCTTGATACAGAGAGCGTCCGTAATGTGCAGGAAAACCTGGCGTTGTTGCGAAAAGGCGAACTGCCGGAATCCACACGGCGTAACTTCCCGCGACCTAGTGGTCATATATTGAGCGACATGCCCAAATACGGCACGCGCGACCTACTCATCTATGACCCTCCTGGTGAAGCCTTTGACACTGACGTGGGCATTGAGCGTTTTGCTCATTTTGTACAACGAGCCAAGGCGGTAATGTTTCTAGTGAGCCTGGTTAATTTGCAGGAGCCTAAAGAAGTGGATTTGCATCGGTTGCTCGAGACTTACGTCTTGGGCATGGCCAGGATGAAGGCCAATACTAGGAGGCAGCATCTTGTTATCACTTACACCAAGGCTGACTTGCTCAGTGGCGAGTTCGGAAACCATTCAGCAGTGGTTGATCATTTGCGTGATCCAGATAGCCGTGACTTGGCCAATCCTAAGCACTATGTCAAGACGCTCAGAGGTATCTCCAACGAGTTAGCCATATATACCGAACAAGAGTTGGGAGCCCGCAGCTTCGTTCACCTCGCTCAGAAACAGTTTGCGGATACGGTATATTGTGCCGTTTCAGCATTGGGTGCCCCGCCCGAAGGTGGGCACTTGGCCACCGCCATTGAGCCCCGTTGTGTGGTTGATCCACTACTGTGGGTTCTGGAGAAATCCTGACGCCGAATTCCGTTTGGAGGTGCTTATGTCTGATATTTCGCAGCCCACTGTCCCCTGTAACTCTACACCTGATCAACAAGAGCCGATCGGAGATTTGGCGCCGGAATCAGGTGGCAGCGAAAAAACACCTTCGGAGGAACCAGCCTTAGCCCAGCCTACACCTGGTCCTAGCCCTTCTCTTCTTGAACCCCAGAAACAACAGCGCAAGGAGCGCGCTGAGAACCAGGATTATGTCCGTGTCTTGAACACGTATAGTGGAGATATACCGCAAGTCTACATAGATCATGTCACCGTCGGCCAAGACATGTATCTGGGTACGAGAATATCGGCCAGAGCACAGATAATCCCGCCACCAGAGCGAGATAGCGCTGAGGTACCAGCCAGGGAGATTGACAAGATTCGAAAGGTGTACCAGCGTCATGCGGCTTATCCTCTAGCACTAAAGGCGCTTCGTGATACTCGCTGTGCTGTACTGCTTGGAAGACCTCAGATTGGCAAGCGAGCCGCTGCCATCAGTTTGGCTGCGGAGGTACGGCGTGAAGGAGCCGGTATTTGGGAGCTCTCACATGAGGAAGATCCGACTGACCAGATCAGGACAGCACCACTCAGACCGGGCACGGTCTATCTGGTGGACGGGTTGTTGCGCGATCAGGGACAGTCGCTTAAGCCCCTAGCCGCACAGGCTATGCTAGATACGTTGGCAAGACATGATTGCTATCTGATTGTCTGTGCTAGACTTGATGTACCGTTTCCGAGGACCTTGAAAACCATTGAGGTCGTACCTCTTGACCTGCCAACCCACATGTTGGTGGAGATTCACCTGGCTTATTATGGTGCGTTTAGCGTCGAACAGATAGAGTCAGCGCTGAGTCACCCCCAAGTAGAGGGTCTTCTGCAGGGCGCACTATCCCCGTCGCAGGCTGATAAGCTAGCCAGTCTGCTGGCTGGGGCTTTACAGGACGAAGATTCCATAGAGACCGCTCTGCTTGGCTTTGCCGCTGCTGCTGAAGGCGATGTCCAGCGATGGTTTGATGAGGTTGCTGGCGACATTGATGCCGCGGCCTTTCGGATCGCACTGGCTGTGTTCAATGGCGCGAGTTACAATGCTGTGGATGAAGCGGCCAGAGCACTGTCACATTCTCTGCAGCCCAAGCCCCTGGAGGAGCAGGACAGGCCTGCTCCATTGCCGTTGGTGTCACCGCTCACGAAACCGAAGCGGACGGAAAAGCTGCAGAGTGCAAATGCCAGATTAGTAAAGATTCCGATGGCGACGGAGTATTCAGATAGTGCAATGATCGAGGTGGTGGAACTGCAAGATCCGCGATATTCCCGTGCTTTGCTGAAGTATCTGTGGACTGAATTTGACGATTTGCGTCCAGTGCTCTTGGATTGGTTGTGCCAATACTCGGTGCAGGCCCCCCGTGACTTGCGTCTGCGTGCAGCCGGTGCCATTGGAGCTCTGGCTGCGCTAGACTTTGACTACATCCGTGCCCACGTCTTTCACAAATGGGCTTACTCCAGAGCCGACAACCCCGACGAACGGCGAAGGAATTATCAAGCTCTGGGGAACGCACTGGGGGTGCTCATTTGGACCGAAGAGCGTGCTGATGACGTACTGGGCTTGCTGCGCGCCTGGGTTGATGAGGGCAACTCGGCCCTTAGATGGGCGGCCGCCCGTGCCTATGCGCAGGTGGGGCTGCAGTATCCACGTGAGGCCATAAGACAGTGGCGGAAAATCCTGGAGTCCGAGGCTAGTGTGACTATCCGTCTCACCGAGTCGTTTGGAATTGCCATCCCTCATCCATTGCACATGAGTGTGATGGATGCGATTGTCTCGTTGTTCTTGAGAGCAGTAGAGATTCCGCACCGTCTGCGACCAATTTACGAGCAGGCTATTGAGGGATTGTCTGCGTGGGTTGAAGCTGATGCCAAAGACCGTACATCGCAAGGTTATGGTTTGCCTCTGTTTCTAGTTCTTACTACCATCCGTTTCCCGTCCGAAGATAGAAATGACGATCCTGACGATTGGCCGCCCGCCATGTTGTACATCGTTGGCACGCAACCTGATTCCATATACCGCCGTACCCTTGCTGAGATGCTATACAGAGCGCTAAAAGAGGCTCATCTCCGACCACTTGCTGTCACTGCTCTCAGGAATTGGGCTGAGTGTGCTGAGAAGGACCCTGAATGGCTTGAAAAGACCCTCATAGCGTTTCTGCGTGAATTGCTTTCGATACCAGATGAGTCAGGCCGAATTCGTGGCCTTTTGAAAGTGTATCTGACTCGGTGGTCCAGCCACCCCAAGTCGCAGTTGGAAGTGGCCACTCGTTTGCAAGTGGCGCTGAATCTCAACTGAGCCGATGGAAAGGAGCTTCTTGACAATGGGGCACAATCCTATCATCAGACAACAGAAAGTTGGCCGGTTAGAGTCTTTCGTTGTTCCACATAACACAATCGGGGTACTATATCAAGGGGAACGTTTCGTCCGACAACTCCGACCCGGCGAGGGACCATCGCTGGCCGAGCGGACCAGCCTGGTGGGCGATTTGCTCGTGTATGTCATTGATAACGCGCCTCACCCTCTCACATGGCGAGTCGGACTGCCAACCTTGGGTGATAAAGATATTTTCTCAGTCACGATCAATCTTAGATATCAAGTCGGTGACCCTGGGCGAATGGTGAACGAGCGAGTGATAGACACTGAAACGTTGGTGATGCGTTCGCTTGAACCAGCGTTACGCAGGGCCTCGCGGCGCTTTAAGCTGAATCAGCATGTTCAGGCGGATGCAGCACTCGAAGAAGTGATCGCACAAGTTGATCTGCCGCAATTGTGTGGCTTGAAGTTAGTGGATTCACCAGGTGTTGTGATCAACTTGTCCGAGGATGACCATAAGCGGATCAAAGCCCTGGATGGCCTGGAACGAGCCATGCGCTCACCACGGATTGCCGAGCGCCCATTTGCCATTCCTACCAGTGAGCAAGCCTATAGTTTTCAGGTTGCCGTCAACTTGAGTTATCGGGTCCAAAAACCTGAGGAACTGCCTTCTGACTCGTTGGAAGAAGTTGAACAATACCTGTGGCCCAGGTTGCAGGCCACACTCCGACGCAAGAGCCGGATGTATTCCGTCACCCAGATTGCTCAGGCCGAGATCGCTATGCAGGAGACGCTAGACGATCTCGTGGACGGTGGGGGTGTTCAGGGGGTAGGGCTGCAATTGCTCTCGGCTGAAGTTAGCGCCGATCTAGATGAAATGGCACGCAAGCACTATGTTGAGTTGGCACAGGTGGAGCACGCTGCGGCTTTGGAGAAGGCTAAGATTGCAGGGCTGTGCGACTCTAACGCTTTCTACACCCAGTTGATTCAACAGGGCTCCTGGGCTGTTTTGGCCGTCGCCGTGAGTAAGGGCGAAATCAGCTCTGAGGAGCTTTACCAACGTATGAGTCAACAAGAGCGCGAGCGCCTTCAGATGCAGATTGATCTCTTGAAATCTCTCCGTACTGATGATGCGAAGGATGAAGCGCAGGATCAGGCTGTATCTAGAATACTGCTGCAGACAGTGGCCCGAGATGTGACCAAGGGGCTGCAACTTGGACCGGCTTTGGATGCTCCCGATTCCCAAGCCCAGCTCCCAGATGGTCGGAAAATAAGTACGGACGAGGAGAACAAATAGAGCAATGCCTTGTGTGCAACATCATATGCGTGTGATCATGGCTTGGCGCGAGCCGACTGCTCAAGCCTTATGGCGGGAGTTGAGGGCACGCTGTCCATGGTTGGACGTGACCTACACCCAAGTTTCGGTACTGGATCAGTATCTGAAAGCGCGAGACTATTATCATATCCTCTATGTTTCACCGGTTGACTGGAATTCCTTTACACCTACAGCACGGCGGAAGTTCGCGAACCGGGTCAAATTGTTGGTCTTAGGTCCTGGACCGGCAGCACCCGCTGAACTGACAGACGCCCATGCCAGCGTGTATTTTCCTCATGCTATACCGGAGGCCGAAGCAGTAGATTGTCTAGTCAAGTGGCATACCTGTCTTGCAGAAGGTTCTGCACCGTCGCATTGTGACAAGGCAAGTGGTGGGCGACTTGCATTTGCCGGAGACGAAACCTGCCTAGATATTCCTGAGACTGTAACTGCCCAGGCGGCCGCCTCTGGCGAGCCCGATGCAGGAAGTATGCCTGAATCGTTACCCTTACGCCGGGAGGCAATGGCCGTTGTCCTTGAAGAGGACTGGCCTTCGATTCGACGTCAGCTCGCCGAGGCGCGCGAGAACCTGCGTCTCATAGAAGAACGCCAGGCAGAGTTTGTGCTCAGCACCGATATACCACTCCAACTCGTCAAAGAAAGACGCCGCTTGCTTGATAGGATTGTCGAACTGGAGCGACAGTTGGCTGAGCTAACTGTCCCCAATGGGCCTGACCCGCGCCGAGATAGCATGGAGAGCACGCCTGAGCATTTGCGGAAGACTCTTGTGGGCATCCCGCCCGGTCTATCCGGCCAATTACGAGCTACCCTCTTACGTTGTGGCCCGTTTGGCAGTGACGATGAGTTACGGGCTCTGTTCACCGACGCGCGTATTGCCGCCTGGCGTGATACTCTACCTGAAGCCGCAAGTCCTGCTGGTCGGGCAATTGCTCTGATTGCCTTCTTGTACGACAGATACAGTGATTCTCAACAGAACGCTTTGGTTCTGCTGTTGCATGTTCTAAGCGACCTAGTTGATCCTGGAGATGCTTGTCATCGCCAATTGGCAGAACTAGCTAGTGAACTTGAATCTCTGCTTGGGAAGCGCGGTGCCATATAGGAACAGAAACCAGGATTCTGTGTGACCGCGTTTCATGGGTTATTAGAAGGATTTTTCCATGGGGCGTTCTTCTCGGAAATGCCACACAATAGCTCTTGTAGCAGACGCTAGTGATAGCGCCGCACCCTTCTGGGAGCAAACGGCCAAGACCGTCGCGGACCTAATTGTTGCACTTTCGGACGACTCAGTGCTTAGTGTACACTTGCTAGGTACCTGCCTGCATTGGGAATCGGAGGATTGGCGACCGAACATGCCAATTCCGCCTGAGACCAGTAGGAGTGGAAGTTTCCTTGCGCCCGTGATGGCCGAGCTGCGTAAGATGGGGGTTGTACCGGATGTAGCCATCATTGTTGGCACAGGTGAGGTCTTTGACCTGAAAGATTGGGCCAGCAGCATGCCGTGCTGGATATTGGTGCGGGTGGGAGACGGATCCCTGCAAAACGCGGATGGACGGCTACCGGAACTGACAGCCGATGAGCCTGATAGACTTGTTGACCTGTTGCATACGACACCAAGTGACATCTCTCGTCCCAGTCTCTCAGGCCAGGAGGGCCGGGTTGAACACCAGTGGCGGCTTGATCTGACTGGTTATCCATTGGTATACGTCCCGCCAGTTAGGGCCTATGTTCATCTGTTTCCCGTTGCCAAACCGCAGTTCGAGTGTTTCCTGGCTGAAGCGCGCCTGTCAGGATATGGTGACACCTGGTATGCTGCCTTGCTCGGGATCAATCCACGCATTTCACCTGCTGCTGTTTCCTCTACCAACTATGAACAGCTGTTTGTCACTGGTCTGCTTCCCGATGAAGTTCAGGCTTATATATACTGGCATGGGCAGGGTTTCGGTTTACTCAGCAGCGGCCAATGGCTAGAGACTTCTCGCTGGATGGAGACGGAAGGCTTGTCCGTATTGCCAGCAGACCTGGAGCGTGACCTGGCTCCGACGGCCCGTCAGCTCTGGGATGGCCTATTGCGGGAATTGCATCCGCGTACGTTGCTCGATCTTTCCCTAATGCGTGCCGGTGTCGTAGAGTGGGTACACGAATCGGGCCGCCCTTGTCTGGGAATGGGGCAGCCCCGCCAATGCTTCCGCCCAGGGTATCACGACGTCACCCAACCTTACGAACCTACTCCGGCAATGCTCAGATGTCGCAGCAAGTTTTTCGGTTTTCGCTTGATGTGTTAGGACAGATCTTCATCTTTGATAGGGAGGGCCGATGGTCGTAGTAAACGCCGCCCAGCACTTTTTCACCAGCGTGCCTGCCGAGCAATCACCGAAGAAGCGCCGTGGTTACCAGACTCTGTTCCATACCCGTGGCCTGCCTGATGAAGTGATTCACGCTATCGAGGACCGCGCTCAGTACGTGACTATGCCAGGAGATCCCATCAAACGGCAGTTCTACCCATTGCCATATGACTTGTTCGCCGTTTCTCAGACCATCGCGTTGGCTGAGCCTGACGAGTTTGGGCGTAGGGGACGCTACTTGGCACACACGTTTGTTTTTGACTACCGGTCTTTCCGAGAGCTCGATGCTTGTCCATTGGATATACTCACGCAAGGTGGATTTGCCACCACCCTGGATGAGGTTTTCCGCCAGGGACAGTTAAGGACTGGTGAAGCGCCTGCTGTAAGGCTGAGTATAGGCCCCGCATGGTGTGATTATGCACTACAAGCGTCGCGGGCGTGGACTCCCGATGTACTCTTGACTTTGGGGCGGTTAGCGTGGCAGGCTGAGCGATTGCGCGAACAAAGAGAAACAGTGGCGTTGATTGGGCCCGAAGCCGACCAATGGGCAACCCTGTCGGTTCTGTTCTTGATGGCCTCGCCGCTGCAGCGAACACGGTTGAGCTTTGACACGCATGCTGCAGGCTGTAGCTGGGAGCCTAATGTCATCTTCTGGATCCAGGGCTACGCTGACAGGTCCCAGTCCCGTGCTCAATATTGGGTGGATGCCCATTCGAGACTTGTGACTTCAGCATTGTCCCCCGCACACGACGGGCCATTTGCTATTTGGATGACCAAGGTGGCAATACCCGTACGGATAGGATTGCGTGACTTTGAGCAACAGCAGACGTGGGCGGAATACCTCGAGGGTGTGCTTGTTGGCAGAGGCCCACAGAACCAGTTCTCGCTCTCGGAGATCCCGGCAGACTTCTTGATGCGTTTTGCCCGGCTCAACGCTCCGGCCATAGTCTCCCGCTGGCTATCTCAGTTACCGTCTGGCCTCTCAATTGGGTTCGTCCATCCTCTGCAGGAGAGCATCGCTCGTGAGTCTGTAGACTACTTGCAGGCTCTCGCAGAGGGGGTGAGAGCGGAACAGCCTAATGAGTTGATGTTTAACGCTCTGCTGTCAATGGCACAGGTGCCAGCAAAAGAGGATCAGAAGGTCTTGCGCAATTGGATCAAGTCTCGTGCTCATCCCGGTTTGTTGTCCCTCCTGCCACTGTGGGCTCAGGATAAGAAAGCCTGGGGAGAAAGTCTATCCGCGTTGTCTCACGAGGACTATACGTGGTTGATGAGGAGTCTGATCCACTGGCCTCAACCTCCCATTCCGCTCTGGGTAGCCCTGGTGCACCCCCATGAAGTGGCCTGGATCCGGATAGTGGCGCCAGTGATTCCTCCAGCTGACTGGAAGAATGTGTTTCCCATACTGAAAAGGGCGGATGAGCCTGTGTTGTCGGCTCTGGCCGGAGTTGTGCCATCTCTGTATGCTTCGACTCGTGATGAGATTGCCCGGTGGGTTAAGGGCTACAAAGGCTCAGCTTTATCGTTGCGCTCTGCTCTGGGTCTTCCACCTGAGAATAAGGGGCGTGGATTCAGGCTATTCTAGAAGGAGCAAGCATGTCTATTCCTACCTGGGTCAGCGATGCAAAGAAGCCGACGGAAATCGAACAGGCGGCGAATTATCTGGGGAGCCTGGATTCGCTGGATGCCATTGAGCCGCTTGCCCGGTTGAGCTGCCACCTGCCCGGTTGGTTATCAATTCAGTTGGGGCTGATTGTTACTGTGGCAGCGTCATTGGGTGGGTTCGTAGCCGCCAGTTTTCTTACGGCGGTGGAGATATGGCTAGTAGCTTTGACGCTGAGAGGACTCCTGCAGACCTTGTATCCGGATTGGGCTGATCTGTGGTGGATCGGGTTGGGACTGCTTCTGGCAATATGGTTGTGGCATGATCCCCGCCTGCGCGAGTTGGTTCGGGATGAGCGGTTTGTGCTGCGTCGCGAGCAACTGACATCGGTATGTCTAGTCATATTGTGGCCGTTTCGTGTGCTGGCGCAGGTGTTGCGGCTATGCGTTGCGCTCGGTTCCCTGACATTGATGCTAACCCCATCCCTCATGGCGTTACCAATTATCGTAGAAGCCTGGTACAAGTGGCAAGTACGTGGGCTGTTGAGTCCACAAGAGCCGCTCACCTACTGTTTTGTTACTGGAGCAGTCTATCTGGTGTTTGGGCTGTTTGTTTGCGGCGATTGGCCACGTAGGGCAAGGACGGCTCGTCGGCGTGACTTGGCTAGGCTGACCTGGAAGCAAATCCTCCTGGCCACCGCCATTGCATTTGTTCTGGCCGTGTCAGTCCGAGCACTGACTCCGATCTATCGCGATTGGGCAGGCCTGATATCGGGCGTTATCTACTTTCTTCTGTGGTTGCGTTGGCTGAGAGAGTGGTCGTTCACAGATCCTCTCGACTTCTCGTGGATCAAGAGAGTCAGTTTGACCTTGTCAAGAAGGCAAGTTCGCTTTCTGAGATTTACTCTGCTTCTGTTGGCCCTCATAGGGATTGGCGGACTCGTATCTAGCGCACTAACAAACTATGCGAAAGGGGCCAGGGGACCGAGTATTGGCTTGGTCATCACTTTGTGCGGGCTAGCGCTGGTGTACCCTTTTGGCTTAGGCATTCGGTTGGCGCGCCCCGTTGCTTGGCCGTTCTTCTGGCTGCGCCGTTCCGTAGAGACTCTGTTAGAGCAGGTACGAGCACATTTGGCCGTCCGCCGTGCTGTCCAATACCATCGTGCACGTAATCGAAAATTGGTGGGAGAACGTGGCAGTCGGGCAGTGTGCCGTGAGCATGTGGCGCGGTTTGAGCCTCGGCGAGTGCGGCTCTCTTATGGGCGACAGTGGACCTATTGGAGATGCCGCGCTTGCCACAGCGATGAGCAAGCAATTCCTGATGTTCACATAGTACGGGGGGTGTTTGACACAACGATGACTGAACGGCTGCGATCGGAAGGAAAGACATTGCTGGTCAATTTGCTTAGTGGGTCGGATAGTCTTCCGCGTGATTTGCAGGAGGTGTACGTAAAACGAGTGGGCGATCCGCACGATGTAGAGGGGTTCGTTGTGGCTTATCGAAATCTCGCCTCGCCGGTAAAGATTCCTAGCCTCAAGCAAATCAAACTGGAAATTGCCGCCGACGTGCATCTGGGAGCAAGTGCCGAGCGCATGCTTAGAGACAATTTCCGAACGTGAGGTTGCATTCTCGAAGGAGGCTGTAATGCGTGGAGTCCCACGGGCACTTATCGTTCCCCTATATCAGGTTCTTATGGACTGTGACGAATTCCTCAGCCCAAGCCAATTGAGAGGCGTTTTCTCGGTACCGGAACTGCTGCCTTGGCAAAACCGTTTACCAGTAGGGGACGACCTACAGGGACGGGTCACCGCTACAGTCGGCTATCTTGCCAACCAGGAGCACACGACCAGCGGGAACGTTCTGGTGCTTCTGCTCCGAATCCTGGGAGAACAGCATTATCCCAACCCAGACGATAAGCGTCACAACCGACTGCTCACACTGGCCAGCCAGTTGGAGTGGTTCAACCAGCGCTCTGCCAGACCAGAGGCCGCGGTGTTGGGAGCAAACCCTGAACGTGCGCAGATGCTCTGGACCGCCGATGCTGAGAAAATGTTGAACTGCGCTCGCTCTGTAGCCCGTGTCCAAGTTTTACGCTTCCGCAGGGGGGAGAAAAAAGGCAGAAGCACCGGCACAGGCTGGCTCATTGCGCCAGGCTTGGCTCTAACTTGCTGGCACGTGATCGAGGCGCTCAGCAACTTGGAATCCGCCATTGATGCCGACGATATCCAAGCGCAAGTCCAGAACGCACTTCTCACTTTCGATTACACTGCAGCTGGAGAGGGCTTGCAGTACTGCGTCAGTGGTTTGGAATATCCTACTCTCGATTCTCACCCACTGGATTATGCTCTGCTGCGACTAACCGACCGCGCCGAAATGCCCCTGCGGGATCGGGATTACTTAAAGCTAGACCCAGGAGCCCCTCTAACAAAGCAGTCATCTCTGTACATCATTCAGCACCCATTGGGACAGCCCCAGCAGAGCATAGGAGACACGTACGTTGGCCCTTCGCCGAGCTATCCAGAGCGCATTCTCTACAAGACCCCAACAGAACCGGGCACATCCGGTGCGCCGGTCCTTAATCGCGTCAACTGGCGCGTCGTCGCGTTGCACAACGGCGAAAATGGGGCCGAGGGCCTGCGGGAAGGCACGTTGGTCAAGGCGATCCTGGCCGACCTGGAGCAACACCGGCTAGATCTATACCGCGAGATTATGGACGCGCAGAGCGCAGAGGAGTAGTATGCCGACCGGAGTCAGCCCCATCTACTATCCCGAACAGCCCAAGCCATTGTGCAGTCTGGCGTTGGACGACAGTTATGTCCTGGTGAGGCTGCACGAAGCCCAGGCGTTCTTTGAGGCCGGTTGGTTGGTCAAGCCCGGTTTCCTGACTTTCAGTTCGTCGGTCGAGAGCTCGTTCCAGCCCGGCTCTCCAGCGCAGAGTCTGCACCAGATCAGCACACTGCAAAAGAATGCGCCTTGCCGCCTGGGCCTCAGTCCCAATTTGACCGACTGGCTGCCCGCTCGCGCTACCGATTGGCTTAGGGTCAGCCTCAAGTACATCGTCGTGCAGGACAAGCCCTTCAGCGAGCTGGTGGACCAGATGGGCAAGATCGGCCTCGCCGCCAAAGTCTCGTTGGTGCGGCCGGACTGGGCCGTGGCGGTCAAGGTCAGCGAAATCGTTGGGCGTCTGTTGAGTTATCTGCTGCGTGAGGGCGGCCAGCACAAGATTTTCTCGCTGACGACGGACTTGAATCTGGCCAGCCTGCAAGCGGGCTATTACGCAGTGATTGGCTCCCACAGCGATGAAGGTTGGCCGACCGTGCTGCGTGTTGATGCCAGCGGACGTTTGACAGATAGGAACGGCAATCTACTCTTGCGACACTCCTACGCTGTCGTACAGGTGTTGGCCTTGCCGCGCCGCGGCCAGGAGGTTGCCCGTGACGAGCCGTGGTGCGAGCTGTTGCAGGCAGCCAGGGAGCAAGCCCTGGCTGCCGATCCCGCTCATTGGCGCAAGGCATTGGGCGACTGGCAGGCAGCCCTGGCTCAAGTTCACGTCTTGGCGCGCAGGGATCGTGGGTACCTGCTGAATGAGATCCGGCAGATGATCCAGGCTGCTCAGATGGAGGTCGAAGCAAGCCTATCGCCCAGCACGAAAGGCGAGGCGTATGGCCTCGAAGAATTACCTGGTGATTGGCAAGTGTTACTCGGCGTGCGCACCGGACCGGAACTACAGCGAGCGGTACGGGATTATCAGGACGCATTAGGTGTGTCTCAACGGTTGATGGCCCAGTACGGGTTATCGAAGGATTGATGATGCCAGGCTTCTCATCCGATCTCTACACTCAGTGTCGCAATACCCTGCTCCGCTGCCACGAATTCGAGAGCTATCGTTCTCTTCGCACGCTTTTCGTCGCCGAGCCGCTTTTCGCTTTCCGTGTTGGGCTTCCAAGCGCCGACAGCCCTGCCGACCTGGTTGATCGTTGCCTGGACTACCTTGTAGAAAGACGCCTGCGCGATGGTCGCTCTGTCCTTCCCGTCTTCCTCGCCACCCTCCGCGACCGCTACCTGCCAGGCGATGCGCTGTGCGGCGAACTACAAGATCTGTACGAAGTCGTGCAGGCCGCAATGACGCCGCAGTCGCCTCCATCGCCGCTGGCACCTCACCGCAGCCAGCAACTGTTCGATATGCTCCTCCGGCTCAACTTCGGTGAGCAGGTACGTATCGCCAAGCAGGTCATCGAGACACACCGCATCGCGGCGTTCCTGGTACATGGTGAGCCAGACTGCGGGCAGCAACTCCTGGTCAACCGGCTGATCCGGCTCAGCCCTGGCTGGCAGACGGGGCAGCGTATCTGCATTGACGCAGGCAGCAATGGCGTGGGTAAGAGTAGCCATTCCTTGTGGCGGCAGGTCGCCAGCAAACTGGGGATGCCCGCCAGCACCCCGCCAGTCGTCATCGCTGAAAAGGTGTGCGAGTGGTGGCAGACCCAAGACGTGATTTTTGTCTTCCACACCGTGGACTATATACCGTCGGCGCTGCTTTCGGCGTGGGTTCAGGAGTTCTGGCAGCCGCTCGTGGCGGCGGCTCATTGTAGCCAACACCTGACCCAGCACGACACGCATTTGCTGCTGTTTCTGGTTGACTACAGCGGCTGTGTCTGCAGATGGAACAACTTTGCCCTGGCGCGCCAGTCTGACCAGGCAGAATACCCGCACATTCCTTTGCACCTGCCGCCAGCCGGCCGGTTTGCGCCCGATGCAGTTGGCTTCTGGATTGATATGGCAGCCGAGATACTGCCGTCGGGGTTGACGTCCCAACTGCTATTGGCGGCTTCTGACAACGGCATCCCTCAAATGATCTACCATACTATATGCGACCACTGTGGCCTCAGTTGGGAAGGAGAATTGGTAAAATGGCTAAGCTAACAACCAAACTCACCTATACCGGCAAAGTGCAGCCCAAGCCAGAAGACTATGGCAAGGATGGGCTATACCCCTATCTGCCCTCAGATGAACTGGTTGACGCGGTCAACCTGACCGTCTTCCTGGGGAAACGCCCCCTACTGATCAAAGGCGATCCCGGCTCCGGCAAGACACGCCTGGCCCAGGCGGTGGCCTACGAACTCGAGTTGCCCTACTACGAGTGGTACATCAAGTCCACCAGCCGGGCGCGCGACGGGCTGTACACCTACGACGCCGTCCGCCGCCTGCACGACGCCCAACTGGCGCGCCTGGACGAAAGCCAGCAGTCGCAGGTAGACAATCCGTGGAATTACATCAAACTTGGGCCGCTAGGGAAGGCCTTCCAAGAAGAAAAGCGGGCGGTGATCCTGATTGACGAGGTTGACAAAGCCGACATTGACTTTCCCAACGACCTGCTGCTGGAACTCGACGAGCAGCGTTTTGTCGTCGAAGAGACCGGCGAGAAGATCAAGGCCAAGCAGCCACCGATCGTGTTCATCACCAGCAACGACGAAAAAGACCTGCCTGATGCCTTCCTGCGCCGCTGCCTTTTCCACTACATCGAGTTCCCTTCCCCATCCCAACTGGTCGCCATCGTCAATGCGCACTTCCCTGCCGCGCTGGATGACCTGGTGGAGGCAGCGGTAAAGCGTTTCCTGGAACTGCGCCAGCGAATGGAACAGGAGAAAGGCAAGGCCGGTAAAAAGGTCAGCACTAGCGAGTTGATTGACTGGTTCGCAGTGTTGCGCCGCCATCCCAAAGATAGAATATTGACTCAACTGTGCGGGCAACTGCCCTACCCGGAAGTGCTGCTCAAAAGTTGGGAAGACCACTTGCGTTATCTTCAGACTCCATCTGAAGGCCAGAAATGAACTCTGACGAGTTGCCCCTGCTCGATCTCTTCAACCGCCTGCGCGAACACGGCCTGCCACTCGGCCTGGACGAGTATATGCTGGCACTGCGCACGATACAGGCCGGCTTTGGCGCGGGCGACCGTCGGGCGTTGGAGCAACTGTGCCGTACCTTGTGGGTCAAATCTGACGACGAAGCCCGCCTGTTCCACCGCTTGTTCGCGCAACTGCTGGCGCAGCCGGTCGCTCCTCGCGAGCCTGCTCCACCGGAAGCGCTACAGCCATCGGAAGGACCCGCTGCTGAGCCGTCTCAGGTTCTGTCATCGGAGCAACCAGCACCCGTCTATTCTGGCGGGCCAACAGCCCCGACGGCACTGCTCACTCTCACATTGGAGACAGACGAACCGGCGCAGGTGGTCCAGGCCGTCCGGCGCGGCGTGCATTCCGACTGGGAGATGGGTCGTCCCCGTTTCAGCCTGTTGACCGAATACTTCCCAGTGACTCGCCGGCAGATGAAGCAGAGCTGGCGGCACTTGCGCCGCTCGGTGCGCGAAGGGCCGCCGGAGGAATTGGACGTGGCCGCCACGGTGGAAAAGGTCGGTCGCGAGGGTATCCTACTCGAGCCAGTGCTGGTTCCGCGCCGTACGAACCGGGCCGAACTGGTGCTGTTGGTTGACCAGGGTGGCTCGATGGTCCCCTTTCACGCCCTGTCGCGCCAACTGGTCGAGACCGCCCGGCGTGGGGGGCGATTGGGCCGCGCAGGCGTCTACTACTTTCACGATTATCCCACCGGCTACCTGTACTGCGACCCGGCCCGTCTGGAAGCGCAGCCGCTTCCCGATGCGCTGGCGGCGATTGGCCCACGGGCAGCGGCGCTGATCGTCAGCGACGCCGGCGCGGCGCGTGGCAACTTTGACTCCGAGCGCGTCAAGTGCACCCAGGAATTCGTCGAGCAACTCAGGCAGGTTGTACGCTACTATGCCTGGCTGAACCCGATGCCCCACACGCGCTGGTCCGGCACGACCGCCGCTGAGATTGCCCGCTTGCTGCCGATGTTTGAGATGAGCCGCCACGGCCTGGATGCGGCCGTCGATGCACTCCGCGGGCGCTACGTTTATTGGGAGAAGATGTACCCGTGGATGATGTGATGGTCTCTACCAGCCCGCCTCGTGGGCGTGGAATGAGCCGTGAAGATGCAGTTGAGCGTGTGACCGCCTTTGCGCAGCAGTTTGGAGAGGCACACCTGACCCTGGCCTGTCACGCGGCGTTCCCGCTGGCGCTCACGCCTGACCTACTCTATCGCATCTGGGCCAGCTTCCTGCCCAAAGTCCCCTGGACTGCAGTGGCTGACATCCTACTCTCGAGCCTCTGTCGTGAGACAGGCCATGAACTATACGAGATGGATGTTGCAGTAGGCGATCTGTTGCGGAAAGAGTTGAAGGAGGGTTTCGGGCAGCAGCGACTGAACGAGCTTGCAGAGTTTCTGGTTAGCTACGCGCTATGGCAGCCTGACACAGGTGATCCTGACATACCTAGGCTGATGGAAGGGCAACGGTTGGTTGCCCTGGCTTACACAAGACCCAGAAGTGCGGCCTACGAGCTGGCATTGTCACTGTCAAGGCTGAATCAGGACGATGAGGCAGAAATCATCCAGATAGCATCATTGGCAGAGACACTTGCAGAGCCGCTTGCTGGCTTTAGGCCATTGTTAGCATATTTGCATTGTTTAGCCGACGTAGCTCGTGGTCACCTTGAAAGTGCAGGGACTTACCTTGGTGACATATTAGGGCAGGAACGTCATCTGAGTATCGCGGGCGTAAGGATACCTATTTCTGAACAGATATTCGCACTCTTCACGTCCTCTCAACAATCAAAGAGCGACAGCACTGCCATTGAGGCCGAGCACGTGTACGTGTACCCCATCGGCGGGCCAGAGGCCCGCGCCCCCGCCGTCGTGGAGCCGGAGCAGCCCGCCTTCCGTGTGCTGACTGTCGTCGCCCGCCCGCTCGACCAATTGGCCCTGCCGGAGATCGGCGACGCCTGGTCGCTGGCCGACCGGCTGGCCCAGGTACAGGCACCCATCGAGTTGGCCTTCGTGCGCCCGCCCACCGTGGAGAAACTGCGGAGCCGCCTGGCCCAGGATTGGGACGTCGTGCACTTTGACGGCCACGGGGTGTGGGCCTGGACCTGCCCGGATTGCGGCGCGTTCATCCCGAAGGAGGAGGGGCAGGGCGACCCCAGCGCCTGCCCGCAGTGCGGCGCGGCGCTGACGCAGCCCGCCGGCGGTTACCTGGCCTTCGAGCAGGAGGACGGGCTGATGCACCTCTTGCCCGCGGCGGAGATGGCGGACCTCTTGTGTCCCAAAGGTGCGCCGCCGCGCGCCCGCCTGATCCTCCTCACTGCCTGCCAGTCGGCGATGGGCGCTCCCAGCCTGGCCGGGGTGCTCCTCGCGGCGGGGGTCCCGGCGGTGCTGGGGATGCGCGAGACAGTCACCGTGGGGGCGGTCGGCGCGCTCCTGCCCCCCTTCTATGCCAACCTGGGGGCGGGCCGCACGCCGCGCCAGGCGCTGGAGGCGGCGCTGCCCGCGTTGCGCGCGCTGGGGGCCAGCCCCCTCAGCGGCACCCCCTGGGTAGACCTGCCGCTGCTGGCGGGGCCGGGAGCCGATGACCCCCTGTGCGGGCCGGGCTGCCACGCCCGCACACAGGTCGAGCGGGAGCCGCTGGTCGGCGTGCCCGCCCCTTCCCCCTCCGGCGCGTTCTACGGGGACCTGGAGCCGCCCCGAGCGCCGGGCGCCCCGCCCGGCGGGCGCAAGGGCTACCTGGTGCGGCTCGCGCAGGCGTTGGCGCGCGGAGAACATTTCGTCGCCCTGACCGGCGTGGGCGGCATCGGCAAGAGCGCGCTGGCGGCGGCGGCCGCGCGCCGGCTGGCCTGGCGCTACCCCGGCGGCGTCTTCTGGGTGGATGGGCGCGACTACCTGGAGACGGGGCTGCGGCTGGAGCAGGTGCTCGCCATCTTCGGCCACGTCTATGGCGAGGATTTCGCGAAACTGCCGGTGGCGCGCCAGCGGGAACTGGCGCTGGCCTACCTGCGCCGGATCGAGGCTCCGGCGCTTCTCGTAGTAGACAACGCGGACGTGGCGGGCGAGGAGGTGTTCCGCTTCCTGCGCGACGTGCCCGGCCCTTCGGCCGTCCTGGTCACCACCCGCACCGGCCCAGAATACGGGGGCTGCGTGCTGGACGTGGAGGCTATGACCCCGCGCGAAGGGCTGACCTTCCTGGCCGCCGAGATCGGCCACCGCAAGGCCGATCCAGGCTGGATGCGGGGTATAGACGAAAAGACGGCAGGGAAACTGGTGGAAATGGCGCGACTGCTGGACGGCCACGCGCCGGCGCTGTTGCAGGCGGCGGCGCAAGTGGGGAGCATGGGAGTGGATTATGCGCTGCGGCAAGTGCGGGCCAACCCCGCGCGGGGGGAAACCGCCCGCCGCTTCGACTTTTCCTACGGCCCGCTGCCCACGCCGCGCAAGGAACTCTTGCACCGGCTGGCCGCCTTCGCCGCCGATTTCGACCTGCAGGCGATACAGAACCTGTGTGCACATCCGCTGGGGGAGGAGCAGTTTGGGCCGCTGGCCGATTGGGACGCCGACCTGGTCGAACTGGTGCGCGGTTCATTCGTCGAGCGACATCCGCTGGGGCCGGGCTACGACCGCTTCCGCCTGCCCCCGGCGATGCGGGATTACGTGCGGCGGAAGGCCGGGGCGGAACCGATGGCGGTTCACGAGCGCCGCATGGCGCGCTACTTCACCGCGCTGGCCGATTGGGGTGGACGGCAACTGGGCAATACCGAGACCGCACTCCAGGCCGTCATGCAGGCGACCATTGAGCGGGCCAACCTGCTGGCGGCGCAGGAGGCGGCCCTGGCGCAGAGACTGTGGGGCGAGGCAATAGGCCTGGCCTATGACTTGGACAGTCTCTTCGAGCGCAGCGGCCACTGGGCCGATCGGCGGCGGGCGCTGGCGGCCGGGATCGAGGCGGCTCAGAGGGCTGGTGACGAGAATCGGGCTGCTGAACTGAGCCACAATCTGGGAACGGTATACTATCAGATTGGCGAGTACGATGAAGCACGGACGCACTACCAGCAGGCACTGGCAGTGAAGAAGCGACTCAACGATCAGAAGGGAGTTGCCACAGAACGCCACAACCTGGGTGCGCTGGCGCAGGATCAGGGGGACTATGCCGAGGCCCGCCGGTTGTACCAGGAGTCGCTGGACATCGAGCAGCAACTGGGCGACCGTGCCGGCGTCGCCTCGACACTCCATCAACTGGGGGTGCTGGCGCAGGATCAGGGGGACTATGGCGAGGCCCGCCAGTTGTACCAGGAGTCGCTGGACATCGAGCAGCAACTGGGCGACCGCGCCAGCGTCGCCCATACACTCCACCAACTGGGGAATGTGGCCTATCTCCAGGGGGACTATGGCGAGGCCCGCCAGTTGTACCAGGAGTCGCTGGCCATCAAGCAGCAACTGGGCGACCGCGCTGGCGTCGCCAACACGGTCCACCAACTGGGGGTACTTGCCCAGGATACGGGTGATTACGCCGAGGCTCGTCGCTTCTACCAGGAGTCTCTCGAAGTCAAACAGCAACTTGGTGACCGCGTTGGTATTGCCAACACACTTCACCAACTGGGGACACTTGCCCAGGATACGGGTGACTATGCCGAAGCTCGTCGCTTCTACCAGGAATCTCTGGAGGCCAAACAGCAACTTGGCGACCGTGCTGGTATTGCCAGCACACTTCACCAACTGGGGATGCTTGCACACGACACAGGGCATCATGCCGAGGCTCGTCGTCTCTACCAGCGGTCTGTGGACGTCGCGCGCCAGGTAGGCGATTACGTTGGTACCGCCGCCACACTCCATCAGATGGGGACACTTGCCCAAGACACAGGAGACCAGACCGAGGCTCGTCGCTTTTATCAGGCGTCCCTGGAAATCGCGCAGCGGCCAGAGAACCGTGTTGGTGTAGTACAAACCCTCTATCAGATGGAAGCTTTGGCACAGCGCCGGGCAGATTATGCTAAAGCCCTTCGTTTATGGAGATATTCATTGGACAATACCCGGCAACTCAACAACTATACCAGTGTTCTCCATAGTTCGCCCGACCGGAGCAGGATTCTGGAATATGGCAAGTTTGGTGATCTGCAAGTTGGAGGAGGATACCCACTTCAAGGGGTCAGTCAGGGGCGCATGACAAAGAGCATTGTGACCTGAACCTAGGTGACTATCTTGACCGAAACCCAAACCCGCAAAACGCTCATAGACCCCGTCCTCAAGCGGGCTGGCTGGGATGCCAATGATTCCAATCAGGTGGGGACCGAGGTCCCGGTTGACGGCTTCGACCCGGCGGCCTGGAAGGTGCTGGAGGCGAAGGTGCTGCGCCTGCGCAAGACGGGTGTCCCCTACGAGGTCGGACTGCCCAAGGGCATCTGCGACTATATGCTCTATCGCCCCAACGGTGAGATCGTTGACACCATCGTCGAGGCCAAGAGCACCATAATAGACCCCCGTCTGGCCGAGGCGCAAGCCGAGTTCTACGTCGCCGAACTCGCCAAGCGGCGGTCCTTCCGCCGGTTCGCCTTCCTCACCAACGGCCGCGACGTCTACTTTTGGGACGTGGGCCAAGCCCACAAGCGGCTGGTGGCGGGCTTGTTTTCGCCGCAGGATTTGGAGAACCTGCTCTATGTGCGCCAGAACGGGACGCCACTCACCGCCGTGCCCATCAACGCGCGCATCAGCGACCGCGCCTACCGGCAAGAGGCTGTCCGGCGCGTATGCCAGACGTTCGACCAGGGCCGGCGCTGGGCGCTGATCGTGATGGCCACCGGCACCGGCGAGACGCGCGTGGTGATTTAGAGCGTCTGTGCGCCCAAAAGCGCGAAGCCAGGCGCTAGGCGGAGCGCTTGGAACAGGCGCTGATGAAGCGGGTGCTTACGTGCTGTATCTGTGCGTGTGGTGTTCCAAATAAGCCATAAGGAGAGTCTGTGAAGCCAGAGTCGCCCTCCCCCAATGATCTCTATCGTCGCTGCCGCACCGTCCTCTTGAAGTGCAACGAATTCGACAACGACACCACATTGCGGACCATATTCATTACCAAAGAACTTGATCCGCTCCGCGACAGATTGCCGGAAGCAACCAACAGAAGCAGGCGGGTAGACGCTGTCCTTGATTATCTGCTGACTATGCGCCTGAGCGATGGTCACCCGGCATTACTACCGTTCCTGCAAGTCCTGAACGAAAGATACTACAGAGGCGATGCCCTCCGCGACGAACTGGAAACCCTGAGAATCGCCCTCGGTGACTTGCCTCCGGATTCTGCCATATATAGCATAGCCAAGCGGCGCAGGTTTTGGATGGAGCTTGGCCGGCTGAAGCTGGCCCTACTCATCCTAGCGCTACTTGTGATCAGCGCAGTGTTCTCCCTGTTCTGCATTTGGAGTGTCACCTGGCTGACCCGCGAAGACCGTCGCGTATACGACGTGCAGATTGAAGGACAGGACCGGAATATCATCGTCGCTCACAACCAGCAGGGTTCCCCGATCTGGCAGGTGAAGGTGGACAGCAGGGTTATAGAAGTGGTTGTGGACGACATTGACCAGGATGGCAAGCAGGAAGTCATAGCGGCAACCCAAGAACCTGGCGCGCGGCCTGGCTGGCTGCTGGTGTTCGATGCAACAGGCAAGCTCATGGCTGAGCACAACACGTGGAAAAAAGTGATTTACGCAGGCGGAGCCAGCGACCAGTTCAATGTGACTGACTTTTTGGTAACCGATTTGACCGGCGATGGAAACAAGGAGATTGTAGCCGTATCCCAGGATGTGTACTGGTATGCCTCAAGACTGGTAGCAGTTCGATTCCAGGGTGAGAAGTTTCGGGAGATGAGCGAGTACTGGAACCCTGGGCTGCTCAACACAGTAGATGCCGCTGATATCAATGGAGATGGCATTCAGGAGATCGTCTGCACCGGAGAGAACAATGACTTACAGGCCGTATATCCCATCCGTGGGAACATGCCTGTCGTCTTTGCCCTTGAGGGTTCCAAAATCGCTGGGCAGGCGCCTCCCTGGTTTGGTGATGCACCAGAGGGCACCGAGCTGTGGTATGCTTATGCTCCTCCTCCTTCAATCCACATAGCCGAGGTGGGCTTTGTAGATGCCGATGAGGACGGTGTTATCGAGTTTCACATCACCCTTGCTGGCAACTGCTCTTGGTACTTGGACCTCAAGGGAAACATAGTGAAGCGCGGTATCGGGACTGGCTGTACCGACGACGTTGAGCTTATCTTTGTAACACAAGGACAAGGAGATTGACCTCTCGAACTCATCGAATTGGCACGAATGACCCAAACATCGTCATAATCGCGTCAATAGGAGCTAACGATGCCAGGACTTACTGTCAAACTTCACCGGCGTTATCGGGAAGTACTGCTCAAGTGCAGCGAATTCGAGAGTGATGTCGCATTGCGAGCAGTCTTTGTCACCGCCGAACTTATCCCATTCCGCGACAGCTTGTCCGGCGCCGCGAGCAAGTCCGGGCGGGTGGACGCCTGCCTGGCTCACCTTGCCGAGAAACACCTCAGCGATGGCCGTCCCGTCCTGCCGCTATTCCTGGTCGCATTGCGTGACCGCTACCAGGAAGGTGATGCGCTGCGGGATGAACTCGATGAAATCCTTGAGAAGACTTATCCGAGTGTTGAAAAACAACCAGCACTGGCAGATGGATCTGGTCAAGATGTCGTTGAGGGGATCTACCTGGACTTAGTGCACCTCGCAACAGAATGCCTTCTGATGTCTAAATGGGCTTGGCTTACTGATCATGCTGTTCGTGATTTACTTCCAGTGGGATTTGTTGATGGGGTTCACGAGTTTGCAGTCCAGGTTCGAAAGGCGATTTGGCCAAAGAAGTATCCAGATCTCGAAAAAACATTGTGCAATCTGGCAGACAGGGCAAACCAGTACGTCAACCTTTTTCTGGAACAGTCTTGTCTGCGTGGAGACTGGTTCCGCACAAGCTGGCGTCAGGACTTCCAGTCACAAAACGAACGTCTCGAATGGACAGGCCGCTTTCTGGAGTGGCAAGAACGTTGCATACCCTTACTGTTTAACCTCACTGTGGCGCTGAATGAGTTCGCCCAAGTAGTAAGAGATACGGTCAATCCCACGTATTTTCTCAGAGAAGGCAAGTTCTCTATCGTGGATTCCATAGGAGTGATGAGTGACTCAGAGGGAAAAGTGTACTTCCCTACAGAGTATATCGAGGTTGATTCCCGGCATGACCTGGATGGGCCGGTTATTGTTGAAGCATCGAGACAATCTGAGTAGTGCCAAGCGAAGCACCCGTTCCAAGCACTGTTAGAAAGGGCGTTTCGGGGAGAATCGTAGGCCGATAATTCCGGCCACCACGAAAGGATGACAGAATGTCAGGACTCCCCAGTGAGTTCTACAAACGCTGCCAGGAGGTTTTGCGCGGCTGCGCCGAATTCAGGAGTGACGAATCACTGCGCGCGGCGTTTGTCACTCAAGAGCTCCGGCCATTCCAGGATAGTTTGCCCAGCGCAACAAGCGTGCCAGATCGGGTCGGCCGGTGTCTGGATTTCTTGCTGGATCGGCGCCTAAGTGACGGTCGCCCCGTCCTGCCGCTATTCCTGGCTGCGCTGCGCGACAGATACCGAGCAGGCGACGCGTTGCGTGACGAGATAGAGGCACTGACCGAGGATGTTCGCTCTACCCTGAGCTCAGCGACGGTCACTTTGGTGCCCGAACATCCCGACCGGACTCCACAGATACCGTCCCCAGGGATGGCCGTTCCACGTCCGGCTGAGGTAAGGAGACTCCGAGAGACACTCAAAGGCGGCCCTCTTGAAAACTACATGCAGCTGCTAGCGGGTATCGGCAACTGCTTCCTGAGAATGCGTCCCAGCACCATAGACGATGCCTACGTGCTCGCAGTAGAGGCAATCCTAAATGATCTTTTCCTTCGGGTGAGTGGCGAGGGGCAGTCCTTAGATCTGGAAAGAGAGATTCTAAGAGCCCTGGGGATGACAAGCCAGCTCAGTCATGCTATTAGGCGCACGCCTAGCGGCCTGCACGACGCGAGTTTCTTCGAGACTGCCAAACGACTTGGCAAGATACTCATCCTAATCAGCAGATCCTACTGACATAGCGCGCACTGCTTTTGCCCGCTGAAAACAGGGCCGCTGGTCATCTCGTTCAGGATGAGGAGTGCGTGGCGTGCCACCGTGCCGCGTTTGGGCAGGTGTAGAGGACCCAGAAGAGGCTGTCCCTCGGGTATGACTCTGGTCAGTATGGATTGCCCTTCAACAGCGCTCGACAAGGGGACTACGCACGATCACCCGGACGTGTATTCGCACGTGTACTCCTCAGGAACTCGATCGTTCTCCGCGCGGCAGTGTCAGGATCGGGCCACGGAAGTAGTTCAGCCGAGACGTAGCCCTGGTACCCCATCTCCTCGAGCGTCGCGAAGATGCGGTCGAAATCCAGGTGCCCGCTGCCGGGATAGTGCCGGTTCGAGTCGGCGATGTGCACGTGCCACAGCCGGTCACCCGCCAGGCGCAGCCCCTCCTCAATCGAGACGTCCTCAATGTTCATGTGGAACAGGTCGAGCATCAGGCCCAGGTTCTCGCACCCCAGGTCCTCAACCACCCGCACGCCGTCGGCGGCGCTCAAGATAAAGTCGGTCTCGTAGCGGTTGATCGGCTCCAGGGTGATCCTGACCCCCTGCCGGGCGGCGTAGGCCACGACCTCGCGCAGCCGCTCCACCGCCACGGCCCAGGCGTCGGGCACGTTGCCGAGGAATTTCAGTTGGCCGCGCAGGCGCCCCACGTTGACCATCGCCCCCAGGTAGGCAGCCAGGTCAATCACCGTCCGGGTACGCTCGACGGCGCGGCGGTACAGGTCTTCGTCGGCGGTCACCAGGCACAGCCCGTCAGCGCCAAAGAGTTCCCCCGTCACGATCTGCGGCACCTCCAACCCTGCCGCTGTCAGGGTGCTCTTGACCGCCGGCCAGTTCAGCCAGGCCGGGTCGCGCACCATCAGTTCGATGCCGTCGTAGCCCAATTGGGCCGCTTTGGCCGCCTTTTCCTCGAACGTGCCGCTCAACAGGGCCAACGGCCCGTAGGCCACGTCCGGCCCGCAC
>Ga0315291_10001849_pt1 | contig 27964 bp, 27 predicted proteins | sample YL17G12_20_MG_FD_203070 | JGI IMG/M metagenome (GOLD analysis project Ga0315291, IMG submission 203070) | Sediment microbial communities from Yellowstone Lake, YNP, Wyoming, USA - YL17G12_20 | ecosystem: Environmental > Aquatic > Freshwater > Lake > Sediment | place: USA: Wyoming | collected...
TTCCGATCCATTTTTTCTGGGGGGGGAGAAATTTTTAAAAATTTAGTTTTTTAATGTCGTTAAAAATGGATTCCAGTAGCCGAATTTGGTTAGAGTTAAAAGATTTACCTCCTAGCCTTTCGGTATTCGATCTTCCTTACTATCTAACGAAAACCTATCCAGGTAAGCAAGTCATAATAAAAGGTCCTCATGATCTTTCCACTTTCGGTTCTCTTCCAAGCGAACTTTTGGGAAAAATCATCCGAACGAAAACAGGACTGGATTCGATCTCGGTTAGAATAAACAAACCAATTCGCAATTACAATCTAAACGAATTTTATGAAAAGCAATGTCAGATACCAGTTAGCAAGGACGAAATATTAAGAGAATTAGACAGTGGCGGAAAAGTTACAGTTTTTGATACCGATGAAGAAGAAACCCTATGGATGCACAGTTACACAAAGAATGAATATGGAGATATTAATGTGGGCGAAGTTGAATATTGTGGTCAAGATTGGCAGAACAGTGATTTTGATGTAATGATAATTCACGATAGCGGCGATTATGTGCTGGGACCCGAACACATTGTTACTACACTTGATTTATTCTCGGAATGGAAGTTACTTGAAAAAAGAGATAGTTGTATGCAATATAATCCTAGGTACGCCGATGAACATCTAGTAAAAAGATACAACAGAGAGTTTGGCGAAGATTTAGAGGAACCTTTAGAGGAAGATGATGTAAAAAAGACTTTTTACGCCAATTATATCGCAGTAGGCTTACCAAATAGCAACCTCTTTATCTTAGATGATCGCTTTGATCTGAAGGAAAAAGGTCAAGTTGCAGAAATATTGATTCCGGAATATGAAGATGCCAAGAATTTAATCAAGAGCGAAACAATCAAATTAACTGGCGCTAGATCTCTCGGTAATTTATTAATCTTACCGAAATATTAAAATTCTTAGAAGAACTTCTAAAATAATATTATATTATATAATATCATATAAAAAATAATAATTGCATATATATATATATGTCTTATATTTACGAAACAGGAGTAAGAGACGGCGAATTGATTACTTCAGCGCAAGATGCGAAACCTATAGAAGGTAGTATCATGCAAATCTTTGGATTTTATCCTCCGTCGAATGAAGGGGTTGATAAGCTTAAATTAACCACGCTTCGAGATACTTTTGATCATATTCCGTATTTTAAGAATTTAAGTTTGGAAGATCGAAAGAAATGGTTAAAGAAGAATGCGGTTGATGATAACGATTTGTATCTAAACGATCTAAAAGACTTAAAAGTTAAGTTTTTATCGATATCTGGGGACGGTTTCGCTGAAAGATTGACTGAAGAACAGCAAGATTATTTACTAAATTTGGAAGAACCTATTAGTATTAGAAAAGTTTATGAAATGACTTCCGGTTACGAAAAGAAAAAAGGGCGAAAACATTTACTCTTTCGACCTTCCCTTTGGACTTTGTTAATCAATAAATCCGAAGAAGTTGATTTTAGAGGATTTCTGATCGACTTGGAAGAAAATAAAGTCGAAAAGTACAAGGGGACTGTGAATACTGCTAAAGTAGTAATTTTAGGAGATGAAAGGAACATTGCGATCAAAATACCGACTACTAAACCATATTTGCCTTCAGAATTGAAAAGCTTAATTGACGAAGATGTAGAAAATTTAATTAAATGGTTTAGTCCTAGTGTGCATAAATCTTTAATTCAGAAAATTATTAGAACTAGAGCAGAAAAGTTGGATTTTATGAAAGAAGTCGAATATGACGGAAATAAAGTATTAGTTACTTCTTTTTGCATGCTCTTGAAGCATCCCGGTACCTTTGAGCCCGATTTAAAACGTCACACTTCTGGTCTAGAAAGTGCTTGTAAGAGATTGGCGGTTAGTATTGCGGAGGACGGTTATGCAGAAAATCATGACGATTTGTTAGGATTGTTCGCTGCGGCTTACGTGGCTAAAGTGCACAAACAATGGAAACCTTCGCTGAATTTGATTAAAAAATGGATTGAAATGGCTTTAAATGCTTGGAACGACTCGCGTATGTACGATTATAAAATAAAAGAAATTGAGTTAGAAGTAGAGAATGATCCCTTAAACCTTTCATATCATATTCTAAAAGAAACTAAGAGTCTGTCGAATGATATTCCTATGCTCGGGCAGATAGCGAAAAACGGAGGAAAAGTGAGCGAGATTTACAATCATTCTGGTAGAGTAAATGTACCGATAGTTCATTGCATTGACCAACATAATATAAGAGATCTTGCTTGGCACTTTCCTTACGAAAGAGTGAAAGATGACGCAAACTATTTAAATCTTTTTAAAGCGATTTGGGATAATAGTTCCAGCATTAATCCTAGAAAAAGAGATTATAAAATAGAGAAGTTAGAAGAAAGTGAATTTATGAGAGAATTGCGAGTTGCGCAATACGAAACTTGGCTTGTCGGTCTAGGCGATTTGGGAGAAAGAGAAGTCGTAGAGAATGAAAGGCGGGAAGAATTTTACATTTTGGACAATTCGTGGTTGAGTGCTTTGGTAGGACCCAGAGAAAAATACATAAATATAACCAGAAATAAGAAAAGAATTAGATTGTTAACTGTTTGTGTAGTAGATCCTAATAATATCGATAATTTGATCGTAGTGCCTAAACCGGTAAGAGAAAGTACTAAAAAAGATGAACCGATTATTCTGGATGAAGATGAGAAAAAAGAAGTGATTGACGATTTATATGAAGAATTGGAAGATGGTGTCACTGGACTTTTAACTCCGTCACTCAGACAGATTCTAGGAAAAGTAGTTATTAAGTATAAAAAGGGTACATATTACGTAAACGATGTCGAGTGGGAAAAATTCAGAAAATTGAAGTTCGGTTTCGATATACATCCAGATATCGAAATTGCTAGAAGCAATGCTTGTATATGGGTTGGAGATGGTATAGAATCGGAGCATGAAAATAAAATTAAAAATAGTCTAGAAGAATTAGATAAAGCTTCTAAATTTCGTTTATTAACTTACATTGATTCTATTTCCTCTAGAATACAGTTACATAAAATCGCGTTGGATGGTACAGGAGTTTACTACGAAATATCACCAACCGATACCGCAGTTTATAACTTTTTGGCAGAATTATGTGTTATTTTACCTGGAGTAATTGAAGTAGAACGCGGTGGTTTTAAAATAAAACACGGACCGATGGCCTGGAAAACCTTTGAATTCATCAGAGAAAAAGTTAATGTCACTAAGCCAGAAACTAAAAATCGCTGGAAGATCCCTCGACCCAATCAATATCAACTCTATGATCATCAAAAAGAAGCATTAGAGAGAATGATAGTCGGAGGTAGAAGACATTTAATTTATATTACAGTAGGTCTGGGTAAAACGCTGATTGCGATTAATTACATCAAACACCTGATCGAATCGAATAAAATGCCGAAATATTGTGTTTATACACTTCCGCCTTCCGCTTACGAAGGTGTTAGGAAACAATTTGAATCTTATAAAATTCCTACCAACTTGCTAGATTTAAGGAAAAGAAAAGATGCTAATACTGAGTTATTGCCAGGAGTGATTAATTTTTTATACCACGATCAGCTTAAAATGAGAGACTTTGGATCGACTTTGAGCACAATATCGAATGATTTGTTTTTCTTGGTCGATGAATTCCATCTAGCGCTGTCTAAAACTACTTTAAGAACTAGTAATATTCTCAGAGTAGCTAGAGTGGCGAAATATTTAGTGGGCATGACTGGTACTTTAGTAACTGACGATCATGCAGAAAACCTAATGCAATGGTTAAACTTGGTAGCGAAGTTTGAAGTAACTAGACGAAATTATTGGTGCGCGATAGGATTGTTAGTTGCCAGTAGAATACAAACTGACGTAGTGGTGGTTCGGGAAAATCATCATATCGAATTGAGTCCGGAAGAAAAGAAAGAACATGATGTTAGTTTCGAAAAAGCCCTAAAAGTTAGTTATGAAGTAGTAGAAAATGCTATCGTAAAGGAAGCGTTGAAGTACATTAAAGGTAACGAAAGTGTCTTTATCGTGGCGAAAGATAAAGCTATGCAAGATAGTATTGGAAATAAACTAAAAGGAAGGAAGATTTTTAAAATTACTGGAGATAGTCCTATTGATTACGCGGTGGGAGATAAGAGACACTTTGATGCGATTATTACCACCACAAGACAAAGTACCGGATACACTTTGACTAAAATACATATTATGATTCAGTCTGTATATTTTAGCAATCAAGCAACTAGAACTCAATTAGAAGGTAGGTTGAATCGAATAGGTCAAGAATCGGAAGTTAAAATCATTACGATACACGCTGGAGTTTTAAGTTATATCTTAGAAAGATATGATAAGATTAAGTCGATGGCAGATTTTGTAGCTGGTTTTGCGAAAGTAGTTAGTATTTAAAATATAATAGAATTATTATATTATTGGATTAAAAAATGGAACTTGATGCACTGAGAGAAATTATGTTAAGATTGGAAGATTTGGGAGTTATAAAACTAAAATTGTTAAGCAAAAAATTATCAGAGTTGACTAATAAAATCGAAAATGATCAAGAATACTGGAGAAAACGATTAAGTAATTATCTAAAGTTTGAAGTTTTTGAAAGAGCTGGAGGAAAATGGAAGAAAATATACAAGAATGTTGTAAAAAATAAGAAAGATTTCGTAGAGATAGTTAAATTTAATTACGAAGAAATAGTCGCTGGGTCGATTAAACAAGGGAACAATCCCAGCACTAATTCAAATTGTGCTATACAACTAGCGTCTGAGAGAAATTATTTAGAAATGGTCAAATTGTTATTAAATGATCCAAGAGTCGATCCTAGCGCGAATGATAATTTTTCTATACGCTTTTCTTCTAAGTATGGATATCTGGAAATGGTCAAATTGTTATTAAACGACCCGAGAGTAAATCCTGGTGCAAAAAATAATTTTTCTATACGACTGGCGTGTGATAGCAATTATGTCGAATTAGCTAAATTATTATTGAAAGATCCGAGGGTAGATCCTGGTGCAAAAAATAATTACCCTATTCGATCGGCTTCTAAGCACGGATATCTGAAAATGGTCAAATTGTTATTAAATGACCCTAGAGTGAGTCCGGGCGATGCTATTGGATATACCACAGGAAACGACCATCTTGAAGTTTTTCAGTTATTGCTATCTGATCCAAGAACGGATCCGAAATACGGTGATAACGAATTGATCGTACTAACTGCAGTTAGTACGATCAATATAATTTAGTCGAATTGTTGTTAAAAGATCATAGAGCCGATCCTACTATTGACGATAACTATGCAATTCGTAAGGCTTTCGAAAAAGGTCACGTGCAACTAGTTAAATTATTATTGACCGATTCGAGAGTCAAAAATAGTTTAAGCGAAGAAAAACTCGAAGAATATTCGAAACTTAAATAGTTTGTAAATTTTACCGATTGGTAAAATGGATTCCTCGAACTTAGTAGAAGAAATTTTATTAAGATTGAAGGATGGTGAAATGGTTCGTTTGAAATCGGTTAGCAAAGAATTATCAGAGTTGGTTAAAAATATTGAAAATGATCAAGAATACTGGAGAAAGCGGCTAAGTAACTATTTAGGTTTCGAAGTTTTCGATAGACTTGGGGAAACTTGGAAGAAAATGTACGAAAATGTTGTAGAAATGGAGAAAGATTTTTTGGAAATGGTCAGACTAAATTATCCCGAAATAATTGCTGGTTTGATTAAACAAGGAGCCGATCCGAGTATGAAGAATAATAAAGCTGTTCGATTAGCGGCTTTTCGGGGCAACTTTGAAATTGTTAAACTTTTGTTAGAAGATCCGAGAGTAGACCCGGCTGCTGGAGATAACTATGCCATTCGTTTTGCTTCTTACGCGGGTCGTACTGAAATAGTTAAATTGTTGCTAGAAGATCCAAGAATCGATCCTAGTGCTCAAAGAAACGAAGCAATTCGTTGGGCTTCTGCTAGGGGTTATTACGATGTTGTTAAATTATTATTGGAAAGTCTGAAAGTCAATTTGGATACTGATAATAGTAGAGCTATTTACTCCGCAACAAACGGCGGATATGTGGGAATAGTTAAATTATTGTTGCAAGATCCAAGAATTGATCCCGCAGTTAATGATAATAGAGCCATCCAACGTGCTTTTGCAAAAGAGCAGACCGAAATAGTTAAATTGTTAATACGCGATCCGAGAGTTAGAAATAGTTTGAGTTCGGAAGAAATCGAAAAATATTCGAAGCTTGTATAATTTTTATTATTTTCTAGGAGCTCTCCTAGAAATTCTATTCTACAAAACATTTATCATCTTTGCACTTTCTCAAAGATATTGGTTGATTTTCTTTACAACCATCTCTATATATTGTAATTCCTTTGCAACCGTATTCAAATGCAGTTCGATATACTTTTTCTACGTCGGCTACTGTAGCGGATTTTGGTAGATTAACGGTTTTACTAACTGCATTTTCTATATGTTCTTGCCAGGTTGCTGCCATTCTAACAGAAAATAATGGTGATACGGAGGTAGCTTCTGCAAAGAGTGGCTCGATTGAAAAACCGTCTTCTGCTACTAAACGTCTTATTCCGCCCGTTGGTTGTAGACAAGTAACGGTAATATTACGTCTTGAATTGGAATATTTATGAAAGCCTTTTTCTTGGCCTAATTTTTCGCTGGTTGCTACAGCAGTTCTAGTTAAACATTTGGCTAATTCGCTTGATAATTTTAAAGCTTCTTCTGATTCATAAGGAATCTTCATAGTTTTTAATGTAGTAGCAAGACCCATTACACCTAAGCCAATTCGACGTAAATCTGTGCTTTTAGTTTTCATTAGTTGATCCGGAAGTTCGATTTGATCGATCGCCGAATCGAGAAACTTTATCGCAATTTCTATAGTTTCTATATATTTATCGAAATCGAAGTAATTATTAGTTACAAAAGCGTCTAAATTGATCGCTCCTAATGTACAAGTTTCTCCTTCGAACATATATTGTTCTCCGCAAGGAACTGATGTAACTATTCTGCCTTCGTACTGAAGATGTTTTAAATCTTGTACTCTATCTATAAATATCACGCCTGGATCACCGCTACGATGCGCCGATTCAGATATATTTTTAATCGTGTCGCTATTATTAATTTCTGCGTCCTTAATCGAAACGCTAATATTAAAAATTGAAAGATCGCTATCTCCGTTATTTTTACAGTTAATAAATTCATTAATTTTCGGATGACTAATCGAAAGCGTTGCCATATTACCTCTCAAAGGTCGTTTCCATTTTAATTTTATTTCTTGCGCAGCTTGTGCATATAATTTTAATACTTCTACAGGATCCTCGCATTCGCTAAAATCCATTCCGCAGCCTATTGCTGCAGTTAATAATCTAATAAATAATTCTAATTTTTCTACATAGTTAATGTCACTAATACTTCCTATAATTGCGCAATTGGGTCTTAATGGTTGTATTCCAGCGACTAAAGTATTGCCGGCTGGAATAAACTTTTCTTCGATCATTGCTCTATACATAATATTTTTATCTTGATGGGTTGGAACTACATTATTTACAACGCGACGAAATAATTTCTTCTTATCGCCGCAAAATGCATATCTTTTCAATAAATCGAGAGGAACTTGGTAACTGGTCATAGTTTTTTACAGAGCTATAAAATTTTATTTATTTATTTTTTCTTAACCGAATTCTAAGAAATCGTACAGGTATTTATTTCTTCTCCATGAGAATTTGTCGTTTCATAACAATCGATACGATAATGACCGATTTTATCACATCTCGAACAAATATTATTTTTACGGGCTTCCGTGTGATATTCAGGGCATTCGAGATAACTATGACCTTCTGCGCTACAATAAGAACATTTGAAAACCGGCGCGGGTATTGAAGACACTGTATAATATCTCGGACATTCGACGTAACGATGACCTTGCGCGCCGCAGTGAGAACAATTAAAAATCGCCTTCTTTTTGCGGGCTTCTTCCATTTTTCTTTTCATTTCGTCGTAGCCCTCCCCTTCCGAAGACGAGGATCCGGAAGAATCAAAAGATAACAAATCGCCGGTAATAGTAGTCTTTGCGTAACATTTCGAAGTCGGATGATCTCTACCGCATCGGTCGCAAACTATTGAAATCATCTTACCTGCGACGGTGGTCTTTGCATAACATTTAGAAGTCGAATGGTTTCTGCCGCATCGGTCGCAAATTATTTTCTTTTTATCTGGACAATCTTTAATAAAATGACCTAACTCTCCGCAATTAAAACATTTATCGTTAGTTGAGATACTTTCCTTGCTTAAATGAGCTATTGTTGATTTACTTAATTTGATTGTTACATAAGAACCGCCTCTTACGTTATCGATTCCATATCTATCCATATAGATTCTAGTGTATTTGTCTTCGTCATAATCATCGCAATCTGGAATAATTATTTCTACAGAAACAGGTTTGTATTTCTCAGTCCAAGCAGAACCGCAACCGTCAAAATGATCCGTCAGTCGAAGATTAGGATTATTAGTCTTGCCGACGTAATATTTACCTTCTTCTAATCTTAAAACGTAAATGTGTACCATTTTAGTTTTTATAGAACGATAAAAAATGTTTCGCTTGAGAAAGGAAATCCAGAATCCGCCAGAATCGCCATATTTAGATTGGATTAAATCTGGAACAAAACAATACGAAGGTAGATTGAAATTTAAAATTACTGAATGGGATTTGTGCGTTGGTAAGATAATAGAATTTTATGACAGAGAAAATCCAAAGTCCTATGCATTGTGTGAAGTAATCAGTTTGAAAACTTTTAGCGATTTCGGCGAAGCTTTTGACACACTCGGAGAAAAGTTAATTCCAGAACACAATAGAGAAGAGGTGGTACAATTGTACAACAATTTATTTCATTACGAAAATGAAAAATTTGACAAGAATTCGGCTTCTTGGATGATCGTGGAAAATGGCGTAGTGGCGATCGGATTAAAAGTTATAGATCAAAACTAACGCATATAAAAAGATCTTTTTATTTATTTGATTGAAAATGCTCTACTGTAATAAGTATGAAATATATCCTGAATATCACGAATGTTACGCTGGTTGCGCAGTTTCGGGCTATGTCTTAAAATTTATGACTTGGCATGTAGATTATTGGTACTCAGTTTTTAGGGAAGTTTTTGATAAGGTTAGCAAGATGACTCGAAATGATACAAATCTTCCGGTAATAGTACTTGAAAACGACGTCGCAGCGATCTTGCTAACCTTATCGAGATGAAGTTATTTGTGTTTTAAATAGGAATGATTTAATGCACTATATTTAAAATCTTTCTTTTTGAGGAAAAAATAATTTTATTTTTAGTTTTCCCACCCTACAAAAAGAAAATCAGACAAAAATGCTGTTTTTCTTAGTTTTAATTGCTTTCGCTTCGGCTACACCAGCTGACAAACTTATTTACAGCACCACCATCGACAGAGTTTTGCTTAACTCTGTGACTTTTAAAGTACCAAGTTTCTATCCATTACCGCCAGTTCGTTACAATCAATCTCTCGATTCTAACAACGCCAGATGGGCTTCATGGGCTTTCGTTAAGGCAGGAGAAATTGATGCCAGAAAAGCTGCTTGTATCGCCTCTGTTAAGCAAGTATTTGGTATTGATTTCGGTACAGTGACCGAAGACGCATTAGGCGTTAGAAGATTACCAGAAGCCACTATGGCACCAATCTCTAGAAGATCTGGGCCAAACGATCGATTGATGTTCGATTCTGAATACAAACATCGTACCGGAGAATGGGGAGCAGGCGAAGGAGGTTGGAACTTTAATATGGAAACCAACGGCCTTTATGGCGGTGAAAAGACCGGAGCGACCCGTGTCGCCAACAAACATTTGCTTCAATGTGTCACCTTTTACTTCTACGAAGCTGGAACTACTGATGCAGAAATTGCTGCCGACTTCAGAAAACTCGAAACTATGAACGTTACCAGTTACAACCCAACTGTCTTGTTCGAAAATGAATGGGGTAAACAAAATATGTTAGCCGAAACTCGTCTTGTCTTCGAAAATGGTCAAGAAGGTCAATTGACTGAAACTATCACCCAAAACAAAGTTCCAGGACTTTGGGTTATTCGTTCCGACTCATTCTTCAAAAGAGAAATTGCTGTTACTAAGAGAGCTAACGATAAAAAAGATAACTCAGAAGGTTTAATCGCCAAATTCATGGCATTTAAGAAGGGTTCGCTCTAAATGAATATTACTAATTATAGAAATATAATTACGGATTTTAGTATTTTTTTGCTATTTTTAGATTTCTTATAGAATTTACCAGAAATCCCAGAGTTCTGTAGAAAAATAGAAAGATTGGAAAGTAGAGAACTTTGGTCGATTTTTTTAGTATTTTTTAGTTTTTTGCTATTTTTTAGGTTTCTTATAGAATTATAAGAATTTCTAGAGAGCTCTAAAAAAGGCAGAAAGATCAGAAAAAGTACAGAATTTTAGTCGAATTTTTCTTATTTTTTCTTATTTTTGGTTTCTTATAGAATTTACCAGAATCTATAAAAAATAGAAAGATTAGAAAAAGTAGAAAACCCAGGCAAATTTTTTAGTATTTTTAGGATTTTTTGTTATTTTTATGGTTTTTATAGATTTTCTAGAGAGCTCTAGAAATAATAGAAAGATTAGAAAAACTAGAGAATTTTAGTCGAATTTTTTAGTTTTTGCTATTTTTAGGTTTTTATAGAATATATAAGAATTTCTAGAGCTCTCTAGAAAAACCATAAAAAATAGAAAGATTAGAAAAAGTAGAAAACCCAGGCAAATTTTTTAGTATTTTTAGGATTTTTTGTTATTTTTAGGTTTCTTGTAGAATATATAAGAATTTCTAGAAAAAGTAGAAAACCCAGGCAAATTTTTTAGTATTTTTAGGATTTTTATAGAATTTCTAGAGAGCTCTAGAAAAACCATAAAAAATAAAAAGATTAGAAAAAGCAGAAAATTTGGAAGAATTTTTTTACTAGTTTTTAGGGTTTTTATAGAATTTCCAGAGAGCTCTAGAAAAATAGAAAGGTTAAATTTTGGACGAATTTTCTATTTTTTTAATAAATTGTCATTTGTATCAAATTTCCAGGATCGACAGTCCAAGATATATTTTTCCTTTCTATGCTAGAAACTCCGAACATATCGAATTTAGTCACGACACCTTTTTCGATATTCTCAAAAAACAAGAGGTAACCCTGCTCGTAATTCTCGGAATCCAAAATAGAAAAGGTAAATTCGGGAAAATCTAATCTTACTGGCATCGATCTTTTTCCTGGTTCTTTGATTAAAAAACCTTCTTCGGTTAATAATATCTTCTTTGGATTCGATTTGATTAAATTTTGTAAATAGGATGCTGCGTTTTTATCCATTCTAATTACAATATTTCCAGCGATCTTCCTGCAATCATAAATCGAACCATATTCTGAATAATTCTTTGAAATTGAAACAATTTTCAATAGAACCTTATTAGGTGTATCAAAATTCCACACTGCCACCAGATCGGCTTCTAAATTAATATCGAGCAGAGTATTTTTAATCATCTTTACATTCTTCAAGTCAACGAATCTTAGAACGAAATCGTCAACTTTTAATAATTCTCTCATATCGAACCAAGCTTTTTCATCGAAACTAATTGACAAAGGCGAAATAGAGCCATCCGACATCAAAATACGAAAACCATAACGACACAAAATAACTTTGTCGAGGTTAGCTTCTATGGTTTTCATTAAAAAATTTGAAGTTTTCTCGTTAAGAGTTAAAAGAATTTTACCTTTTTCGTAGGAGTAGTCTGAAACCGACATCTTTTGCATTTTTTATCGTTCGATAAATATATTTTATTTTTTCATCCAATTATCCTTCTCCTGTCTTTCTTTCATTGAAACACTTTCGCACAGAACTCTTAAATATAATAAATCTTCAGTTTCTAAATAGCTGGCCAGAAGAGCTTTATGAAATTTAGTGTTTGGAACTTTATATTCTTTTACTTTTTCTTCTAATCGATCGCTTTTTAACCATTTCTCTAAAACGCCGGCTTCTCTCAAAAGTTTTGAATTGTCGTTGACCGGATACTTTGAATCGGAGATATCCAATTTGAGTAAATATAACTCGTACAAAGTCCATGTTTTCGGTTGTGTATTGTAAATTCCCGGAGATTTAATGTATTTGCTAGCTGCCAATAATTCTGCGATGTTGTTTTTTCCGGAAATCAATGCATCCTGTAATGCTATATTATCCATTGCTCCTGGATCGATTTTATCTTCGCAAAGTATCAGTTTAACGATGCCGTGAGAACCGCTACCAACCGCAGCTCGCATTAACAGTCCGCTGTCGTTATGAAGTCGATCTCGATAGTGAAAAGTGTTGACTTTCCAACGAAATTGCGTATCATCTACTACAAATTTATCCGAAATCAAATATTCTCTGATTTTACCCAAATTTCTAGTTACTAAAGCGTCAGCTAGTTCTTCCATAAAATCCTTCTTATCGCTAGTGCTTCGCGTGGTGGCTAAATTATAGTTTACTTTAGTTCTGGAACCTAAGGTCACTTCTTTCGACAGACTAACTACAGTTTTACGAAGATTAGTTTCAATACCCATGATATTCTTTACATAGATTTCGAGTATTTTACCTTCCGCCGTACTGTCATAATCGTTCGTCAATTCGCTGTCGTAGGCATACGGATTTAGATAGATCGTATTTTGTCGAGTTATTGTGTTATGATAGAGTGCAATGTCATCGTACTTCGTTAAATCCCATGCCTTGTCGTAATATTCACCTTCTTCGTTTCTCTCTGGAACTAAACGCGCTTCGGGTGATCTTTTCGGAGTCCAAGGTTGCCAATACACCGTACCCGCGAGATATCTTTGTTGTGTCGGAAACGGCTCGACGGTTGGCCATCGGAGTCGAAATTTCAGTAGGGCATGGCGGGGATTGATTAGCTTCGTCCATCGGGCTTGCGCATTCATATCATTTTCGATCGAATCTTCTAAATCTCTCGCATTTTTTTTATGATAGTCATCTATTCGAATATCCGATAGAAAGAAACTTATTTTGCCTCGGTAACCTTCTGCTATCTGATCTGTAAAAAACTTTCGATGTATTTTGATATTATCAGTTGGTTTAATTGCAAATTCCGCCGGATCGTAAAGAATAAAGCTAAAAGACGGAAACATCGAAGCCAAAAGTGTAAAATGTTGGCCGGGCGCTGCTCCGACATAGAGAACCAGAGGATTTGGATCTTCTTCTCGATTCCAATATAAACTGAAAAATTCTATTTCAGAAATACATAATTTCCTTTGACCCCAATGCGCAATTTTTTCTACAGCTACGCGGTTTTTGGTTTCGGGTAGATCTTCCGAATATTTTAGATCTTCTTCCTTGAATTCCATTTTTTCTGTGAGGTAAAAAAGATAAATGGAAGAAATTTATCGATTTCTATCGTCAAAATCTATAAAAGATGAGAAACTTTTATAGATTTTGACGATAGAAATCAATCTTACATTCTTTCTAGCTGCGAATTTATTGCAGGAACACGCGAAGTTTTAGATTTTGAAGAGCGTTTGTTCATTTTCTAGGGCGGTAGGAGAATTGCGTCATCATATTTTATCGAAATCCGAATTAATTAGATGTTTTTAGAAGAAATTAATCGATTTAAGTAGAATTTATAGTACTATAAATTATTTTAGAACGAATCTTATTGGATTAAGGAAGAAAACAGAAAAAGTGCTTTTTTATGATTTTTATAAAGGGATGTGATTTTTTTAGATAGTAACACTCGTCGGAAAAATAAAAAATCCTAGAAAAACCTAAAATCGACGGGTCGGTTTTATTTAAAAGAAGCAATTAAAAATGATGCGCTTCGATAAAATTATTTATAAATTTTATAACTCTCAATTCTCGTATAATTAGAAGTCATTTTAATCACTAAAAGCATAGATCTAATCGACCGATTAGATACAAAATATTACCAAAAGTACTAAAATAAAATCTAGTTAAAATTCTTCCAAACATAATGTATTGTTAGAAGGGGTCGAAAAATCACAGGAAAAACAGAATTTTAAAAATCGAAAAATTTCTAAAAACCCTAAAAATCCTAAAAAATCTTTTAAGGGGTACCCTCTCTGAAAAAATAAAATCTGTAGAAAATCCTAAATTGCCCCAATAATTTCGGTCAAGGCGGGCCGTTCAAAATTAGGGAACATATTTTATAAAGATTTTAGGATTCAAAATATACAATTGATCAATTATATAGAAAAACTTAACAAAAATCTAAAATTTAATATCTTTCTAATCTTTTTCTAAAGCTCTACCAAGTTTTCTAAAATTGGAGTAGTTTTCGTGATCTCCGGCGCATTTGTCAGCTTCTTCGTTACCAGGAATTCCAGAATGACCTTTAATATGTTCAATTCGAATTACGCACTCAATGTGTTTCATTAGTTCCAGCGCGCGATCTCGAATAATTCGAATATAAGGTTCGTTGCATTGCCATTCTTTTCTGATCCACATACCTATTCCAATATAGTCGATTTTGAAAACAATCGTAAGTTTGGGAGATAATTCTCTTCCTTTCAATCTTTCTAAAACTTCGGTAAAAGCGAGAAATTCCGCTGTAGGATTAGAGCAAACATTTTGATATTCTTCTAAACCATATCTTTCTAACATTTCTGTATCGCATTCTTTTGACATTCTATACTCTTTATCTTTATAATTACAATAAGCTCCGATTCCTAAATAGTTTTTACTTCTTTGATGCGAACCGTCGGTATAGATAACACACAAATTATCGTCTGATAGATCCTTCGATGGTTGATTTAAATTTAGAAACTCTTTCGCTTCCTTCTCTGTTGTAAATGACTTGAAGATTGCACCGCTGAATTTAACAGTTTGTTTCTGGCAGTCCGCCCAAGATCTATAAATACCAGGTTCTCTGCCGACCGAAACTGCGTAGTATTTTGACATTTTTTAAGATTTTATATATCCGATCAGATATATTTTACATAGCAATCAAAAAATCACCGTTTTGCATGCTGAGATCTTCTGCAGTCTCTGTACCAAGAATTTGATAGCTACCGAAATAAAGAGCAACGTCATTGAGTCCAAATTGCGAGCAATGAGTCGATTTTAATGCAGATAACTTAACATTCTTGTTTAATTTATAACATCCTTCAGTTTTCTTGTATATAACTCTCAAATCGATATAATCATTCTTCTTATAATCTATATTTTCTATTTCCGCCATCAGAACATCGCCTCCTTTGATTCTAAGTTGGTTCAAATTTTCACACTCGGGACAAGATTCGCCAGTTTTCTGATCGTACAGTATTACGTCTCCTTCGATACCGTTTCTTTCTTTACAAGCATTGATGATGCTTTTAATGCAAGTATTTTTATCAGCTCTGAAATGTAACTCAGAACCGTCAGAAAACACGACTTTCATATTCATATCGTTTTTTAGATATTAAAAACAGAAGAATGGATAACCACATTAGCCAAATTTTAACCACTTCTCTCAGGAATCAAGTTTCCGAGATGGACGCCAATATTTCTTTCACTTATTCAGAAATCACGGAATATCTTCGATATTCTACTACGATAGGTTTTATGACGGACCGTCATAAAATGTTTACGTGCGTGAATATTATTTCTCCTTTTAGCAAAGATAATCATCACGATCTCGGACCGCGAGTTACGGAATCTTTGTCGTTTACAGACGATTATAATAACTACCACGCTATCCATTTGGAGGAACATCAAAGTATATTACCTTTGAAAAACTATCATTTTCTCGATGTTTTAACCTTTCATAGATTGTTACTCAAAAAGCTCAAAACTTCGAACCGCGATTTGGTTAAAATGGTCACGCTAAAGCACTTTAAAACAGTCTGCGAATATTATAAAGACCAAGCACAAGGATTACTTTTATTTCTATATTTGAGAATGAATATTAGAGTTCTAAATATTCCTTTCAAATTTCCAAATATGCGGCTGTCGAGGGATGAAGCGGACGAGGATTCTGATATTTCAACAGAGAGCGAGACGGATGAATACATGCACGGTAGATACTTAGATTTTACATGTAATAACGAAGAGTTGTACCAACAAATTCTCGAATCTATCAACAACTTCTAAAAAAATACAATTTAAGTTTTTTGAGATTTTATAGAACTATAAAAATGGACAGCCACATTGGCGAGATTTTGACCACTTCTCTCAGGAATCAAGTTTCCGAGATGGACGCCAATATTTCTTTCACTCACAAGGAAATCAAAGACTATCTGGGATATTCCACTACGATAGGTTTTATGACGGACCGTCATAAAATATGGACTTGTGCAAATATTATCGCGCCTTCTACTTTTTACGATTCTGATGATTTAGGTCCTACATTAATTGAATCCGTGGCATTTAACGAAAACGATGACGTGTATGAAATATTTCCGTTGGATAATGAAAAAGTTGATACTTTGAAAAACTATCATTTTCTCGATGTGTTAACCTTTCATAGATTGTTACTCAAAAAGCTCAAAACTCTGAACCGTGATTTGGTTAAAATGGTCACGCTAAAACATTTTAAAACAGCTTGCGAATACTACAAAGGCCGCGCTGAGGATTTGCTTTTATTTCTGTATTTGAGAATGAATATTAGAGTTCTAAATATTCCTTTCAAATTTCCGATTATGCGGTTGTTATCGAGTGATGCAGACGATGAGTCTAGTTCTGTCGATGATGTTGACGAATACATGCGCGGTAGATACTTGGATTTTACACAAAATAATCGAGAATTGTACCAACAAATTCTCGAATCTATCAACAACTTCTAAAAAAATACAATTTAAGTTTTATAGTGATATAAAATGATTCACAAAGCTTTTCCTGGCGAGACAGGCAGTCTATATTATGATGGCAAATATAGATTAGGATCTCTCGAAAAAGGAAAAGCTATTTGTTTGGCAGAAGGCGTCGTATTAAAATTATTGGAGGAAGAAAATCAACTATGTCCTAGTTATTACGATCCAGGGACAATTTGTATTTCCGGCGGAAGGTTGAGTATTAAATTAAAAATTCCTAATACAGGACAGATTATAATAATTAGCGATCAGGATCTAAAGAGCGGTTGGTCAAAATTTCATTTAAACGGAACGCTGTATTCTATCGCCGGTGTTAGAACAGAAGTGATAAATTATCGCAAAGATCTTACTTACCTCTATTATAGAATAACAAAATAATTTTAATATTTTACAATATTAAAAAAATGGACAACGTATTAGAAATTGATCTTTTGGGAGAAATTTTACTAAAATTAGAAGAGAAGGATGTAAATAATCTAAAAAGATTAAGCTCCGATTTTTCTTATTTTGTAGGAGAAGTAGAGAAAAATCAAGAGTACTGGAGGAAAAAATTGAGCAATTATTTGGACTTTGAGGTTTTTGAAAGAATTACTGATTGGAAGAAAATGTATCTTAACGTAATAAAACACCAGAAAGATTCTTTTGAGATGATAGTTTTAGGATACACTGAAATAGTAGAAAATTTAATCAGGATAGGTTTCGACCCTAGCGGCGAAGATAATCAAGCTATTATATTGGCTGTCACATTTGGTCACGTCCGACTGGTCAAATTATTAATGACCGATCCGCGAATAAATCCAGCAGATCGAGATAACGAAGCGATATTAGTTGCTTCGAATCAAGGAGATTTGGAAATTGTTAAAATATTACTCCAAGACGCAAGAGTACTTCCAGACGACAAAAATAATAGCGCTATGATAGCGGCTACCGCGCGCGGGTGTTTGGATGTTGTAAAATTTTTACTAAAAGATCCTAGAATAGATCCACTAACTCTTACAGAATTACCTTCTGTAGCTACTTACAGCGGTCATATCCGATTAGTTAAATATCTCTTGGAAGAAGAAAACATGGATCCTAATCCTCCGAATAGCAGTCTCCCGTTTCTCGCCGCTAAAGAAGGCCATTTAGAACTTCTCAAATATTTATTAAATGATTCGAGAATAATTTTTGAAGATATTGAACGAGCTATAGATTCGGCTAGAATCCATAAACATACGGAAATAGTTAAATTCTTGGAAGAATTCTAAAACATAATTTATATATTTTATATATTTCACAATATATAAAAATGGACCGACACATTAGCGAAATTTTAACCACATCAATCCGAAATCAAATCGCAGAACTTGACCCGGATATTCGATTCACGCAGAAAGAAATTGAAGATTATTTGGAATATGGTACTACGATTGGTTTTATCAGCGAAAAACTTAAGAATTTGTTCGTAAAATCTGTCATAATATCCTCCTCGAGTCTTGCCCAAGAATTAATACCAAGGGCATCCGAATTGATTAGTTTATACGAAGAAGGCGACGAAGAATTCGTTTATGTTCTCGAAGTTGACAATGCAGACGGGGAAGAAAAAGAACTTAAACACCGAAAGTATATCGACGTTTTAACTTTCTATAGATTATCGCTTAAGAAATTTAGAACCGAAAACACTGATTTGCTCAAATTGTTGACGTTGGGACATTTTAATTATGTATGTGAAGAATACCGTGGCAAATGGCGTGATTTGCTTCTTTTTCTCTACTTGAGAATGAATATCAGAGTTTTAAATATTCCATTTCGATTTCCTGAAATGAATTTCAGCGTCGACAATGCGATGGACGATTCCGATGTCGTGACTGATGAAGAAATTGACGAATTTTTGGAAAAAGGTTATTTAAACTTTACCAAACATAATCCGGAACTTATCAGATTAGTAACCGAATCGATTAATAAATTTTAATTGTTTATATATTTTATAGAGCTATAAAATGGACCGACACATTAGCGAAATTTTAACCACTTCAATCCGAAACCAAATCGACGAGTTAGATCCCGATATGCAATTTAGCAAGGGAGAGATCGAAAATTATTTAAAATTCGGAACTACAATCGGTTTTATCACAGAAGAAACGAAGAAAAACACAACTTGGACTGTTATCATGTCTTCTTCTAGTTTTATCGGTTACAAATTAAAATCTCAAGCAATCGAAGCCATTTACTTAGTGAAAGGCGAATACGATGATAGAGAAGACTTTGAACTACAAGTAGATGAAGCCGATAAAAAGCAAGAGAAACTAAAGTACCGAAAATACCTCGATGTGTTGACTTTTCACCGTCTTTGTCTTAAAAAGTTTAAGACTGCTAATAACGATTTAGTTAGATTGATAACTATGAAACATTTTAAATTTGCTTGTGAATCCTATCAAGATATATACCGCGGTTTACTTCTTTTTCTTTATCTTCGAATGAATATTAAAGTTTTAAACATTCCTTATATGTTTCCTGAAATGTATTTATCTGCCGACGAAATATCAGCAGACTCGGATATTTCAACCGACAGCCAAGTAGATGAATGCATGGAAGGTCGGTGTTTAGAATTTACTAAACACAATTCAGAGCTTTATAATTTAATATTGGAAACTGTCAGCAAATTTTAATTATATATTGTGAAATATATAAACTTATTTCGCCGGCCTATGATAATTTACTCATCCTACTAGCAGATTTCATACAACCCTGATCGATTCTTATTTCCGAAGGTTCAAAAAAGATAATCCCGAGGTAATTTTTCATTTCAGTACCAGAAAGTTTGTCGAAAAGCGCGGAATTCCGATCAATATAGAAATTCTTTCAGTTCTAAACAAAAAGAATAAACCCTAATGTATCGAAAGAATTATAATAATGCCAGTTGCGAAGGCGTCTCAGAAATTCGAAACTGGCTCTAAAATAGCGGAATTTGCTCTTAATCACAAAAATAAAAATATTTTAGAAAAAATATTTTTATTTTTGTCTCCCACCCTAAAAATGAGTTCCAGAACCGCAAAAACTTGCTGCCCATCCCAGACTCAAATAGTTCTCTCCGCGCACGAAGAGCTAGATTTTACAAAAGAAAACTTCATTTTTGACCGTCAAGATTGGAAAGTTGGTGCGACACATCTTCACTACTGCGGAGTTTATCATTTAGAACCAAAATGTAAACCTGCAGTAGGTACTGAATTATATTTCTTCAACGAATCTAAAGCTTACAATATCATTTCAGCGGCTGAGAAAAACATCTACGGCAATTTTTGGCACATTTATTTAACTGAAGTGAATGACTACGTAGTTCTTCGTTGGATCGGGAAGGCCCATATTGGTTGGGAGATTGTCGCATCTAGTCCAAACTTGAAAGTACATTCTTTAAATGTTCCAGGAAGCTTGTTACATACATTCTGTACCGTTAGAGGTATACCGACTTCTTCTGGTCCATTACAAGTTACACCGGCAAATCCAAATGGTGTTCGTGATTTCCTCGCAACGGTCAATATCGAACCGCTCTCGCCTGTCTACAACACTATTACGAATTTTTCTTGGGGTACTGATAGCGGATTGCAAGATCCAGGTATCGAATATCATCACGGAGATTTGGCCTACATCAATAATCAATTAGTAGTAATCGCCGGAAGTCTTCGATGGGATACTCAAACTACTCCAGACGGAGGAACTAACCTTGATATGCATTACGCTTTTCCGGAGAATCATCCTAATCATTCTAGTACTGCTAGCGCGATCAACGTTTCCAGAGCTTTAGCTTGTGCAATTCACACCACCCATCAAAACCCGTATACCGGAGATTTACTCTGTAGTTACTTGGGAACTCCGGGAACCACGCGCGGAAGTCCGTCAGACGGACCCGGAGGATTTATTAATGTAGCTCTCAAACCGCTCTTTCCAGATCAAAATCAAGGCGTTCCAGTTACTAGCTATCATGTCATCGGATCAAATAGTCCTGCAGAATTGGGCCCTAGTACTTTACCGGGAATTACTGACGATTGGAACTATGATTTCGCGATGAATCACTGCACAGGAACTTTGGTTTCTAGCTCTTGGGGTCCTCCTTCTTCCTTTGACGAAGGATTTAGCTTCTCAAAACCTTATGGTAGAGCAATTCGTATCTACAAGATGCCACAACCTGGAGGACCAACTTTACCAGGACAAGCTTTGACTTTCATAACTAAGTTTGTCTGTGATCCTGTACCGCAAATGGGCGGTCCGATAGGCGGCGAAGGTGTCGTTCCCTTGGAAGTACGAAGATTGCATCATCCAGAAGTCGAAAAATACTTCGTAGGGATTACTTTGCCTGGAGCGATTAATTACATTTGGAAAGATACCTTGGGAGTGTGGCAAAAGAAGAATGTCATCACACCAGCACAATTCGCAGCCGACGTAGTAAAAATTAACATTCGGGACGGCAGTGGCATTCCAGCAGGTTGTCCTGTCTTAGGAGCGTTCAATAACATGCCGACACCTTTGGTAACTGACATTACTTTGTCTCAAGATGATAAATATCTCTATGTTAGTGCTTGGTTGGGAGGTGCTTTGTTACAATATGATGTTTCTGATCCACTTAATCCGCTCTTAGCCGACGGAGTTGGTAATTTGGGAGGAGTTAAAACTATCAATCCTTACGTTAATGAATTTAATACTTCATCTAGAGTTATTAAGGGTTCGCAATATCGCGGAGGACCGCAAATGTTGCGATTATCTCCAGACGGTAGACGATTATTTGTTACTAATTCACTATTCAGTTCTTGGGATGATGAATTCTATCCATCGGGTCCGGGTTGCATTAGAGATGACGGAGGTAACTTAATCTGTTTGAACACTGGAGTTAAAAGAGGCGAGAAAGTTGCTTTATGCTCTGTCGATAATTCATTTGGTATTTCTTTCAGCGGATTGACCGCAACGATGAATAACGGCGAAATAGGAATTTTCCGATCTCGAGTTCACGAAAGTCACATTCGAGGAGTAACACACTAAAAATACAAATAATATATAACTATATTATATTTCTGACTTTCTCCTACGAATTTATTAATTCCTAAGCAGTCTACTAAAATACAAATAATATATAACTATATTATTCTTAGTAATCAAAGAGTTCTCTTTGAAAAAGATTAAAATTTGTAAGAACTTCTTAGTAGTCAAAAGCAAACTTTAGATATGTCAACAAATTAGGTTTACTCAATTTGTCTCTAACTCTTTGATCTAGTAAAAGTAATCGAATTACTTCTTTATGCTGGTTTTTATATGCGAGTTGAATAGCTTGATTATTCTTATCGCTAGGATCTACTCTTGGATCTTTTAGCAACAATTTGACTACTTCCAAATGACCTTCTTGCGAAGCCCGCCGAATAATATAGTTGTTGTCGGAACTTGGATCGACTCTTGGATCTTGTATCAATAATTTTACGACATCATAATAACCATTTTCCGAAGCCCACAGAATAGCATAATTATTATCGGCGCTAGGATTTACTCTTGGATCTTTTAACAACAATTCAACTATTTTTAATTTGCCAGAAGCAGCAGCCAACCCTATCGCAAAATTATTGTAATCCGCAGGATCTACTCTTGGATCTTTTAACAGCAATTCCACCACTTCAAGATGGCCTTCGCGCGAAGCCGATTGAATAGCTTCATTATTACGATCTGCAGGATTTACTCTGGGATCTTTTAATAGTAATTTGACTACTTCTGGATGACCAAGTCGAGCGGCCGTACAAATAGCTTCATTACGATCCTCCGCAGGATTTACTCTGTGATCTTGTAATAAAAACTCGAGAGTCTCCAGGGAACCGTTCTCCGCTGCAACTTTAATAGCTTTATTGTCATCGACGCTAGGGTCGACTCCTTCTCTAATCATCCAATCGACTATTTCAGTGTAATTTAATTTTACCATTTCATAGAAGTCTTTCTTGGCTTTTAGAACGTTTTCGTACATTTCTTTCCAAGTAATTCCGACTAGTTCAGATACTTCAAACCCTAGATAATTTGATAGTTTTTCTCTCCAATACTTCGAAGTTTCTTCGATTTCTTCAGTTAGAAGAAAGTATTCTCTCGAGGCCAATCGAAGACTATTCACGTCCTCTGGATCCAATCTCAACAAAATTTCTTCAAGAACATCCATTTTTATTGTCCGAGAAAATTTTCAGTCATATATTTTCTAGCTTCCTCGGACAAAATTTTATATTTCTAAGCAGCTTCTCAAATCAAATGATTAAAACAAATCAATGCACTTTCTCCTATTAATTTTCTAAGAACTTTTCATATCCTTCAATTTCCCAAGCATCCAAACTACTTCTAATTTTAGGATCTTTTAATAGAAATTCGACGTTTTCTTTGTTTCCTAATCTGAAAGATCGGCGAAGTATAGCTTGCAAATCTTCTATTAAGATTTCTTGCCAATAATTCTTCATCATTCCTTGGAAAATTTCATTATAACCGCTATGCATCGCTGTTTCTAAAACGTCGGAGTTTATCAGAGATAAATCGTTGTTATCAAGATCCGCGTCAGCCAAATCTTCGTACATTTCCCTCCAACTATCTCCTTCCCTTTCCAAAACTTCGAACTCTAAACCGTAACTCAATTTCTTCCTCCAATATTCTTCATCTTTTTCGACTTTCTCTACCATTTCCAACAATTTCCAACAATTTCTTACTAGTTATTTTAACGATGCTGATATCATCCAGCGTTAATCTTAGTAAAATCTCGCTTAAAACGTCGTGCTCGTCCATTTTTTATCGGTCGATAAAAAATTATTCTAATAATTCTTCGTATTTATTAATTTCCCAATGAGTTAAACTATTTCTAACCCTCGAATCTTCTAATAATAATTTGACTACATCAAAATTATTGTTTTTAAAGGCCGCTTTTATAGGTAGGTTGTGATCTTGTGTCGGATCGATTCTAGAATCTTCCAAAAACATTTTGGCTGTTTTCTTCGATCCTATCGCAGATGCATAAGTTATAAAACTATCTTCATTTTCTCCTTTTTTGTTTGGATCGTAAGTTCTGTGAATTAACTTTTTAACAATTTCGGCATAATCGGCATCGATCGCATTCACTAAAATTGTATCAGGAAATTGACCTTCTAAATAGTTCCAAAATTCAACATTCTCGAATAGGCTTAGGTACATTTTTTTCCAGCTCTCATCTTCCAAATCAAAAACCTCAAATCCCAGTCGATAACTTAACTTTCTCCTCCAATATTCTCGGTCTTTTTGGATTCTCTCTGATAAATTATTAATTTCTTTAGAAATTAATTTTATCGAATCGACGTCCTTCTCACCATTTCTTAATAGAATTTCGCCCAAAACGTCCATTTCTTTTTATCGATCGATAAAAAAAATTCTAATTTATTGTCTATCATATATTCCTAATTGATAATAGAGTGTCTCGTGCATTTTAAAAACTTCGGTTCGAGTAATCCAACCTTTATCAATCATCGCCCATGCGCATGGAAAACTGCAGTAACAACCCTTAAATCCGCCAATCTCCATAGGGATCCGAATTGCGTGATGTTTCTTTCTTATTCTCTTCGCACACTTTGGATTTTCGCATTTTCCTTTAAACCAATTAACTTTGTCGAAAGCCTGTAGTTTTACAATCTTCAGAATCTTTGGTTCGCCAGTATATTTATTAATATTATCGTTTTCATAACAAGTTAAGGATCTACAACCTCCGTATCGGCAACATATATCAGGATGATCGGCTCTTAAATCAAATGCACCACTTTGCATCCAGCATGGACCCAATGTACTAAAATAAACGTCGTCTAAAGCTAATAACATTTCAGCATTGTTTTTCTTAGTTTTAAGTATTTTCTCTTGGCGTTCTTTTTCTGTTAATCTGGACAAACATTTCAAAACATCTTCGCCTGCAGCTCTCTTAGCTAAATTCAGACTTTCTTGATCGAAATTTTCTTCCAGCTCTTCTTTCACATCATCTCCGAAATTGTATAAACTCATGGTGTACTGAAAATCTTCTTGTAAAGTCCCGGGTTTTGTGTCATATTGCACGGGTTTTAGTTTTGCGACCAACTCGTTATGCGTTAGTAGCGGATTTTGTGGTATTATCCATTCCGGCACCGGAGCGTATTCTTCAACATTTTCAACTCGCAATTCTAACAAATATCTCTCCAGAAGAGGATTTTCTTCGCCATCGTCCTCTAATTTTTTGATTATTGTGTCGATGTCGCTTCGAGGAATTATTCTTTGAAAGATAGAATCAAGATTAGTTAGCGCGCACCATAATCGATCTTCCTCTAGAACTGGTATTAGACCAACAACTACTTCATAAAAGACCAAAGTGTTGTTAGTGCTGTAAAATTCCAAGCAACTGCTTTCTATCGGTAGTGTGAGAATGTAAGAGTTAGTTGGAAATTTCAGTTCGTTAGGATTAGTATTCGCTAAGATTTCTAAATAGACTTTCAACAGATCAACACGATTATTCTCGCAAATTAGTTCGAGTAGATGATGATGCACGCCTCGTTCTTCCTCCTCTTCGATATCATATCTAGTAAATTCTCGAAAATTACTAGAAAAATCTACCGATCGAGACTTCGGATTTGCAATATCGATTTCGAGTTTTTCGAGTTTTTTCTCCATTTTTACAACTAATATAAAGCCTAAGAAAATAAAAATAAATGGAATCGGAGGACGATGGGAGAATTAACTTTAGAAGATTCGACGAAAATTCGGAAATTGTTTTAGCGTACGAAGGGAATTATATAATAGCGCCAATTCTTAATAAACTAGATTACATAGATCCGTGGTTTGAAAACGAAATCGAATATCCTTGGTATCTACTTATTTTTATAAGTTTATTTTCAGCGGCCTGCGCAACAATTAGTGTTTTTCCTTATACAGTTTATGAAAGTTTCCTCCCGGATTTACAATTTAAAACTTTATGTGTCGCAAGAAGTATTAGTTTTGGAATTATTTTCTTCAACGCTTGGATCGAAATGCATATAAGTTTCTACAAATATTTTTATTTAGACACCTTTGAGCCGTTAGAAGATCTAAAAAGAAAAACAAACATTCCGCAAATCGCAATCTCTGTGCTTTTTGTTTTTCTATATTCTGGTTTATATGCCTGGAAATGGTTTATTGAAGACGTCCCGATTAAATATGCGTCGCTTTTGTTGTCTTTTGTATCATTGGCTAGAGTTTTCTACGGACTAATACAAAATCAACTTAAAAATAGTTCCCTCGATTCTATTTCAGAAAGAAGACGTAAAATACTTCTAAATTGTCTTGATAAATTCAAGAAGATCTCATATTTTAATTCTGCTATAATTAGTACTATCGCGGAGAAATTCAAAAATTTAGAAGGACAAAGCATCTCTCTCTTTTCGATCTTTTTTGCAGTTCGTGATGATATACAATTTTTTACAGTTGATAAGGAAGAATTGTTGATAAAATACGAAGAAGACTTAGAAGATTCTTACGAACATATTCGTATAAATTTTACCAATTTGTATCTTGGAGTTATTTGGCTCAGTTTAACGTTGGTAATGATGGAAGATTATGGTTATGCAGTTTTTCATATTACCAAGCTTGACGAGGAAGGATATCTGTGGTTAGTAATGATGATTTCGGGAATATTAAGTGGTTTATATATTTTTGCTTCTTATGGGTTAGTGCACGCTTTTTCTAAAAATTTAGTTAATTTACTGACTTGTAGAAATGGCGGAACCATTGTAAAAAATTTAGCATTTAAGATTCCTTTCATATTTTCAGGATTATTAATTGCTAGTTTGCGAATGAATTCTTCCTATATAATTTTTGGCAGAATCGCTGCTAAGTTTGCTATGCCTTATAGTATAGGATTTACCTTAATATGGGTAGGAATGTTACAAATATTCCTGCTAGATTTGATAACTTCCGTCGAAATGGTTTCTAGAGCTTTGGAAAACTTGATAATTTTGGTGGGTAGCTCGGATAGAATATCAGAATATTTCAATTGTGTTAAAAATATTCGAAGACAACTAAAAATTTGTTATTGTTCTGAGAAGATAAGAAGACTGATATTTAATTTAGACGACGATGGTTTACGCCAAATTACAAGAGATATTCTTTGCAGAGAATTCTTAAAGTAATAAATGTTAGAAATATGTTTTTGCGTATTTATTAGTATATTTTTGATTTATCTGGCCACAGTGCTAATATTATATCTAAAAAGCACTGATTTAACATCAATCGAAGAAGTTTCCATGGAGCTTGCTATTTTATTTTTAATTAGTATAATGATGCGCTATTTAATTAACTTAGTTCCGGGTGAAAATCATTTAAACGCTTTACTGATTTCTTTTTCCGCATTTGTAATTATTTGGTGCATAACTAAATCTAGAATAATTAAAGAACAAAATTAGCGAAATTATACGAGTAAAACTACTCGTATAATTTTTACAGGATTTCTAAGAATTTCCAGGAGAATATTTTTTACAGGATTTCGAGTAAAACTACTCGAATATTTTTTACAGGATTTTCTAGGATTTCTAAGAATTTCCAGGAGAATATTTTTTACAGGATTTTCTAGGATTTCGAGTAAAACTACTCGAATATTTTTTACAGGATTTTCTAGGATTTCTAAGAATTTCCAGGAGAATATTTTTTACAGGATTTCTAAGAATTTCCAAGAGATATTTTTTGCAGGATTTCGAGTAAAACTACTCGAATATTTTTTACAGGATTTTCTAGGATTTCTAAGAATTTCCAGGAGAATATTTTTTCTAGGATTTCTAAGAATTTCCAAGAGATATTTTTTACAGGATTTCGAGTAAAACTACTCGAATATTTTTTACAGGATTTTCTAGGATTTCTAAGAATTTCCAAGAGATATTTTTTACAGGATTTCGAGTAAAACTACTCGAATATTTTTTACAGGATTTTCTAGGATTTCTAAGAATTTCCAAGAGATATTTTTTACAGGATTTCGAGTAAAACTACTCGAATATTTTTTACAGGATTTTCTAGGATTTCTAAGAATTTCCAAGAGATATTTTTTGCAGGATTTCGAGTAGTTTTACTCGAATATTTTTTAC
>Ga0315291_10001850_pt1 | contig 27961 bp, 22 predicted proteins | sample YL17G12_20_MG_FD_203070 | JGI IMG/M metagenome (GOLD analysis project Ga0315291, IMG submission 203070) | Sediment microbial communities from Yellowstone Lake, YNP, Wyoming, USA - YL17G12_20 | ecosystem: Environmental > Aquatic > Freshwater > Lake > Sediment | place: USA: Wyoming | collected...
TGTTGGTAGCCATCTGAAACCCCTCCGCAGACCCCTATCACCTGCTTTCTAGGCAACCGTCGCGAGAGGTTTGCTGCATCATCTTGGTCAAGAAACTTGAACAGGGTTTCACTCTCAAGTTCTGAGTTAGCAGTGAAACCGATCTTCTTCAGCTCGCGGCGCAGCACTTCGGGCGCGTTCTCCTTGACACGAATATGAGTGAAGAAGTCGTCAACGTGATAGCTCTCGGACATGCCATCACAGTAGACACAACCGTGTTCGCATCCTCGGTACCCGTTAAGAGAACGGTTCACGTGAAACCAGCTGTCTGCCACGATCTGCTTTGACAGAAGTGACTTCGCTTTCACGCACTCGTACCTCACCCGATTCACGGCTCCAGTCATTTCCTCGCAGCCAGCTAGATAGCTGCCCAGCTGGGCGTCACGCCCTAATCCCCTGCATCTTCCGACTCACCGTTTCGATAGCCCTGAGGGTCTTCTCGATGTCCCCGTCCGAGTGTGCAAACGATGCTGCGCCCAGGCCATGGTAGCCAAGCACACCCTCTTCGAGCAACAGACTCTGGAAGAGGTCCAAGTGGTCGTGGTCGAGAGCTTCTCCTATCTTGCCACCGGTGAGAGGCCGGCCGTCCAGTCTATGCTTGAGCCAATGAATGAAGACAATTGAGCCGAAACCTGTGGCCACAGCATTCACTCCTTCCTTCTCAAACACCTCGTTGACGCGCGCACGAAATCGGTCTCCGCGTTTGTTGAGAGTATCGTACTCGCCCCTCGTTGACCGGAGCTGGTCCAATGTCGCGGCTCCGGCAGCCATGGTTAGAGGATGAGCCGAGAAGGTCCCTCCCCCGACCCAGCGACCACGCTTAGCCCCTGGGGCTGCCAGAGACATTACATCCTCTCTTCCTCCATACACGCCCAGAGGCATACCGCCTGCGGCAATCTTGCCGAGCGTAATGAGATCTGGCTCAACACCAAACATCTCCTTCCCAGCGGATCCATATCGGAGCCGGAAGCCCGTCACAATCTCGTCAAATATGAGAAGGATGTCATGTGCCTTGGTGACTTCTCTGAGGTAGGGTAGGAATCCTGGCTCAGGTGGGATGCCGCCACCTGCCCCCAGCACTGGTTCAACGATTATCGCCGCAAGATCTCCTGCGTGTTTCTTCATCATGTCGTCAACGCTGTCGCGGTCGTTGAAGTCGAAGGAAACCCCGTCGTAGAAAGGTTCGTCATTGAAGGGATACTTGAGATGATACGCCAGTGAGTCGTTGCCGCCATGCCAGCCACCCAGTGCTTTTGCGACCAATGGTTTTCCAGTATGAAGACGCGCGAGACGAACAGCGTACATCGTAGCCTCACTGCCCGTGGAACAGAAACGCATTCTGACTAGCGACGGAATGGCTTCCTGCAGTTTCTCTCCAAAAACAACCTGCTGCTCATTCATAGTTCCGAAGTGGCATCCATTCGTCAGCTGCGCACTTATCGCCTTCATCACTCTTGGATGGCTGTGGCCCAGGATGGCCGAGTAATGTGCCATCCACCAGTCAACATACTCGTTGCCGTCAACATCCCAGATGTGACTGCCCTTGCCGGCACGCATGAACGGAGGATAGGCCCCCGATTGTGTCAGCCCGAAGGTGCGGATATTGTGGTTCACCCCACCTGCAAACAACCGAAGAGCACGTTTGAACAACTCATTCGAAGTCGGGGTTGACTGCCTGTACTTGTCCAGCATCTAGACCATCTGGCTATCCTCTGGGCAAATCCTCCCCTTATCTGCAGCGATTAGGAACCATAGCCCTCTGTTCAACACCTGTTCCATTTGACAGCCATGACATGAAGGTCGTCCTGTACGAATCCGAGAGATCACTCACACAACCTCCTCAAGCCACTGCAAGACCTTTGTCCAGGCGTCGATCCGGTTTTGTAGCTTGGCGAGGCCATGTCCCTCGTCGGCATAACGTAGCAGCTTGACTGGTATTCCTCTTAGCCGCAGTTTCTCGTATATCTGTAATGACTCGGACAATGGAACCCTCTCATCGTTGTCCCCTTGGATAATGAACAGGGGAGCTTGTATTTTGTCCACCTTGTGAATGGGGCTGATCCGGATCAGAGTTTCGAGGTCGTGATCCAGAGACCCATACTCGGCCTCTCTCAGCTTCCTTCTCCAAGGAGCAGTGTTCTGCAGGAACGTCACGAAGTTTGATATTCCTACGATATCGACACCGGCTTTCCAGATCTCAGGATACTCTGTCATCGCAGAAAGAACTGCGAACCCACCGTAGCTCCCTCCGAAGACAACCAGACGACTGATGTCAATCTCGTAGTCGTGTTGCTTGATATGTGTGACAATCTCTTTGATATCATGGATCGCGCCCAGACGTTTGTCCTTGTCGTCAAGATTGAGGTATGTCTTGCCGTACCCTGTGCTGCCACGGATGTTGGGAGTGACAACTGCGAACCCTGCGCAGAGCCAGAACTGGATAACAGGGTCAAACTCAGGTCGCTTCTGACTCTCAGGGCCACCGTGAATCATGAATATGGCGGGCCATCCTCTCTCAGGCATTCTGCCTAGAGGAACATAGTGGAAGTATGGCACACTGACTCCATCGAAGCTCTTGACTCGATGAAGCGTGCAATCAACGAAGTCGCGGCTGTTCAGCCCGCATAGACTGACTGGAGAAACTTCCCACATGTCCCCATCTGTCACGTCACAAATCCATATGTTGGTAGGCATTGTTGGGGAACTGACGGTCAAGGCAAGAAAGCGAGCATCAAGTGACATAGAGATGCTCCGGTTGAAGGATCGTTCGTCCCCTGAAACGACAGCCCATCTGTACGGCGTCTTCACTTGCTTAACAGCATCAACACCATCGGTCTTGAATCTGCCCCGATAGATTGCGCTGTAGCCCTCGTCATTGTATGTCCAGTATGTGTACTCAGACTCAGCGACCCAGGTCGCGTGTTCCACCTCGTACTTGGGCTTGCCAAGACCCGGTATTGGCATGACGTCTCCACTTAGACTCAGCACAGCCAAGCGGTTGAAGTCGGAATTGTGGTCAGTTGTCACAAGAAGATGCTCGCGACCCAAGAAACGAATTGCCTCCCATCGAGTGGGCCTTTCCCCCGTGAGGTCCTTGGTCAGGTTCATGACCGTGCGACTCTCGATATCTAGCAACATTAGCTCCTGTTGCGATGCCCCGATGTCCTTGTCCAGCACTGCATACTTCTCATCATTTGAAACCAGTCTGACAGTCACCAAACCCTCGTCGGGCTCCAACAATAGATCGGGCTCGTTCTCAAGCAGCGGCAGATTCAGCCTGTAAGTGTCAAGCCGGGATGAATTGCTGAGGTTCGCAATGTAATAGAGGCCTCTTTTGGAGGAGTATGTCGGCAGGTGTTTCGCCTCCGGGCTGCTTGTCAACCAGACTACCTCTTCACCGGCAATTGTGCCAATCTGGAAGTTCTCGTTGCCTCTGCAGTCTTTACAGAACACAAGAGAGCCATCATGCATGTAGCGTGGGTCTGTACACCTGTCTTCTTCATAGGTTATGCGCAGTGGAAAGACGGCGCTTTGCTTAATGACCTGTATCGTGTATACTTGGAAAGTACCGGTCACGTTGGAAACATAGGCAATCCTATCGGAGATGGGGTGCCAGCTTGGCCCCCCGGCTGTTTCGATGGCCAAGTACCTCTCGAGTCTGGTTGGCGGCTCCACGACAGATGAGAGATACAAGTATGCGCTTGAATCTTTTGTCTTGAACCGCTACGGTACTAGAAAGAACAGCTGTCACCAACCGTCGTGTTCAGACCAAGGCCTGCAGTTTGTGAGGGCAGACTGAAGATCAGTCCGCCCCCACTGTCTCTCTGCTTGCCGGGAGGTGCGCGCATGGAAACAACGATCTGGCCTCATATGAAATGAGGAGCGTGAAAGTGCCTAGGAACTCGCATAGAGGTATCTGAGCTTCTCCGCGTCGGCGTCACTGGGTTCCTTGTCACTGTCAAGGAGTCCGTACAGAACGTGCAGAACTTGTGCGTTTCTCTGCAGAGTCGACACGGGTCTCGTCTTGGTTCGTATGTTGTGGGCCATATTTCGTGTCTCCGTTCATATCCGAACTGCGCGGTACAACTACCCTCTACTTCCTCTGCGTTGCTATTAAAGCTTGATACAACATACAACATACTAAGGTAATACCATAGTATCACGTCCAGACCATGTGAGTATGACGCTCGAGGACAGGCCTCCTAGGAGCGTCTACGCGCGCGACTCACATGCACTCAAGAGTGAGTCCAGTAGAAGGAGAGGGGACAGGGTAGGCAACTGCTGTTGCAGGATTGGATGGTCATGGGCATTCGGGTGCAGAAGCTGAAACAAAACGAACCCGACCCTAAGGACGATGACACGAGTGCCGTTTCCAAGCGGACGGAAACTCCGAGGGTGAACAATGTCCAAGTGGTAATGACCGGTTCATTTCGTGTTGGTCCAACACTCAGGTCCTTTTGCTGTTACGCCTGGTCTACGTACTCACTAGAAAGCAGACCTAACTTCCATTGGTGACTATCCGACCCTCGGCAATAACATCATGCTTGTGAATGCTCTCCAAGGACGTTGTCTCTGCATACATCTCAAGATTCCTGTCCTTGAAAGCCTCCTTCGCATTCTGCAGTATGTTCCTGCACACATCTTCCACAAACTGGGGGTTCTCGTGCATCTGCTTCGTCACGTAGACCTCGTCCTCGATCTTGAGCAATGAGTATGTCTTGCTTGAGAACGACTTCTCAATGACCTCGATCATATCACCGTAGTTTGGAATGTCGCTGGTTGCTCCAACCACGCGCAAAACACCTAAAGCTCTCTGCATGTGCGTCATGCCATCGTTGTTTGCCATGCAGTGAGGGCAAACTGTGTTGCCAATAACGCACACCTCAACACTGTGCGAGAATGGTTTGAGATCCTCTTTCACGGTGATAGCCGTTATGTCGCAGACTTCCCAGGTCCTCTTTTTGGACACGGGTGTCTTGCTCTCATACCCGAACTCGAAATCGAACTTGACTTCACCATGCTTGAAGCGATGTTTGCGTGCAAGAGCCTCGAGGATATGCATCTGAAGCTCCTCGACGGAACTGTGTACGCTGAACTCGTCGGAGATCGACTCAGTCATGGATTCGACGAGTCGGGACATGTGGATTCCCTTGATCTCTGCGGGAAGGTCAATTGTGATTTGCACCTTCGGAATCAGATGGTATCTGAGACCGCCACGCTCCGTGATGACAAAGGTCTTCAGGTTCTTGACCCCAACTCTACTCAGATGTATTCTGTGTCGGGGCGCCTCGTTCTGTGTGTCAATCACCATTGCACTTCACGCTCAAGTAATCACCAATGTCTATTTGGAGTGATAGCATCCGGTGCTGCCCACATTCTCGCTAACGCAGACACGAACATCGTAGGACTCTGGCAAGCCGAGCTCGGCGGCTATGTGCTCTGCAATGAGTTCTGCAGTCGTTGCCGCGACAGGTAGAATGAGGCAGTCTTCCCTTGGAAAGACGTATCGCTTGCCTGCCACCTGCACTTCGACTGAACCAGCGATCTCACGGATCCTGATTACTCCGGACTGGCCGGGCAGCAGCACCCTGTGATCGAGCTTCTCGCACACTTGGGCCGCTCTCTTCTTCAGCTCTCTGAAATCGATGACCATGCCATGTTCGTCAACTGATCCACTGATATCCAGTTCCACCTCGTAGTTGTGTCCGTGGAGGTGTTCACACGCACCAGCATCCACTACGAAGTGAGCCGCACTGAACCTCATTCTCTCGCTGCTCACTATCACACTATGCATGAGGACGCCTCCGGGTTGGCCGACCTACGCGAACAAGCCCTTCTAAAAGTGTCGGAATGGGTTCGGTCAGACATGACGGCGCACAAGCTCAACGGCCTCGCTGGCTCTCGAACATGTCAACGAGATCATCTACCGTCGTAGCCTGCGTTGGCGCCTTGTCATCCCGCCACCTACCCGTGAAGCGTGGGAACCGCACTGCAAGCCCGCCAATGCGAATTCGCCCCCTACCTGCCGGATGGGTGGGACTCCCAGTGATCTGGTCACCAATCACTTCTATCACCACCTGCGGGTCAAACCAGACATCAGCCTTGATGTCGGCGAGCACTTTTGGATGCCTTCGCTCGACGACATGCTTCTCAAGCCTCTGCTTGAACTCAGTCAGCATCTCCTCAGTGAACCCTGTGCCTATCTTGCATGCCGTAGGATAGGTATCGGAGTCAGGGTCATAAACAGAGGCCAAGATTGCGCCGTAGACACCAGTCCTTTTCCCTCTGCCATAGATGGCACCGACCACAACCAAGTCCAGTGCGTCTGACAGGCCTTGGTACGACGGTTTCATCTTGACCCAGAGCCAGCTCCTGGACCCTGCCTGATAGCTCGACTCCTTGTGGATTGCCTTGGCGATGATACCTTCCACGCCTCGATCAAGTGCGCCCTTGAAGAACTCGTCGAGTCGGTCTGGGTCGTCTATGAGTTCCCCATTGGTGAGCGAGACCCTATCACTCGTCTTCACCACTTTCTCCAAGAGGCTTCTGCGCTCGAGCATGGGCAGTTCTGTGACATCCTTGTCTTCGAGATACAGGATGTCGAAGAAGAACAGAGCTACAGGCACGGAGTCCTTCATCGTGTCTATGTCCGTCTTCCTGCGGCGACGCATCAGCTCCTGAAAGGGCCGCATCTTCCCTGTCGTCAAGTCTATCGCGACACACTCACCTTCAATCACACACCTGTTGGCACGGACAGATTTGCGCACAAGCTCAACAACGTCTGGGTACTGATCAGTGATCCGTTCTTGGCGGCGCGAGAAGAGGACAATCTGATTTCCATTCTTGTGGATTTGGACCCTCTCTCCATCGTACTTGAACTCGACCAGCGCCTTGTGATGCAGCCTCTCTAGAATCTCTGACGAACTGGAGAGCTTCTTTGCTGCCATCATGCGAATGGGAGTCCCCACCTCCGTCTTCACGGACCGGACAGCCTCAATGCCGCGTCGGGCGAGAAGGTCTGCAACATACGCGAGATCGCTACACACGTTGAATGCCCGTTCAATCTCTTCGCTCGCACTCTTGTCGCCCACATAGGCGGCGGCTAGCGAGTCGACTATGATCATATCCCCCATTCCTAGCCTGAGGTCACCCGTGACTGTACGTAGAATGTACTTGGCTTCTAAGGGCGTAGTGCTACTGACAAGACCTACGAGCTTCGCGATTTTCTCTTTGCCGCTTCCTTGGCCGGAAGCCTTTGACGCGGCGTCGAGAGTGCCGTAGACAAAGCTGACTGTCGTTTCCTCTTCGGACAGTGTCCCTTGAGCGGCCTGTGACAACAGCTCCTCTGCAGCAGCTCCGATGTCACCTGTGCGTCGGAGCTTCTCTCTGACAATGGTTTCTGCAACAGAGGCAGCAGTGGCAACAACCTGAATGGCCATCTTCTCAGCCACACCGATCTCTGGTGCGCCCATCCAATCGGGATGGAGTTTGCCCATTGTCAGTGCGATTACTGGACTCACTTCTGCAGGCTCTGCTTCCCTGAGCAAGGATGAGAAGACCTCCGTTTTCTCAAGGAGACCGGAAGTGGACTCTATGCGAGCATACGCCTCGGCCAATCGTCTATACTGCATGACTCGGCTGCCTCACTAGACACGCGGTGAGCACAGTCACGAACACAGTCTTTATAAACACAGTCTGAAGGAGCCCTCGACTTGACACACATTAAGCGGTGAGTGCAGATTGGGCAGCATACGACCAGGTTACATCAAGATTGCGGCACGAACCCTCTTTCAGAACTTTCCAGACGAGTTCACTGATGATTTCGAAACAAACAAGCGACTTGTCGAGCAGTACTCGGATGCTAGCTCAAAGAAGGTCAGGAACCGCGTCGCTGGTTATGTGGTCAGGCTCGTAAGGACCAAGGCTGCGCGTGAGGTAGCTGCTGCAGAGGCGCCAGATGAATCAGTCGACATGGACATGTGACTGAATCTCTCTTCCTTCTCCTGTTGCATTGTTTCCCTTTGACAGTGGTTTTCGACCCTTCATCTGCTGAGAACGCAGACTGGGCTCGGACCGGGGTCCATGGAGGAGCTCACGTGTGGACGTGAGCCCCAGCTTTGCTCGACTAGATCACGAGCTTCTTCTTCTCTCTTGTAAGCTCTTCAGCCTCAGCCATCGCCTCATCGTAGATGTCTATCGGGAACCTGTTGTGCAGAGGGGAGATGCGGGCGCCAAGAGCGACTGAACCGTAGAACCTCCGCGCCAGCCAGCCAATGCCACGAGAGCGGACCATCTGAGAGGCTCTCTTGAACTCCTTCAGAGTCCTGTCATCCCATGTGCCAGTTAAACCGCTGACGAACGAGAAGATGTAGAGGGAGGGCAGTGTGGCAGCAAAGAAGAGGATAGCAGACGACGCGATGTCGTTCACGCCGCCCCAGATTGCTTGGGAGAAGACCTCGAGCACGAAGTAGTTCACCACTCCAGCAAACGCCGGTCCTACGTAGCTCTGCCAGATATACAGCTTCGGCCTCGATATCACCCTCCGGATTACGATCCATGCGACCAAGTCTTTGCAGAATAGACCTATGCAGTACCCGATTATGATGCCGGGCATGCCCCCTAGATAGATGCCAAACACTACTGGCTCAGTCACCACGAAGTATGTCATGGCCACTGCACGGATAACTTGCTCAAGGACCCATACGGCTGCGGCAAGACCCGTCCTCTCAGCCCCGGCGAACATCCAATCGCCCAACCACGACCAGAATCCCAGCACTTGGAAGATCAGGAAGAACTGGAACAGTACAGCGGCATATGCCCACTGTTGTCCGGCCGCACCTAGTATTGCTCTCCACCCTACTGCCGCGAGAGACGAAACGAGCCAGAAGACAAAGAATGCCCCATACTTGAGGCCTTGAGCAGTGTATAGCTCCGTGAGCTTCTTTTTGCCGTGCGAGTATGACTCGGACACTCCGCCCAGCATGCTCTCCATGAACAGACCGACCACACTCACCAGTATCGCAAGATCCCATGCAAGCTGATACTGACCCTGCAGGGCAGACCAGTTCAACAGATTCGTGCTAATCAAGATCATCTGGTAGAACCAAACGATTGGCACAGCCGCGGCACCGATGGTCCACTTAGCCCCAAACTTCAGGGCCCTCTTGACCTGTTCAGACCTGAAGTCAACTCTGAACAGAGTGCCCGACTTGAACCCTAGACTCTTGAACATGTAGAGCGATACAGCAAAGACAAGCCACTCAGACAGGTAGAAACCAATGGCTTGGCCTATTGCGCCGCCGAGTGCTTCACCAAAAATGGGGTTCTGAGAGCCCCACCAGCGGAATCCCAGGATAAACACGTATGGCCCGGCCACATCGAAGACAACATACTTGAGTATGTTGGCAATCTGCTCGTAGTCAACTCGGTTCATGCCTCTGAAAACATGTATGAAGAGCAGAGTGAAGCCAGGGAACTGGAAGAGTGAGTGACCGATGAACACGTATGAGAGGTGAGCAAGGTAGGTATGGGGGAAGATGATAGATCCCACGAAAGCGACTGCCGTGACTTGGACCACTCCTGTGAGGCACTGGAACCAGACAAAGATCTGCGCGTACTTCACGGCCTCTTCCGGCTGTGTGACACGGTACTCTGCGAAATACTTGGCAAGAGCCACACTCGTGCCTAGGTCGAACAGGGTCCACAGACCTATGAAGAGATTCGCGCTAAATGAGTACCAGCCAGAGGCCTGAGGGAATGGAAGGATGTAGCGAGGATAGATCATGACAGAGAGAATGACACGAGGAATGACGAGCAGGAGAGTGATGAACAGCTGAATGAGGAAGCCTCCGAGCTGCCTGTGCATTCCAATCTCTTCCCAATCACTCACCGGCTCTCCAGTCTTGATTAGCAGTTCAGCCCTCTCTATCTCCGTCAGGACTTCCTTGTTCTTGACAGACCTTCGTTTCATGCTTCTGTACGAGTAGACTGTGGTGATGCCCATTGCAGCTACTATGAGGCATATGATCACCTGTTGTTCGAAGTGAGGAACCGGCGAGTAAGTCCATTCTGCATACGTGTACCCGGACTCGCCGCCTAGGTACATGCTTGCTGAATAGAAGTAGTAATTGAAGTAGGGCCATAGAACAAGCTGATAGTTCGTTTGGGGGGTTTCCGCACTTGCATTGACTGTGAGCCACGGGGTGTACACGAGGATGTTGCCAGAACCATGTGTCGTGTGCACGAGAAGTGGGGCCCCTCCTGTGCCAAAACCAGTGTCGTTAGCAAGAAGAATCGTGGTATTGGCCGTCAATGTTGGAAGAATCGTGATCTTCTCGGCAGGAGGTGCAGACGACCAGTCGAAGTTCATTGCTGTAATTGCGGGATCGCTTGTGGTCATCATCCGTGTGACGACCTCCGCTTTGTCACGACTGGCAACGAGATTGTCTGTTGTGGTGATGCCCAGCTCCTGGAACCCTGTGCTGTTGCTGGTCATGTGTGGACCAACCAGGATCATCAGACCATGTCCAACTGACAAGAACGCAACAAGCAGAGGTATGTCGGACGGCCCCATAGACACGTCCGCAACAATCAGCGTATGCGTGTCCAGGTCGGTCACAGCGGCCGCTATTGTCGAATAAGTTGTTAGAACGATTGACTGGGTATCAAGCTCTAGGGCAGTGACGACAGAGGGGGTGTTGTTCCCTCCTACAAGTGCAACATTCACAGAGGCTGAAGCCTGTGCTGGTGCCAGTGGTCCTGCTATCACAAGACCGGCGAGTGTGAACGGAAACAACATGAATGCGGCAAACATCATACCCAACGCAACTTGAAACTTGGCCAAGTCCGCGAGATTCCTCCTTAGCTAAACTCCAACCCAGACTAAACTCTCTAATATGAATACCGGATTTCCAGTCCGGGGCGACGCCACATGCATAGGCCATCAAGAGAGGTCTTAAGGCGAAACGACATCTGGTGGACCATGGGCCCATGGCAGAACACTATCTTTTTGGGCGATTGTCTGAGTGCGGCCAAGGCGCTTGTCGAGAGTCGAAGCGAGCAGGTCCGGCTGATCTATCTTGACCCCCCATTCTTCTCAAAAACCGACTACACGCTAAAACATGAAACGGGAGGAGAGGGAAGCCGAGCCCCCGACATTCAGGAAACAGCTACCTACAGCGACAGGTGGCAGGGAGGACTTGCTGAGTACCTCTCCTTTCTCAGAGACCGTCTCGCAGCCGTGAGCCCACTTCTGAGAGATGATGGGAGTATCTGGCTCCATCTTGACTGGCATGTTTCTCACTACGCCAAAGCCCTCATGGACGAACTCTTTGGGTACAGCTGCTTCGTGAACGAGATAGTATGGAAGCGAACGAATAGCCCAAAGCCGCAGAGTAAAGGGTTTGGAAGCCAACATGACACCATTCTTGTGTACGCTAAAGATCACAGTAAGTTCAGAGTCCGACCGGTCTACATGAGGCATGATGAGAAGTCTCGACGGCCGTACACGTATGATGACGAAAGGGGCCGATTCAGGCTGATTGAGATAGAGGCCCAGGGCATACAGAGATCACAACGCAGGAAGCAATTCGAATGGCACGAGAGAACAGCACCCTATCTCTACAAGCAGGAGACTTTGGATGAGTGGTGGAATCAGGGCCTCATATACAGAAGCAAGAATGGTCGGTACTCGAAGAAACAGTACATCGATGATGTGCCTGGTGTCCCCGTTTCCGATTTGTGGTTGGACATTCCTCCAGTGCAGGGCGCGTCCGATGAATACACTGGATTCCTCACGCAGAAACCGGAAGCTCTCCTAATGAGAATTATCGAATGTGCGAGCGACCCAGGCGACCTCGTGGCAGACTTCTTCGCCGGTGCAGGGACAACAGCAGTCGCGGCCGAGAAGACGAAACGTCGTTGGATAGTGTGTGACTCATCTGAAGTCGCAGTCCAAGTCATGGAGAGAAGGTTGTCCACGCTGACGGGCTTCAAAACTGGCAAGGCAGAAGGCGCCTTCACGATTGTCAGAGTCTGACCAGACGAACCAGCCCTAATCCTGATACAGGGGCAGAATGAATCGCTCGGCCATTGCAGCGGCTCTGGGTCACCTAGCAGCGCTCTCACTTTGTCTTCTGAGATTCTGATCCTTTTCCCACCACTCTGAGGAAGCGAGGGAGTCGCCCCAAGGCTCACTCATCCGGTCACGCTTCACCAAATACATCAGCAGCAGCCCCAAAGCCAGCTGAACAGGAACTGGGCCCATATACACGCCAGGAGCCACGTCAGGAGGCAGACCGACCCACGCAACTGCTGCAAGGATGCTGGGCACAAGAAGCGTGAGTGAACCCAAGAACACAGTGCTTCTTGTGGATGCAGTCTGCCTGTAGTAGCGGGCGAACCAGATCGCGAACAGAATGTTGAAGACACCGAAGAGAGCGGACATGAGCATCCAGAGAGGGTCGAGAATCAGCAATTGAGGATCACCGACGCCAAACGGCACAATGGCCCAGAGAAGAGCAAGTATGGAAACTCTCACAACATAAGTGTGGTCAATCCCGCTGCCTACAATCGAGTAAACGACAACCCCCCAAGGTGCCATTAATGCGCTGGCAGAAACCACTGCGACTGCAGCTCTCTCACGTTTGTTAAGGACGTGTCGAACACTCCCTCCAGTCATGTGCTGTGCCTCCGATTAATAGGGGAGAACGACGAATATGTCCTTTTCGTCTTCGGTTCATTGGACTACTGCCTAAGGCAGGTAGTCTGCTATTGCCCCTGGCGCTCTGCATTGCTGACTGAATCTGCTGCCCTCGGACCGTGGACTAGTAATCGCTGGTCCCTGTGAGACTCGTCTGAGGTTGCAGTCCAAGTCATCACGAGGAGATTGTCCGGGCTCGCGGGGCTCGAAGCGTGCGACGAAACAGACCAAGCAGAATGCGCATTCGTGATTGTCGCAGTCTGACCAAGGAGACCCAGCCTAGTCTTGATACAGCGACAAAAGGAATAGCTACGCACATAAGACTTGAACACAATGAGGTCCGTGAGGAAGGGATGACATGACCTCGTGTCCGTACTGTGGCAGTACTGAACGACCCCAAATCCATCCGGACGGCACTCTCAGGTGCTCAAGTTGTGGACAGCTTGTTGACGATTCCTCGAACTCAACAGACCAGCGGACTGACAAACCGTTCAGAGAAACCTTTGACAGTGACTTGTGTCCGTCGTGCCATGGCCAAATGGAAACAGGCTACATTTTGGGGGCACGCGGGGTCTACTGGAACGACCACATTCCCAAACAAGCGTGCCGTGGTGAACAGCTAAGTGACAAAGGATGGCTCTGGAACTGGATGTGCCCCAATGTGAAAGCTCTCAGATGCAGGAAATGCAGAATCATCAGATACTGATACGAATGAGGCCGCCAACGCGTTCATTTGGGAGCTATGTCAATCCACGAAGAAGGAAGTAGGAGAACTAGTACCCCTCGACCCTTGGCTTCTGGATGCGCTCGGGATGATCGTGAGTGCACGGTCCCGATGGTGTAGCACCGTCCAAAGGCAATCTTTTTATACGAAACACCGAAGTCCATGTACAGTTTTGACAGAAGTCATTGGCGCAAGTTGACATGAGATGCCAGCTTGGCCGTGGCACTGCAAAAGGGGAATTCGATATGGCACAGATGTCTGGAACACCCGTCCTCATTCTGAAGGAGGGTACATCAAGGAACCGCGGAAAATCCGCGCAGGCCAACAACATCATGGCAGGTATCGTCATCTCTGATGCTATCAAGTCCACTCTGGGCCCTCGCGGCATGGACAAGATGCTCGTCGACTCTCTGGGCGATGTCACCATCACGAACGACGGTGCATCAATCCTGAAAGAGATCGATGTACAGCACCCTGCTGCGAAGATGCTCGTTGAGGTCGCGAAGAGCCAGGATCAGGAAACTGGTGATGGCACTACAACCTCTGTGGTTCTTGCTGGCGAGCTCCTGAAGAGGGCTCAAGAGCTGCTCGACAAAAAGATACACCCAACCATAATCGTGGCCGGGTATCAGAGAGCGGCTGAGGAGGCGACGAAGATACTCGATCAGGTTTCAGTGTCCATGAGCGGCATGGACAAGAAAGTCTTGAGAGAGATTGCCAACACATCAATGAACAGCAAGTCCGTCGTTGGTTCTAGAGACCACTTCTCTGCAATTGCCGTTGATGCTATTCTACAGATAATCGAAAAAGTCGACGGTAGGACCAAGGCAGACATAGACATGATTGAGGTCACAAAGAAGCAGGGCAAGAGCCTGACTGAGACCGAGCTGATCAGAGGCATCGTTATTGACAAGGAAGTGATTCATGCTGCGATGCCTAGGAAGCTCGAGAAGGCCAAGATTGCCCTTGTTGACGCCGCAATAGAAGTCGAGAAGACTGAGTTTGACGCGGAGATCAAGATTGACCGACCCGAGCAGATTAAGGCATTCCTCGACGAAGAGGAGCATATGCTCAAGGCCATGGTCGACAAGGTCATAGCGACAGGCGCGAACGTCCTAGTCTGTCAGAAAGGCATTGATGATGTCGCTCAGCACTACCTCGCAAAGGCAGGTATCATGGCAGTCCGACGGGCAAAGAAGAGCACACTTGAGAAACTGGCGAAGGCCACTGGTGCCAAGATCGCCAGCAGCCTAACAGAGCTCGACGCAAGCTACCTCGGTTCTGCAGGTCTCGTAGAGGAAGTTAAGATCGGCGATGATAAGCTGGTCTACGTTAGAGACTGCAAGGATCCAAAGGCGGTGTCAATCGTACTTCGCGGCGGCACCCAGCATGTGGTCGATGAGGCCGAGAGAGCAATGCACGATGCCTTGTCTGTCGTAAGGAACGTCGTTGAGGACGGCACATACGTAGCAGGCGGCGGTTCAATCGAGACTGAGATTGCCAAGCGACTTGAGACCTACGCGTCCACTGAGGGCAAGGGTCGCGAGCAGCTCGCAATTCAAGCATTTGCCGAGTCTATGAGAGTGGTGCCCAAGACCCTCGCAGAGAACGGTGGACACGACCCGATTGATATCATGACGGAGCTCACCAAGGAACATGGCAAGCCTACCGGCATCTGGTTTGGCGTGGACGTGTTCACTGGACACGCGAGCGACATGATGAAGATTGGAGTCATCGAGCCCACACGTGTCAAGAGGCAGGCCATCCGTTCTGCATCTGAGGCCGCTCAGATGATTCTCAGAATCGATGACGTGATTGCCGCAAGGGCCAGTGCTCCACCCGCTGGTGGTCCTGGTGGTCCGGGTGGAATGGGCGGCCCGGGCATGGGTGAAATGGGCGGTATGATGTAATCGCCCTAGAACTGTTCTTGGGAGCCCAGCGCTCCCATCCCTCCTTTTTGTACGCGGGGTAGCAGCTAATGGCGACCCGTATCCTGATTATCGGTCTGAACATATTCGACTCAGGAAAGACAAGTGTCGCGTCTCAACTCGCTAAATCTCTCTCCCTGACTGGCCGAAGAGTCGAGTTCTTCAAGCCTGTTAGCGGCCATAACTACTGGTTCAGATACGAACATACCAGATACTGCCTAGAGAATAGGAAGCTGATCTCATACGACGCCACTCAGGTAAGGAAACTCCTGAAATCAAGGGTATCGGATCTATTGGCCAATCCTGTGCACACTCTCTATGTCCCGGCAAGGCTCGAAAGACCCGGACGCAACTTGACCACAACTCTGGGTCTCGCAGGCTGGGATTCTGTCCTTGCTATGGAGAGAATGAGCAGACCATATGGGGGGCGGATCTCGTCAATCATGCTAATGGCGGACACTCTCATAAGAGAAGGGCGACTGCTTCTGACTCAGGAGGAGGCCGAGAAGCTCTCAGACGGGACAGCAGTTCGTCCAGTCAAGAACCTAGAGGAGTCTCAAGCGATAGAGAGCGAGAATCTGGAAACATGTGTCGGAGAATCCTTCAGAGAGGTCGAGAAAGTGGCAGACACAGTCGTAATCGAATCGTTCAATGACTCTGTGTGGCCGTGGGAGGGACTGGATCGAGTGGACAAGGTCCTAGCCGTGGGTCCGGGACAGGTGTTCGTCTATGACCCGGAGCGATTGAGGAAGGCAGCATTCCTTGTCAGAGCGGCTCAGAGCCCCATTCGCGGAGTCACCTTCACAAGGGTTTCAGACCTTGTTCGACCTACAGGTAGGTTGACCTTGAACCCGGGCAGCGGCCTGACTGACCAAACGATAAGGGACCTCGGTATCTTCTAAGAGCGAGAGAGAGATTACAGATAAGTTGAAAGCGAGGACTCACTTCCCGGATGATGCACTGCAAGAGGAACGGTGATGACCGAGGACCTAGACTGGGAACTGATAGTGATAGGCGGTGGACCTGCAGGTATGACTGCCGCCATATACGGCGCTCGTTACGGTCTCAAGACTCTGCTGCTGGAGGCAAAGGTACTCGGAGGAGCGCAGGCGACGAGCCCAGGGATCGAGAACTACCCTGGTTTCACTTTCATAGTGGGCATGGACCTTGCCACAAGGATGAAAGAGCAGGTCAAGAAGTGCGGTGCACAGATCCGGGAGATAACCGAAGTAAAGAGCATAAGACATGACAGCGGTCACGGCAGCTTTGTATTGGAAACCCGGAGAGGAAACTACAAAGCACAAGCCATCATCCTCGCTACTGGGGGAGGTCACAAGAAGCTGAACGTGCCGGGTGAGGAAGAACTAACCGGCAAAGGGGTTTCATACTGTGCCACATGTGATGGGCCCCTCTTCAGGGGGAAGACTGTCGCAGTCATCGGTGGAGGAAACACGGCGGTGACAGAAGCGCTGTACTTGAGCGAATTGGCTCAGACAGTCTATCTGATTCATAGACGTGGACATCTCAGAGCTGAGAAGGCTATGCAGGACAATCTCGCCAAGTCTCCCGTTCAGATAATATGGGAGCACCTTGTAAAGGGGTTTAGAGGAGATCAGCAACTGCAAGAGATTGCCATTGAGAACGCCAAGACAGGAGAGGTGAGGACTCTGCCTGTCAACGCTGCATTCGTCGCACTCGGGTCAAACCCCGAAAGTGGCATCGTCAAAACGATTGACGTGGAAACAAACAAGACGGGAGAGATAATCACCGACAAGCTGCAGAGAACCAATGTGCCAGGAGTGTTTGCGGCGGGAGACGTTGTGGAGTCCATGAAGCAGATTGCCGTAGCAGTGGGACAAGGAGCTATTGCTGCGGATTCGGCATATAGATACATCCGTGGAGAGAGACACGGACCTAGATGAAGCATCCAATCAGAATCATGGTCTCTGCCTTCGACTAGCCCTCCTTGCGAAGTGTCACCACGAGCAGCTCAAAAGAGCAACAGAAACTGTGGGGAGAGTACATCCATCCGACTGAGGAAAACGTTAATAACGGCACTCCATTCCGAGCGTCAGAGCCCTGAGCGCAGGTGCTTTGCGGCAGACATTGAGCGGGTTGTTCTCATGGACAAAGTGAAAGCTGCGGGTGTGTTCATTGCATGTGCCCTCATCCTTGTAGCGATTGCAGTGCAACCTGCCTCGGCCAACCCGGGCACGCGACGGGAATCCCTCACATACTTTCTCAGCAATAGATACGATGCCGCCGAGGGAGGATACTCATTGACCGGACAGACCGTATCACGTGTCGAGTCCACGGAGGCGGGTGCCCTGATTCTCAATGATTTGGGCTATCTATCAGCCCGTCCGCCAATGATAGATCTTGTAAAAATGAAGAACTTCACACAGAAGCTGCAATGGATGTCCGGAGGGGCGAGCCATGAACGCTACGGAGGGTTCTGCGCATACATCGCAGGACCAGCGAGCGTGGAGTACACCCATTTGGCACTGCAGTTGTGGACCATTATGGGCCAGCATAGTGACGTTCCACGAATGGACCAAGTGGTCATCAATGTGACCGCCGCCCTATTGTATATCAACAAGACTCAGACGAGCTCCGGAGGCTTTGGAACAAACACTGGCAGCTCTCCAGATGTTGTTTCAACGTATCACGCACTGTGGTCCTTGGACGCTCTGTTGAAGCTGAAGACCGATGAAACCTGGGAGAAGTGGCTGCGCAACAGGACTGCCACAGTAGAGTGGATCCTCAGCTGTCGTGTGGGTGACAGCTTTAAGCTGAGTCCGGGCTCAACCATCACAGGGACCGATCCTACTGCCGCTGCTGTCCTAGCGCTTGACATCTTGGGTGAACTGTCTTCAGTGACCGGACTTGATGGAATCAAGAACTGGATACTTGGGCGTCAGGTTATTGAACCGACCCGTGGCGAGTTTCAGGGAGGGTTCGAAGAGGGATACCTCACAAACGACACAAATCTTGTGAGCACCTACTATGCGCTGAACAGCCTTGTGGCTCTTGAGGCTCTGTCAGAGTGCAATGAGACCGCAGTCGCCCGATTCATCATCGACTGCCAAGCGGCAGACGGCAGCTGGGGTAGCGTTCCTGGCCTCAGTGTTGGAACTCTGCCAAATGTAGCTCTAGCTGTTGAGAGTCTTGTGATCCTTAGTGAAACTGGATTACTGCTCGAAGAAGACCCCAACAATCCTACTCCACCACTTCTCGACTGGAGAGTACTTGTCGTGGCCGGCATCCTGATAGTCGCTCTCGCGGCAGCATTGGTGTCAATGAGGATGGACTAGGGGTAGTAGAGTAGGCTTATCATCGGTTGCGCTAGCTCTACTTCAGAACGCCAGTACTAGACCAACTTCCGGGTGTATCTGATGCAGACACGAAAGGACGACAAGGAGCCCAACTCGCGATACAGACAAAGCTATGACCTGTTCGCGCGGCTCACTAGCAATGTTATGAGTAGCAGACCTTGGCGTAAACTTGGGCTCTTCTCATACTACGACGCACCATACTTCGACAGTGAATCAGTCTACTTGTCACCAAAGCAAGTAATGGTTGCCATGGCAAAGGAGGCGGCGCGGGAAGACAAGACTGTCGTGTTTGTCATGGACGCATTGGAGGAGGGTGGTATGGGGTTCTCAGCCGAAGCCGACTTCAGGCAGTTCATGGCATTGTTCGACGAAGTCTTTCCCAACTCCGCGAAATTCTACTTCGGTGCAGCAGACTCTGACAAGGTATGGCTGCACGCTTTGGAGCGCCTCAAGATTCCCGCGTCGTGGCTTGTGAACAGGCCGAATGTGTTTGCTGAAGTGCTTTCAGACGCGTCCGCCACGGGAGAGGATCTTGGTCCCGGTGACGTGTCGTTCGAGGATATGTCAGGCTTGCATGAGGCTCTGGTCGAGAAGCTTGGCCCCCCCTCGCTGACGGAAGAGGTTCTTGAAAAGATGAAGAAAGGAGTCGCTACCAGGACAAGAGGCATTGGTGCCAGCGACTACGCTGGAGAGGCCATAGGCCTCCTAGTCAGTCCGGGCACTGCAGTCACTCATGGCGTCAAGTATCTTGGCAAGCTCGTGAGCACAGTCAAGGGCCGCAGGAAGAAGGAGGTTAAGGATGTCTATCTTGAGTGGCGCCAGCGTGTTGAAAGCGCTTACTCACACGAAAACTTGGGCAAGTTCTTCGATAGCGCTCCTGACTACAACTCGGGTCTCGCAGAAGCCCTGTCACAGAAGAAACCGGTCCTTGTGATAACCGAAACTCGTGATACGCTGTTTGATGCGTTTCTTCCTCTGCTTCTTCGGAATCTGATGGATGAAATCGGTTACGTGCCCCCAAGCAAGAGACCTCGCGTCCACATACATGGAGAGAAGCCGACCGCGCGCGGAACTGAAGAAGAGCAATCGGAGGGTCAGGCATCGACCGACGAGGAGTTGGCCCGCGTTGATGAGAGTGAACTTCCTCCGGTGACCGGTCGTTTGATGATGACAATGATCGAAGAAGCAAGCGCAGGAGCAGAGCTCCATGGCGTGGCTAGAGATGACTCATTCGGAGGGAAACCGAAGGTGATGATCTTGCTGGATGCCGCGACACATCTGTCCAATTTCGAACGCTCGTTCGGATCTGTTCTTCGAATCCCTGAGAGATTCCCCAACATGTCCGTTGCTGCTTCGTTCTTTACTAACAGGGAAACGATGAGTATTGCCCTTCAAGAGGGAGTGCTGGAGTATATGGGTGACAGGGCTCTCGTAATGGACCTCAATCCTGCCCTGTTTGATGCAGTGACCTCGAAGCTCCCTGTGTCGAAAAAGGCATGGCTTGAAGGCCGCCTGCGAGAGATGGCAGGCATAACCTTCGATAGAGGGGCAGCCTTCCTCGAGTACTACGCCTCTGCAGACGAACCTTGGGCACTCAGAGTTCTCAAGAAACCCAAATCGGGTCTGGCTAAGACAGTGCGTCGTTGGCTTGGGCGGCAGAAGTAGCCATCACGCGTCTGTTCGAGGGATAGACACGCCATGTGAAGGCCTCCCACAAGAGATATAATCGTCGCAGGTAGATTCTCGACTTGGCCAAGTCCGGAGGAAGAATCACATGAGCAAGACTGATATGACGCAGGCAAGAGTGCTGAAGATCGTGAAGGGCAATGCAGTCACACTGCCGCCCGAATTCGTCGACGGGATAGGCCTACCCTACGGGCTCGCCATCCTCGTTGTGAAAGACAAGAACGTGAAGATATACCCTGTAGATAGCGACAAAGTGATGTACCTGAAGCTTGAGATTCAGAAGCTCAGCAAGAGCTTTCTAGAGGAACTCACGTCTATCTTTGAGAAATCGGGGCTTCAAGACATCTTGTTCACAAGTGGCATCTGTCAGGCTGCCAGCCAGTGCTTCTATGAATGCTACTTCACCCCGAAACAGCTCACGATGTCAGTCGCTGATCTAGACCGCCGCCTCAAGTCGATCGCGGGTGTACAACGCGTGGTCCTAAATGAGGTGCCTGTAACTAAGTAGACCCTCGAATCCGCCTCAATACAAGATCCCTGATGTCGATGCTGCTAGATCGCAGCCCTTCGGACTAGCGGCAACAGTGCACGGAAAGCGGCAAGACTCTGAAACGATATGGTCGGCATAGTGGGCGTCCTCGGTCGAACTAGTGCGGCGAATCAGTCAGAACTAGTGAAGAGGATGTCGCTAGCCATCAGCCATAGGGGTGACGAGAAGCTCTTCAAGTGTCTATCCAGCGACGACGGATTCAGTGCGATTGCAGTCCGATCACGGCTCGACTGTGACCACCGCGTTCGTACGAGTCAAGACGGAGTAGGAGTCCTCGACCAATGGAACCCAAGCGGCCTTGTTGAAGGTCGCGTCGATAGCCCGTTCCCCATCACGGATGAACCCGACTCGTACTCTAATCCGGATAGTGTCCTCGGCACTCTGGACGCAATGGTCGTTAGCCTTGGAAAGACCGGGCTCATGTCATCGCGGTCAACCTTTTCCATGAAACCGTTCTACTATCAATGCAGGGACTCCGACTTCATCTTCTCTACCGAGCGCAAGGCGATTTGGCGTCTCGGTTTCTACGAAGCTGCCGAACTCCAACCGGGACAGGTGCTAAGTGTCATTCCAGGTCGGAAACCATCAACCCGTCAGCGGGTAAGAATGGCGCGTCCCGATACAGGCTCTCCGCTATCCCGGAAAGAAGCCATTCAGACGCTCTCAAGCAACATCAGCAACTCCTTTCGGAGATTGCATGGTCTCAGGAATGTCGGAGTCTTGTTCTCCGGAGGAGTAGACAGCTCCTTGGCCGCCACATTGGCCCAAGATGTCTGCAAGAATGTCACCTTGATAGCGGCATGTGCCGAGCAATCCTATGATGACAGACGGGCCTCCGGAGTCGCAGACAGACTAGGAATGGTCCTACTCAAGGTACGAATAGAACCAGCGGCTGTTTGGGAATTACTGCCGGAGCTCATGTACGCCGTCGAGAGTAGTCGTCGGCTTGACATCGAGATAGCACTCCCCTTCTATCTCGCAGCACGACAAGCTCACGATGCAGGGCTCTCTGTGCTCGTATCAGGTCAAGGTCCTGACGAACTTTTTGCAGGGTATGCACGATATCTGCAGACATTCATTCGAGAAGGCGAAGAGGCATTGGACAAGCAGCTGTGGAACGATGTGATTGCCACTCACAGGAACAATATCGAACGCGATGAGAGAGCCATCGAATACAATCAGGTTTCAGCTTTCTTTCCGTATCTCGATGGTCACTTCATCCTGACAGCCATGTCTATCCCGTCCTCATGGAAGGTTGCACCAGATGTTACGCCTGATCGGAAGCTCATCTTTAGAGAACTCGCACAAGACATGGGTCTGCCAGTTGAGATTGCTTCAGCACCGAAGAAGGCTACACAGTACAGTTCTGGGTCTGGGCGGGTCATTGCCAAGGCAGTGCGTGCGAACGTCCAGAGCAAGAACGATTCAAGTGACGCGAGTGAAAGCACCTTGGTTCAAGCCGCGTTGAACAAGATTGCTTCAGAGATCGGCATACCATTGGTCGGTCCAGTGAGGGGGGACCTGATGATGGATCTCATGCCAACCATGAGATTGATTGAAAGAATCAGAAGGGTCTAGCCGCCGGTGATGAGCGGCAGTACGATGACTCTGTCGTTCTCATGCACAAGGGCATCCAATTTCAGCCTCTGTCCGTCCACCAGGACTACGTGGTCTGTAGAGAGATTGAGCTCATGCAGCAAGTCAGCCACGGTCTTGGTCGATGTGACTTCGACCATTGTTGCCCTGATTGTCCTGAGAACCTGAGTCAGAGGGCTCACCCATACCATAGACGCTTCTAACAACTTATATGCTTACTCAAAATGAACGCACAGCGAACGGACTGAGAACGGAGATGCGCCAACCCCGCGCTCTTCTCGGTCAGAATGAAGAGGATGGAAAGATTCCTCGTCGTTACTCATAAATATACGAGCCTCATGAGGACTTATCGGCACAGAATAATCGCATGAACCGCTGTTCGGTGAAAGCCGTTCTAACGTACGGAACCCATGACAAGATTCTTAAAGAGCCTGTGAGCCGGGCCATGGGCAATTGACGAAGTGGAGTTCGACGTTCTCCGAACAGACTGAATGGAAGAATGATCTATGGTAGGCATAATCGGATACGGGGTCTATATACCTCGCTATCGCATCAAGACCGCAGACATCGCTGCCGTCTGGGGCGAGGACGGTGAGGCAGTCGGGCAAGGTCTTGGCGTCTTTGAGAAGTCCCTCCCTGGGCCAGATGAGGACGTGGCCACGATATCTGCCGAGGCTGCTAGAAACGCAGTCAAGTACGCGAGGATAGATCCGAGGGAGATAGGCGCAGTATACATCGGTTCGGAGTCGCATCCATATGCAGTCAAGCCCACGGGCACTATCGTGGCAGAGGCTATTGGTTGTTCGGAGAACATGACATGTGCTGACTTCGAGTTCGCATGCAAAGCTGGGACGGCCGGAATACAGAGCTGCATGGGTCTTGTCATGTCCAAGATGGTGAAGATTGGTCTGGCAATCGGTGCGGACACGGCCCAAGGAAGACCAGGGGATGCACTAGAGTACTCAGCAGCGGCTGGCGGAGCTGCGTATCTCATCGGAGAGGAACATCCCGTAGCAACCATTGAGATGACATCGTCTGTCACGACTGACACACCCGACTTCTGGCGCAGAGAGGGAGAGGACTTCCCTAGCCATGGTGCGCGGTTCACCGGCGAGCCTGCATACTTCCGGCACGTTGAGCAGAGCGCAACGAACCTCTTCAAGACTATGGGCACGACTGTTGACGACTACGACTACTTCGTCTTTCATATGCCCAATGGCAAGTTCCCTGTCGCCGTGGGCAAGACGCTTGGAGTACCCAAGGAGAAGCTTGAGGACAGTCTTGTGGTGCGTCAGATAGGCAACACCTACTCAGGGTCATCTATGATAGGGCTGGCAAGAGTGCTTGACATCGCAAAGCCAGGTGCAAGAATCTTCATGGTTTCCTATGGTTCAGGAGCAGGCAGTGACGCCTTCTCCATACGCGTGGAGGACGATATACTGGCGCATCGCGGCGAAGTGCCAACCGTGGATGACTACATCTCAAGAAAGACATACGTCAGTTACGCAATCTACGCCAAGTACAGACGCACCATCAAGGCATAGTGCTCGGAGGGTAATGAAATGAAGAAGAGAGTTGCCATCGTTGGAGTAGGGATGAGTAAGTTTGGCGAACTGTGGGACAAGAGCCTTCGTGACATAACTCTGGAGGCAGGCATGTACGCGATTTTCGACAGTCAGGTGTCAGGAAAGGACATAGACGCCATCTGCATCGGCAACATGAGCGCCGGCAGGTTCACTGGTCAAGAACACTTGGGCGCTCTGGCTGCAGACATGGGTGGTCTCGGACACATACCGGCTTACAGCGTCGAGGCAGCATGTGCGAGTGGCGGTGCAGCTGTCCGCCAAGCATACATGGCAATAAGGTCCGGTGAACATGATCTGATGCTGGTCCTCGGTTGCGAGAAGATGAGCGATGTGAACCAGAGTGAAGCCATGAGGACCGTCGGGGTTGCCGCCGACTGGGAATGGGAGGGACTCTTTGGCGCTACGTTTCCTGCCTTGTATGCTTTCATGGCTCGAAGACACATGTATGAGTACGGTACAACAGAAACACACTTGGCACAGGTCGCGGTGAAGAACCACAAGAATGCTGAACACAACCCCTGGGCACAGTTCCAGAAAGCGGTCCCCCTCGAGGTTGTCATGAACTCCGGTATGTTGGCAGATCCAATCCGGGTACTTCACTCCTCACCCATAAGTGATGGGGCGGCAGGTCTCATAATGTGCTCGGAAGAGAGAGCAAAACAGTTCACGGACACGCCTGTGTATATTGAAGCCTCGACCCAAGCTAGCGATACGCTCGCACTCCACGACAGGCGTGATATCTGCACTATGGATGCAGCCGCTTTTTCGAGTAGGGAGGCTTTGAAGAGAGCCGGCTTGACGATTGATGACATCGACGTGTTTGAGATCCATGATAGCTTCACGATAGGTGAGATCATTCTGACAGAGGACGTAGGTTTGACCCAGAAAGGTCAGGGCGGCAGGATTCTGGAAGAAGGACTCACTGAGATAGGCGGCAAGTATCCTGTGAACCCATCGGGAGGACTAAAGGCGAGAGGTCACCCCATTGGGGCCACAGGAGTTGCTCAAATCGTGGAACTCGTCCTCCAACTGAGGGGTGATGCTGAGGGTCGTCAGGTCGACGGAGCCGAGCAAGCAATGGCCGTCAACATCGGGGGAACGGGAGCAACGTCAATCGTCCATATCCTTGGGAGATGATCCGAGATGGCAGAGCATGGAGTCGCACAGATATGGCGCAAGATAAAGTCAATGTACAATATCATTGGAAACCGCTGCACAACATGCAACACCTACTACTTCCCTCCTAGACCTGTCTGTCCCAAGTGCAGAAGAAAGGGCCATCTTGAAGAATACAAGTTCAAGGGCCTAGGAACTGTTCACACGTTCGCGATTGTGCGACAGGTCCCGGAGGACTTCAAGACGCAGGCGCCTTATGTGATGGCGCAAGTTGAACTCGATGAGGGTGCCAAACTCACCGCCCAGATAGTGAACTGTGACATCGAAGATGTGTGCATCGGCATGAGAGTCAGATCTTGCTTCAGGAGGATCACCGAGTTCGGCCACGGTGGGCTGATCGTCTATGGATACAAGTTCGAACCAACAATGAAAGTGACGGGCCACAAGTGATGGTCAGCGACTAGAGACTCAGCTGCGTCAGTGTTCCAACGGCAGGCATGGCAACGTTCCTGACCAATGTTTCCCCAATGTACGCCTCGTGGTTGACAGAGTTGTGCACATGCCCGTGGACAACTAGATCCGGTTGCTCGGACATTATCAGCTTGTAGAACTTGCGACTGCCAAGCCAGCCAAAGACCCTAGAGTCCTCACCCTCGCACGTTTCAAGACATGGGCTATAGTGCATGAGCAGGATTCGTCGATCCACCTTGTTCCTGAGCTTCTTGAGAAGAGAGCCCGCACGATGTGCTCTGAGCTCAAATGTACGTCTCACACTGGGCAGATGCTGCCGCTGCCAATTCGTGGGTTTGTCGAGCGATCCCTGAGTCCCTACTATTCCCACCTTCTGACCGTCCACTTCAATCACTGTCATGGTTTCATCCAAAAAGACCACATCTTGGCCGACGGCCGCACATATGTCGTTTCGGACTTCGGAGTACTCCTCATTCCCGTAGCAGGCCACGATCTGAAAGTCTTTCCCCAGACAGCCGTGTATTGCATCAAGTATCACTCTGAACTCGGCGGCCCTGCCGCGGTTTATCATGTCCCCTGCCATGAGGAATAGGTCTGGCGGGCCGAATTGCTCAAGACCCCTCAGGAAGGGGTCAAGGAAGCGAGGACTATGCACATCGGCAACCGCAAGCATTCTCATTGTCCAAGCGCTCCCCAATACTGAGCATAATCTTATCCGAAGAGCAGTTATTAAATGTTAGAGTCTAGACACATTGAGAGGTGAGGCTGATGACCGAAACATGGGCACTTAACCTGTTTGACCGCCTTCACGTCGGCCACGAGGCCCTTATTGACAGGCTCAGGGATATGCCGAATCCCGTTGCTGTGGTCGCAGATGGCGAGCTGGTTGCCCATGACCTGGAACTGGCAGCAATCATCCAACCTGCTACTACTAGGCTCAAGAAGCTGGAGGGATATCTTGCTGCCACAGGACTCAGCGACATGATTCGCGTGCGCGTGATTAGTAGCTTTGCCGAGGTTGTAGCAGCTCCCAGTCCCACAGCCTTCCTGATGTTTGAAGGACCCTGTTGTGAGGAGGTAGAGGCCAGAGCATTGAGCCTAAGAAAACAGCAACCTGGTTTCAAGGACAAAGTGGAGCACCTCAAACCCGTGCGAGCAGACGATGGGGACAAAGTGTCGTCGGCGAGAATACGGAAAGGAGAGATTGACAGACTGGGCCGCCATCTAAGAGGGACCTCTCAGCCTCCAAGGAGGCTTGAATTCTCCACTAGGTCCGGCCTGAAGATACCCAAGGGCGATGTCTATGACTTGCATGAAGTCTGCCCGGAGAAAGAGGTCGTGGCGAGGATTGAGAGAGATAGGCCGGTCAAGGTCATCTCCGTGGGAGATGTGACCACCGCCTCTGTAATCGCTCAGGGCTACACACCGGACGTCTGCATTGTGGATGGCATCACGAGGAGAGGAGGGTTCGAAGGATCTTTCACAGGCGAAAAGGAGTATGTGATCTACAACCCTCCGGCCGTGATATTCCCAGAGGCTTGGTCCGTGATAGACACTGCCATCCACGATGACGCACGTTCGTTGATTGTTGTTGATGGCGAGGAGGACCTGATGGGGTTTCCTGTAGTGCTTCTCGCGTCGGAAGGTTCGGTCATGCTGTACGGTCAACCAGATGTCGGAATCATCTGGTGCCCCGCCGACCAGGACAACAAGACTCGGGCCCAAGCATACCTGGAAGACATGCCAACCATAACATAACTTACGACTTCATCACGTCAGGTATCTTGGCAATGCAGTCAGTAGCCGTGATGTGATTTCCGAGCTCCCTGAAAGCGCACTCACCCGCGAGTCCGGAAACGAACGCGGCTGCACATGCTGCCTTGAATGCACCATGGCCACGTGCGAGCATTGTGGCCACTATCCCGGTCAGGACATCGCCTGTTCCACCCACTGTCATGGCAGGGACGCCGGTGTAGTTCAGCTTGTAGCGTCCGCTGGTGTTTGTCACAACATCTACGGCTCCTTTGAGGAGAACGACAGTGTTGAACTTCGCTGACCCCTGAACTGCTCTCTGGATTCTGTTGTCAGAATCGTCAGAATCACCCAGCTCCTTTCCCATCAGAATCTTGAGCTCTCCCCAGTGCGGTGTCACCACGCATCTTTCCGGATCAAGTTTCACGTCAGAGGTGCCAAGTGCCTTCAGGCCGTCAGCATCCACGACGAGGAGCTT
>Ga0315291_10001851_pt1 | contig 27956 bp, 34 predicted proteins | sample YL17G12_20_MG_FD_203070 | JGI IMG/M metagenome (GOLD analysis project Ga0315291, IMG submission 203070) | Sediment microbial communities from Yellowstone Lake, YNP, Wyoming, USA - YL17G12_20 | ecosystem: Environmental > Aquatic > Freshwater > Lake > Sediment | place: USA: Wyoming | collected...
TGGCCACAAGAAGAGCGACCTTGTGAGGGCGATCATGGAGGGAATTGCCATGGAGATCAGGAAGAACATAGAGGTGATGAAGAGCCTCGGAACTCCGATGGAGGAGATCAGAGTCACGGGTGGGATGACTAGAAACCCGGACTTCAACCAGATACAGGCTGATGTCTTTGGGTTGCCGGTCCTCACGTGCAGGATAGAGGAGTCCACGTCGTTGGGCTGTGCTATCTTGGCAGGTGTCGGGGTTGGCGTTTTCAACAACGTTCCAGACGCTGCCGACAGAATGGTGCAGGTCGCCGAACGATACGAGCCGAATCTGGAGAACAAGAGGACCTACGACAAGATGTTTGGAGTCAACATGAAGATCCACGAGGCTCTGAGCGAGGCTGGAGTCTACAAAGATCTGGCGGACTTGAACACTCATGAGTGATGGCGATACATGAAAGCTGGCGTTGTGATTGTTGGCGCAGGGATCGTGGGATCTACAATAGCTAGGGAGCTCTCGAAATACGAGACTGACGTTGTGGTCGTGGAGAAGGAGACAGATGTCGCATTCGGATCCCCCACCAAAGCCAATACTGGTGTGATCCACCCCGGCTTCGACGATCCACCTGGAACCGTCAGAGCCGAGCACTGTTCACGGGGCAACGCACTTTGGCATAATATCGCTCGAGAAGTGGCGGCACCATTTGAGGAAGTTGGATCCCTCGTAGTAGCTCTGAAAGATGAGGAGGTCGAAGTGCTCAAGGAACTGAAGCGCAGAGGAGACGCGAACGGCGTACCCGACCTGGAGATCGTGGTTGACAATGGTAAACTGCGCAGGATGGAGCCTCACCTGAACACGGGGGCTGTCGCTGCACTGTTGGCTCCTACGGCCGCTATCACCAGCCCCTATGAACTCGCAATAGCGATGATGGAGAACGCAGTTCGAAACGGAGTGAGGACTTGCTTTGAGACAGAAGTCACCGGCATCACCGTGAAACAGGACCGAGTCAGAGGAATTCAGACGACCAGAGGGGAGATAGAAGTCCAGTTCGTGATCAACGCGGCAGGACTCTGGGCAGACAGAGTCTCAGCCATGGTCGGACCGAACCAGTTCACGATTCACCCTCGGAAGGGAGAGTACTACATCCTTGACAAGAAGGCGGGAGATCTCGCCCGACATGTGATCTTTCCGGCCCCCTCTCCGATCAGCAAGGGCATCGTCGTCACTCCGACCGTTGAGGGCAACACGCTCGTCGGACCCAACGCACAAGACATCGATGACAAGCGAGACATGGCCACAACTCACAGTGGACTTGCTGAAGTGTGGGCTGGGGCCTGCAAGCTGATCCCCTCGATGGCGGACAAGAAGAACATGATAATCACCAACTTCTGTGGTCTGCGACCCGAACCCGACACAAAGGACTTCATCGTGGGAAGCAGTCAGACAATCAGGGGGTTCATCAATGCAGCAGGGATGAGATCTCCGGGTCTCACTGCGGCACCATCTGTGGCCCTGAAGGTGGTAGACCTTCTCACGGAATCCGGTGCCGAGTTGAGGCGGAAATCGGCATTCGACCCAAGGAGAAAACCCATCGACAAGCCGATGAGGAGACCGGACCTGATGTCCGCCCAGAGTCTGATCAAGCAGGATCCGAACTACGGATATGTTGTGTGCCGTTGCGAGCACGTTACGAAGGGCGAGATCCTAGAAGCTATCAGGCGAGGAGCTACTACTTTGGACGGAGTGAAGTTCCGGACCAGAGCCGGAATGGGCAGATGCCAAGGTGGATTCTGTGGCCCTCATGTGCTGAAGTTGATGTCGGAGGAGCTGGCGATACCAGCCCAGAGCATCACAAAGAGAGGCAGGGGATCCAGGGTATTGCTCGGCAGGGCAAAGGAACTGTTGAGCGGAGGCGACTCGAATGGCCGAGATGACTGAGGATGTCGTGGTAGTTGGAGGCGGAGCTGCGGGCCTAGCCGCGGCCATCCGAGCGAAGGAGGCTGGGGCGAAAAGAGTCCTAGTGCTTGATCGCAACAGCGAACTGGGTGGCATCTTGCCGCAGTGCATACACACGGGGTTCGGGTTGCACCATTTCAAAGAGAATCTGACGGGGCCCGAGTACGTCTCCCGGTTCGTGGATAGGGCAAGAGCTCTGGGCGTTGAATTCAAGTTGGACACAATGGCTCTCAGGCTGAAACCTGAAAGGGAAATTGTTGCCGCGAACAGCCTAGACGGACTGTTCAGGATAAGGGCGAAGTCCGTGGTCCTGGCGATGGGATGCCGGGAACGGACCAGAGGCGCACTGGGCATACCCGGCGAGCGACCTGCTGGTATCTTCACTGCCGGAACAGCGCAGAGGCTCATGGATGTTGAGGGATTCATGCCTGGCAGGAGAGTGGTCATCCTCGGCTCAGGTGATGTTGGCCTAATCATGGCGAGACGCTTTGCCGTCGAAGGGGCCAAGGTCGAGGCCGCGATCGAGGTGTTGCCCTACGCCGGGGGGCTACCGAGAAACGTCATCCAGTGTTTGGAGGACTTCGGCATACCGCTACTGTTGAACCACACGGTTACTGCTGTGTATGGAGCCGAAAGGGTGAGCGGAGTCTCTGTGGCGAATGTGGATGAGAAGGGGAGCCCGATAAGCGGGACGGAGAGGACAATTCCGTGCGATACGTTGATCCTGTCGGTCGGGCTGATTCCGGAGAACGAATTGTCGGAGGAAGCGGGCATCATTCTCGACCCAACGACGGGAGGACCGGTCGTCGACCAACGCATGGAAACCTCAGTCGGGGGCATCTTCGCATGCGGAAACGCGGTCCATGTTCATGATCTGGTCGACCATGTCACCGAAACCGGAATGACAGCTGGATGGAGCGCTGCAAGATTCGCCCTTGATGAACTGGAGCCATTGAAGAATAGAATCAGGCTGCGACCAGGACCAGGTGTGAGGTACGTCGTGCCTCAAATCATCAGCGGAGATGAACCCGTGACCGTGTACCTGCGGGTGAGGAACCCCGTGCGCAATGCCGTGATCCGGGCCGGTAACATTGCAGTCCCAGTGAGGGCAGCACGACCCGCAGAAACAGTAACAGTGGATTTCACCGAGAAGAGGGTCGAGGAACTCAGGGGGAAAGCCGAACTGGCGATCAGTTTGGAGGAGATCGGGCACATTGACTGAGAAGATTGAACGAACCATCACGTGCATCGTCTGTCCCGTGGGATGCGAAGCCACCGTGACCATGGAAGGCGGGAAGGCAGTGAAGGCCGAGGGCTTGGCATGCTCCAGAGGGGAGGAATACGTGTTCGGAGAGGTCGAAGCCCCAATGAGGGATTTCTTCTCAATAGTTGGCATCGAAGGCGGTGTGGCGCCAGTGTGCCCGGTGAGATCCACGAAACCAATCCCCAAAGACAGAATCATGGACTGCTCAAGGGAGCTTGCAGAGCTGACAGTAGCAGCACCCGTCAGAATAGGCGACATAGTCATGCATAACGTCTTGGGCCTAGGTGTCGACCTCGTTGCGACGCGAAGCATAGAGGCGCTCCGGGACAAGGGATCCGAGTAATGAACCGAACCGAAGATCTCGGTTGGTTCGTTGGAGTGGCTGATGCGACCCTGCCATATCTGTCAGGTGTAGACTTGGACCAGTACTACCTCAATCCTCGGTCTTGTGTGTATGCCACAAAGGCGGGCAGAAGGAAGGTTCGTGAGCTCTTCGGTGAGGAAGTCACTCTTCCCGACGTGTCCTGTCCACCCCTTTCGTACGGTCATGTGTCTTGCCTAGGGGGAGAGGTAGTCTTCCTTCATGACTCCGAGCCATACGTGAGGGCGGCCTACAAAACCTTGGATGACGCAATGGAGGCCCTAAGAAAGGCCGAGAGCTTTGAGGACAACGACCTCTTCAGACACTACCTCAGGATCTATGAACATCTAAAGCAGGAGTTCCCACAGGACAACGTGAAGTTTGCCGGCTTCAGCTGGGAAGGACCGATCACATCAGCAGTTCTCCTCCGTGGAAAGGACTTCTGTGTTGATCTCTACAGAGAGCCGGAGAAGGCGAAGGTGTTCCTAGATCTACTCACTGACAGTATCACGAGCTTCGTTCGCCTGCAGAGGAGAATGAACTCAGAACCGGAGATCAGTTCGGACTCCACGGGTCTGGCCGATGACTTCTCCAGTCTCATTCATCCGAAAATGTGGGAAGAATTCATCATCCCGTACTGGAACCAATACTACGAGGGGTTGACCTCCGGTAGAAGGACCCTGCACTGCGAGAACCTCAGCTCTGAGCACCTGAAGTATCTCAAGATGGCGAAGGTGAGCCACTACGACCCATCGGTCTCCCGAAAGCTAAGCCCTAGAACGATCAGAGAGGAGACTGACATCGCCTTCACCTGGAGGCTTCCCTCATTCGAGCTTCTGCACATGTCGATGGCTGAGGTCAGAGATTGGATTACGAGAGCATCAAAAGACGGTGCAACGCACGTCCACATGTACATAGAGAGAGTGATGTGTGACGGAGACAACCCGGCGAAAGTGATCGCTTTCATTGAGGCCGCCAAGGAACTGGCTACACAATCAGGAAAAAGGGGGTGGGAGTCAGAATGCTGATAGAACAAGTGAGGGAACTCCGAGTACCACATTCGTGAATCGAGCGACCCCGAGGGGGCGTAGCTACGGACGCGGAGAGCCTTTCTGATCGTGCAGGCGTCCATCAGCATAGACTTTCCCAGAGCAGTCATAGCAGGTGTCTCGTTCGCTATCTGTCCAGAACACCCTACCGCACTGCTTGCAGGTCCGTTGTTTCAGCCCCTCAGTCCAAGCCTTGTCTTTCTTTCTCATGAACCCAGCATCCTGTGGGAACTCTATGGCGCCCTTCGGACAGAGTGGCCGGCAGGCAACGCAACCATTGACACAATTCTGCGGACTGACCACGAACGCCTTCCCATCGAGGATAGCAAAAACACCATGCGGACAGAATTGGATGCACTTTGGTGTGTCTAGGCCTTGACATCCATCGCACTTCTCGGGAAATACAACAGGATACCAAGAGGAGCGTCTGGAACTGAGCCCTGAGACGGACGGCCCGGACAATGTGCTGTTCGCCTTCTCTCTATGGGGCAGATTCAGGAGCAAGAGCGAGACTATCCCCGTTTTTCATCATTATTGAGCCCGCGTCGGTGGTTCTTATACTCTTGCCGTTGAGTATCACAAGTGCATCCTCCGCGATTTGACTCCCCTCCAAGATCCTAGTCTGGAGATCCTTCCCGAACTTGATGGCTAGTCTCCCGATGACATCCCTAAGAGTTGCTCCGTCCTCCATGTCCAAGGTGAGCTGGCGCTCGCCTGTGATCTCTCTCAGCAGCCCGATGAACTCCACTTTTACTTGGATCGTCGCGCGCGCAACACCTACCGCTAGCGGCAACCACCTGTTGAAGCGAAGCTGAGCCCGGTCTTCCAATCATACAATAGCTTTCTGAACTCCACTGAGGTTCCTCCTCTCCTCTCCCGTCTTCTCCAAGACTTCGATGACCTTGCTTAAGATTTTTCCTGTTGGAGCTAACAGGCCGACACCAAGGTCGCCGCAAACAGATCTCCCATACTCAGGTTCTATGAACTGCACACCTATCTCTTTCAGCCTCAGTATGTTTGCCTTCACAACTGCGTTAGCGTACATGTTTGGGTTCATGGCTGGGGCGATGAGCTTCGGTGCTCTGCACGCCAAGGCTGTCGTGGTGAGGAGGTCGTCGGCAATTCCGTTGGCCATCTTCCCAATGATGTTGGCCGTGGCTGGTGCTATGAGTAGGATATCAGTCAAACTGGCTAGGTTCGTATGTTGCAGGCCTTTGAACATGTCGGTGAACACTGGGTTTCGTGAGAGAGTGCTCATCGTTAGCGGAGTGATGAGCTTTGTCGCCGCTTTCGTCATTATCACGTAGACGTTAAACCCAAGTCTCACCAACTCCATAACTATCTCGCATGCCTTCCATGCTGCGATGCTTCCAGTGACGCCCAGAACGATCGTCTTCCCCACAGACATTGATTCCACAACACCTCCCATCAGCAGCAACCCCCTGTCGAAGCGAAGTTAAGCCCAGTCTTCCGACTGATTATGTCACTAATGGTATGCACGGTATTTGTTAGCTCCTGCTGGCATTGGAAGTGTTTCTTTATGGTGGGGTGTTGAAGCATTCTCTGTTGAAGCTGCCTGAGCGCCTGAACTTCATCGATACCGACCCTTCCACCTGTCTGCTGAAGCATCAAGACGGACTGTTGCCTGCGCTGGAATTCTTGGATAATTCTTTGAGCTTCTGGGTCATTATCCATCTCTCTCTGGGCTTCCTGCAACGTTTCATACTCGGGAGAGTGTATGAACGCCGTTGCCAGTCCGAGTGTCTTCTGCATGATGGTACCTCCTAATTCCATCTAGCAGCTCCCCCCTGAAGGTGTGATATTGACACCAGTCCTTCGGCTGAACTCCTCGTTGATCTTCTGCACTAGTCTACTCAGATCCTGCTGGGCTTGGAGGTATCTGCTTATCGTCACGTTCTGCTGCAGGGAGAAGCGTAGCTGTTGAAGAGCCCCCAGCTCTGCCTGATCGACCCCCCCATACATCTGCTGGGTCAGAAGCAGAGATTGCTGCTTCTGCTGGAAGTCCTCCATTAGCTTCTGGGCCGCGAGATCGTATTGCAGCTGCCTTTGTGCTCTCTCGAAGGCGGTATATTCAACTGATTCTAGGATTGCTTCAGCAAGCTCTTCAGCCTTATGATTGAGCAGCTCTCTCCCTCTGAGAGGCTCTTGCCGACTTCGGTTTAGCGTCTGCTCCATCTTCCTCCTCATTATCCGTTCGAGGTCATCCAATTCTACTCGCCTCCTTTCTTACCTCCTGTTCGAGCATTTCATAGTTGGGATAAGATCCTTGGAAGGCTACTCTGCCGTTCACTTTGACAATGGGCAACGCTTGAATGCCAAGCTTCCTTATTAGGGAAACAACTTCTTGATCACCCATAAATATGGCGAAATCTCTGCCCATGGAGCCTCTAAGCACTCCGATGCTCCCCTCATACTCCTTCTGGAGCTTCACTATGGCTTCCATGAAATCTATTAGCCTTGTGTCTGGAGCTGGCCCGCAAACCCCTGTTGGGCAGCATAATGGAGGGTCGAAGACCTTCACTTCAATCATTCTGACCACCATACATCAGCCTCCCTACCTTCCTCAACTTGTCGACTCCTATGGCCTCCTCGTCCAGCATGGGCATCTTTATTATCGGTACGTCAAACTTCTCCTTCAGCATCTGCAAGTATCTCTCCTGCATCAACCTCCTCTTCTTGAAGTATTCGTTGGTGCAGCGCTCATTTGGCAGGACGTAGTTGGCCACTATGAGGGATGTCTTTACCCCAACACTCGCCATCTCTTCTGAGGCCCGATAGGCCTCCATGATGGGCGTGTATTCCGGATAGGTAACGAAGGAGAAGATGGTCTTACCGGTGTCTCTCATAGTGTCTATGACTCTCTCATACTTCTCTCTGGTTTCTCCGGAGGCGATGCTACCTTGGGCTGTTGCAAGGGCTGATACCTCCAGCTGCCTCGTCCAATTCACCGGGAGCATGAGAAGCCTGAGCGTGTGGCCAGTAGGTGCAGTGTCAAAGACTATGTTGTCATAGCCCCTGATCTGCACATAATCAACAAATCTGTTGAAGGCTGCCAGCTCTTCGGTGCAAGGTGAGTCGAGTTGCTCTTTCATCACCCTTACCACGTCATCAGAATACTTTCTCATGGCTTCGTCTACGACCTCCTTGGCATATTCCTGCGCCTCCTTCTTCTGATCTATTCTCGCCGCAAACAGCCCTTTGACCTGCTTAAGTTCACCTACCTCTGACCCGACTTCCTCAAGGAAGACTTGTGAAAGGTGAGCTGCGGGATCAGTGGTTACGAGAAGAACTTTGTGACCTCTACCAGCCAGCCAGACAGCAGTTGCGCAGCTGACAGTAGTCTTCCCAACTCCTCCTTTCCCGGCGAAGAAGATCGTCTTGCCCTGCAAGCTGGACTCAAATAATTCTTGTGCTCCCATACAACATTCCTCCAAGTCTTTCTATGATGGGTAGACCCTTAACTTCGGTGTCCAGCAACGGCACCCTGAGAATTGGGATTCGAAACACTGACTCGATTTGCTTCATATACTTCTGCTGCATCTCGCTCTTCTTCTTGAAGAATGGGTCCGTGCACTCTTCCTCAGGAAGAATGCCATTCACCACCAGCAGGCTTGGCCTCACCATCATCTTGGCAAGCGAATCGATTGAACGCTTGGTTTCATAGATTGATGTTGAGTCAGGGGTGAGGACAAAGATAAAGCGCGATCCCTTGCCCCTCATCAACTCAATGGCTTTCTCATACTTTGCTTTGGACTCCTGTAGCGTTTGGACCGAGCCTATGCATGTCTGTCCTGAGCCCTGCTCTGAAGCCTCGATAGCCTTCTTCCAATCCAATGGCAGTTCAAGGAGCCTCAGAGTGTGTCCTGTTGGAGCTGTATCGAATATCACAACGTCGTATTCTGAATCGTTCATGAAGTCTATGAACTTGTCGAACGCTGCCACCTCCGCTGTGCAGGGCGAGTTGAGCTGCTCCTCCATGATCTTCACCACACTGTCAGGAAACAGTTGCCTAATCGGCTCCAACATTCTAGCCTTGTATTCTGCGGTAGCAGCGTCAGGAGATATCTCCATGGCAAAGAGGTCATGTACTATTTCGGTTGTCTTATGCCCTATTTCATGCTCAAAGACATCCGCTAGGTTAGAGGCCGGATCCGTAGTTACTATCAGGGTCTTGTGACCCTTCCTTGCGCATGCAAGAGCCGTCGCTGAAGCCATGGATGTCTTGCCCACACCACCTTTACCTGCAAAGAAGATGAACTTGCTCACCGCCTACCACCTTCAAGATGTTCATCGGCGAACCGCATAAGGGCTTCCACAGCACCGGGCTTGGATATGGAGTAGAATACCCATCTACTCTTCTTCTGATAGGTCAACAGCCCTGCTCTGACGAGTATGCTAACGTGGTGTGAGACGGTAGGCTGGGACAATCCGAGGGCTACTATGATTTCACAGCCGCACATCTCACGGATTGTTAGGAGTTCAAGTATCTTGACTCGGGTGGAGTCGGAAAGGGCTGAGAAGAACTCACTCCTCCGCCTGCCTTCTCTCTCATTCAGAGTGGCTGCGAGTCCCAAGAGTTCCGTTTTGTAGCTACTTCCATCCTGAGCTGAGCAGAGTCCAGAGCAGACCAAGCGTTCGAGCGCTTCCATGGCTGCGCAAGTGGCCTAAATAGTCATATTTAAATCTGACTATGTGTGGCGGACGTGCGTAGGGTCATCCCGAAGGATCGAGGCCCGTTCAAGAAGCTTTGGGAAACTCATTCCAGTACCCTTATTTCGCAACGGTTGTAGGCACCGCCTTAGGGGAATCGCTCCGGTATCTCCAAGTGAACCGTTCCCCCATGGTGGCGGTTAAAAGGATCACAGCAGGAACCTTCGAGCTTCAACCTTCCGAATGCCATTCCCTTGGCATCCGCTCGTACTCTAGGAAAGCGTGCATGATAGGGACTGAGACACACGCCCTGATCGTAAGAGATCTGCTCGTCGACACGCAGAAGCAGGAGTGCGAGGAGGTGAAGAGATGCCCTCACCTGAGCTATCCTCTCAACCGCACGACAAAAGCGTCGGATGTGAAATCCAAGAAGGACGAGGGAGGCCAGAAGTTTGCGAACAGGCATTTTGACAAGATGAAGAGCATCTCCATGTGAAAGCGACCGGGAGGGACCAATTGATGAAGCGGGGGTTTGCACGATGCAGGTAGGTAGAGAGGGTTGCTTCAGGGATTCACGAATCCGATCTCTATGGAGACGAGTCTAGTGTGCCTCTTGTATTCCAAGAACTACCAATCTTTCAGTGCTTTTTATTCCGCGTGGGACATTTGCTGGGGCGAAGACGATGTTACCTCGAGACAACTTCACTTTTTCATTGCCTACCGTGAATGTGCCGTTACCTTCCACAACGTAGAAGCATGCATCGTAGAGTTCAGGACGGGTGGGGATCTCTTGGCCGCTTTCAAGGCAGACCAACACTATGTTGAAGTTTCTTGTCTGCAGTACGTTTTTCTTCACGTGTCGCCTCTTTTCCATTGTATCTAGTACGCCTTTCTCCTGAGAAAACTTGGTGAGCCCGTGCAGGTCCACCGCCTTAACCACCGGCTACGTCACCTCCTTCTTACCGTTGCAGTTTCTCGCTTTGCCGAAGAACATTATGCTTATTCCAATTGGCTGTTCGGGGGTTCCGGCAACAAACTCCCGGTTCAACGCAATTCTGAGCAAGGCAAAGACGACAAAGGCGATTCCAAACCAGACATGCAGGCCTTCGACAACCGCAATCTTCGCTGTCTCTCCTCTCAAGTATAGAATGAACAAGGGTATAGAAGTAGCGGCTGTCACAGCAAATGCCGCGATGCATAAAACCGTCAAGATCCTGTGGGACCTTATTTTCATCTGGACTCTCACCGGAGGCTCATGTTATCACTGGGTTCTCATTATTCTCTTATGGAAACTAATGCCTATTCCAATGAACAACAAGGTATATAGCACTAGCATGGCAGTGTTAACTGGGGTTCCGAAGTAGGAGCTGCCGCCTAACCCGTATTTTATCAGGTCCAAGGTGTGAGTGAGTGGCGAGAGAAAAGCTGCTGCCTGCCCGATGGCTGGCAACTGGCTTATGGGTATGTAGAGGCCGCTGATGAACAGTAGGGGTATTCTGACAAAGTTCATTGGCATCATAACGTCCCCCGGGTTCTCAGTCGGGATGGAAGCAAACATTATGCCCATTGCCGAGAACTCTAGTGAGGCTAATCCCACACCGAGGATCAAGGCAAAGACACTTGTGATCGTTGTTCCGAAGGCGAATATGCCCAGTAGTAGAGCCAGTGTCGAGATAGCTAATCCGTAGAGCATGCCTGCAAGGGTTTTTCCGAATAGGACTGAGACAAGCGACAGCGGAGCCGACAAATACCTATCAAACGTCCTGACCCTACGCTCCATCGGGATGGACACAGGAGCTATGGATGAAGAAGCCCAGAATACCGTTTGAGCCAGAAGCATCGGGGCCAGCTTCTCCAAAGGGATATCTCTGCCTACCGTGAACGATAGAAAGAGCGTGAAGGGAAACAACACGCCGAACATGATTGCAGCCGGCCTCAGATAATAGATCCTTATGTCTTTCATGGCGATCACCCAAGACCGCTGTAGCTCATCCCATTTGGAAACTTTGCTCAACGCATTTCTCCTCTGCTCGTGTTCTGAGCTGTGGCTCTGCCGCCTCGGATGAGCTCTTCCTCCATTTCTCTGCCAGTTAGCTTTACGAAGACGTCTTCGAGGCTGGGACCCAAGGTGTTGATGGAAATCGGCACTAGACCGTGCTTCTGTGCATAGTCCCAGACCTCCTTCAAGACTAGAGGCGGTTCATTCGTGAAGATCCTGTATTTGTCTCCGCGTTTCTCCACCGAAGACACTGCCCCCATCTGTTGCAGCTCTTCAGGTAGATTCTTTGGTGCTTCTTTGAAGGACACTTCCACTGACTGAACGTTTTGCATTATTTGCCTAAGTCTTTCGGGGGTGTCGGTCGCAGCTATCTTACCTCTGTTCATGATGGCGATTCGATCACACATTTGGTTTGCCTCCTCAAGGTTATGGGTTGTGAGGAACACGGTCAGCCCCTCCTCATTGAGCGCTCCTACCATCTGCCGTATTTCTCGAACACTCTCAACGTCGAGTCCCGAAGTTGGTTCATCGAGGAAAAGGACCTCAGAGTCATTGACGAGCGCCATGGCGATACAGACCTTACGTTTCATGCCGCGGCTAAACCCTCCCACCTTCTCGCTTCTCCGGTCGTATAGGCCGAATCGTTTGAGCAGTGCCTCAGCCTTGTTCTCTAGTAGCCTCTTGGGCACGCCATAGAGGTTCCCCGTGAACATGAGGTTGTCCCAGGCCGACAGCTCGTCGTACACATTGCTTACGTCGGGGACTATGCCCATGAGAGCTTTGGCCTCCACGGATTGTTTGACAATGTCGTAGCCCATGATTGAAGCGGTGCCATCTGTTGGTGTCGAAACGCCGGTCAACATTCTAATAGTAGTAGTCTTACCCGCACCATTTGGCCCCAGGAATCCGAAGATCTCGCCCTTCTTCACTTCGAAGCCTATGTGATCTACGGCCAAAAAGCTGCCGTAATGTTTAGTCAGTTCTACCGCTTCAACGGCGTATGTCATGTCTCTATCACCTTCTAATACTCCGACCTTTCGATGCTTCGACGCTCATTCGCCTTGTTCAGTCGATCTTCAAGAGCTTCCTTGAGTTCTTCTAGCATCTTGGCCTCTCCTCAATCGGCATCAATGTCGAAAAGTCTCCAAATGGTCGGTGGTGCCATCGTTGATGGCGCACTTGAGCCCGCATCCACATCCGCAACACATCATTTGTCGCCTCCTCCTTTTTCCCCGTTGGCCTCGAATCTCTCTTGGTAGAACTTCACCAGATCCTCGTTGAGCTTGCGCCTTCTCACTACCGCTTCCAACCCGCTCCTCAACACGGCAACCCCCTCATCCGTCAACCTGTAGAGCCTCCTATCTGGACCAGATTCGACCTTTTCCCACTCCGACCGCAGCAATCCCCTATGCTCCATCCGTCTCAGGATCGTGTAGATTGAGCCAGGCATGAGTTTGTGGTATCCTCCGCTTCTCTTCTCTAGCTCCTCCAAGAGCTGGTAGCCATACGAGGGCTTCTCATATAGTATCCTAAGCATCAGGAACTGGATCCATCCCCTCTCTGGGTATGCATGCCCTGCCCCCGCACACGCGCAGTCGCGGCCATGCCCATGATGCTCAGAGGTTTCTCGAGATTCCATACCTACATGGTGCGGTTCCTCACATCCCTTCTCTTGGTGAGCTTCACAGAGGGCAGTTTCTCGCTGGTCTGTTTCTCCGCAATTGCAGCAACTATCATTCATGGGCATATGTAACACTGATACCTACTTAAGTGTTACTGTCATCTCCGATGATCTCTTCGTAGGGGTGCGAACTGGTGAGTCCCTCCTCGCGACGGAGTCGAACGAGAACATCGTCCTAGTCGAAGACGTTGAGGTGATGGTTGACTAAAAGCGGGCTGACAGAACCGGGGTGCTCGGGTCGGGGGGGATCTGAGAGTCGAGGACATCGGCGAGAACCGAAGTTGCCTTCCCCCTCTCGACCAAATCGTGGTGCGCAAGGAGAACCTCACAGCGCTGCTGCGGCTGGCGGAGGACGGTCGGCTTAAGCCCTCTGCTGGAGGAGGAATTGGAGTTGATAGACTTGTTGGCTGGTTGGTGGGGGCTAAACACGTAGGCGAGACGCAGCTCTTCCCAAAGATACCTAGAGCGGTTTGCGACTTGTAGATCCCCCTGATGTTGCTGGTGATTCACCAATGGAACTTCCCCTTAGTAAGAGGAAGGGCTCAGGCATAGTATGAGAATATTCATTTGTCGGTTCGCACTCAAGTCAACCATACCCGTACTTCTTTCTTAGGGTTCTCAGCATTTGTCTTAGCTCATCTCGAGATGGGAAGCTGATCGCTCCAACTGGACAACGATGTCTACAGGACTCGCAACCAACTAGACACTCGTAGGGCTGGGCAACTACAACCCTGTCTGATTGTCTCGCGTAGACCCTATGATCACATTTCTCAACGCAGAGTCCACAGTCAGTGCACAGATCGTAATCGATCTTAGGAAACCACTCTATCTCCTTTCTCGGCAATCCAGAATAAGTCTTTTCACCCAACAATCTCGCACTCCTTATGGTTACTATATAGAGCGTAGCGCCGACCAGCGCCAGCACTGCTCCACAAATGCTGAGTCCAAATGCACACAATCCCCCATACCATAAAAATAAGCCCTAGCCACACCGATGCAACTCCGATAACGGTTAGACTTTCGCTGTTAAGTACTCGCCTTAGCATATCCGTGCTTTTCCCTCAAATCCCTGAGCATACGCTTCAGCTCTTCCTTAGAAGGAAAGCTGATGGCTCCAGTCGGACAACGAGGCGCACAGGACTGGCTGGGCACGTTACAATTGTAGGGATCGTCGACTACCACCTTGTCTCCTTCTCGCTTGTACACTCTCATGTGGCAGTAGTCAACGCAGAAGTAGTCGCACTTGCTTGGGTCGCACTTTTCATAGTCTATCTTTGGATACCAGTTTATCTCTTTTCTTGGAAATCCATATGGTTCTTGGGGTGTCTTGACTTTTTCTCCGTAAGATCTTTCTGACTCAAGATACTTTTCTTCCATCTATTGCGCCACCAGCTTGTTAACGGCTTCCCCAACTTTCTTCATGGCTTCAGGAGTTTCCATGTTTCTTAAGTCCAGAGAAACCACCTGTTTGTCGAAGTCAATGCCTTTCTCTGCGAATGCATCCTTGAACATCTTCTTTTGCATTCTCGGGTCGCATCCACCTACAATGTACTTCTTGTCGTTATCTCCTTCTCGGAGGTAGTCTTTCCAGAAATTGTCGCCGTCGCCAACGCATAGCTGAGGATGAACTATCGCATACTCGACATCCAGCTCGTTTCTTACAAAGTTCACCAATTTCCATAAATCAAGTTTTGCAAAACCTGGGCACTCGCCCGTGCAGAAACACATTATGAATCTCGGCTTAGGCATGACGGTGCGGCGATAATTCAAATATTTAAAACTATCGATGGTCAGCTGGAAGCCATGGATAATGACGGACTCTCCAAGCGTGCGAAGGTATTTGCTGCTCTCTCGGACCCCGCAAGGCTTCGTATATTGGAGTTGGTGGACAAACGCGAGATATGCATATGTAAGTTGGTGCCCAAGCTGGCACTGTCCCAGCCCACTGTGTCTTATCATGTCGGTCTTCTATCTACGGCCGGGCTCCTAGTGACCCGAAAAGAAGGCACGAACGTCCACTGCAGAACGAAGAAAGGGGTTGTGAAGTGCATCAGACAACTCTCGGGGGCCGCACAGTGAGAAGCCCATAGGAGATTCCCCTTTCTCTTCACTGACCCTGAAACGCGTGCGCCGGCTACTTCTTCAGCGGATCCGTTTGCACATATTTCACTAAGACGTACAGGCACGGGATCAGTAGGACGGAGGACACTGGACCCCACACGAGCAACCCCATGGAGTAGGTCTGACCTGCGACAAGTGGCAGATCCGCGATGAAGCCAGCTATGAAACGAGCTAGAGCTTGGAGCACATTCAGAGGGATAGAGATCAGACCGTTGTAGCTGCCAGCCCTGGCCTCCCCTCCAGACATCTCGTCTTCCTGGGCCATGTCCGCGGTCACTGGATTCGGGAGAAGATACCAACCGGAAATGCCGATTCCGAACAACGATATGAAGACGACCCCTTGGATTATGCTGGGAATGGAGCTGAGGAACGGCTGGCCAAAGACCAAGGTCAGCGGAAGCGAGAACACCAAGATCAAGAGGGACGCTGTGATAGGCTTCTTCTTCCCCACTCGTTTAGAGATCATCGCCCAGACCGGGAAGAGTAACATAGTGACCAAGAGCATTAGGCCGCCTACTATCATGAACTGAGTTCCTGTGACGTTGAGAACCTTCTGCAGGTAAGTCATGATCAGACTCGCAAGAATCGCCGTTGGCATCGACATCAAACCTTGAAGGACAAACCAGTTCCGATAGTTCTTGTTGGCCAAGACTATCGAGATCTCCCGACGAACGTTGGGTTTCGGGATTGGCCTGTCTTTCTCTCTTATCTTGATGAGAGCCGGAACATAGAGGACAATCTCGACAACTCCCAAGCCGAGCAATAGAAATAGGGCTTGAGATGCACCGCCAGCCCTGAGTGCCGGTAGCGCGAAGCCGATGAGCGTCCCCACGACCTGCGCCCCCATGCCGAAGACGTTCTGATATGCAGACACCTCCACTCGTTCACCTGGGTCGGCTATCTCTGCGAGCCAAGCCATGTAGGGCGTGCTCAGTAGGCCGTAGCTGAGGTTCGCCAAGCTGAGAAAGAACGTGGCATATAGGAAAAGAGGCCACTGATCACCGATTGGGATGAAATAGTCTGGGACGAACAGCATGACCGTGGAGAAAGCAAGCAGCAGGCATCCAGCCAAGATGTAGGGCCTACGTCTTCCCCATCGTCGTGACACTGTTATGTCGCTCAGATAACCGAAGTACCAGCCGAAGAACGCGATCACGAGTTTCCCGATGGCAAACGCGATGCCAGTGAGCATGCCTCCGAGGCCGAAATAGTCAAGATAGAGCCAAAATGTCGCGAGGTCGACAAGAGAAAGTAGAGTCGACGAGCCAAGTCTGCCCATCGCGTATATCAGTTTTCCACTCTTTGTCAGCAACTTTGCCTTTGCACCCCTGATCCCTCGCTGCTGTCCCCCCGTCTCACCATATTAGCTTGAGTGCCCTCGATCAGTTCAAGGAAGGACGGGGTGAGAACCGCCTCTGTCTACTCCGGACTCCTCAGACCAATGAGGGCGTCGTCATAGTCGCGGATCTCAGGCAGTCCCCATGCCTTGCGGTGTGGTGCGCACCAGCCGGCGTACGGAAATAGAGTGATTCCTGATCCTCCAGCCTGCATTGCGCTCTTCGCATATTCGGGCACTTGGTTTGCTTCGACCACGTACTCGTTTGAAACTAGCACTCCTGGGTACATGGGGAAACCCTTGTCCTTCATCCTGCTCATTAGGTTCCCGGTAATGGCTCCGAGGTCCTTAGGGCTTGTCCAGTACAGCATCGGTTCTGCGAAGTCGAGTAGTCCTTCATTCGCCCATGATATCCAGTCCTGTCCGAGATCCCTGAGCACTGAATCATAGTCGTCGTGCTTCGGAGGAACATCGTTGGTCACGATTCCATGAGGTGGGAATCTACCAAAGGTTGCAGCGGATAGCTTGTACCTGCTAGAGAGATCCCTCATCCGCTTCTTGATCAGCTTGACCTGCTCCGTGACCTGTGAGGCCCTCCACGAGTACCATTTGTCTGACTGTGTACCCAGTATCCAGTCCGCCTTCTCCCTCGTACTGTGGAGACCCTTTGGGATCTCGACGCTCATCTCTGCCTGGAACCTCCCGAGACAGCTGTCGCAGAAACAGTAGGCGAACTCCCTCTCCAACACAGCCTTTGTGCCGTCGTAGGGTGCGTACTTGGTCCTGTCATTATCCTTCAGATGATACGCAAGCTTGATGGCAGCCTGTCCCGTGAGGCCAGTCACCTCTTTGGTCACGTAGAAGATGTCCCCTTTGTCCATCAGTCTGCCGAAGTCAGCGCCACTCCTGATGTCCATTGTGATGGATGATTTCCAGTACCTGAACCTGATGAAGTCCAAGTGAATGCCGTCTAGCTCCGGATTGGCGGTCAGGATGTCTTCTGCGTGATCCGCTATGAACTGCCGAACCTCTGGCTTTCCGATGTCAACATCCAACTGCGACCCGAAGAACGGCGCTTTGTCCTCCCTTATCCCGTACCTGTCTGTTGGCAGCCAATCCGGGTTGTCCAACAGTGCAGGCTTTGGTCTGAAGTCGACCTGACCCCGGGACCTTGGTGTCCACCCCAGCCGCAACCACGGCGCAACTACTATCATTGCGTGAACTTCCTTGCCGAGATCATGAAGCCGCTTCGTCGCCTCGCCGAGGGCATTCCAGTTCCTGAACTTAGCGGTCGTAGGCAACATCTTGCTGTTTGGGTAGTCAGCGAAAAGATCTGTCCTGACATTCATCAGAACTTTCTGCACTCCGACCTTCTCGGACCAGTCCACGAACCTCTTCATGTCTTCGTCACCAAGGGGGCGTTCCCTGAAGTCCATGTACGCCCACATACCCAGTTCGAACTTGTTCGTCATGTTCTATGCCGCGCCCTCCGGAAATGCGCCGAGATAAAAGCGTGAGAATACTGTGGCCGCCCTAGCCATATGATGAGTCCAAGGAAGCCCATCATAATATGGACTCCAACGAGGACTTGAGCCCCTCAGTCATTTCTTGGCTCACGGATACGCCACTCGACCTGAGGGCTAACAACTCAGCACCCAAGAGCGAACTGTAGATCCCAACTCTAGCTGTGGCCTCAAGGCCCAAGTTCTTCAGCTCGTCCATGATGAGTTGGATCATCTGGGGGCCTTCCTTTACAAGTTGACCTGTGAATGCCACTTCCACCGGAACGCGGATGTCGGTCCTTTCCCATACCGCCCACACCATCTTGGCCAGCTCTCGCGCACCCTCTTTCAGTATCCCTGTAGCGACCTTGTCTCCCGATCTTGCTGCGCCCAGCACCAGAGTTGAAATCGAAGCTATGTCTTTGGCGGACGCGCTCTTGCACCACTCTGGCAGGTTATCTGGGCGCTCGGCAGATACCCACTTCAGCACCATCTGGGAGAGAGAAGTCCCAGGCATTCTGCCATCGTACGACTGCATGATTGCCCCGATCGCCTTTGCTCCGAGCCAGTAGCCACCTCCTTCATTGTCTACGGTGTGTCCCCAGCCGCCAGCTCTGACCTCCGCGCCGTTCTTGACGGCGTACGCGCTCGATCCGGTTCCAAGCGAAACAACTATTCCACCTCCTTGTGGAAACACCGCGGCATACGCAGCTTCCTGGGCCGAATGAACGCTCAACTTGGAAGTTGAACCCAACACTGAAGATATGTCCGAGAAGAGTCCGTCCTTGTCCCCAGCACCCTTCAGGCCCTCAATTGCGATGGACGCCCAACCGTATGAGGAGAAGGAGAGCCTAGCGGATAGGATCAGATCGGTCAGGTCAAAGTAGACCGCCTTGGCGACCTCGTTCAGGCTCATCACTGATGGGCTGCAGGGGCCCGCAGTTGACTTGGCCAGAGTCTTGCCATCGTTCGACACGGCAACCGCTATAGCCCTAGTGTCATCCCCGTCGAGTGCGAGCACATAACTCAAGCTACTTCTCTCCTATTCCCGGTCAGTAGAAAAAGGTTCGGTCCGTTTGCTCTCGCAGGTGCGGGATTCGTCTATTTCGCCGCCGCCTTCAGGGCTTCCACTCCAGGAAGGCGCTCTCCCGAGAGATAGGAGATCATGGCACCACCGCCAGTGCTGATGTAGCTTATGCAGTCAGCGATGCCGTATTGCTCCAGAGCAGCTACCGAATGTCCGCCTCCCATGACCGAGTATGCCTTGGACTTCGAGAGCGAACGTATGAACTCGACCGTTCCAGTAGCGAACTTCTCATCCTCAAAGAGACCAAGCGGCCCGTTAATCACAAGTGATCTCGCATCCTTGGCAAACTCTGAGAAGAGTCGAATCGTCCCGGAGCCGATGTCCCTTATCTCTGAGGAGGGCGGGAAATCCTCCTTCTTGACTTCCTTTCTCTTGCCATTCACATCTATGGCCACGTCAACTGGGATCACGATCTTGTCTGGGTATTTCTCCATTATGGCTTTCGCGGTTGGAAACATCTTCTCGAACCCCTTCCCCTTGATCTCTTGAACGTTCTTTTCCCCGACATCTTGTCCAGAAACGTATGCCAAGACTGTACTGACCATGCCGCCGACGAGCACCCTGTCAGCTATTCCCTTGTCTAGGACATGACCGATCACCACGAAAGTCTCCTTTGGCTTCGCACCTCCAAAAACGTACACGGAAGGTTTCTCAGGTTCCTCGTAGACCCTCTTCAGCGCGTTGAGCTCCCTTTCCATGACTCTGCCCGCTACGGATGGCAGGGTTACCGTGAACCCGACTATCGAAGCGTGAGATCTGTGGGCCGCCGCGAATGCGTCGTTGACGAAGAGGTTTGCCAGCGGAGAAAGAGTAGACACGAGCTTGCCTTTTGCGTGTTCTTGAGGGGACAACTCCTTTGTCTCCTCGTCAAGGGACCTAACGTTGTCTAGGAGCAGGACGCGTCCGCCTTGCAGGGATCGGATGGCACCGACCGCCTCGGGCCCTATCACGTCCTTAACGAATCTCAGCGGATGCTTCATGTACTTCTTCATGGCCTCCGCGTGCTGAGACAGGTCAGTGAAGTCCTCGTCGCCTTTCCTACCTTGGTGCGCAAGAACAACCACCCTCCCACCCTTGTCAGCGATCTCGTTTATCGTCCCCGAATGAAGCCTGATCCTGCTATCGTCGATTATCTTCAGGGTCTTCGGGTCCAGCGGGGAGTTCAGGTCGACCCTCACTATGACGGTCTTGTCCTTGACATCCACGTCATCAAGCGTTCTGAAGCTCAATTCATTTTCCTCCACAAGACCCCGCAGAATCGGAGATAAAAGTCTGACACTCATGGCATAAGATCCTGCCAGACTGCTCGCTCCTCTTCCGAACCGTGTGAAAGATTTATCCCATTGAACTGGCTCTGCTGAGAACAGAGAGAGATGGCTAAGATCAAACTGGGAATCAACGGTTTCGGCCGGATAGGCAGGATCTTCTACAGAGCCGCCCTGAAGAGCCCGGACTTTATGAACCGCTTCGACGTGGTGGCCGTGAATGACATCACTGACTCGAAGACACTCGCATATCTCCTGAAATACGACTCAGTACACGGGACACTGAACGGGGAGATAGAGGTCACCAAGGACGGCATAGCAGTCAACGGCAGCGAACTCAAGGTACTCGTGGAGAAGGACCCAGCGAACTTGCCCTGGAAAAGCCTTGGAGTGGAGTACGTCTTGGAGTCCACTGGCCTGTTCACCAAGGAGCCTGACGCCTCGAAGCACATCAAGGCCGGTGCTACGAAGGTCATGATATCTGCGCCTGCAGAGAAGACGACGCCAACATTCGTTCTGGGTGTGAACGAGGAGAAGTACGATCCTCAGAGGCACAGCATCATCTCGATGGCTTCCTGCACGACCAACAGCTTGGCCCCCATGGCGAAGGTGTTGAGCGACAACTTCGGCGTAGTGAGGGGATTCATGACGACAATCCACGCATATACCAACGACCAGAGGATACTGGACCTTCCTCACAAAGATCTCCGTAGGGCGAGAGCTGCTGCTCTGTCGATAATCCCGACGAGCACAGGGGCAGCCAAGGCGATAGGTCTGGCCATTCCGGAGCTTGAAGGCAAGATGGACGGCATAGCCATGAGGGTACCCGTCCCGGACGGTTCTGTGACTGATTTGGTGACTGAGGTCAATAGACCTGTCACCAAAGAACAGGTCAACGAAGCCTTCAAGAAAGCGGCCGCATCCAGCAAGATGAAAGGAATACTGGAGTACACTGAGGAACCGATCGTTTCGTCGGATGTGATTGGGAATCCAGCGTCCTCCATTGTCGACGGTCTTAGCACAAACGTCATGAAGGACACGCTGGTCAAGACCCTCTCATGGTACGACAACGAGTGGGGATACAGCTGCAGGCTCGTCGACATGTTCGTGTACATGGCGAAGAGATCCTAGGCCAAAGAGCCAGATCACTGACCGAGCGCCAAGAACGCGGATCGGAAGGGGAAGAGGCGAGAGAACGGCCGTTGGACGATCCGACGACATTCTTCAAGCGAAGTGGTGGCAGCTAGCAGGTGCGATGTGACCCTTGGATCGTCCGTGCTTCCGAACCCAGCAACACATTGGTCAATACCCGCCCGCATCAACTCTACCACCAACGTCCCCTCCATTCGTCTCGCGGACATGCCTGTGAACACTCCGACCGGCCTGAACGAATTGGAGGCCGTCAAGTAGTCGATGTGCCACCTCTTGACCTTGTCTCTCCTGAGATGTCTCCCTATTCTTGCCCTCAACCCGCCGGGGCCCCTAGCAGACCCGACATAGAGATAGAGGCCTGGAACGAAAGTGAACGTTCCAAATGAACCGACACGAATCCGTACGCCACGAGTGGCCCGTAACACAAGACAATAAGTGCCAGCCTCAGAAGATGTCGTGCTCAAAGGTCTATGATGCTAGCTTCCTTAGTTTCCAGATCCGCGACCGCTACCGTTGCCCTTCCAGTTAGGTAGCCGCAAGTTTCTCCGGGGTTCACGACGAGGTCGCCATTCCTTGTCTTCTGAACAGCGGGATCGTGCCAATGGCCACATGCCACGAGTGAGAAGTCTCGACTTCTGGCCAGAGCACTGACCAAGTCCCGATCTTCTCCGTGAACAAGTGCAATCTTCTTGCCATCAATTGACAGAGTGGCCAGTGGCCATAGGAGCTTTCCACCTAACGAAGTCACAACATCCCTCAGCATCAGCCTTTCGCCGTCGTTATTGCCAAAGGTTACAGTGAAGGGGCAGCTGAGTCTGCCAAGTTCCTTCGCGGCAAATGGGCTCACTATGTCTCCTGTGTGGAGCACATGACTGACCTTGTCGCGGTTGAACCTGTCGACTGCTTTTCTCATGAGTCCGAGATTGTCATGCGAGTCTCCCATTATGCCGATCTTTGGAGACATTTCGCCAAAATCAAGTCCATTCAGCCTTATAACTTCACGAGGCTCAGTTAGTCCACATGAACGAACAGATACCTCTGGGAGTTGTTGAGGGATTCTACGGACCACCCTGGTCTCACGCCGCAAGATTGGACATGATCAAGTTCTTGGGCAAGAATGGATTCAACGTCTACATATATGCACCCAAGGATGACCCATATCACAGGGAGAAGTGGGCAGAGCCATATTCCAAGAGCCTGTTCGCCAAGTTAGCTCAGCTGGTGAAGACATCCAGACGTAGCGGCGTGAACTTCTGCTTTGCAGTGAGCCCGGGGCTCTCGATGCGGTACTCATCCGACTCAGATTTCCAGAAACTGTCCACGAAGTTTGCTGAGGTCGCGAAACTGGGCGTCGAATGGTTCGGCCTGTTCCTAGATGACATACCTGATGAACTGCAGCATGAAGAGGATAAGGCGGCATTCAGCAGTCTTGGAGAAGCCCACGCTCACTTGGGGAACGAGTTGGAGAAGAAGCTGAGGGAGATCGTGGGGGATGGATCCAGATTGATCCTTTGCCCGACGCAGTACATAGGTGTACAGCCGACTGATTACCACAGGGCTCTCGGGGAGAAGCTATCCCAAAGCGTCTATATCATGTGGACTGGAAAATACGTCTGCACACCATCCATAACGGCAGAGGACGCAGATTCATTTGGCACGGGCATAGGAAGGAAACCGTTCCTCTGGGACAACTACCCGGTGAACGACTACGCCCACCAGCTGAAGATCTTCCTCGGGCCCGTCAGAAGGAGATCCCCTGACCTGCTTGAATACCTCTCTGGTTTCGTGTCCAACCCGATGAATCAGGCCGAGGCATCGAAGTTTGCATTACTGACTTACAGAGAGTACTTCAAAGACCCCGTCAGATATGATCCAGACAAGGCGTGGGAGAGGGCCGTAAAGGGACTGATGCCGAAGGCGATGTGGAAGCCTTTCCTGAGCCTCTCAGAGCATTCAAGGGGCTCGTTCCTAGACTTCAGGGAGTCCGAGAGGCTCAGCCAACTGTTGGAGTCTGTGAAGCACAATCCAAGGGATCAGAATTCTGCCAAAGCTCTGTCTGATTACCTGATCCTGCAGAGAAGAGCGATCAGCCAGATCGCGAGACAACTGAAGGGCCCACTGAGGACCGAACTGATGCCGATGACACGGAAGATATCCGATTTGCTGGAAGTTGGCATTGCATCGACCGACTTGATTAGGAGGACGAGGAAAGGTGTCACCAAGGCGGACCGTAGGAAGGCAAAGACCATCGAGGCCAAGCTGAGAAAGGCTGAGGAGAACAAGTATCAGGTGCTCGGAGAGGTCAGGCTGACACTCATGGATCCCGAGCGAGAATCGATGGACAGGGACAACTATATATCGACCTTGGCCAAGCTGGCATTCAGTTTGACCGAGGGACAATAGATGGAGCCAATCACCTCATCGTTCAGCAAGATATTCGCGAAGGGACGAAGGCCGCTGATCCTGCTATCATTCGCAGTAATAGTCGGTTCCATATTGGCAGGTACGTTGTCACCGCCTGATCCCACACTGGCGCAGGAGATGGAGGGACTGGCCCAAGATGTTCAGGCAGGTGGCTACATGGTAATCTTTTTCAACAACGCGATGATCGCCGTGACCTTCCTCGTTCCTCTCCTGGGGCTGGGCTCAGCCCTCATGGCCTCGTTCACCACGGGTGCTGCATTGAGCGCAATAGCCCAGCAAGCGGGAGAGAACCCCCAAACGCTGTTCTTACTCACGGTGATAATGCCGCACGCTCTGATTGAATTCTCGGCATATTCCCTGGTGCTGTCCGAGAACATAGTGATCATGCAGAAGATACTCTCCAGAAAAGGAATAAACGATGAAGTAGGACCTTTGGTCGCATCGCTGATATTGGCTCTGGCCCTGCTGGCTATCGGAATGGTGGTCGAGGTGCTGACGGGCCAGCTGCTTACCGCGATGATTCCTCCTGTGTAGAGTCCATCCCCTCGCGTTGATACTGTCCTGAGTAGATCCTATGCGGCTCTCCGGACAGTCGAAGGACCACCAGTTGGGCGACGCGAGCGCCGATCGATATGACTGCACCTTTCCTGTTTAGGACAGACAGCAGAACTTTTCCTTTGCCCTCGTATCCGGGATCCCAGAGCGCGGTGTGCACCGCAACACCTGATCGGAGGAGGGATGACCTAGGCAATACGAGACCACAGCAGTTGGCAGGTATCCTGATCTCCTCTGAGAACGTCAACTTATACGGACCAGTTCTCAGAACGTAGGCGGAGTTCTTGCTGCGAACTTCCTTGGTCTTGGCGGCCTCCAGCAAATCCAACGTGAACGAAGGTCGAGTCGTGAAGGATTCAATACGATCCACGGTCAGGTCGATGCCAGCCGGTTGTGTCTGAGCTTGGAGGTCTCTGAGAGCCGTTACGACCTTGTCCCTTATCAGTTGTGCACCTGGAACAACGGCCAACATTCCTCGCCCTTTGTGAGTTGCTTATAAGCAATCTCGGATTGAGCCTGAGAGTTGAGACGGCGAACGCTCATGGAGCACGAGGTGCTATTCTCATGAAACCAGTGCGCATGGTGGTCTTCGACCTTGATGGAACCCTGATTGAAGGAAAGAGCAGTTGGGGAAGAGTCCACGAGTTTTTCGGGACCGAACAGAAGGGAGAAGACGGCTTGGAGAAGTACGAAAGAGGGGAGATAGACTATGCTGAGTTCATGAAACGCGATATGTCAGCTTGGCCCGCTGGGATCAGCCGATCAGTTCTCGAGAAGATCCTATCAGGGTTCACGTTCAGCAAGGGCGCTCGGGAGTGCACATGCGGCCTGAGGAAAAGGGGCCTCAAGATGGGCGTGGTTAGTAGCGGTCTTGACTTGCTCGCCAACATGGTGTGTCAGGACCTAGGCATAGAATGCTGCGTTGCTAACGGACTGGTGTTTGATCAACAAGGCAGGCTGACCGGCGATGTGCTTCCGAGGGTTGACCTTCTCAAGAAGGATGAGGCCCTCAAGAGGATGGCCTCCGAGCAGGGGCTGGAACTCGACGAAGTGCTAGGCGTTGGTGACACCCAGTTTGACATCGCGTTGCTCCGAGCTTGTGGGTACAGGGTCGCGTTCAAACCTAGAAGCAGGGACAAGAGCAAACTAGAGGAGATTGCCCACTATTTCGTCGACGACCTGAGAGAACTCCTCCCCATCGTGGACACTATTGTCGAATCGTCAAACGCGGAGCGGAAACAGCAGAACCGCCAAGAGCCCTGAGCATATGGCTGGAGTCCATGAGATCAAGAGCTTTTTCGCCACGTATCCCCTGCTGACGAGCATCTTTGACCTGAAGTACAAATCGCTCGCATAGAAGAGTTGAGTGAAGGACGCTGTGACTCCGAACAGAAGTCCGGTCCACACACCAATCAGCGAGGACAATGCCCTCGATGCAAAGGCTGCCGGATCTGGATAGTACGTCATGTCACCCTTGAAAATCAAGAGGCCGGGAGTGAAGAGGCAGGAAACCAGGACAAGCACAGCGGTCAAAACTGCGAACTCCCAGTAGCCCGATGTGGTTGCGACCGTTCCTATTAAGATTCCTCCGAGGTTGACCCCCCTCCAGAACGCAAGGAGAATCAGGGACAGGTTGACCGAGATCTTGAGTGTTCGATCCAAGGCCCTAACCGAAGTTGCCCTTTTGATTGTCCCTTTCAGCAGCCCGTAGGCGAACGGTGTTATCAGGAAGACCATCAAAGGCGAGACGACCCAGAACAAGGCCTGTGATGAGACATAGTCCGACAGAGAACTCGACACAATCGCAAATCCGATCCCTGACGACAGCACTATCTGAGAGATAGACACAGGCATTGCCCTAGTCAGCAGCGACAGCAAGGTCACGGCCGCCGAGATGAGGACCAACAAGCTGATGACGGGCTCTTCAAGGACAACCGTTCCGATCGTCAGTGACAACCTGCTCCCGAAGAGTACTCCGAGGGCCATGGAGACCGCAACTATGAACTCGGCCCGCTTGGCGCTCATCCATCCACCTGAAGAAGTTGAAACGGCCAGCGGTTTGCCCTCAGCGGGTCCAGTGCTCAGACAGAGCACGACATAGGAAGCCCAGAGCGCCCAAGACAATCGCAGGCACCCTACGGGCTAGCGATGTTCGCTATGTTGACCAAGGCATCAGAGATGTCCTCGCAGGTGTCAGCCACGTCGTCAGCCGCGAGTATCACCTTTTCCAGCTGGATGATGCTAAGGGGCTTGAGTCGGTCCTCCCGCTTGTACAACTCCTCGATCAGCTTCAGTTTGACCCTGTCGATTTCCTCCTCGGTATCTTCCACTGTTTCCGCCTGTTTTCTGGCCGCCGCGAAATCCCCCACGATGAGCTGCAGCATTCCCTTGGTCTCGTCCGTAATCTTGAGCAGAAGCGAGAACAGACCATCCAGACTTGGCTCCAGTCCGACCCGGAGTTCGTCTATCTCCCCCTTGCTCAAAGGCCTGTAACAGAGCATCCTGCTGGCCTCCATCGACCTATCTATGGCATCGTCCAGCAGCCGGACGGCCTCCAAGATGTACTGCCTTATTGTCGGGAACAAGTCTGACGAGATGAGTTGTCTTTCGATCCTTTTCAACTTGGAATCAGCGACGCTTTCGAGCTCGTTCAGCGCTCCACTCTTAGCCCTAGCACCCGCGCAGTCTCCTCGGGACATCTGACCGTAGGCCTCATGCAGGAGGCCAACAGCTCTCTGGAGATCGCCACTGAGTTCGAGAACCTCAGGCCATATCTTCTCCATGCTATTCGAACAAGATCGGGACTAAAAAACGTGAGAGCTCCGCCCCGCTATCTGCTCCTGACCTTTTTCTTCGCCCTCTTGGCAGCCTTTCTCTTGGCCCGTTTCTTCTTGGCGGGCTTCTTCGGAGACTTTCTCGCCGGCTCCTTGGCTGGCTCCACGGGTGTGGGAGAAGGCGGTACGACTGGCGGAGCTCCAGAAGGTGTAACTGCAGGCGGTGCAGTGGTAGAAGGTTGTTCTGACGTCTCCATGCGATGTACACCTCGTAGGTTTGCTTGAACGGCTTCGGTCGCTGCAAAGTCGGCTACCCCGGATGCACCGTTCGACCGGTTGGTCCCAAGACAAACGAGATCGTGACCTGACACGCCGAGCGGCCCTAATGTTCTATTGCCTTCAGAGCGGACTCGATCAGTTGGGCGGCTTGCTGGTGATTTACCTTTGACGTGTTGATGGTGAGATCGTAAAACTCGGAGCTCTTCCAGTCAGCGTTGAGTCCTATCCTGAAATAGTGCTCTCTCTCTTGGTCAGAGGCAGTGAGTTCGTGCATGGCCACTTCTTCGCTGACCCCTCTCCTCGCCATGAGGAACCTCTTCCTGTCTGCCAAGTCCTTGTGGAGGAATACCTTGAGCGTGACGTCAGAGTCGATGGGCAGCAGTGCCGATCTGCCCTCGATTATCACATTTCCCTCAGCGATCCTGTCCTTTGCCATTCCCTCCAGTACTTTCTCAAGGTCGACCTCTCCCGACTTGGATATGCGTTCCAAGTACTGG
>Ga0315291_10001852_pt1 | contig 27953 bp, 24 predicted proteins | sample YL17G12_20_MG_FD_203070 | JGI IMG/M metagenome (GOLD analysis project Ga0315291, IMG submission 203070) | Sediment microbial communities from Yellowstone Lake, YNP, Wyoming, USA - YL17G12_20 | ecosystem: Environmental > Aquatic > Freshwater > Lake > Sediment | place: USA: Wyoming | collected...
AGACCAGTGGCAGGACGAAAAACAGCCCGATGGCAATGATGAAGGAGAGGGCGATGGTCCCCCAGGCGATGGGGCCGGAGAATTGAACATCCTCTTCGCCCAAAGCCACGTCGGCGGAGAACATCAGTGTGCGGATTCCGAGAACCAGTGTGTCCCAAAGCATGCCGATGCCCCGCAGGAATGGCACGCGGGTAAAAGCGCTTCTGTAGAACCGCCCCGTGAGGGGTTCGGAATGGATGACAATGGTCCCGTCGGGCTGGCGGACGGCGACGGCCATGTTCCGCTGGCCTCGCATCATAACGCCTTCCATAACGGCTTGGCCACCGTAGTGATATTTTCCCATTTGGTCTGTAGCGCTCCTTGTCCTGGCTTGTATGAGAGACGATTGTACAACGAAGGGCCGGAAAGCGCGAATTGAGGTGGCCGCTGCGCTTGCGCCTGCGGGTGCTGGAGCGTATACTTCGGGTGGGTTCTTCTGCTCGCTCGAAGGCCCCGGAATTCTGGGGAGGACAAAATGCCGTTTTGGCGATTGCTTGCTACCGCCTTTCTTCTTAGCACGATGGCTCAGGGCGTACCCCAGGGCGTGGGCGCCGCGACTCCACTGTTCAGCGCCGCGATGCACTTGCCCATGGAAGGCCGCCCTGTCGCCTTGATGCCCGCGGACTTTGACGAGGATGGCAAGGCGGACCTGCTGATTGTGACGCAGGCCGGTGATCATCTGGCACTGCTGAAAGGTATGGGCAACGGCACATTTGCCCCGCCTGAATTCCTGTCGGCAGGGGATTCGCCCGCAGACGTTGTGACCGGTGATTTCAATGGTGACGGGCATGTGGATGCAGCGTGCTCCAGCCAGGGAGATGGCTCGTTGCACATACTCGTGGGCAATGGGGAAGGTGGATTGACCTCCGCCGGGGCTTATGTCATTGGAGGTTTCCCTGTGGGTCTCGCAGCAGCGGATTTCAATGGCGACGGCAATCTGGATCTCGTAGTTGCCGACCAGGCCAGCCACCGCGTGGCCCTACTTTTGGGCAGGGGAAACTCAACGTTCCAAACGGCGGTCAGTGTACCGGTCGGAAGCGGGCCGGTGGCTGTGGCCGTGGCGGATTTCAATGAGGATAATATCTCCGACCTTGCCGTCGCCAACGAGTATGGAAACAATGTGTCGGTATTGCTTGGCGTGGGCGACGGAACCTTCACGGCGCTGCCCGCTCTTGCCGCTGGGCCTGCGCCACAGGATGTCTTGGCGGTGGACTTGAATCAGGACGGGCATGACGACCTGGCTGTGGCGAACCGCCTGACCGATAGGGTCGGGGTACGTTTGGGCTTGGGGGACGGGACCTTTGGGGAACTGAGTCTGTACGAAGTGGATCAAGGCCCGGCTGCGCTGGCGGCGACGGACCTGGACAAAGATGGACTGTTGGATATTCTCACGGCCAACCCTGCCGGCAAGACCCTATCTGTGCTGAAAGGTGTGGCAGGGGGTGGATTCGCCGCAGCCAGCCAGATATATGCCGGCGATGCGCCTGCTTCGCTGGGAGTGGGGGATTGGGACGGCGACTCGTGGATGGACTTGGCGGTTGGAGATCCGGAGAGAGAAGGGTTGGCCGTACTTCTGAATGACAGCAAAGGCACGCTGTCGACCGCCCGAAAGTACACTGTCGGAGATGTGCCACGGGCGGTGCTCTTCCAGGACGTAGATGGAGATGGCTGGCTTGACCTTGCGGTGGCGAACAGTCAGGGGAACACGATTTCGCTGCTCCGGGGACAAGGCAGTAAGGGGTTCGGGGCCTGGGTTGCGCTTCCGGCTGGTTCCTACCCGGCAGGCATTTTGAGTGCGGATTTCAACAGCGATGGCCGCAACGACTTTGTCATCGCCAACCGCGAAAGCGGGGACATTTGGACATACTTGGCCTCCGCTGGGGGAGGATTTGGCGCGCCGCTCGTCCGCTCTTTGTCGGGATGGCCAGAAGGGCTGGCGTCTGGAGATTTTAATGGAGACGAAAATCTAGACCTTGCGGTGGGAGACACGCTCACCGACGAAGTCCTGATTCTGTTCGGCACAAGTGCCGGGACGTTTCAGGGGGGCTTGACCTCATATTCTGTGGGCCAGGATCCGCGCCATCTGGCTATGGGCGATTTGAACAGCGATGGGCAAAGTGACCTCGTTGCGGGCTGCGAAACAGGAGAAGAGGTCTACGTTCTGATTGGCGCAGAGGGAGGAACTTTCACAGTCTCTTCTTACCCCGCTGGCGGTCGGGTAGGGGCGATTGCGCTGGGCGACGTGAACATGGATGGAAACCTGGACCTTGTCGCCAGCCTGGGGAACCAGGAAAGAGTCAGCGTGCTCTTGGGCGCGGAGGATGGCACGTTGGCAGCGCCACACTTGTACGAGACGGGCGAGAATCCGGCTGGCCTGGCGTTGTTGGATGTGGATGGGGACAATCGTCTGGATGTCGTGACGACTGGCAGGGGCAATGTCACGGCGCTATTGGGAACAGGTGACGGGAAATTTGAGAGACAACTGGACTATGGGGCTGGGCTGTGGCCGATGGGAGCGGCAGCGGGCGATGTGGACCACGATGGCGACGCAGACCTGGCGGTGACGGATGCTTACTACGATTCGGTTTGGGTGCTGGAGAACCGCACTGCGCCGCAGCCTCGCCTGTTCAAGGGCGACCTGTTTGACCCCATTCAGGCGGGAAATGACCAGCGCTACGTGATCATCGTGACCAACCCGCGGCAGTCGCCCATTACACAGGTGGTCTTGACGGACACGCTGCCGCCCGGATTGGACTATGTGAGTGCAGATCCACTGCCAAAGCCAGTGCAGAAGGGAAGCCCCATCGTGACCTGGCAGTTTGAGCGGATAGAGCCTGGGCAGGAGATTGCGATACGTCTGCGCGCTCACACGCGATCTAGCATGGGCGGGGGAACGGTGTTTACAAACACGATTGCCCTGAACTGCGCGGAGTGTGTGTCACTTACGGCCGTCACGACAAGCACCATTCAGTATTTCGCGACCCCGACTCCGACTCCTCTGCCGCATCGATGGTTCCTGCCAATGGTGTGGGTCGGGCCGAAATAGTTTGCACAAAAGGTGCTTTTGTGTTATACTGTTATCACATGGGGATGAAAGGTCTCGACGGTGGAGGCTGGACAGGGACTGCAAGCCGAGGCGCCCAGCCGCGTTAAAATGGGCACCCATGAAGTGCGAACTTTGCACAAAGACCGGCACTGGCTATCGCTGCCTAGTCAGACGAAGCCTCTGCTTTAGCCGCCTGAGGGCGGCTACGTCCTGACCGGCTCTCTCCCAGTGAGGCGGGCCCAGGGCGACATCAAGACTGGGATGCAGCCCCTCGGATGCCGATAGGAGGGGTCTAAGACCATCGGCTGGCTCTGAAAGTACCCTGTTGGCTGGGGACTTTCGGGGTGAGAATCCAAAAGGCCAGCTACGCTTGTAGATGTCTCTGCCCGAATCCTTCGGACGCGGGTTCGATTCCCGCCATCTCCACCTCAAAAGCGGCTCATGAGAGCCGCTTTTTGTTTTCTCCATAAGGCAATCTGAGATTCTGCGACCGCACACCTATAGTCCAGGCGAATCCCCATCTGATGCTAATGTTGCAGAATGTTATAACTTGAAGTAAAAATTTGACAGCCTGAGAGAATTGTGCTATCCTTTATAGGTGAAAAATGGAACATACGGCTGCGGCCGTTTGTATAACAAAAACGCGCAGGAGGAGAGCAGATGGAAGAACAAAAGCGTACAGCGATCGTCGTCTTCAGCGGGGAAATGGACAAAGTCTTTGCGGCCCTCATTATCGGCAACGGTGCGGCTGCAATGGGCCACGAAGTGACCATGTTCTTCACCTTCTGGGGGCTCAAGGCTATCCAGAAGGGTAATCTAACCGGCAAGGGGTTCTTCGGGCGAATGATCGGCGTCATGAACCGGGGCGGCATCAATCGCATTGGCCCGTCGCGGTTCAACTTTGGCGGCATTGGCCGCTGGATGTTCAAGAAGATGATGGCCGCGAAGGGCGTCACGCCGCTTGACCAGATGCTTCAATTGGCCGTAGACATGGGTGTGAAGTTGTATCCGTGCCTGATGACCATGGACGTCATGGAAATCCCCCAAGAGTCGTTCATTGAGGGTGTTCAGCAGCCCGTAGGCGTTGCCACGTTCATGGAAGCGGCATCCGGTGCGGAACTCAATTTGTTCATTTAGGACAGCAATTTACAAAAGGAGAGAAGTGAGATGACCGAGGAACTGAAACCCAATCTGGTGTTGGATCTGAAGGGGCTTCTGTGCCCCATGCCTATTGTGAAAATCAGCCAGGCGATGAAGACCCTGGAAGTGGGCGGCCTGATTGAAGCGACCGCCACCGATCCCGGCGTCATGGCCGACATCCCCGCCTGGACGCGAAGCACCGGCAACGAACTGGTCAGCATGGAACGCAAGGGCAAGGAGATTGTCTTCCGCGTCAAGCGTGTGAAGTAAAGACTGAAGTGAGAGAACTATGGGCGAAGATACGCTGTTGAGCTTCGTTCAGAACGAGCTGCAGATCGTCGTTCTGATCATCTTTGGCACGCTCTACGCCGTCAAGGCCTATCAGATTTCCCGTCGTCCTGCTCCGCCTCAGGGAGGCGTCCCGCGCGCCGGGATACTTGGCGGAGTTGCGAAATCTTACGGGATGACCTTCGTACCCTGGATGATGGAAAGCAGCAGGACGCACCTGGGCCGGTGGCTGGAGTATGCCGTGTATCACCTGGGGGCTGGGTCCGCGATCGCGGCGACTTTCTTGTTCCCCTTCGCGCCAAGTTGGATGGTGCCGTGGGTGCGATACACCTTCCTGGTGTTCATTGCCCTGGCCTCAGTGGTGGGAGTTATCAAGATCGTGCGCCGTTTCACCCGTCCAGAACTCCGCGTCATCAGCACGCTGGATGATTACTTCTCGCTGATTTCACTGGAAATCTGGCTGCTGACGGCGATTCCGGCGATGACCCTGAACCGCACTGGGATGATTGTCTTCTTCATCATCACCGCAGGGTTCTTGCTCTACGTGCCGTTCAGCAAGATTTCTCACTACGTATACTGGTTCTTTGCCCGGTTCCTTTTTGGTGTCAAATTCGGGCGACGGGGTGTGGTCCCAAGGAGCGGTGGCGCGTGAGCGGAGTGGATATCAAGACAGAAGCCTTGCAGCGCGCGAAGGAGGAATTGGAGAAGCGGCTGAATCGCACCCTGGCGGTTTCCGCATCCAACCTGTGCACGCACTGCGGGTGGTGCATTGACACCTGCCACTACTACAAGGCCACGAAAGACCCGCACATCAGCCCGGTGGCCAAAGCCGAAAAAGTGCGCCGCATCTACAAGAAGGAACACGACTGGCTCAGCAAGGTATTTCCCAAGTGGACGGGCGCAAAGGAACTCACCGAGAAAGACCTGGACGAACTCGTGGAAGTTGCCTACCGGAACTGCACCATGTGCCAGCGGTGTACGGTGAACTGTCCTCTGGCAGTGGACACGGCGCAGATTCTGGGCGCGGCTCGCGCTGCACTGAATGCGGCGGGCAAATCTCCTGAGATTCTGGTGCAACTGGCAGATGCCGCCATTGCCCGCGAAGAGAGCATGGATTTCTTCAAAGAGTTCTATCTGGAGCAGATTGCGGAACTGGAGAAGGAAGTCCAGGAGCGACTCGGCAACCCCTCGGCGAAGATCCCCATGGAGGTTCAGGGGGCACGGTTCCTTTACGTCCCTCTTGCTGGCGCTCACACCATCGTGCCGCCCGCCATCGTCTTCAATGCGATGGGCGAATCCTGGACGATGAGCATGTTTGACGCGGCGAACTATGGCGTCTACCTCAACGACCGGGAGCGCTCCAAGAAGATCGCCGACCGGATCGTGAAAGAAGCAACGCGGCTGGGTGTGCAGGAAGTCATTGTGGCGGAGTGCGGACACGCATACGTCACCTTGCGGTGGGAAGCGCCGACCTGGTTTGACAAGCCGTGGCCCTTTAAGGTTCGCAGTCTGGTTGAGGTGATTGACGAATACGTCCGCGAGGGCAAACTGCATCTGTCACCCGACTTGGTCAAAGAGCCGCTGACTTATCACGACTCGTGCAACCTGGGGCGCAACGGCGGCATGTTTGAGGCTCCCAGGCGGGTGCTGGCTGGGGTCGCCACAGACTTTCGGGACATGAACCCAAACCGCGAGCAGAATCTATGCTGTGGTGCGGGCGGCGGGCTCATCGCCATGGAGGAATGGCGGGACATGCGTCTGACAGCCGGCAAGCCCAAGGCCGACCAGATCAAGGCAACGGGCGCGAAGGTAGTCATCGCATCCTGCGACAACTGCCGCCACCAGCTGAACGAGCTCAACGAGCACTATGATCTGGGCGTCCAGGTTTTCGGCGTCGCGGAACTTGTTGCCAACGCGCTGACCAAGGAATAGCAGTGAAGTAGCGGCTCAATTCAGTTTACGCACTGCAATGGGCGCAGGTGTGGAGCCTGTGCCCATTTTCTTTGTTCGGCTGACTTTGACACAATCCGCTTCCCCGCCTATAATGTTGCAGGCTGCCAGACAGGGCAGCCGATTTGCTGAGAGTGGTTAAGAATGAAATTCAATGTGGCCCAGTTGCTGCTCGGTCCAACCGGCGGCGTCCGCGAATTCGACCTGGACGACGACATCAGCGGCCTGGACCCGCAGATTGTTCCCGAAAGCCATCTCGTTGGGCACGTGAAGTTTACTCATGTGGGGCTGAATGTCCTGGTGGAGGGTCGTGCTGGGGCCGACCTGGAACTTGTCTGCGGTCGTTGTGCGGAGCCGTTTGTCCAGCGGGTTGGGATAGAGATACTGGAGGAGTTTGAACCGAGTATTGACGCGGCGACGGGGCGAGTTCTGTCGGTTGTCCACCAAGACCCAGCCGTCTTGATTGACGAGCGCAACATGCTGGATTTGAGCGAGGTTGTGCGGCAGGACCTGTTGCTGGCTTTGGGCGAGTACACGCATTGCCGCGAAGACTGCGCGGGGCTTTGCCTGCATTGCGGGCGCAACCTCAACGAGGGCGACTGCGGGTGTGCGGAGTCCCCGGCAGACACGCGATGGGAAGCGCTCTCGGCTCTGCGCGACAAACTGGAAGAATAGCACACTGAATCAGATAGCAGAAAGGAGTCTATACCGTGGCGCTGCCGAAACGCAAATTATCCAAAGGTCGCCGAGACCGGCGACGGTCACATCTGGCGCTGACAGGAACGGCTTTGGTGGTCTGTCCGCAGTGCAAGAGCCTGCGCCCGACCCACACGGTTTGCCCGAATTGCGGCAGTTATCGCGGGGCCGAGATGATTGAGACCAAGACCAAAGAAGCCAAGTCCAAGGCCAAGTCCAAGTAGGCTCTGCAGACCTGGAACGATTCCGGGCCGTGACGCGGTGCTTTCTGCGCACGGGCTTTTTGTCGCAATCTGCGGCCACGGATACGGGCGTGTGGGTGGGCTTGTTTGACGTACTTGCGATATTGCTGTAATCTATACGCATCCGCCAGACCGTGAGGAGAACGCATGGAGACAGAGGGACTCGGCAAGGTGACTCTGGCACCGAACGTCCTGGTTACAATCGTTCGCCTGACTGTTCAGGCCGATCCAGGAGTGGCCCGGTTGTGCAAGGACTGGCGCAGTGACGTGGGCCGTATCCTGGGCGTGGAGAGTGTTGAGGACGGGGTGCGAGTGGATGTGGAAGGAAACAGCGTGGCGGTGGACGTGCACCTGGTCGCCAAACAGAACGTCAACCTGCTTCAGTTGGGGCGGCACCTGCAGGGCGATGTGGCCCGTGCGATCAGTGACATGGTCGGCCTCGTGGTTCGCGAGGTCAATGTTTACATTGAGGACGTGGAGATCTCCAGCCCCGACGAGCAGGTGTAAGCACGTGAAAATCCGACGTCGCGCGCGCATCGTTGCCTTGCAGACGCTCTTTGAAATTGACAGTGTGAACCATGATGTTGACGTGGTTTTGGAGCATCGGCTGGAAGACACGCCGCTCCCTGATGCCGGGGTGGAATTCACACGCAATCTGATTGCCGGGGTGCTGGAAAACAAAACCACTCTAGATGGATTCATACAGCGCAACGCGCCCCAGTGGCCCGTGGAACAGATGGCCACGATTGACCGCAATGTTCTGCGCATTGCGATGTACGAACTGTTTATAGACCGCACGACCCCCATCAAGGTTGCCATTAACGAAGCTGTAGAACTGGCCAAGATGTTCGGCGGCGAGAGTTCCCATCGTTTTGTGAATGGCGTTCTGGGGACTTTCGTGACTCAGATGCAGACCTCTGGACAGTTGGCTGGGAAGCCCTCGCCCGGCAAGCAAGAGGTTTCCCCCCGACCAGGAGATGCGGCATGACCCTCTTCGGAATTGGTCCGATGGAACTGATGCTGATTCTGGTGGTGGCGCTGGTTGTCTTTGGGCCGAAGCGCCTCCCTGAAATCGCACGAACCATTGGCAAGGCAGTCAACGACTTCCGCCGGGCATCGGAGAACGTCACGTCTACGGTGATGCGCGAACTCGATGTAGCCGAGGATGCCCAGAAAGCCGCCGAAGACCTCCGCCGAGCGTCTGAATCCATGACATCGGTGACCTCCGCGCTCACACGCGGATTGGATGTTGCTCAACTGGCAAGGGCTGAGACCGAGGAGTTGCCCTCCGCAACCCGCGCGATCAGTCCCGTCCATTCCATTCCCCTGGATGCCGTAGGCAAGGTTCAGGTTTTGGAAGAGCCTCCGGCTGCTCCTGCCGCAGAGACTCTGCCAGTCGTGAGTCAGCCTGCGCGGCAAGAGGCCGTATCTGACGACCAGACTCCGAATTCCTCCCCAGAGGCTAAGCATGGCCGACAGTAAAAAGCTGGCATTGTTGGATCATCTGATAGAATTCCGCGACCGTTTGGTCAGGGCTTTCATCGCACTGCTGATTGGAACTATCCTCAGTCTGTTTCTGTTCACTCCCCGGATGTTCCGGATCGTCATCGCGCCGATGGGGTCTAATGTGCCGGTGGCGCTGCGCCCCACAGAGACCATCATCGTCTATTTCAAACTGGCGCTCATCGTGGGTGTCATCCTGGCGATGCCGGTCATCGTGTACGAACTGGTGCGCTTCATTGCGCCGGGGTTGACTGCGGCGGAGCGGCGCTATCTGGTGATCTTGCTCCCTGGGGCAACGGTCTCGTTCGCGGTGGGCGTGCTTTTCGCGGCATTTGTCATGCTGCCGTTTGCCATCAAGTATCTGCAGGGCTTCATGAGCGACATCATCCGCCCCACATATTCCATTGACTCGTACATCACATTTGTCACGAGTTTGTTGTTCTGGGTTGGCGTGACATTTGAGACGCCGCTCATCATCTTCTTCCTGGCTAAGATTGGCGTTGTGACTCCGGCGTTCCTGAGCAAGAACAGGAAATTCGCCATCTTGCTCATCGCGGTGCTGGCGGCGGTGATCACGCCCACTCCTGACCCCTTCAACATGACGATCGTAATGATTCCCCTCATCCTGCTATACGGAATTGGGGAGATTCTGGCCCGCGTCGCGAAGCCAGTCCCACGGACGAAAAAAGACAGCGAGCCGACTCCTCAGGAGAAAGAATAGTCATCCAATGAAGGAGACGCTTTCGGTGAAGAAGGACAAAGTACTGATCATGGGAGCCGCAGGGCGGGACTTTCACAACTTCAACGTCTACTTCCGCGGCAACCCGAACTACGAGGTGGTGGCCTTCACCGCCACGCAGATCCCCAACATAGAAGGGCGCGTGTACCCGGCAGAACTGGCCGGGCCAGATTATCCGAAGGGGGTTCCGATCTACCCGGAATCTGAACTGCTCAGCCTGATTCGGACCCTGGGCGTGGAGCAGGTAGTCTTCGCCTACAGTGACGTCAGCCACGAATATGTGATGCACAAGGCATCTGCAGTCCTGGCCGCGGGGGCCGATTTCAGACTGATGGGCGCGGGCGCGACGATGCTCAAATCGAAAGCGCCCGTGATCTCAGTGTGCGCAGTGCGGACGGGGAGCGGCAAAAGCCAGACCAGCCGCCGGGTTGCGGGTATCCTCCGCGACATGGGCAAGCGCGTTGTTGCCATACGCCACCCGATGCCCTATGGCGACCTGGTCAAGCAGGCGTGCCAGCGGTTCGCCACCTACGAGGACATGAACCGCCACAAGTGCACCATTGAGGAACGCGAGGAGTACGAGCCGCACATAGACAGGGGTGTCATCGTCTACGCGGGTGTGGATTACGAGCGGATTTTGCGCGAGGCGGAGAAGGAAGCCGACGTCATCTTGTGGGACGGCGGCAACAACGACCTGCCGTTCTACAAGCCCGACCTGCACATCGTCGTCGCCGACCCGCACCGCCCCGGCCACGAGGTCACCTATCACCCCGGCGAGGCCAACCTGCGGATGGCCGACGTAGTGGTCATCAACAAGGTGGACACGGCGGGCATGGCGGGGGTCAACACGGTGCGCGAGCACATTGCTCAGGCGAATCCTGGCGCTATTGTCATTGAGGCCGCGTCACCCATCTTTGTGGAAGCGCCCGATGCGATTCGGGGCAAGAAAGTGCTTGTGATTGAGGACGGCCCCACGCTGACCCACGGCGAGATGGCCTACGGTGCGGGGATAGTCGCCGCCCGGCGGTTTGGCGCGGCGGAATTGATTGACCCGAGACCTTACGCTGTCGGCTCTATCGCTGCCACGTTCCAGAAGTATCCGAATACTGGCACGCTGCTGCCTGCTATGGGCTACGGCGATAAGCAGGTTCACGAACTGGAAGAGACGATCAACAAGACTCCGTGCGACCTGGTGCTCATCGCCACGCCGATTGACCTGCGTAAGGTGGTCAACATCAAGCATCCCTCTCAGAGGGTGCGGTACGAACTTCAGGAGATCGGCCAGCCGACACTGAAGGATGTGCTGGAGAAGCGCTTCAAGTAGGAAGAACAAACCTTCCGCAGGCCCTGAATCCTGCGGAAGGTTTTCTTTTTGGAGGTATCCTCATGAGTCCAAACTGGCCCGATGTGGAACGCGAAGTCACAGAGCATCTGCAGAATCTGATTCGCATTGAAACTACGAATCCGCCCGGCAATGAACTGTCTGCGGCGCAGTATCTGGCGGAGGTTCTGGAACACGAGGGGATTCCGGCCCAGGTTCTGGAGCCGGAGCCAGGGCGCGGCAGCGTGGTCGCACGCCTCAAGGGTGACGGCTCGGAGCGACCCTTGCTTTTGATGTCGCACCTGGACGTTGTGCCCGCGGAGGCCGACAAGTGGAGGCATCCACCGTTCTCCGGCGAACTCGTGGATGGTTTTGTTTGGGGGCGAGGCGCGGTAGACACGAAGAACCTGACGGCGGTGGAGACTGTCGTCATGCTCCTGCTCAAGCGCGAAGGCGTGCGCCTGAAACGAGATGTCATCCTTGCGGCCACGGCGGACGAGGAGGCGGGAGGCAGGTCAGGCCTGGGCTGGATTGTGGAGCATCGGCCAGAACTGGTGGACGCCGAGTATGGGATCAACGAGGGGGGCGGGTTCGGGCTGGATATCGGGGGTAGGCGTGCCTATTTCTGCCAGACATCGGAGAAGGGCATCTGCTGGTTGAAACTGCGCGCGCACGGCACTCCGGGCCATGGGTCTGTTCCCAAAGGCGATAACGCGGTCGTGGCACTCTCAGGGGCACTGGCGCGATTGGGGCGGGCAAGGCTTCCCCTTCACATAACGCCGACGGTACGGGAATTCGTGCGGCAACTCGCAGTCCTGTTGCCGTTCCCTCAGTCTTTCGTGCTGCCTCTTATACTCAACCCGGCGTTGGAGCCTCTAGTGGCAAAGGGACTTGCAAAGAACAGGATGCTCGGCTCTGTCCTGAATGCGGTGATTCGGAACACAGTATCGCCCACGATGCTGAACGCAGGCAGCAAAATCAACGTGATTCCATCCGGCGCGGAGGCCGGGGTGGATGGACGGTTGATTCCCGGCCAGATGCCAGACGACCTGCTCCGTGAGATTGGGCCATGCATGGGCAAGAACGTGAACGTTGAAGTTATGGGAACATCGCAGCCCAGCGAGGCGGACTACCGGACACCTTTCTACGAGATTCTGCGCCAGACGCTGACCGAAGAGGATCCTCAAGCAGTCCTGATGCCGTTCATGGTTCCTGGAATGACCGACGCGCGTTTCGTTGCCGCGCAGGGCGTCACGGTGTATGGATTCTGCCCCATGAAGCAGGACACAGATGAATCGCCGCTGGAAATGGCTCATGGCCACAACGAGCGGATATCAGTCGCTAATCTTGGGTTTGCTGTGCGGCTGCTCTATAACGCCGTGACAAAGCTCTGCGCCATTTAGACCTCCACAGACTTCCACACAGCCATCAACCCACCACCCGGGGCGTAGGCGATGTAGCCGTTTCGCTCGGCCTGTTTCAGCTCTTTTGCTCCCAGCACCTGGCCCACAAGGGTTGTGGCGGCCACCGCGAAGCCAAACCCTGGCATGTGCGACAGCGATTCCGCGTTCAATGCTACCTGATGGGCCGCAAATGCGGTGGTCCCCAGCGTTGCCACGACGCGCGCGTAGGACATCTGCCCAAATCGGAACAGTAGTTGTTCCAAGCCGGTAGGAATTCCAATCCGCAGGAGTCGCCTGGTCAGTTCCCAATCGGGGAGCAGTGTGGGGAATGTGAGTTTTAGCCCGCCCTTGCCGCGGAAGAGCATGAGGGCACAGAAACCCGATGTCCCTGTAACTTCGGATTTGTGTGCGGAGGTGGACAATCGCGGGTTCTGCGTGTATTATGAACTGCAAAATCGCTGATAGACGTGGATAGACGCAGGTTTGGGAGATGGAGAATGGTGAAACGTTTTGTCATCGTCGCGGGGAACATCGGGTCTGGGAAAACCAGTCTGACCACCCTTGTCGCCGCGCGACTGGGCTGGCAGGCTTTCTATGAAAGCGTGGATGATAATCCCTACCTGTCCGAGTTCTACGCGGATATGAAAAAGTGGAGTTTTCATCTCCAGGTGTTCTTCCTGGGCCACCGCGCGGAATTACACCGCAAGATCGCCTGCATGCCGGAGTCGGTGATTCAGGATCGGAGCATCTATGAAGACCGGCATATCTTCGCTCAAGCGCTCTACGACATGGGGATGATGACACAGCGCGACTTTCAATCCTATGCGCGTGTGTACGACATGGTTGTGGCACACCTGCCCACACCGAGCCTGCTGATTCACCTTCAAGCCTCGGTGCCAACGTTAATGGGGCGGATTGCGTCGCGTGGCCGCGATATGGAATCCGGAATTAGCGCCGAGTACTTGGAACGCCTGCGCCGACTGTACGAGGTTTGGATGGATGGCTTCAACCTGTGTCCGGTGCTGACGATTCCTTCCGACGACCTGGACTTTGTTAATTCGTCTGCGCACCTGGACATCATTTGCCAACACATTCTGGACAGGCTGCAGGGGAAGGAAGAAGTCATTCTCACTCCTTGAAGCCCCCCAGATTGTGACGTTAAGGCTGGATGAGTTTCAGTCCGTCCGGATAGCGTCGAGCCAGGTCTACATAGATCTCCTTGAAATGTGTCCACTGGGCCTTGTACTCGTCGTTCACGTCCTTTTCTAGCAGGCGGGTGGGCACTCCCACGGCAATCTTCCCGTTAGGCACTTCCTGGCTCTGGCAGACAACTGCCCCTTCTGCCACAACGGCCCACACGCCAACTATCGCCCAGTCGCTGACTACCGCCCGCATCCCGATAACCGCATAGTCGCGCACGGTCGCGTTGTGAATCACAGCCGCGTGGCCGATGGTGACCCAGTTTCCGATTTCCGTGCGCTCGTTGGGGCGGGCATGGATCACGCAGTTCTCCTCAATGCTGGTGCAATCTCCGATGAGAATCTCGCCATAATCTCCTCGGATGGACGCTCCAGGACCGATCCAGCACCCCTTTCCAATGCTGACCTTGCCGAGTACAGTGGCCGTGGGATGGATGTACGTGTCTTCTCCGATGCACGGGATGCGTCCTTCAAACTCGTAGATTGCCATCTTCACCCTCAAGTAGAATTCGCGGTTTTATCGTCCGTACCCGGGCCATCTGTCTGGAAGGAACCGCGGCTGTCTTTGCGTCTCAAGTATACCCGACTGCCGAAAAAGCGCAATGTCCGCAAATTAATCCCAGGTCATCGGCAATGTTGTGCAAGCCCCTGTTTTTGCATTCCAGCCGGATTTGTGGTAAGATAGTTGTAGAAAACCCTGCTGTGTGCGTGAAGCCTCGCCAAAGTGTTTTGAGCCAACACTTAATCGTAGGGAGACTGGCACTGCTGGGGATGTAGTAACCCGCAAGGGTCAGGCAATAACCAGCGGGCGGGCTCCCACCTGCTTATGCAGGTTCAAAACTCCTTGAGGCGCACGGCACAGCGGGGTGTTTTTTTGCCCTCGAATGTCCTTCCCTATCTTCGTCGAGGCTTCATTCCAATTCCGCAATGTAGACTTCGTATGGATGGATGGACAACGCGAATCTTCTGCGCTCCCCATCTATTATCCTGGGCTCCGGGCGCTGCCCGCGACTTGAGAAGAGAGGGCGGACTCGCCGCACGTTTAGGGCAAAACGCAGACGCAACGTCCTTGCAGACATATTGAGCACCACCAGACAGGTCTGCCCTTCGCTGCTGCGCAGGAAAGCCAGATGGTCTTTCGCCTTCGGAGACAGGAGAACGTAGTCACCCTCAATCAATGCCGGAGTCTCTCGCCGCAGGCGCAGCATCCGGCGGTAGAAGTTCAGCAGCGAATCAGCATTCGTGTCCTGGTCTGCGACATTGACGCCACAGGCATAATTGGGGTTGACCGGCAGCCAGGGTTGAGCGTCCGCCGGACAGAATCCACCGTTTGGGCCATTGTCCCACTGTATGGGGGTGCGGCATTTGTCGCGGGTGAGACGGGCCGCGCGCTGGAGCGCCTCGGCGGGCGGAATCCCCAATTCCTCCACCTGCGCGTTGTAGAACCATAAGCCCAATACATCCTTGAACTGGCGGATATCGCTCAACATGAAGTCTCGCATGCCGATTTCCTCACCGTTGTACAGGAAGGGTGTGCCTCGTAGTGTGAGCAGGAGAACAAGGTGCAGCCGGGCCAGTTCGGCTTCGTGCTGCCCATAGCCGTAGCGGTTGTAGACGCGGGGCGAATCGTGGTTGCCCAGAGTGTTGCACGGCCAGGCATCAGGGGAAATCCCGGCCAGCGCGCGCAAACGATGTTCCTGGTTGGCTCGCACCCACGCAGGGCTCAGTCGCTCGGCGTACATGAGAGGGAAGTTGAAGACCATGTGCAGTTCATTGTCGCCGTCCCCGTGGTAGGCCAGATTGTCATCCTCGCCCACAAGCACCCGATCATCGTATTCGTCAATGACGGCGCGGAGTTCCCGCATCAGTTCGTGCACGCCGGGCTGGCTGTGCTGGTACTGAAACATCAGATCCCAGAGTTTGCCGCATCTGGCTCGCTCCTCATCGGTCTGAGCCGACTCGCCCAGGTGTCTCAGTTCAGTGATGCTCATCGGGACTGGGTGGTCGCGCATGTCCGGATGCTCAAAGATCGTGCCGATGGCATCCAGCCGGAAGCCGTCCACACCCATGTCCAGCCAGAAGCGCACGGCATCCCACATGGCTCGTCTGACTTCGGGGTTGCGCCAGTTCAGGTCGGGCTGCTGCTTGAAGAAGTAGTGGTAGTAGTACTGGCGTCTGGCCGGGACGTATTCCCACGCGGAGCCGCCAAACGTGGACTGCCAGTTGTTGGGCGGGCCGCCGTCTTTGCCATCCCGCCACACGTACCAATCGTGTTTGGGATTATCGCGGCTGGAGGCTGATTCTATGAACCAGACATGCTGGTCGGAGGTGTGGTTAAACACCATGTCCAGGATGACTCGGATGCTGCGTTGGTGCGCGCCGTCCAGAAACCGCCGGAAATCGTCCAGCGTGCCATACTCCGGCGCGACGCCCGTGTAGTCGGCCACGTCGTACCCGCAATCAAAAAGAGGCGAGGGAAAGTGCGGCGACAGCCAGATGGCGTCAATCCCCAGGTCCTGCAAATAATCCAGTTTGCCGATGATGCCCGGCAGGTCGCCGATGCCGTCGCCGTTGCTGTCGGCGAAACTGCGCGGGTAGATCTGGTAGAATACCACTTTCTGCCACCACTTCAATGAACTCATCATGCTCTCCCGTGGAAGATCTATGCTCCCTGTGGCGCGATCACATTTCTATTATATCAGGACGGGAAGGACTGGCAAGATGTGGGCAGGGTTTGACAGCGTTGCGTGAAATCGGCGAGCAGGCACCCCGTATATCGTCTCTAGCCGCCGCGTACCGATTTTGAGCCTTGCGGGTTATTGGTTGTACGCATGCCTGCGGGTTTTCTCTCAGGCACTTCATCCAAACCACATTGCAGGAGAGAGCACCGATGACGGTCGTGGTGACGGGCGCCTCAGGGCACGTTGGCGCGAATCTTGTGCGAGGGCTGCTGGCGCGCGGGCGGTCCGTGCGTGTTCTTATCCGGAAGGACAGGCGCGCAATCCAAGGGCTGGATGTTGAAGATCGCGAAGGCGATGTCGGCGACCCGACGTCGCTGCGCCGCGCCTTTGAGGGTGCCGATGTCGTCTACCACGCGGCTGCTCATATCTCCATTCTGTCTTCCGAATGGCCCCTGCTTGAGTCGGTGAACATCATCGGAACGCGCAATGTGGTAGATGCATGTCTGGCATCTGGTGTGCGGCGGCTCGTGCATTTCAGTTCCATTCATGCCATCTGTGAAGAGCCGCTGGAAACCCCTGTGGATGAAACTCATCCGCTGGTTGACTCTCAAAACTGCCCCCACTACGACCGCTCCAAGGCGGCAGGGGAGAGAGAAGTTCAAAGGGGGATTGAACGCGGGCTGGACGTGGTGATCCTCAATCCCACGAGCATCATCGGCCCCCACGACTACAAGCCGTCGCACGTGGGCGAAGTCCTGCTATCCCTCGCCCAGGGCAAGATGCCTGCTGTGGTGGAGGGCGGTTTTGACTGGGTGGATGTGCGAGACATAGTGGAGGGGGCGATCCGTGCCGAGGAGAAGGCGGCTGCGGGCTCCCGCTTTCTCCTGTCTGGGCATTGGGTGTCTGTTCAGTATCTCGCGGGCACAGTTGCCGAGATCACCGGGGTTCCGGCTCCTCGGTTTGTTTGTCCGATGTGGCTGGGTCGCGTGGGCGCGCCTGCGGCCACAGCATTTGCGAGACTGAGTGGAAAGCGTCCGCTGTTTACAAGCGCTTCCCTGCGTGCGCTCAACAGCCATCGGAGGATCAGTCACGAGCGCGCAACTCGTGATCTAGACTATCATCCCCGCCCATTCGACGAGACAGTGGCGGATGCGCTGCAGTGGTTCGTGGCGACGGGCAGGCTTGCCCCCCGTTCGCCCAGGAGCAAGCCCAATGGGACTGCGCGATGACGCACGCCTGCAGCCAAACAGCAGGCAGCGGCGAGGCCGCGACCAATTCCATTGTCCAGGGTACTGTCAGTGCTTCGGCTCAGTGGTAGCGGCTGTCACCTTCTTCGGTTCCAAAGCCTCGCAGAGTATTTGAAGGCGAGCCGGAAGGGCCGGAGGGCATAATGGAGGAAGGAGAGCGATTCGGGCAGCCGGACAGCTTGCCAATCCTCCTGGCTTGGAGTGAAGACCAGATGCAGGCAGCAACGTACTCTGTCCCTCAGCCGCTCGCGCACCCTGAGGTGGAAGCGGAAGAACCGGGCTCGCTCTGAAGCATCGCGCGGCACCTCAGCTTCACTGAGCAGGCGGTGAATCACTTCGGCACAGAGATTGCGCGCTGCGGAGTCAGCCTCTATCGTGCGCAATATACCTTCCGGCAAGGTCGCTCCCAGTAGGTTGCTCGCCAGTGCCAATCCCAGGAACAACATTCGCTCTCCGCCTGTCGCGCGCGCCTGCTGCAGGGCCTGCTCCCAGTTCATCCCCGGATTGGCGCGAACCAGTTCGGCCACGTCACAGATATGATTCAGCCCCTCCCAACCGTGCTTGGAGCCGTGGACGCACAGGACGAGAATCAAATCCTCTGGCGCTAGGCTGGGCACGGCCGCCCCGGCAAGGTTGGCTGTTTGCAGCCGCTCCCAAAGACGGTCGGTATCCAGCGAGAAGGCGAAGTAGCGTTCGGCGACTCCCCAATGCAGTTCCAGTGGTGCAAGGCCGTTGTCGCGGACAAAGGTGAAGTGGTGCATGGACTGGAGGTAAGCAGCGCGCGGCACGTTGCCCTCTAGGCTCAGATGGTAGCCCAGAGCAGCAAGGGATTCAGAGGCCTTGGAAACATCCTCTCTGCGAACTAAGATGTCCAGGTCGGCGAAGTGCCGGAGCGACAAGTCGCCGTAGACAGCCTCGGCCAACAGGGGGCCTTTGTATGGCACAGCCCTCACCCCGCCGGATTCCAGATGCCTGAGGATCCGCAGCAGTTCTTTGGTCAGGAGGAGATTGCGCAGGCTGTTGGCGCGGAACTCGCGGCGCAGTCCTTCCAGGGTGTCTTTCGGCACTGTCTCTGCAGCAGAGGATGCGAGCGCATGATAGAGCAGGGGTGTGACACCGTGCTTTCGGGCTGCTGCAAGGACGGATGCCCAGTCTGGGCTTCGGGCAAGCAGGAGCTGGAGACGTGCGGCGGTTTCTGTGTCCACGTGAGCGTGTGCACAGGCAAGGAGCAGGGCGTGTTCCGGGCGCGTGTCGGGTGATTGAGTTGACATAAGACTTACCTGTAGTGTTGCGCCTGGATTTCAAACATTCGCGCGTATGTGCCGCCCAGCCGCACCAGTTCGTCGTGAGAGCCGCGCTCAATGATCCTGCCGCCCTCCAGGACGTAGATGGTATCCGCCATGCGGACGGTGGAGAAGCGGTGGCTGATGAGGATAGCAGAGCGTCCCGCGATCAGTTCCCGGAACCGTTTGAAGACCTCGTATTCGGCCTTGGCGTCCATGGCGCTTGTGGGTTCGTCCAGCACGATGATTTGAGCATCGCGGAGGAAGGCGCGCGCCAGTGCCACCTTCTGCCATTCGCCGATGCTCAGTTCCTCGCCATCTTCAAACCACTTGCCCAGCACGGTCTCGTACCCTTTCGGCAGGCGTTGGATGACTTGATCTGCGCCTGACTTCTGTGCGGCGGTCTCTATGGTCACCTGGTCGGGCGGGAGCGCAACGTTTCCAAACCAAATGTTCTCGTTGGCGGTCAAGTTATAGTGGGCGTAGTCCTGGAAGATCACACCCATTTCACGACGGAGCGAAGTTGTGTCGAAATCGCGCAAGTCTGCGCCGTCCAGGGTGATGCTCCCACCAGATGGGTCATACAGGCGGCACAAGAGCTTGACCAGGGTGGTTTTGCCAGAGCCGTTCTCACCGACCAGCGCAACCACCTCACCTGGCCTGATTCGCAGAGAGACGTCCTCCAGGACGTTGCGGGCGCTGTTGGGGTACTGAAAGCTCACACGGTCAAAGGCGATGCCCGACCGCATGGGGCGGGAGAGGGGCGCCGGGTGCGTCGGTTCCACGACCTTCTTCTTCAAATCCAGGAACTCGTAGAGATTGGATAGGAATAGGCTGTCCTCGTATAGTCCCGCCAGGCCACCCAAGGTGTCCCGCAGAAAACCCTGGCCGCGCTGGAATGCCTGGTAGTACATGACCAGATCGCCTAGAGTGACCATACCATGCACCGTGCGATATGCAATAAATGCATATGAGCCGAACACACCCAGCGTCGCAAGAACTTGGGCACCCAGGTCGGCTAGTGAGCGCTGTGAGACAAGGCGAAGCCTCTCGCCCCGCAATTGCTTGCGAAGGTCACGGTATCGGCTTCGGAAGAGAGAGCCCAGGTCAAACAACCGAATTTCTTTGGCGTGAGAGTCGCGGGTGAGCATCCAACTGAAATACCAGGCCAGTCGCTCCGCAGGCGTGCGCTTCCGCTGCCAATGGTAGAGTCCGCGCGCATACTTGAGGCGCACCAGGACGCTGGGAATAGCGGTGAGAAAGAGGGCGATCGCCACGACCCAATGGAGCGAGACGATCAGCCCCACCATAGCGACCAAAGAGATACCGTTTTGGCCGACCTGCAGCAGCCCATTGAGGATGCGGGTGGGACGGTAGGGCGCCTCTTGCTGGGCGCGGTGTAGGGTGTCATAGTACTGGGAGTTTTCATAGTACTCCAAATCCATCTCGATGGACTTGGCGTGGATGATATCTTGGACGCGGTCGGTGACATTCAGGCCCTGGGCTTCGCTGACAAAGGTTGCTGCCGATTGAGCAGCTGCCCCGACGAGGGTCACTAGCCCGGTGAGGCCAATGAGGAGGGCCACATGCCCAACTGCGCCTGACTTGTCGGCGGCGCCAAGCCCGGTGGCTGCAGTATCCACGACCAATTTCATGAGGTAGAGAGACAGAAGCGGAAGCGCGCCTTGCACAAACACAAGCGCCAGGCTGGCGATGGTCCAGCCTGGCCCGCTTTGCCAGACGAGGCGCAAGGCGCGCTCAAGTTGCAGGATGCGCTGCACGTTGAACTTGGGTTCGCGTTGTGCGTTCAAGGAGTTCCTCGGTTCACTCGCATTATATCACGCGCGGCGCGGGGCTGTCAAAGAGCCAAAGGCTTATCGTGAAGTCATTAGCGCCTGTGCGCAGTCATGGAGAATGCACTGGCCGTATGTCCAGCAATTCTCAATATGACCTGTCGGTGAGACGAATCGTGCCAGAATCCCCCGAAAAACAGGGGGAATTGCCCAACTTTGCCCGCGTTTTCTGGAAAAGCGCAGTTTCCACGTCATCTTGGAAGTCAAATTGAGAATTGCTGGTGAGAGTCTTGACGGAACGCAGGATTATGTTATAATACTCATGGTGTAGAAATATCCTCTTTGGATTGCGTTCTGGCAATTTCCTTGATGTGGATGTTTCTAGGGCACAGCGGGAAGGAGGTGATACGCAGAAAAGTCGCAAGACCTGGGTGTTCCATGTGATTCCAATGTTCCACTAATTTGAGGAGGAAAAGGAAGATGAACAAGAGGTTCTTGCTGGTTTCGCTGTTGGTTATCCTTGCGATGGTGTTCACGGCTTGCGGTCCCAAGGGTGAGAAGCTGGCGACATCCATCAACATGAACTGTCTCTCCGAGCCGCCAACCCACGACCCCAACCTGGCCACCGACACAACGTCCGTTCAGAATGTCCATCTCCTGTACTTGGGTCTGACCCAATTCGACGCCAAGACTAATGAGACCATTCCCCGGCTGGCGACCAAGTGGGAAGTCTCTTCGGATGGCCTGACCTGGAAGTTCTTCCTGCGCAAGGACGCCGTGTGGGTGCACTATGACCCCGCAACCAAGAAGGTCACCGAGAAAGGCCCCGTGACGGCCTATGACGTGGAATACAGCGTCAAGCGCATGTTTGACCCCGTGACCGCTTCGGAATACGCCTATGTTGGCTACATCGTCAAGAACAGCCAGAAGTTCAACACGGGCGAGATCACCGATCCGGCCGAAGTTGGCGTGAAGGCGCTGGATGCCTACACCGTCCAGTTCACAGTGGAAGAGCCCGCCGGATTCTTCCCAGGCATCGCAGGAATGTGGTTCATGAACCCTGTTCCGCGCGAGCCGATTGAGAAGTTCGGCGACAAGTGGGTCGAGCCAGGAAACGTGTGGACCTGCGGCCCGTACATGATGGAGACCTGGGAACACAGCAACAAGATCATCATGGTGAAGAACCCGAAGTACTATGACGCCAAGAACGTCACCATTGAGAAGATCACCTGGTACATGGTGAACGAAGAGTCCACCGCCTTCGCCATGTACGAGAACGGCGAACTGGACGTCTGCCCAGTTCCTTCGGCTGACCTGGACCGCGTGAAAGCGGACTCCGTGCTCAGCAAGGAATACTATCAGGCCCCTAACCTGTGCACCTACTACTACGGCTTCAACAACACCAAGCCGCCGTTTGACAACAAGTTGGTGCGCCAGGCGTTCTCCATCGGCTTTGACCGCCAGAAACTGATTGACACCGTGCTCAAGGGCGGCCAGAGGCCTGCCAAGACCTTCGCCTGCCCGGGCATCTTTGGTACTCCCGCCGAAGACCCGAACTTCCCGGCGCTGACGCTGGATGCCGCGAAGGCAAAGCAGTTGCTGGCTGACGCCGGCTATCCCGATGGCAAGGGCCTGCCCGAGATCACCATCATGTACAACACCTCGGAAGGCCACAAGCGCATCGCCGAGTTCATCCAGCAGCAGTGGAAGGAGAACCTGGGCGTTGAGGTCAAACTGGCCAACCAGGAGTGGGCGACCTACCTGAAGACAGTCTACGGCCCGGATACCCCGCAGATCTTCCGCCTCGGCTGGTGCGCCGACTACCCGGATGAGGACAACTGGGTGAGGGCCGTCTTCCACAGCACAAAGGGCGAAAACTCCATCAAGTGGAGCAACGCCGAGTTTGACAAGGCTGCGGCAGACGGTGCATCGGCCAGCGACCCGGCCAAGCGCAAGGAACTCTACGCCAAGGCTGAGAAGATTCTCGCCATTGACGAAGCGGCGATGATCCCGATCTACTACTACACCCGCAACGTCTGCACCAAGCCTTATGTGGAGCGCACCTACTCCGCGTTGGGCGGCGAACAGATTGAAAACTGGAAAGTGAAAGTCCACTAGTCCCCGCCTGACAGCAAAGACCCTGTGCTACGTAGCCCCTGTTCTCTGAGGGGCTACGTAGCCCTTCTTTGGGAGGCAGCAAAAGATGCTACGATACATCATAAGACGTCTGTTGTGGACGATCCCCGTGTTGTTGTTCATTTCTCTCGTCACGTTTGCGCTGGTTCATGCCGTCCCGGGCGGCCCCTTTACCAGGGAGAAGCCTCTCCCCCCCGAGGTAGAGGCCAATATGAGGAGATACTATGGCATGGACAAGCCGCTGCCGCAGCAGTATCTTCAGTATGTGGCCAAGATCGTCACCAAGTTTGATTTTGGCCCCTCCATGCAGCAGCGCGGCCGCACGGTCAATGAAATCTTCAAGGCTCACCTGCCGATTTCGGCGCAACTCGGTGTGCTGGCGCTTCTCGTCGCTCTGATAATCGGCGTCCCGTTGGGGATCGTCTCCGCGCTGAAACAGAACACCGGATGGGACTACCTCGGCATGAGCGTGGCGGTGTTCGGCGTGTCCGTGCCGAACATCGTTTTGGGACCTCTCCTCATCTGGATATTCGCTCTTGGTTTGGGCTGGTTCCCAGTCGCGGGCTGGGGCACGCCGGAGAAGATGGTTCTGCCGGCCCTGGCGCTGGGAGTGAATTCGTCGGCCATCATCGGGCGACTTACCCGCGCGAGCATGCTCCAGGTCATCCGCGAAGACTACATTCGGACAGCCCGCTCCAAGGGCCTGAGCGAGAGGGTTGTCATGATCCGCCACGCGCTCAAGAATGCATTCATCCCCGTGGCGACGATTCTCGGCCCCATGTTCGCCGCGCTGGTCACGGGCACTTTCGTGGTGGAGCAAATCTTCGCAATTCCGGGAATGGGCAAATACTTCATCACGAGCGTGACCAACCGCGACTATCCGGTGGTGATGGGGACCGCCCTGCTGTATGCTGTGTTCCTGGTCATCGCGAACCTGGCTGTGGACATCACATACGCATTCCTGGACCCGCGTATTCGCTACACATAACCCAAGAGCTTTGTCATTCTGGGAAGCGGAGCGGTCAGCGAAGAGCGGTTCCACCAGGCTGATGACTGAAGGCTGAAGGCCGATGCAAAGAGATTCTTCGCTCCGCTCAGAATGACACGTGGAAACTGATTGTCATTCTGAGGAGCGAAGCGCCGAAGAATCTGGCTTCATCGCGAGAGATGCGGCGTAATACCGGGAGATTCTTCGCCTTCGGCTCAGAATGACTACACCGAGGAGGACCCAATGACAGTTCAAGACAGAGCGGCCAGCCGGCTGATGGAGCGCGAGCAAAAAGAAACCAACCTGTGGACGGATGCGTTCCGCCGGTTGATTCGCAACCGTGCCGCCATGATGGGCGGCATTGTCCTCTTGTTGCTGCTTCTGCTGGGCGTATTTGCGCCTCAGATTGCCCCGATGGGCTACGCTGAGGGGGATTCCTACGACGCGGAAACGGTTCCGTCGTGGCTTGCGCCTCTGTTGCCTATCAAGAACGTCGCCGGATACGCCAAAATCAGCAATCAATTCCTGTTTGGTTCTGACGAACTGGGGCGAGACCTTCTCAGCCGCATCATCTACGGGATCCGCGTGTCGCTGCCTGTTGGGTTCATGGGCGCGTTCACGGCGCTCATCATAGGCCTGGTCTATGGCTGCATTGCCGGCTACTACGGCGGCAAGGCGGACAACATTATGATGCGCATCGTGGATATCATGTACGCCTTTCCCACGCTGCTCCTCATTATCCTGTTGATGGCCTTCTTCAAGTCCACTTTCGCTACCACGATGCCCGGAACAATCGGCTACACATTTAACCAGATCAACAAGGTTGTGGACAGATTTCTTGGGCTGCAGGGCGGCGGCATGTTGTTCATCTTCATGGGCATCGGCCTGACGGCATGGATGGGCATGGCGCGGCTGTCCCGCGCCCAGATTCTCTCACTCAAAGAGAAAGAGTTCATCCAGGCGGCCCATACGGTGGGCTCAGGCGACTGGCGCATCATCGTCCGCCACATCCTGCCCAATATCCTTGGCCCCTGCATCGTGGCAGAAACGCTGGCGATCCCCGGCTACATCAACACCGAAGTGTTCCTGTCCTTCATTGGCCTGGGAGTGGACGCGCCTACGCCCAGTTGGGGCTCTATGATTTCAGAAGGCTCGCGCGCCATCCGGTCGTACCCGCACATGATCCTGTTCCCGGCGCTTGCGCTGTCCATCACCATGTTCGCGTTCAACTTCCTCGGCGATGGCCTTCGCGACGCGCTGGACCCGCGAATGAGAGGAACCAGTTAAGGTCACAGTGTGTCACCCTGAGCCGAAGCCCTGAACGCTGTGAAGGGGTCAGCGAAGGGTCTCGGTCTTGGAGATTCTTCGCTTCGCTCAGAATGACACCAGAGCGACCCGCCAAGATTACATCCTGCGGAAGGGAAACGCGAGCGTCGTGGAGCAAGGGCTGAATATACCAACGCACGTTGAAGGCGAAGACCGTCATGCCGGTGAGAGAGTTCTCTCATCGGCCTGTGGTCTTTCTTTTTGCCGTCATTTCACCGCAGAGAACGCAGAGACCGCGGAGAAGACAAAAAGGAGACACCACAAAGACACGAAGCCACAAAGAAACAAAGAAAGAATAGCCTTCGTGTCTTTGTGTCTTGGTGGTATATCTTCTTTGCGTCGCGATGCTGACAGCGGGATGATATGTCTGACCTGATGACGCCGCCCGCGCAGGGGGCTCGTCCGAAGAGGTCGTGGCTGTGGGTTCTCCTGGTCGCGCTGCTCCTCGCGTGCGCGGCCTGCGCCTGCGTGACCGGCGGGCTGGTGTGGCTCGTCCGTTCGGGGCAGATGAACTTCGACTGGCTGACGACCACCGGCTCTGAGCCCACCACTCCCCGCCCGAGGACGGGCAGCCTGGACATCCGGCTGATGGCAAGTCCACCCACCACGCTGGATCCGGCCCTGGTGGAAGACAGCGCGTCGGCGGAGTACGTAGACAAGATATACAGCGGTCTCGTGGGGCTGGACGAGAATCTGAACGTCGTCCCAGAAGTGGCCGAACGCTGGGAGGTGAGCGCCGACGGCACGGTCTACACCTTCCACCTGCGGCCCGATGCGTACTTTCACAACGGAAGAAAGGTCACTGCCCAGGATTTCAAGTATTCGGTTGAGCGGGCCTGCGACCCCAAGACGAAATCGCCAGTAGCCCGCTTCTACCTGGGCGACATCGTGGGCGTCTATGAGAAGTTGGACGGGCAGGCATCCGAAGTTCGGGGCGTAGAGATCGTGGATGAGACAACCGTTCGCGTCACCATTCGCGCCCCACACGCCGCCTTCCTCGCCAAACTCACGTACCCGACCGGGTACCTGGTCGCCCGCGAGAACGTGGAGAGCGGCTCGGACTGGTGGCGGGAGCCGGTGGGAACCGGCCCATTCCTCCTGAGAGAGTGGTCCAGCGACCAGGTGGTTCTGGAGCAGAGCGATCGCTACTACGCTGCCCTGGGCGACATCCGCACGGTGACATTCCTGCACGGCGGGGGCGCGCCGGTCACCATGTACGAGCAGGGCGAACTGGACGCGGCAACGGTGGGCACCAACGACTTGGAGCGCGTGCTGGACCCCGCGAACCCGCTTTCCGAGGAACTTCACGTGACGCCGCAGTTGTACACGCAATATGTGGCGTTCAACGTGGAGTTGCCGCCCTTTGACGACCCGATGGTGCGCAAGGCTTTCGCGCTGGCGACGAACAAAAGCGGCATTGCGGGTGTGTACTTCAAGAAGATGAGCGCGCCCGCCAGGGGGATTTTGCCCCCCGGCATGCCGGGCTACGACCCAGACCTGCGCGAGATTCCATTTGACCCCGCGAAAGCCAGGGAGGCGCTACGCGCGTCGCGCTATGGCTCGGCGGAAAAACTTCCTACTATCCTTCTCACGGTCACCGGGCTGGGGGCCACCAGCCCCTTTGCCGAGTTGCTGGCAGGGATGTACGAGGAAGTCCTGGGTGCGCGTCTTGAGATAGAGCAGGTTGATTGGGAAACCTACTTGCGTGAATTGAACGAACACGAGTATCAGATGTTCACGCTGGCGTGGAGCGCGGACTACCCCGATCCTGAGAACTTCCTGGAAACCCAGTTCCACTCGCAGAGCGAGTTGAACAATACGGGGTACAGCAGCCCAGACGTGGATCGGCTTTTGGATGCGGCGCGAGGGGAGATGGACGCCGCCAAGCGCCTGGAGTTGTACCGCCAGGCGGAGCAGAAGATTGTGGACGACGTTTCGTGGATTCCCCTCTTCCACGGCGTGGACTACACGTTGATCAAGCCAGACCTGCGCGGCCTGAGCGTCACGCCGCAGGGGAATTACTATCTGCGAAGCGTCACGGCACAGTGAAGTGGCGCGCGTTCGGCAAGCAGGGGTGTCGTCGGTAGGGGCGAAGCATTTGCCCGGCGATCATCCAACATTGTGGGGTTGTCATTGGCAAATGCTTCGCCCCTACAAGCACGGTACGGATACACAATAACCAGGGTCCTGTCAAAGTCATTGCGAGGAGCGGAGCGACGAAGCAATCCCGCTCTGAAACAGAGCCGGCCCGCACGACAGAGATTGCTTCGCTTCGCTCGCAATGACAATCTGACGACTTTGACATGGCCCTGCACAATAACTTGCGAATCTTGGGGTTAGGGTGTACAATGTGACGGTTGTGCGTACCTCGGCCCCGAGGGTGTTTGCCATTATCCCTTTGGAGGAGTGTGTATGGGAACCATTCTAGACGTGAAGGGACTCAAAACCCAGTTCTTCACTCAAGACGGCATCGTCAACGCGGTGAATGGCATTTCGTACTCCGTTGACGAGGGCGAGACGGTGGGGATCGTGGGAGAAAGCGGTTGCGGGAAGACCGTGAACGTTCTCTCCATCATGCGACTGATCCCTGTACCCCCTGGCAAGATCGTGGGAGGCCAGGCTCTGTTTGAGGAGCGCGACTTGCTCAAACTGAGCCAGGATGAGATGCGGCAGGTTAGAGGGCATAAGATCTGCATGGTGTTCCAGGACCCCATGACCTCGCTGAACCCGGTGCTCACCATCAGCCGCCAGATGACGGAAGGCATGGAACTGCACCTTGGCCTGGATCACCAGCAGTCCCGCAAACGCGCCATTGAACTCCTGGACATGGTGAAAATCCCAAAGGCGGGTGACCGCATAGACGATTACCCGCACCAGTTTTCGGGAGGCATGCGCCAGCGCGTGATGATCGCCATGTCGCTGTCGTGCAACCC